>ERZ772967.953-NODE-953-length-20890-cov-7.525558_pt1 | contig 20890 bp, 16 predicted proteins | sample MGYA00511677_ERZ772967 | MGnify/ENA primary metagenome ERZ772967 (study PRJEB29015, sample SAMEA2737931) | human oral metagenome | biome: human oral; feature: human-associated habitat; material: dental | place: China | collected 2146 ...
AAATGCAATTCCTTCCGGAAACTGCGCCTTATTAGTTGAAAACGATAAGTCATCTACGTAGCGCGTATATGTGCATCCATGTCTTTCTGCCAATTTCGATAAACGAAAGTCGAGCGCACCGCCTATCAAATTTGACATCACAGGAGAGCAAGGACTCCCCTGAGGCAATCCTTCTTTTGTACAAATGATATGCGCCAAAGCAGCCGCCACTTTAGGATGGAACTTGAATTGGTTGTTTTTCAAAAAGAAACCGTAAACCCTTGGAAAAGAAATGCTCCCGAAAAAGTTTTCTATATCAACATTAAACACAAATCTCTTCTTTTTATGAGAACTCGCATTTGTATAAATACTTCTTCCTGATCGATATCCGTGAGACGATGAATTTACCACCCTCCCAACACCACCCTTGCCGTCGCTTGATTTATCGAGAACCTCAGAAAGAATGTTTGCAACTTTACGCTGCAAGCATTTCAAGCGAGGATCAGGAGCACAAATTTCCCTCTCTCCTCCGCTTTTCTTTGGGATACTGAATTTCTTATATTTCTCTGATTCTCCTAGAGCATACAAGATATAAGTAAGAGAGGACTCCTTTATTCCTAGAATTTCAGCAAGCTCTTTTCTTGTCTGTGCTGAACGAAGTTTTTCAATGAACTCAGAAGTCATGATTCGATAATTCGGTCCCCGTGGGCACTCTTATGCATGGCCCCATCCTTGGAGCGGAATGAAAGAGAGAAACATCGCAACGCTTCCAACATCGTCGCCACGTATCACGAAACATGATACAAAATCTGCCCACGGGGTATCTATTGTAACAATATATCAAGGACACGCAAATCAAACCGCATCCCGCCAAGCCGAAGCCGCCAGCAGCTCCCGCGTGTAGGCCGAAGCCGGCGTCATGAAGATCTCTTCCACGGCGCCCTGCTCCACCACCACGCCGTCCTTCATCACCAGCAGGCGGTGCGCCAGGGCACGGATCACGCCCATGTCGTGGGTGATCAGCAGGTAGCTCAGGCCGTATTTCTGCTGCAGCGACACCAGCAGTTTCAGCACCTGCAGCTGCACGGTCAGGTCCAGGGCGGAGGTGGGCTCGTCCAGCACCAGCAGGCGCGGTTTCAGTACCAGCGCGCGGGCGATGGCCACGCGCTGGCGCTGGCCGCCGGACAGCTCGTGCGGGTAGCGGTGCAGCACCTGGGCGGGTTCCAGTCCCACATCCTGCAGGGCGCCGATGACGGCCGCGCGGTGCTCTTCGTCGGAAAGCTGGCTGTGGTGCAGCCACAGGCCCTCGCCCACGATCTCGGCAATGCTCATCCGTGGCGAAAGCGAGTTGAACGGGTCCTGGAACACCATCTGGAAGCCAGCGCGCAGCGGCCGCAGCGTGCGCTCGGGCAGCGTGTCGATGCGCTGACCGCCAATCTCCACTTCGCCCTGCATCTCACCGGCGGCCAGCCGCATCAGTACCAGGGCCAGCGTCGTCTTGCCCGATCCGGATTCCCCCACCACGCCCAGGGTGGTGCCTGCCGGTATCTGCAGGTCCACGTCCTTCAGCACGTCCGTGCGCTGGCGCGAGAACCAGCCCTTGGGGCTCACGAAGGTGCAGCCCACCTTGCGGGCCTGCAGGACGACATTCGCCCCTGCCCCCACGGGCTCCACCAGCCGCTGCGGGTGTGCGGCCAGCAGCGCGCGGGTGTATTCGTGCTGCGGCTGGTCGAACACCTCGGCCACCGAACCCTGTTCGACGATGCTGCCGTGGCGCATCACCACCACCCGCTCGGCAAAGGCGCGCACCAGCGGCAGGTCGTGCGTGATCAGCAGCACCGCCACGCCGAATTCCTGCTGCAGGTCCGCCAGCAGCTTCATGATGCCCGCCTGCACGGTCACGTCCAGTGCGGTGGTGGGCTCGTCGGCAATCACCAGCTTGGGCCGGCAGGCCAGCGCCATGGCAATCAACGCCCGCTGCCGTTGCCCGCCCGAAAGCTGGTGCGGGTAGGCGGCCGCGCAGCGCGCCGGATCCTGGATGCGGGTGAGCTGCAGCAGTTCCAGCGTGCGTGCCATCGCCTGGGCGCGGGTGAGCCCCTCGTGGTGCTCCATGGCCTCGCTGATCTGGTCACCGATGGTGTGCAGCGGATTCAGCGCCGACATGGGCTCCTGAAACACCATGCCCATCTGGCCACCGCGCAAGGTGCGCAGGGTGCGTTCGTCGGCCGTCAGCACGTCCTGCCCCTCGAAGAGGATCTGGCCGTCGTACTTCGCCCCCTCGGTCAGCCGCATCAGCGCGTGCGCCGTCAGCGTCTTGCCCGAGCCGGATTCACCCACCAGCGCCACCCGCTGGCCACGGCCCACCGTCAGGCTCACGTCGTGCACGATGCGCTGCATCTGGCCGGCGCCGTCAGGCAGCGCAATGCCCAGCCCCCGCACCTCCAGCAGCGACGCACCGTCTGCCGTTGCCTTGGCCGTGCCTTGTGTCGTTCCAACCGCCAAACCCGTCATGGGGCCTCTTCTCCCTTCAATTGTCTTTATCCGGATGCCGTTCAGCGCTTGCGCGGGTCCAGTGCATCCCGCAGCGCCTCACCGATGAAGATCAGCAGCAGCAGTGTGCCCACCAGCACGCCGAAGGTGGGCAGCGCAATCCACCACGCATCCAGGTTGTTCTTGCCCTGCGCCAGCAGCTCGCCCAGGCTGGGGCTGGAATCCGAGACCCCCAGCCCCAGAAAGTCCAGACTGGCCAGCGCCACGATGGCTGCACTCATCCGGAACGGCAGGAAGGCCAGCACCGGCGTGAGCGAATTGGGCAGGATGTGCCGCAGGATGATGGTGCGCCGGGGCAGCCCCAGCGCGCGTGCCGCCTGCACGAATTCCAGCTGCCGGTTGCGCAGGAACTCGGCCCGCACGTAGTCCGACAGCCCCATCCAGCCGAACAGCGACAGGATCACCAGCAGCACCCAGATGCTGGGCTCGAACATCGAGGCCAGGATCAGCAGCAGGTACAGCTCGGGAATGGCAGACCACACCTCGATGAGCCGCTGCAGCGTGATGTCCACCCGGCCCGCAAAATAGCCCTGCAGCGCCCCCATCACGATGCCCAGCAGCGTGCCGATGGCGGTGAGCGCCAGTCCGAACATCACCGACAGCCGAAAGCCGTACAGCAGCCGCGCCAGCACATCGCGCCCCCGGTCGTCGGTGCCCAGCAGGTTCTGGGCCGACGGCGGTGCGGGGTTGGGCAGATCGGCATAGTAGTTCAGCGTGTTGAAGCTGTAGCGGTTCAGCGGCCACAGCGCCCAGTTGCCATCCTGCGCAAACTGTCGCTGGATGAACGGATCATGCCATTCGGTAGGCGCCAGAAAGTCGCCGCCAAAGGTGGTTTCCGGGTAGTCGTGCCACAGCGGCGTGTACCACTGGCCCTGGTAGCTAGCCAGCAGCGGCCGGTCGTTGGACAGCACACCCGCAAACAGCGAGATGCCAAACAGCACGCCGAAGATCCACAGGCTGATGTAGCCGCGCCGATGCCGCCGGAAACGCTGCCAGGCCCGCGCTGTCGGCGAGGCAGAGGCCGCCCCCTCCCTCGCACCCGGCGTTGTACCGCCCAAGGCCGGTGCCATGGATGCGGGCACGCCCTGCGGGCCACTGGGCTGGCCCTGGCCGGTTGAACCGTGTCGATTGTCCTGCACTGCGTTCATCCGTTCACCGCCCCGATCCACTGAACTTCACCCGCGGGTCCACCCACGTATAGGCCACATCGGTGATCAGCCGCGTCAGCAGCCCGATCAGCGAGAACAGATACAGCATGCCCAGCACCACCGGATAATCACGCTTGACGACGGATTCATACGACAGCAGCCCCAGCCCGTCCAGCGAGAACAGCGTCTCGATGAGCAGCGAGCCCGTGAAGAAGGCCCCGATGAATGCCGCCGGAAAGCCCGTCACCAGCGGGATCAGCGCATTGCGCAGCACGTGCCGGTACAGGATGCGCTGCTCGCCCAGCCCCTTGGCCCGCGCCGTGGCCACGTACTGGCGGCGGATCTCTTCCAGCATCACGTTCTTGGTCAGCAGCGTGGTCACGGCAAAGCTGCCTGCCACCAGACAGGTCAGCGGCATCACCAGGTGCCAGAAATAGTCCATCACCTTGCCAAAGAGGCTCAGCGACTCCCAGTCGTCCGAGGTGAGCCCGCGCAACGGGAACCACGACAGGAACGAACCGCCGCCGAACAGCACCAGCAGCGCCACCCCCAGCACGAAGCCGGGCACGGCATAGCCCACAAGAATTGCCGTCGTCGTCCAGAGGTCGAAGCGGCTGCCGTCGCGCACCGCCTTGGCAATGCCCAGCGGAATGGACACCAGATAGACGATGAAAAAGCTCCACACCCCCAGACTGATCGATACCGGCAGTTTCTGAACAATCAGCGACCAGACCGACTGCTGGTAATGAAAGCTCTCGCCCAGGTCGAAGCGCAGATAGCGCCCCAGCATCTCGACAAAGCGCGTGGGTGCAGGCTTGTCGAAACCATAGAAGGCCTCGATCTCGGCGATCTGCTCCTTGTCCAGCCCCTGACGACCGCGATAGCCGCTGGCCGCCGGCGCACCACCGCCTTCCGCCCCCTGGGATGCCCCCTGCAGCTGATGCACCAGCTGCTCCACCGGGCCGCCGGGCACGAACTGGATGATGACGAAGCTCACCAGCAGGATGCCCAGCAGCGTGGGCACCATCAGCGCCAGCCGGCGCAGCACATAGTTCAGCATGTCAGGAATCTCCCGGCGCGATGACCGATGGCAGACACCCAAGCCGCGCCCGTAGTCTGCGAAGGCCGTTCCATCGCCAGGTCTGGCAGGTGCATCAGGGTCTCATCCGTCGCATCGGCCTGCTCGGCCACGGGGACCGGCCGTGCCTCGTCGTCACGCCACCAGGTCTCCAGCAGCCAGCTCTGCGGATCGTAGAAGAGCGGCAGCACCCCGGGATGCCGCAGCCGCCAGTCGAAGGCCACGCGGTAGCTGCTGCTGTGGAACTGCGGCACCATGTACCAGCCATGGCGCAGCACGCGGTCCAACGCCCGGGTGGCCAGCTGCAGCTCATCGCGTGAGCGCACCTGCAGGATGCGTTCGATGATCTCGTCCACCGCCGGATCGGCCACGCCCGCATAGTTGCCCGAGCGCGCGTCGTTGGCCGCCGCCGAGCCCAGCATCTGCAAAAGCTCGTTGCCCGGCGTGCTGCTCATCGGGTAGACGGTCGTCACCACGTCGTAATCGAAGGTGCTGACCCGCTTCTGATAGAGCGCCGGATCCACCATGCGCTGCCGCACGCGGATGCCCAGCCGCGCCAGATTGTGGATCCACGGCGTGGCCAGCCGCTCGAAGGCCGGCGCATCGCCCAGCACCTCGAAGCGGAACGCCTGGCCCTGCGCGTTTTTCAGCACGCCATCCGTATCCACCTGCCAGCCCGCTTCATTGAGCAGCTGCTGCGCACGCTTCAGGTTGCGGCGCAGCGCATCCGCATCCGGGTTGTCCGGCAGCTCGGGCAGCTCACCGAACACCGCCGGATCCAGCGGCGACGACAGGCTCTTCAGAAAGCGCATCTCCTCCGCATCCGGTTTGCCGGACGCCGCCATAGCGCTGTTGGCGAAATAGCTGCGCGTGCGCGTGTACTGCCCCTGGAAATAATGACGGTTGAGCCAGTCGAAATCGAAGGCCAGCGCCAACGCCTCGCGCACCCGCACGTCCTTGAAGAGCGGACGGCGCGTGTTGAGCGCATAGCCCTGCATCCCGCTCACATTGGAATGCGGAAAGTTGCGCTTGACGATCTCGCCACTGCGATAGCGCGGCCCCACGTGGCCGCGCGTCCAGTTCCGGGCACTGTTCTCGAACAGCCAGTCGAACTCGCCGGCCTTGAAGGCCTCCAGTCGTGCCACCTCGTCGCGGAAATACTTGAACACCACCCGCTCGAAATTGAAGGTACCGCGCCGCACCGGCAGCGCATCGGCCCAGTAGTCTTCCACCCGCTTGAAGGCGATGCGCTTGCCCAGATCCATGCTGTCCACCACATAGGGACCGCTGGTGATGGGTCGCTCGTGCGGCATGGCATCGAAGGCCTTGCCCTGCCCCCAGCGACGCGAGAACACCGGCAGGTCCTTGGCCAGGATCAGGTGCAGCTCCGGGTTGGTGCGCTTGAAGAAGAAGCGCAGCAGCCGATCGTCCATCACCTCCAGACGCTCCACGTCCCCGAAATACTGCCGAAAGAGCGGATGCCCCTTGGGGCCCACCAGCGTCTCGAACGAATGGCGCACATCCTCGGCCAGCACCGGCGAGCCATCGTTGAAACGTGCCTCGGCCCGAAGCTTGAACATCACCGACAGCCGGTCCTCGGCCAGGATCATGTCCTCGGCCAGCAGCCCGTAAACCGAAAAGGGCTCATCCCAGCTGGCCACCGCCAGCGACTCGAACATCAGCGTGCCTGCGCCGTCTGCAGCAATGCCCCGCAGCGTGAACGGATTGAGCGAATCGAAGGTGCCCATGCCCGCCAGCCGCACCAGGCCACCGCGGGGTGCGTCGGGCCGCACATAGTCGAAGTGGGCAAACGACTCCGGATAGCGCGGCTCGCCGCCCCAGGCCATGCCGTGCGCTGCCAGCACTTCACGCCCCGGCCAGCCGGCCAGCGCGGCCGCCCCCAGCGCCAGGCCACCCTGCAGCCAGGCACGCCGCCCAACCCCGTTCTGTCGGGAAACATCCACACCCACAGCCATCCGCCACCACGTCGAAAGCACCAGCCCGCATTGTAGGGCGGCCAGCTCGTGCGACAATGCCGCTGTTATTTTTGCCACGAGGCGACATATGAACACAGGTTTTCTGGCCGGCAAGCGCATCCTCATCCTCGGCCTGCTCTCCAACCGCTCGATTGCCTACGGCATTGCCAAACAATGCCGCGCCCAGGGCGCCGAGCTGGCTTTCACCTACCAGAACGACCGCTTCAAGGACCGCATCACCGAAATGGCGGCCGAATTCGGCTCCTCGCTGGTCTTCCCCTGCGACGTGGCTGAAGACGAACAGATCGACGCCCTGATGAAGAGCGTCGGCCAGCACTGGACCGACGGCTTCGACGGCCTCGTCCACGCCATCGCCTATGCCCCGCGCGAAGCCATCGCCGGTGACTTCCTGGAAGGCGCCACCCGCGAGAACTTCCGCATGGCCCACGACATCTCGGCCTACAGCCTGGTGGCCCTGGCCCGCGCCGCCCTGCCGCTGATGCAGGGACGCAACGGTGCCCTCGTCACCCTCAGCTACCTGGGCGCCGTGCGTGCCGTGCCCAACTACAACACCATGGGCGTGGCCAAGGCCTCGCTGGAAGCCAGTGTCCGCTACCTGGCCCGCTCGCTGGGGCCCAAGGGCATCCGCGCCAACGGCATCTCCGCTGGCCCCATCAAGACCCTGGCTGCCGCCGGCATCAAGGGCTTCTCCAGCATCCTGGCAGCCGTCGAAGCCGCCGCCCCGCTGCACCGCAACGTCACCATCGAGGAAGTGGGCAACGCCGCCGCCTTCCTGCTGTCTGACCTCGCCTCCGGCATCACCGGCGAGATCACCTACGTGGACGCAGGCTACTCCAACGCCTTGGGTGGCGTGGAGGGCTGATGCCTCTCGGGCCGCGCCCCTCGATCGTGGGGGCCGGCCTACCGTCTGAGATAGACATGGCCTCAACTACGTGATACCGTGTTATTACGTCGTTGATATCGAGTGAGCCGCCATGTCTACTGCATCTGTTCCCTTCCATACACGGCAGTTCCGCGCCGGTAACTCCCAGGCTGTTCGGATTCCGGCCGAAATGGCCTTTCCCCCAAAGACTGAACTGGTCGTGTTCCGGGAAGGGGACCGGATCATCGTGGAACCCAAGGAAAGGCACCTATGGGATCTACCCGGGCTGTTCCATGCTCTTGACGCCCATTTTGAGGGTGAACGCCCGGAGTTCGAAGAAATCGAGCGGGACTGGTCATGATCAAGTACCTGCTCGACACCAATATCTGCATCTACCTTATTCGCAAGAATCCACCTACCATCGCGCAGCGCTTTCAGTCCCTCAGGAAAGGGGAAGTGGCCATCAGCGCCATCACATGGGCGGAACTCTGCTGTGGCATCCGCAAGGACGGCGTCGGTGCCGTGGAAGCCTTGCTGTCCCAGCTGGAAGTACTGCCATTCGACACGGACGCCGGCAGGCTCTATGGCGAGCTGACGACCCGCTTTCCCCAGCGCAAGGCCAGTCTCGACCGGATGATCGCTGCCCATGCCATTGCAAGCGGCTCAACACTGGTCACCAACAACCTGGCGGATTTCCTGCTGTACCAGCCGGCTGGACTGAAGGTGGATAACTGGGTCGATGATAGTGCGGGGTCGATTACGGCTCCTCATCAGTAGCAAGGGAATCCAGGCAATCGACATCGACGCCATTCAAGCCCATCCCCTCCGGCTTGATAACAACCCCTTGCGAAACTCCCTCCATACGCCATTGCATTTTTTCCGGCTTGAAATACAGGTAAGTATCACATCTAAACCCTCCACCAGGCAGACGCTTCGGATATTTCCCGATTTCATCACAAAAACTCGCCCTTACCGCTCCATATACTGACTCCATAGCCTCAACAGACTTTTCAAACACGAGTCTGGCATTTTCATAATCCGCAAGCCTCCACGGATCTTCTTTTAGATCCCTTGAAGAACCACGCCCCTTGAAATCACTCTTCGGCACATCGGCTATAGCCTCCCCAAGCCCCAACTCCGAATCAGTATCATTAATCTCCCCCGAGGTCTTGTACGTCAATGTCCGAGGGTGAGCCAGAAAATTCCTGAAGTCAAACAAAGATTTCAACCAACAAAATGGCTTCTTCCCATAACTAACGGCTTGATCAGGGTTTTCATATTTTCCGTATTCCTTGGAAATCATCTTAAATTTAAACAACGGGGGATTTCTCTCCAGATCACTCCACTTATTCTCGGGTATCAAAAGTGGCCCCACATGATTAATCCAACCCTCTACCATAAAAGCACAATACATCAACGCCGCACGAACGTAATGATCACGCCCATCAGGAAATTTACCCTCTGAATCCGGGCTTGCCAGCCGAAGCATGAACTCAGCCCCTTTTTTCATCCAGACATAGGTTCTGATCTCACCCGAACCATTTACCGCAGACATTTTCACAACACCTTATCAATATTCATCATTACTGACTGCCTACCGCCAGATTGCCATCTTTCCATCCAAATTTAAATGAACGTCGCTCCTCAGCGACAATTACCCATATCCAGATGGGAAACCCTTATTCAACAACTACCACACCCAGACTTAACGTATGAACAGTTCTCGTTCGCTATCATAGCCCTTCATTCCGAAGGAGCGTCCGATGAGCACGAGGCACGGTGAGTACAAGGTCCCCGGCGGCAAGCTGGTGGTGGTGGACCTGCAGGAACACGATGGCAGACTGACCCACGTGCAGGTGGCAGGCGACTTCTTCCTGGAACCCGACAGCGCGCTGGACGACATCCGGCAGGCGCTGGAAGGCCAGCCCATCACGGCTGACACGGCGCAGCTTGCTGCCGCCATCCGCGCTGCCCTGCCGTCGGATGCCATGCTGTTCGGCTTCAGCCCCGAGGCCGTGGCCATCGCGGTGCGCCGCGCATTGGGGCTGGCCACCACCTGGCGGGACTTCGAATGGCAGATCATCCACGAACCGGCCGTCTCGCCCGCCATGCACGCGGCACTGGACGAGGTGCTGAGCCTGGAAGTAGCTGCCGGCCGACGGCCACCCACGCTGCGCATCTGGGAATGGGACACCACGGCCGTGGTGCTAGGTGTATTCCAGTCGGTGCGCAATGAAGTGGACCTGGAAGCAGCCCGACGGCTGGGCGTGACGCTGACGCGCCGCATCACCGGCGGTGGCGCCATGTTCATCGAGGGCGGCAGCATCATCACCTATTCACTGTACGCGCCCGGCACATTGGTGGCCGACATGAGCCTGGCCGATTCCTACGCCTTCCTGGACGACTGGGTGCTGAAGGCACTGCAGTCGCTGGGTGTGGCAGCCTTCTACAAACCACTCAACGACATCAGCAGCGACAAGGGCAAGATCGGCGGCGCAGCCCAGAAGCGCTTTGCCAACGTGCCGAGCGACGGCGGCCAGACGGTGCTGCACCACGTCACCATGGCCTATGACATGGACGCCGACAAGATGCTGCAGGTGCTGCGCATCGGCCGCGAAAAGCTGAGCGACAAGGGCACCACCAGCGCCGCCAAGCGCGTGGACCCGCTACGCAGCCAGACCGGCCTGCCACGCGAGGCCATCATCGAACGGATGAAGGAAACCTTCGTGCAGCTGCACGGCGGCCAGCCAGGCCACATCACGCCCGAGGAACGTGCGGCCGCCGAGGCGCTGGTGCGCACCAAGTTTGGCACCGAGGCCTGGCTTTATCGGTTGCCTTGATGGCCGGCCTGGCCAACCTCCGATCAGGGCGGGTTGTGCAGAACTTCACGGAGACCTCCCTCGAAGCGCGTTGCACGGCGTTCATGCCAACCCCGTTCAATTCACGATAGAATCGTGAATTGAACACACATCCTTCAGTGAACCCAAAGTGGCCATTCGCGCATGGAGGCACAGCATGTACATCGACCGCCAGATGCAGCCGCTGCTGATCGAACTGCAGACGCAGTTTCCGGCCCTCCTGGTCACTGGGCCACGCCAGGTGGGCAAGTCCACCCTGCTGAAGCACGTGGCCCCTGACCATCACTACGTCAGCTTCGACGATCCGCTGCTACGCCAGCAGGCGGATGACGACCCCGCCCTTTTCCTGCGCAACCATCCCGACCGCCTGATCCTGGACGAGGTGCAGCACGTACCGTCGCTGTTTCCGCTGCTGAAGCTTGAAATCGATCGCCGGCAGGAGAACGGCCGTTACCTGCTGTCCGGCTCGCAGGCCTTCGGGCTCATGCAGAACGTGAGCGAGAGCCTGGCAGGCCGTATCGCCGTGCTGAATCTGTCGGGTCTGTCACTGCGGGAAATCCATGGTGTGACGCTCACGGACAGTTTCATTCCCACTGACGACTACCTGCAGAAGCGCGAAGCCAGCCTGAAGCCCTGTCCGGACATCTGGGAGACCATCCATCGTGGCTACATGCCACGCCTGTACCAGCAGACGGTGAACTGGGATGTCTATTACGCATCCTACGTGGCCACCTACATCGAGCGCGACGTGCGCCAACTGGCCAACATCGGCAGCACGTCGGATTTCACACGCTTCATGGTGGCCGTGGCGGCGCGCAGTGCAGAACTGCTCAATTACAGCAGCGTGGCCCAGGATGCCGGCATCTCGATGGACACCGCCAAGCGCTGGATGGCCGTGCTGCAGGCTTCGGGCATCATCCACCTGCTGCCGCCCTACCACAACAGCCACCTGAAGCGCGCCATCAAGACACCCAAGCTCTACATGCGGGATACCGGACTGATGGCCTGGCTGACCAAGTGGCTCACGCCCGACACCATCCGGCTGGGTGCACGCAGCGGCCAGTTCTTCGAGACCTTCGTGGTCAGCGAGATCATCAAGTCCTTCCAGAACCGGGGCACAGTGCCGCCCCTGTATTTCTATCGGGATACCTCACAGAAGGAAATCGACCTGCTGATCGAACACGGCCGAACGCTCTACCCCGTCGAGATCAAGACCAGCGCCAAGCCCGACAGGCGCATGGGTAGCGCCTTCCAGGTGCTGCACACCCACCTGCCCGCTGCCGACATCACTGTGGCACGCGGCACGATCATCGACCAGTACCCCCAGAAGCTATGGCTGGCCGACGACCTGCTGTCATTGCCGGTGGAGTATCTGTAGGATCAATCGCCCTGCTTGGACTTCTCTTCCCTTTCCCTTTTGAGATCAAAGCAGAACTCGTGCATGGCAAACGCCCCATCAGCACCGATACCACATTGCGTCTCGGTCATGGGGCCGCGTTTCTGGCTGAATCTACAGACCGAGTACGACATGCGGAGCACGGTGCACACCCTGCACGACAAGGTTGCACCGCGTATCCGCACCTTTCAGCCCAGAAACGATTGAACGCTTACCGCGTCGCAGTCCCCGCACGCCGCAGCCAGCGGCCCAGCCAGGAGTTGTCGGCACGCCAGGCGGCTTCCTGCTGCACGTGGGCCGGCAGGCGATTGACCAGGAACGGAATGGCGAGCAGCAGCACGGCCAGGTCATCAGCCAGACCGAACAGCACCATGAAGTCGGGGATGATGTCCAGCGGCGAGAACAGGTAGAGCCCCGTGGCCACGATGCCCAGCCGGATGACCATCGGCGTGGCGGGGTTGAGCAATGCGTACCACAGCATCATGGCCTCGCGGCCAGTGGTACGTAAGAGTCGACGGATACGTAGCAACCAAAGCATTTCTTTTCCTCCACAAAACGGATGAGGGAAAACTGGCTTTCAGGCGTAACAAGCAAGCATTCTTCATTGCCTAGCCCCTGTGGACTACCGAGTCGAGGCCAGGAATCCTCAAGCCGGAAGAGGACCAGTCCACAGAGCCGGCGCCTGACCCGCGTACCCCTACCAACCTGAAGTGCGGGGTACGGAGGTTGGGTACAAACCGCCTACATCTGCGGCCGACAAACTCATGATGCGGACGACATGGGGTGATAGCAAGACCCGCAGCTATGTTCTCCCAAAAAAGACACAATCTTTAGCGTATCCGAATAGGCTCGATACCAATTCAGCCATTCGATACAGCCTTCTGCCAAGCAGAACCTTGGGTGCTCTCATTAGGGAAACCCCTAGTCAAACAAGACAAAATATCACATCGCAAGTATTGACAAGAGTATTTTTTTTTTTTGCAAAATTACAACGATATTGAATAACGTTTCTTGGAGACATAGTGCGAACCTCGACGATTGCTCTTATTTTGATGCTTGGCGGCCATACTTCAGCAGCGCTTGCCGACCTTCCGCTCACCGTGGAAGATCTAGTCACCGACAAGGGTAAGCTCAAGCTGGAGCTAGGCTTTTCCTATGCCAATGCCGAACAGACAGGGGTATCAACCGGAGAGCCTATCGCGGTGCAAACCGGCGTCACGTCATTCGTACTGTTACCCAGCACTATTGGTGAGCGGAACAGCAATCGTGACACACTCGTCGGCACTGTCGGTGTGCGTTATGGGTTCAGCGGCAAAACGGAAGTTTTACTGCGCACCAGCTATTTACATGTCAGCGAACGTGTGAATGACACCAACGGCCCCAGCAAAAACCACCAAAACCGCTTTGCTGATACTTGGTTAGGCGTCAACCACCAATTCCGTGAAGAAGACGACCATCCTGCTTTGCTTGGTTTTGCCGAAGTTGCCCTAAGTGAACATCTAACCGGTGTAAGCAAATCACTCAAATCGGCCATGATAGGCTTTACCAGCTACAAGGCCATTGACCCAATCGTGTTCTCTTTAACTGGGGCATATCGCTTCAGTCGCAGCTATAGCCATGAGGGTTATACCCACAAGAGTGGTAATTTGCTGATGTTTTCACCATCAATCGGGTTTGCTGTCAATGACCGTGTCACCCTCACGACCGGCCTTCAATGGACACGTCTAAGCGCTTCACGACTCAACGGTACGTCAAGGGGTATCAATCGCACCGCGAGTGACCTGCAACTAGGGGTGGGTTATGGCTTTGCACGGGGCAACACTCTTAACACCACCTTTCGGGCAAACGCCTCTGGCAATCGCGGCGCCGAGCTACGTGTCAGCTGGCTCTATACCTTCTGATGTGGAACCACCATGACTCATAAAAACCGCCGTACCAGAGACTTCCGGACTTTTTGCCTTGTGCTAGGCGGATGTTTAATTTCTGTAACGAGTATAGCATCTGAGCAGCCAAACTCGCCAAATTCGGGTGTCAGTGTCGGCCGCGTTTCAGAAAAGCAAGAAGCTCAAAGTAATATGCCGACACGGCCAGACAGCCTTGCCGAAACAGAGCATGTTGCGTTACCTACAAACACGGAAAGCCGTACCGATGAGAATAGCACGCGCAATGTAACCCATAGCAACACAAAAGAGAAGCCAATTCCATTACCTCCCAAGCGCAAGCAGCCTCTCCCCGGCCCTGATGGTGCGATGTTGTCCACTCGGACTGTGCAAGGGCTTGTGCCAGTCAATAACTGGAAACGCCTTCGCGATACGCAGATCGTCAAGCAGGACCAGGACTACTCCTGCGGTGCCGCCTCGCTGGCCACACTGCTCAACAGCTTCTACAGGCAGAACCTGACCGAAGAGCAACTGCTGAAAGCGATGGACAAGGGCGATGCCCAGGCCAGCTTCGATGACATGGTACGCGCATTGCCCCATTTTGGCTTCCGCGCGCAGGGCTTTGCTGCCAGCTGGGAACAGCTCACCCGACTGAAGATGCCGGTCATTGTCTACGTCAAATACCGCAAGGATGATCACTTCAGCGTGCTTCGCGGCATCAACGGCAATACTGTCTGGTTGGCCGACCCAAGCTTGGGAAATCGCACCTTTAGCCGGCAACAGTTTCTGGAGATGTGGCAAACACGGCAAGATAAGAATGCTCCAGCACTATCCGGTAAGTTCCTAGCCGTTCTGCCATCCACCCAAGATATCAAACCAACGACACACTACTTCTCGAAAGCGCCGGTTCGCCAAAGCGCCAATGCCGTGGGACAGTTGGCCTTCAGGGAGCGCCCATGACCGCCCTACGTATGGCCTAGAGGATCCAATGAAACAACCAATCATGATTGCTGTGATGTTGATAGCCAGCCCTTCACGTGAAACCTAACCCTTCCCCCTGCTCAAAAGCCTTTTGGACAGGGACAAAACACAAGCTGTTACAGGACATCGCAAACCTGGACAAGCTGACAAATGCCGGAGGTGTAGCCACACCGCCTGCAGGTGCCTTGAAAGATTATCGAGGCGTATTTTTGTAATCTTTGAACCCATCAGGAGTCAATATGAAGACGTTCAAGCAAGCAGCCGTGGTGATCGCCACCGTCGGCATGATGTCGATGCAGGCACATGCCGGCGAATCGGCAGCCAAGAGCACTCCAGCCGTTCAGCGGATCACGGCGTTCAGCCAAAACGATATCAACGGATTGTTCGACCAAGCCGACCAGCCGATGCAACTGGCTACGCTGTCCCAGCAGGAGATGAAGGAGACGGAAGGGGCATGGGTGCATTGGGCGGCCGGGGCTGCTTTGGGAGGCGCCATGAACACGGCGGCTTATATTGGCTCCAATCGCAACTGGACCTATGGAGGCGCTGCTTGGGCTGCGTTGAGCGGTGCAGCCGGAGGGCTAATTGGTGGTCTTCCTGTCGGAAGCGCTGCTGGCCGCGCTGGCTTGGCTGCTTTGGGTATGTATACCGCCAGCCAACCTTGGGGCGGGTATCGCTGGGCACAGTGGTAAATTGATGAAGCAACTCGCTCAAATTTGGGCGAGTTGCTTCATGACATATGGAGACCGTTATGCAACAACCGTTCTGGATATTTTTCGGCTTCTTTTTCCCCCTTTTTATATTCAGATACAGGATAGTGCACACTTGGCCTTCACTGGTCGTCTCCGTTATCTATACAGCTCTTGTCTTGGTTATCGCTGTTGCCACAGGGGTTGGGTTCCTGTTCGACAGCAAGATTGCGTCTTTTCTGGCCTGCGCAACTTCCGCATACTTGGTACTTCTCCTGAAAAGATAGCCGCATTTGGCGCCTCTTTCATCAGGAGTGGGCGCACCAGCCTCTTCAATCTGCTGGTCGCGGCACAGCTGGTGCAGGACGCGCGGTGCCCGTCACCCACCTTGGCCAGGCCAGCTTCTTGAGGAGCCATTGCTACCTGGGAGCGAGGCGCAGGGACTCCCGGTGCGTCGGCCCCTGCTGAAGCCGACGCCAGACCCCCGGAAGCAGAGGCCGCCCGTCAGCTTACTTGACCAGCTGATTGATCTCGATGATCGGCAACAACACCGCCAGCACGATCATCAGCACGATGCCACCAGTGACGAGGATCAGGATAGGCTCCAGCAGCGTCGTCATCGTCAGCGTCTTACGCTCGACTTCCTGCGAAAGGGTCTCGGCAGCACGTTCCAGCATCTGCGGCAGTTCGCCGGTGGCCTCGCCGCTGGCCGTCATGTGGATGAGCAGCGGCGGCAGAGTCTTGCCGGCGCCCAGCGCGCGGGCCAGCGGTGCGCCCTCGCGCACGCGGCCCAGGGCCTCGCGCACTTCGGCCTTCATGGCGGTGTTGTTCAGCGTGTCGGCGCCGGCTTCCAGGGCGCGGATGAGCGGCACGCCGCTGGCGGTGAGGATGGCCAGCGTGGAGGCAAAGCGTGCGGCGTTGATGCCGCGGACGAGCCGGCCGAACATGGGCATGTTCAGCAGCTTGCTGTGGAAGGACAGTCGCGCGGTAGGCGCCTTGAGCGAATAGTGGAAGGCAGCCCATGCGCCGCCCAGGCCCAGCAGCACCAGCCAGCCCCAGTTGCGGATGAAGTCGGAGGTGCGGATCAGGATGAGCGTGAGCAGGGGCAGGTCCTGGCGGGTCTGGTTGAAGACCTGCACGACCTGCGGCACCACGTAGGTAAGCAGCGCGATGATGACGAGCACCGCCACCACGGCCACGATGATCGGGTAGGTGAAGGCCATCTTCACCTTGCTGACCAGCTGGGTACGGTTCTCGACGTAGGCAGCCAGCCGCGACATCACCTGCGCCAGGTCGCCAGACTGTTCGCCGGCGCTGATCAGCGCGCGGTAGGTGTCCGGAAAGTCGCGCGGGAACTTGGCCATGGCAGCGGTCAGCGTCTGGCCGCTCACCACATCGCTGCGCACGGCGGCAAAGCGCTCGCGCACGCGAGCCGATTCGGCCTGCTCAACCACGGCGTTGAGCGCCTTTTCCAGCGGCAGGCGGGCGGTCAGCAGGCTGGAGAGCTGGCGGGTACACAGCGCCAGGTCGGCATCCTTGAGGCGGCCGCCCAGGTTGATGTGGCCGGCGTTCTGCTCGGCCGACAGCGCCACCACCTCGATGGGGGTCTGGCCGCGCTCACGGATGATGGCGCGTGCCTGGCGGCTGGAATCGGCATCGACGATGCCCCGGTGCAGGACGCCGGCGGCATCGGCCGCCTGGAAACGATAGGCTGGCATGGTCGGTCAACGAAAGGAGGAAACAACGGACATCGGCAGCAGGCGGCCTCAGTCGCGGGTGGCACGCACCACCTCGTCCTGCGAGGTGATGCCGGCATCAATCCAGCGCTGGCCGTCCTCACGCATCGAGCGGAAGCCGTTGGCGCGCGCAGCAGCACGCAGCTCGCCTTCGCCGGCGCTCTTGTGGATCAGGCTGCGCATCTCGTCGTCGACGGTGACGATCTCGTAGATGCCGGTACGGCCCTGGTAGCCGGTGCGGTTGCAGGCCAGGCACCCCACGGGGCGCCACTTGCCGGTGACGGTATCTTCGGTGCGGCAGCTGGGGCAGAGCTTGCGCACCAGCCGCTGCGCCATGATGCCGATGAGACTGGACGACAGCAGGAAGGGCTCGATGCCCATGTCGATGAGACGGGTGACGGCCGACACCGAATCGTTGGTGTGCAGCGTGGCCAGCACCAGGTGGCCGGTGAGCGACGCCTGCACGGCGATCTGGGCGGTCTCCACGTCACGGATCTCGCCGATCATCACCACGTCCGGGTCCTGACGCAGGATGGAGCGCAGCGCCTTGGCAAACGTCATGTCGATGCGCGCGTTGACCTGCGTCTGCCCCACCCCATCCAGGTCGTACTCGATGGGGTCTTCCACCGTCAGGATGTTGGTGGACTTGGAGTCCAGGCGAGAGAGCGCGGCATACAGCGTGGTGGTCTTTCCCGAGCCGGTGGGGCCCGTCACCAGCACGATGCCGTGCGGCTGTGCGATGAGATTATCGAAGCGGCGCAACAGGTCCGGGCTCATGCCCAGCCGGGCCAGGTCCAGCCGCCCTGCTTCCTTGTCGAGCAGACGCAGCACGGCGCGCTCGCCATGGCCGGTGGGCAGCGTGGAGACCCGCACGTCCATGGGACGGCCGCCGATGCGCAGCGTGATGCGGCCATCCTGCGGCAGGCGCTTCTCGGCAATGTCGAGGCTGGCCATGATCTTGATCCGCGAGACCAGTGCCGCGTGCAGTTCGCGGCGGGGCCGCACCACGTCACGCAGCGTGCCGTCCACCCGGAAGCGCACCATCGAATAGGTCTCGAAGGGCTCGATGTGGATGTCGGATGCGTTGTCGCGGGCAGCCTGAGTAAGCAGCGCGTTGATCATGCGGATGATCGGCGCATCGTCCTCGGACTCCAGCAGGTCTTCCACCTTGGGCAGATCCTGCATCAGCCGCGACAGGTCGATGTCGCCACCCACCTCATCCACCACCGAGGCAGCGGATCCCTCCTGCTGCGAGTACGCGCGCGAGATGGCGCTGCTCAGCTCGTCGGCCGGCTTGACCACCGGTACCAGCCGGTATTTCAGCGAGCGCGACAGCTCGGCCAGCGCGGTGGCCGGGGTGTTTTCACCCACCCAGACCTCCAGCGCATCATCGCTCAGCGCCGACACCAGAATCTGGTGGGCACGAGCAAAACCATAGGGCACGTAGCGCGCGGGGGAAACCGAAGCCATTCGTCGTATCGCCTGCTATGTCTGGATCAATCTCAATCTACGTTCACTTCGACCTGGTTGCGCAGCTGCACGGGCTCAGGCGTGGCGTTCTGCGGCCGGACAGCCTGCTGCCGGGTCCGCACCGCGTCGTCCAGCGAACGGAAGCTGCCGGTGGTGCGCACGGCCGGGACAGGCTGCCGCCGGCTGTCGTCAGCCACATTCCGACGTGCATCCTCACCCGTGCCGCGACGGACCTGGCGGGAACGCGGTGCCGTGTTCATCAGGCTGGACATGTCGGGCTGCGGGGCACGCAGCGAGTTGGCCGGCACCACGCCCAGGCTCTTGGCCTCTTCGGCGGCACCCGGCATCAGGCTCGGCTCACGCGCCGGCGGCACGCGTCTGGCGTTGGGCGTACCCGGCCGCGGCGGCAGCGGATCCAGCTCGGGCTGCTTCACGTCGACCATGCCGAACGGCGTGGGCATGCGTGCATCCTGACTGCGCTGGTTGATGTAGTCGTAACGGTTGGCCGTGACGTCCCAGGCCTGGTCGGCACTGCGCAGCACCACCGGACGCAGGAAGATCAGCAGGTTGGTCTTGACGCGCTTGCGGTTGTCATAGCGGAACAGGCGTCCCAGCCCCGGAATGTCGCCCAGCAGCGGCACCTTGCTGATGCCACCCTCCACGGTGTCCTCGATCAGGCCACCCAGCACGACGATCTGCCCATCGTCGACCAGCACGTTGGAATCGATGGCGCGCCGGTTGGTGATGATGCCGGCTGCCTGCGACGTATCGACCACGGAGGAAATCTCCTGGGCGATCTCCATCTTGACGGTGCCGCCTTCGGAAACCTGCGGCCGCACGCGCAACATGGTACCCACGTCCTTGCGCTCGATGGTCTGGAACGGGCTGGACAGGGTGTTGTTGGTGGTGGCGTACTGACCCGTGACGAAGGGCACGTTCTGGCCAATGATGATGCGCGCCTCCTCGTTGTCGAGCGTGAGCAGGTTCGGCGTGGCACGGATGTTGCTGTTCGTCTCGGTTTCCAGCGCCCGGGCCAGCAGGCCCAGGTTCAGGAAGGTCTGACCGAAGAGGCTCACGCCATTGCGCACCACGCCCACGTTCAGGCCGCCCGCCGAGGCCAGCGCGGCCGGGTTCTGCGTGACAGCCAGGATGTTGCTGCCACCGGTGCTGAAGTTGGTGCCACCCACCACGGAATTCTGGCCAGGCCGGCTGGTGCCGAACTGCCACTGGATGCCCATCTCGGCCACCGTGTTGGCCTTGACCTCGACGATCAGCGACTCGATGTAGACCTGGGCACGGCGGCTGTCGAGCTGGTCGATGACGCCACGGATGTTGCGATAGACCGGCTCGGGCGCCGTGATGATGAGCGAGTTGGTGGCCGGGTCGGCCGCGATGATGGCGCCGCCTGCCTTGATGGACATCGGCCCCTGGTTGCCCCGGTCGCGGTTGATGCCGCTCTGGCTGCCCAGACCGCCCCCGCTGCTGCTGTCGCCGTCGCCAAAGGACGAGGACAGGCCCGATGAGGACGAGCTGCTGTCGCCGAACATGCTGCCACCGCTGTTGCGGTTGCGGCTGTTGCTGCCGAAGCTGCTGTCCGACCCACCGCTGCTACCGTTGGACTCACCCGAGAGCACGGCCTGCAGCACCTCCACCAGCTTGGTGGCCTCGGCGTTCTTCAGGTAGACCACGCGCATGTTGGCCTGGTCGGCGTTGGCGGGCCGGTCCAGCTGTTCCACCAGCGAACGGGCCAGCGCCAGCTTGGAGGCGTTGGCGCTGCGGATGAGCACCGAGTTGGTGCGCGGATCGGCCATCACCACCACGCGCTGACTGGGATCGGAGCTGGCACCCGGACCGCCGCCACCGCCCCGGTTGCTCTCGTCCATCAGCTTGGACACGGCCACGGCAATGTCGCTGGCGATGGAGTTCTTGATGACCACCACCTGCACCTCGGCCGCCGGACGCGGGCTGTCCAGCGTGGCGATGACCTTGGACAGCCGCTTCAGGTTGGCGGCGTAGTCGGTGATGATGAGCGTGTTGTTGCCCGGGAAGGCCGTGATGGTGTTGTTGGGCGAAACCAGCGGCCGCAACACGGGAATCATGTTGTTGGCCGATTCGTGGTTCAGCTGGAACACCTGGGTGATGACCTCGTCGCCGTCACGCGCGGACGCGGCGCCGATCTCCACCGGGCCGGACTGGAGCTTGGCATCGGCCTCGGGCACCACCTTGTACAGGTCACCCAGGTCGACGATGGCAAAGCCCTGCTGGC
>ERZ772967.956-NODE-956-length-20847-cov-4.448826_pt1 | contig 20847 bp, 16 predicted proteins | sample MGYA00511677_ERZ772967 | MGnify/ENA primary metagenome ERZ772967 (study PRJEB29015, sample SAMEA2737931) | human oral metagenome | biome: human oral; feature: human-associated habitat; material: dental | place: China | collected 2146 ...
TCGGAGGGCTGAAGGCCTGAATTAAATTCATTCTTATTTCTTCTATTGCGTAATCCCGGGTTTATAAGAATTTTTATCCCGAACTCACATAAAAAATGTATCTTTGCGAAAAAATTCTAAGAGGGAATTCATGAGGAAGGTATGACGGAAATGAGACAATAGATAAATCAACACTTGAAAAAAGAAAACATGGAAACAGAAAAAAAAGATTATCCGGTGAACCTCTATGCGTATTATGAGGCAAACAGTGACATTGAAAAAAGAACAAACGGGACGAAAAAGATCGTCTACTATGTATTGGCAGCCATCTGTTTGTTGCTAATCATCTTCCCTTCCATTCTTCCGCTTTCCTCTTCCCTGATTCGTGTGATTGGTGTAATCGGGTTGCTATATTTTGGGTTTGCAGCTTATTTCGGAGGCGAAGCATACTACAACAAGCAGAGTGGTGGCAAGATTGTAAAGAGCGCTGTGAAGAAATTCGATTCTTCGGCTGTGAGCGAAGAAGCACTTTTGCAGATGTTCGAGGCCGGTGATTTCAAAGGTCTTGCTGATGCGGCGGAAGCGAACAATCAGCCCCTGCAACTCTATGTTCACGAAGATGCGGCAGGAAAAGTCTTTTATTTGCAGCTGATGAAATATTTTTCTTCTTCCGATTTCAGAGGGATGAGTGAAGTTAAGGAAGTACGTGAGCCCGAATATTCCGAAGTGTATTCGACCATCAAAAGTATCCGAACCACAACCTCCTAAGTGACCTGATTCATTGTATATCGCCTGATGTTGTGATCTTAAGGATGGCATCGTAAATCATAAAAAAAGAGAAAGGAAAGGATGGTGGCACTTTTCCTTTTTCTTTTTTTATTGCTGTCGGTTAAAAATAAATCAATTATGCTACATCCTTTTATCCACCGTTATTACAGGCATTTTCTTCTTATAGCGGCTCGCTCTTCGGTTTCAAACAGCAACTTCAAAGCCTAACTTCTTCAGTCCTTCGCGTATTTCGGGGGCATTCATAAATAAACGCCAGAGCAGTCCCGTACGATGATTTTCGATCATCGGAGCAATGGTCAGCTGATCGATGGCCAAATAGCGTTTCGGATACCAGCCGTGCCCGATGCTGAAGGCATCGTAAAAGCCATACGCCCCCCAGATACTGTCTCCAAGAGTAAAATAGAAATGACGCAGAGCCTTCATCGACTCGTCGGGGGTATAGGGGAAGCTCGACAGCGCCGCCGTAGGGGTGATGACTCCCGGATCGTTCTGCATCGGTCTGTGCGCCGTGTAGCCATTAACCGTGTAGCTGGCCGTCAGTCCCCAGCAGTTCTCGCCGTATCCTTTATGCCCTTGCGGGTTCTGCACGCAGTAAGCATAGTTGATCAGCGCCTGATTACGGTTCACCTCGCCATAATCGGCATACCGGTCTTTCAGTCCTGTCGGATTCAAGCCGATGTAAGAGTAATGTGCCCAGAAGAGAGGTCCTCCGTAGCCTTCGGCACCGTTATGTTTGACCCGCAACGGTAGCCCGTAAGCAACGGACTCGCTGCGAATACCTCCGCCGCGTGCCCATCCGTTGTGGTAAGCCGAAGCCGGAATGGGATGTGTGGGCGACGAAGCCGCAAGAATATATGTGATCAAGCACTCGTTATACCCTTCGATCGAGAAGTTCATCTGCCATTCGTGTGTGGGACTCCAGTGCCAGTACAGCACATCCTTACCGTTCAGATACCAGTCCCACTCCATCGCATGCCAAAGTGTATCGATCTTCTGCGCCAATGCACGTTCCGACGCATTCCCTTCCTTGAAATATTCACGTACGCACAAGAGGCCCTGCATCAGAAAAGCGCTTTCGACAAGGTCGCCCCCGTCATCTTTCGAGCTGAACGGCTTTACTTTTCCGGTCTTTCCGTAGATCCAGTGCGGCCAGACACCGTGAAACCGGTCGGCACGCGCCAGATAATCGACGATACGGTGAAGCCGTCCGACACACGTATCGCGCGGGATAAATTCCCGCTCAACGGCGACTAACAGCCCTGCCAGGCCGAAGCCGCTACCACCCGTAGTCACGACGTCGGCATCGTTTTGCGGATAAACGCCGTCCATGTGAATGCGTTCGGGAGCCAAGCCCGATGTCGGCTCGGCTCCGTCCCACATATAATTCAAGTGCGTTCGCTGAATATAATCGAGGAACGCGTCGTCGTCGGCAAATGTCAGCAGACGTTGCTCGGCCGGGAGTGTCTCTTTCTCCGATTTTTTATCGCATCCGACTGTCAGGCAGAGGCACAGGAAAGCTGCGGCTATTGCTCTCATAAGCCTCCTCCGTCCGGTTTGCGCTGTCCGAACAGCCACGAGAAGTAATCGGGCTGGCTGAACGCCGGGTACCAACTGCCGTGATCAACGCCGGGAAACTCAATGTATTCCGCCTCGATGCCAGCCTTCTTTAACGCCAGATAAGCCTCGCGCGAAAACTCTACCGGCACGACCGAATCGGAATCTCCGTGGTAGATACGGAACTTTGTCGATGTAACAAGTTTCTCTAATCGCCCGGTATGTATGCCTCCGCAGATGGGGATCGCGGCAGCAAAGAGATCGGGGTAACGGCAGACAAGATCGAACGTACCCATGCCGCCCATCGACAGCCCCATCACATACACGCGACGGGGATCGACGGGGTATTCGGCCATCGTCCGGTCGAGCAGCTCCTTCACCAACGCGAGCGGTCGTGAGATTTCAGTGTCAATCGGAAAAGGATTGCCGTCTTTGAAACCGTCGGGACGTAGCGGCGTAGGCCAGTAGCGATCTTCCGGACATTGCGGGAACAATACGAAGGCGGGGTATTGTGTTCGGTTAACGGGATTGGTAAAAAGCATGCCTCCGTGAAACAGTTGTTTCTCATTGTCCGAGCCGCGTTCGCCCGCTCCATGCAGAAAGAGCACTAACGGATACGTTTTACCTTCGGCTACGTTTTCAGGTTTCAGACTGCGATAAAGCAGCGAGTCGCCGCTCTTCGATACATACACGTCGCTCTCATACTGAGGGAATTTCTTCTGAGCGGAAATCCACTGCATGCCGCAAACACAGCCTAGCAGCAAGATGCAGATTCGTTGTTTCATAGTGTGCGTTATTTATTCATTAACTGTTTGATTTCGGCAGCGCTCAATGCTTTGTTGTAGATACGCAGCTCGTCGATCAGGCTGTGATCGGAGAGGTGGTTCCACTCGTTGAAGCGCGGTGACCCCGAACCGATAGACATCAGATCGCAGCCGTCCCAGCTGATACGGGTCAGGTTTGTGGCGGCCACCTCTTCACCGTCAAGGTAAAAGAAAGCCTTCCCTTCGGTCAGCACCAGCGCAACGTATTTCCATGCGTTCGTCTCCGGATCAAGGTCGGCCTTAGCGCCACCGTCTAACCAGCTATCGGCCGTTCCGTTGCCCACATTGGCCTTGATGCGCTGCTTCGCACTCGCTTTTTCGCGGAAGATACGGAAGCCGGCTTTGCGGTTATTTTGTTTGTCGGCAGGCTTGCCTTCCGTCTTGGGAGCAAGCACGAGCAGACCGGCACGGTCGGGCACAGGATTGAGCTTGTACCAGAACGCAAACGTCATCGACGATCCTAACGGCGCGGCCAGATTGGCCACATCAAACGTAAGATAGCTGTCTTTGGCCCCTGTATATGCTTTACCTTTTTTCCCGTCGGTCAGCGAGGGTGTTCCTGTCGGTAAAGCCTCAGAAAGGCTTTGGTATTCTTCAAAATCCTTGTCGAACGACAGGTAGAAGATTTGTCCGTCGGCGCCGAGCGGCGGAGGTGTCGGCTGCTGCGGATAGTCGAACGGCGGGTCTTGCCCCAAGTCCTGAAAACACGACGTCAGCAACAAGCCGGCCAACGCGATTCCCATATACATTGTCTTTTTCATAAGGTCTTGTTTTAATCGGTTAGTAATTCGGATTCTGTTTGAGTACGCCATTCGACTTGTCGACTTCCGTCTGCGGCAAAGGCAGTAACGAGTGCTTGTCCTGATAATTCGTTTTGCCGGCTGCATGCAACACTTCGCGGGCGATGCCCCAGCGCACAAGGTCGTAGAAACGGTCGAACTCCATGCCCAGCTCCACCCGGCGTTCGTGACGGATGGCTTTGCGCATCTCGGCCGGATCGGTTGTCGTTACTTTCGGCAGAACAGCAGCATTGCTTCTCCGGGCACGAGCGCGTACCATTTCGAGGTATTCCATCGCTTCGCCTGTTTTGCCCGTCTCATTGGCCGCTTCGGCCGCCATAAGTACGACGTCGGCATAGCGAATCAGGCGGATGTTGTACCAGTGGCCGCTCTTTGTGTAAGTAGCACGCAGCGTCGGATCGGTGTATGCTTTCTTATTATAGTATTTATTGACGACGGAAGCATTGGCAACAGGCCGCTCGCCCCACGGTTTGTTTGGCTCAATCGTATTCGCGTCTTCGCCTGTCTTGACAAAGTAGAGCAACGTCTCGTCCTTGCGCGGATCGCCTTTTTCAAACGCATCAGCCAACAACTGAGTCGGCGTATGCCAACCCCAGCCGAGATTCCATTCGCCGGCGCCACGCACGCCCTGCACCTGTGCAAACTGGCTACCGATCTCGTTCGAGCCCGGTTGTGATGGAGTCGCCGTACATTGCAGCTCAAAGACGGACTCGCTGCTGTTCTCACCCGATTCACGGAAGATCTTGTCGTATGGCGTATTCAGGTTATACAGGCCGGACTTGATTACTTCTGTGGATGCTGCATACATATTCGCCCAATCGTTGCGTTGCATGTAGGTCCTTGCATGCAGTGACCGTGCGGCGCCCCAGGTCAGACGACCGGTGTATACGGCCGGCCACGTCTTGGGCAGATGCGCTTCGGCAGCGGTCAGGTCGGCGTCGATCAAAGTGTAGATATCTGCCGCGGGAGACTTCGGAATATTCGCCTCTTCGGCCTTGTTCACTTTGAAATCAATTTTGGGCACGTCGCCGAACGCACGTACCAGATTGAAGAAAGCGAAGGCACGGAAGAAATGCGCTTCCGACTTGTTGATGCGGTCACCATCCGATAGGGAACCTTTTTCCTTCTCGCTCTGCTCGATGTCGGCAATGACTTTATTGGCTAAGATAATCAGCTCGTAGTTCCCGGTCCAGTAACCGGCAATCAGTCCGTTTGTTGCAATGTATTCAAAGTCGTCGAACATCTTGCCGTGTGCCGCGCCGTCGGAAGCCGTACTGCCTTTTTCGGCATCTTCGGAACGGAAGCAATGCACTGCCAGTGCCGTTGTTCCGCTTGTTACGCTAAACCCACGCATCTTGGCGTACAAGGTAAAGACATCGGACTGAAATGATCCGCCACCGCTTTCATCGCCCTGTATCCACTCTCCCTGCGGACGCTGATCTAACAGGTCGGTGCATCCGCCCGCCAGCATCGCAAGGCCTGTTGCGAGTATTCCTATGATATTTCTGATAGAATGATTCATAATCGATGTATTTAGAAAGTTAAGTTAAATCCGAAAGTATAAATCACCGGCATGGGATACGTTCCTCTGTCGATACCCGATTCCAAGGCCGAGCCTTTCATCTCGGGCGTGTATCCCGTGTTACGCCGCCATGTTTTCAGGTTCTGAATATTCGCATACAGTCGCAGCGACTTCAGATGCAGCTTGCTCAACAGTGCCGGATAGAGTTTGTATCCGAGCTGAACGTTACGTATGCGGAAGAAACTGCCGTCTTCGATAAAATAGTTTGAATTTAGCAGATTCAATGCCCGCGACGGGTTCAGAATCGGCTCCCAGTTGGACGTACCTTCACCGTGCCAGCGGTTCATCCGCGAGGTAAGGTAGTTTAACTGAGCATACGTCGGGTCATCCCAGGTCCGGTAGATTTCGTTGCCATAGACTCCCATCATGTCGACACCCAGATCGAAGTTTCGATATTCGAGGTTGACGTTGAAACCATAGGTAAGGTCGGGTGTCGGATTACCGATCATCGTACGGTCGTCCTGCGTGATCACGCCATCGCCGTTCACATCCTTAAATTTCAGGTCGCCGGGTGCCGGACTGCCGACTTTATTCGGGTAGTAACGCTTCACGTCTTCTTTGTTCTGGTATACGCCGATAACCTGATAACCGTAGAAGTGTGCCACAGGATACCCTTCCATCGAACGCGAGATGCCTTTCGGTCCTTCAAAGATGGCATCCTCGGGGCCACGTCCGAGCGAAAGCACCTGATTGTCGATTGTCGTCAGGTTACCTGATACGGTGTACTTCAGCCCGCTTTCCCCGATCTTATCCGACCACGAAGCTGAAAGCTCCATGCCCCGGTTACGGATCTCTCCGAGATTTTCGAGCGAATTTTTCGCCCCCGAGAAACCCGATAACAAAACAATAATATCTTTCGTTACCTTGTTATAATACACCGGCTCAATACGAAGCCGATTCCCGAAGAAAGCAATCTCGAGACCGGCCTCCCATGCGTGCGTTTTCTCCCACGACAGATTACGGGGCAGATACTTCAACGAATAACCCGCGATGATGTTGTCGCCGAAAACAGCGCTGCCCGAGTTCTCCAGTCGAGGATACGTAGGATAATGGAAACCTCCGGTATTCTGGCTTCCCAACACTCCCCACGAGCCTTTCAACTTCAGGTAATCGATCATCGACTGATTTTTCATGAACGCCTCTTCCGAAACGACCCAGCCTGCACCGAGCGAATAGAAGTTCTCCCACGTGTTGCCTACCGAACGGAACACCGAAGCGCCGTCGCGACGGTACGACACGTTGAGCAAATACCTATTCTGATAGCTGTATAACGCCCGAAGCAGGTATGACATAGTGAAACGGCGGTGTTGTGCACCTCCGTTCGACGAAGCTTTCGCATCGATCGAGGAAATCCACCATTTATCCTTGTCATTATCGGGAATCGAAAAGATGATATCATTAAGATGTTGTTCTCTTGCGCCTTCCAGCAGCGAATATTCGGTATAATTTGTGGTTAATCCGGCCATCGCCGTCAAGCTGTGTCCGCCCGACGACAAGTCGTATGTCAGAATATAGTCGCTTTGTGCGACGGTACGTGTCGATTTATTTTGCGATACCGATTCGCGGTCGGTCAGATTCTCTTTGCCTGCAACATCGGGATTGTACACATAAATAATCGGACTGAATCTCCGCACTTCCCCTACGGCGTAATCCAATGAGAAGGTAGTTTTAAATTTCAGATTTTTCAGAAGATCCACCTCGCCGTAGATATTTCCGGCCACCCGGTTGTTTACGCCGACCGCATGTCCGGCTCGCGTTTCCACGTCGATCATCGGGTTCCACACCTGTGCCCGCTGAAAATCAGGAAGCGTATGCAGCAGGCCGGTTTTCTCATGATAGACCGGAGCAATCGGTGCGGCCCGGATGGCTCCCGATACGCCTTTGGCATCGGACGGCCATGTACGCGAACCGTTTACCTGAAATCCGAAGCGCAAAAAATCAGTCACCTGATAATCGCTGTTCAGGTTAGCCGTTACCTTCGAGTACTTTTCATGCAGAATATTGCCTTCCTCCGATGTGTAGCCGAGACCTAAGTAGAAACGGTTCTTCTCGCTGGCGCCCGTGATGCTCACATTGTGGTTCGTCATAAAACCCTGCCGGAAGATCACATCCTGCCAATCGGTATCGGCATTCCATTTCGCATAGTCGTATGCGCCCAGTCCCTGATTGACTCGCTGTTCATCATATAGTTCGCGGAACTGAGCGGCATTGGTCATCGACATCCGGTCGGCGACGTTTCTGAATCCGAACGATGAGTTGATGTTCACAACCGTCTGCCCGGATTTGGCGCGTTTCGTATTCACGATAATCACCCCGTTGGCGCCGCGAACACCAAAAATCGCGAGTGATGAAGGGTCTTTCAATACTTCCATCGACTCGATATCGGCAGGATTCAAATAATTGATGTTGTCAGAAAACAGTCCATCCACAACATACAACGGCGCATATCCGTTGATCGAGTTTGTACCGCGGATACGAATCTCCGGATCCTGTCCGGCCTGTCCGGCATTGACCACCTGCACTCCCGCAAGTTTCCCCTGTATGGAAGCCAATGGGTTCGTCGACGGACGATCGGCAAACTCGGCGGCTTTGATACTGACGATCGACCCGGTCAGATCACGCTTCTTGGCGCTTCCGTAACCGATAACCACAACTTCGTCCAATACCTGCCGATCCTCCGACATCATCACATCGATACGTGAGCGTCCGTTGACGGCCTGCTCCACCGTCGTCATACCGATATAACTGAAGACCAACGTTGCCTGAGCCGGAACGTCGGATAACGTGTACGAACCGTCGATCCCGGTCACGGTTCCTGTCGTCGTACCTTTTACCAGAATGCTGACGCCAATAGCGGGCTCGCCCGTGGCTTGCTCCGTTACCACACCCGAAACGGTTATGCGTTGCTGGGCAAAAAGCCATAACGGTATCAGCAGAAAACTAAAAACAAGTAGCGATTTACTTTTCATGGGTATTCTTTTTTTAATGTTACTGCAAAAATCGGATTTTTTTGCAAAAGACCCGATAATTCTTCTATTACCCCAAAAATAAACTGCTGTAATGTTACGCCATGCTATAAAACATATCCCATAACCCTACGGCTTCATTACGGCAAACGTTGCTATAGTCTTTTATTCCAGTTCAATTAATCGTTCCATACAAAGTGTTAGCTGGTGGAACTCCACATTCCCTTCATGGCTTTTTCTTCCTCCCGGATACGTATGGCGAGGAAACAGCTGTAAACCGGAAGTCCGATCATAAATACCATCGTAGAGTGCAGAAAAATATATGCATGACTATACAAGAAACGACACGTTTTATCGTTTGAATAAAAAAACAAAAAATCTGATGAGATTCTTTACCCTCTTATTGATGTGTCCGTTGATCGTTGCTTGCTCCGGGAAAAAGAATGATACGAAGCAACCGATCCCCGAAGAAAGTCTTTATTTGTTCGTCGGGACGTATACCTCCCCCGGAGAAAGTAGAGGAATTTATGTGTATCGTTTTGATGAGGCTACCGGAACAGCCGACTCTGTTACCATGACAGAAGTCTCGAATCCCTCGTTTCTGACTCTGAACGCAGACCTGACACGAATCTATGCCGTAAGTGAGAACGGCACTGACGACAGCTACGTACACGCTTTTTCTTTCGACTCCACAGAAGGTAGGCTTACGCTTCTCAACTCGCAGAAAGCGGGCGGAAGCTCACCTTGCTATATCGAGCTCGATCCGATGGGACAGCGGGTCGTAACCGCTAATTACGGCGGAGGAAGCATTTCCGTCTTTCCCACTCATACGGACGGAAGCTTGCAACCTCTCACTCAACTTCTTTCTTTCAAGGGCGAAGGACTCGATCCGGAGCGTCAGAAACAGCCCCACCTGCATTCGGTACGTTTTTCGCCCGACGGCCGTTATTTGTTTGCGTCGGACTTAGGTACGGATCATCTTTATCGATACGAGATAACTCCCGACTCGATACCGTTCGATAAAAACTCGGTAAAAGTAATCCAAACCCCTCCCGGGACTGGTCCGCGCCACTTCGATTTCCATCCCAATGGGCAATATCTGTATCTACTTGGAGAATTGTCGGGACAGGTGGTCGTATATCATGATCATAAGGGAGCTATGGAAGTGAAGCAAGGGATCGTAGCCGACAGTATTGGAGCACGTGGGAGCGCTCACATCAAAATATCGCCCGATGGACAGTTCCTCTATGCTTCGAACCGCTTACAGGGAGACGGAATCGCGATCTTCTCTGTTTCTCCGACGGACGGAACGCTTACGAAGGCAGGTTACCAGCCTACCGGAAAGCATCCGCGCCATTTCGCGCTTACTCCGGACGGACGGTATCTGCTCGTAGCCTGTCGTGATGAACACAAGATACAAGTTTTCCGACGTAATCCGGAAAATGGTCTGTTAACCGATACACGGCAAGATATTCTCGTGCATCGGCCGGTGTGTCTCCGATTCGGAGCAAGATAGCTTGCGCTGGGGCCATTCCGTATTTTAAAAAAGAGCTTGTAGAAGGCGAACAGTTCGCCTTCTACAAGCTCTTTTTACTTCCGCTCCTTGATCCACGCGGCGATGATTTCGAGAGCCAAAGGGGAAAACGTTTGTTCGATTGTAGCATATTCGTTGAGGGCTCCGGTCGTACACTCTTGAAAAAGATGATTCAACCCCGGAAGTTCGCGAACGGTGACATCGGTATTTCCTCCCTCTTCCAACGCTTTCCGGATAGCCGATAAATTGGATTGCGCGGCAACTTGCGTATCTTTCGTGCCATTGAGTGCCAACACGGGACAGGTTACTTTTCGGAGCGTTGGGGCAGGATCATAGCGCAGAAAGTATTGCATCCACGGAGAGAGCATCTGTTTTACTTGGGATTGGATATACACGTCCTGCTCTTCCGGGGAAGAGCTCGGCAGAACGGCTTGTACGGATTGCCTTATACAGGCAGTCAGACTGTCTAACAGATGCTCCCGATCGCTGCATGTAAGAATCAAGTCACATACCTTTGCCATAAGGTCATTGCCTATCTTACGTGCACTGTCCGGTACACCCGATGCTTTAGCCATATCTTCGATCTGTGTTTTCATTAATTCATGGCCGGGCACACCTACCCCGGCAAGCATCACGATAAACGACACGCGTTTGTTCCTCGCCGCGACCATCGGAGCGATGACGCCTCCTTCGCTGTGGCCGATCAACCCTATCCGGAGAGAATCTACCTCATGGCGAGTCCTCAAGTATTCGACAGCCGCTTCGGCATCGTTGGAAAAATCGGACGAGGTAGCCGTAGAGAAACGGCCGCCGGACTGTGCCGTGCCGCGGTCGTCATACCGCAGCACGCCGATACTGTTTCGGGTCAGGTAATCGGCTATCACCAGAAAGGGTTTATGTCCCATCAATTCTTCGTCACGATTCTGAGGGCCACTGCCCGAGATCAGGACGACAACGGGATACTTCCTATCTTTCGCAGGCAGCGTTAACGTGCCGGCCAGCGTGATGTTATCGGTCGGGTTAACGAACGTGACCTCTTCGGTATGATACGGAAATGGTGGACGAGGCTCTTGCGGGCGCTTGGACACAACTCCCGACGTATCGTTACGAACCATATCAAGCGGTATCTTCATCCCCACCTGTGAAAAGGTGCCTTTCAGCGTATCGTTTGCCAATACGGCATCATAAGAAGCTCCTAAGCTTCGCATAACGATGCGCAGCGCAGGAGGGTTGAATGTAACCGTATCGCACGGAATGCCTTTCGCACCCTGATCGGGGCTGTCGAGCGTAGCAGAAAGTCCCTGCTCGCTTTGCTGAATGTGAAACACAAGGCGCAGTTTGATACCGCTCACGGACATACTTCCGCTCCATGGTCCGGTAATCTCCTGTGACGGGAGCGTGCTCGTTATGAGCATCGCTACCAGACATAACATCATTTTTTTCATCGTAAAAAGTGTATTAATGTTGTAGATACAATTTCCGAATCAATCAGCCCGACCATAAAACCGGCAATCCGTTCTTCGTCCTGGCTTGCGCCGAAGACTTTCACGATATTCCATAATGCAACATCACGCGGCAAGGCTTTTATGTTGAGAGGCGCCCGGAAGCCCGGACAGAAAACAGGCAACATGATTTGTTTCTCTTTTTGATTCGCTTTGCAAAAATAATGCTGTTTTTGAATAAAATGCGCGAATTATCGGGTAATATTTATTTCTCAATCCATCGTCTTGTTTGAAAAAGGTTCTCTGAAATAATCTTTTGTCATCCAACTCATCCATTGACGATAGGGGTTCTACATTTTATCTGTGTCATAAGCTCCGGACTTTATCCCATGTGATATTTTGTCGACTTGAACAAAGAAATGCCTGACGGCCTGTCATACACAACCTGCCAACAAGGCTTTTCAGCCGAAAGACAGCAGAGATTCAGACGGCTCCCTGCACTTTATATACCAGTTCCATCCATACCCAATAACGGAGGGCTTTGCCAAGCAGCATCCAGAAAGCGACCCACCATACGTTGGCACGTAAAAAACCGAGTGCCACGGCAATAAAATCGCCGATACCGGGTACGAACACGAAAAAAGCTGTCCATGAGCCTTTCCCGCTGATCCATTGCCGTACTTTCAGCAATTTGTCGATGTTGAGCCGAAGGTATTTCCTGATCCATTCCACCTTCCCGGCTTTTCCGGTCCAATAGCATGTCATTCCGCCGAGAAAATTACCCATCGTCGCCGCAATCATACAAGGCAGATACGATGCGCCGCCCAACAGGACTCCTGTGAGCACAACCTCGGAACTGAAAGGAAGGACGGTGGCCGCCAGAAAAGAGGCAATGAAAACACCGATGTACCCGTAATCGATCAGAAAGTCCATAAACGAACGAGCAGCAAGAGCATGAGGAAGATGACAATCAGGATATAGAACAAGTACGTCAACAGGTTACGTCGGTCGGAGAAGAAATAGGAAACCAGCATGGATGAGGGTACATAGAAGAGGCATAGAAAATCGACCGAATGCTGTTCGTACAGGCCGAGCGGTATCAACGAATAGAACGCGAAGACCAACAGGAAGGAAAGAAATTGCCGTGTACGTATGTTATGCTCGAATTCATGCAGTAAAATATAGATATACGTAATAATCGTCAGACAAACGACACAAATCGAACTGAGCCATTCGATTCGCAGAGGATTACTCAGAAAGAACGGATGGATGGCCGCCAATTGCTCCTTCAGTACAATAAAGAGGGTGTAATCATGCTTCCAAAGACACCAGACAAATACGAATCCGAAGGTGGTAAGGATACCCAGCACGGAAGTGAGCAGGTTTTGAGGCGTCAGCGAATGCAGACGGTACATCCCGAACCAAAAAAGCGGCACCATCCAAAGCAGATGCGGCCAGATCAGACTGCCCAGACTCAGGTACACGGACCAATTGAAAACGCGTCCTGTCTGTTCGGGGCTTTGGTACGAACTGAAAAGCTCAGCCAGCGCTCCGAGCAGGAAGAAAAGAGTGAGAGAGGCCGGACGAAGGGGGAAGATATCCGGATTAGTGCTGACAAAAAGTAGAAAAAAAAGAAAAGGCAACAGCGTCTTTCCTCGAACGATAACGAACGAAAAATTGATTCGCTGTATAATAAAAGCGAGCAAACAGATCAGCGAGCATCCGATCAGGTAGGTGAAACGCTTGTCGGGCAGTATCGCACAGACAGCCTCCCACACCGGTGAGCCCCCCGTATTGCAAACGACCGGATAGCCGACCGAGTATTGATATCCTACCGTCCAACATACCAGACAAACCAGTACGGTAAGGATAAGGTTGGGCAGTCTCGACAGATTGATCCGTTTTCTGCGCTGAAACTCTTCGGATTCTCGTCCCATATCCGGTGGTGATGTTTACAGATCGAACCCGATATCACGCCGATAGTACTTCCTTTCGAAATCGATGGCCTCCGCTCCGGCATACGATTTCTTCAAGGCCTCTTCTTTCGTAATCCCGTATGAGCTGACAGCGATGACACGTCCGCCCGACGTAATGACGGCTCCATCTTTCCGGGTCGTTCCGGCATGAAACACGATACGGTCGGGTGTATGAACCGTGTCGAGGCCGGTGATGACTTTACCTTTCTCATAGGCTCCGGGGTATCCGCCGCTGACAAGCATCACGGTGACAGCCGCACGCGCATCTTCGATCAGTTCGCACGTAGACAGGGTGCCTTGGGCTACTCCTTCGAGCAGATCAACAAGGTCGCTCTCGATACGTAACATCACCACTTCCGTTTCGGGATCGCCCATACGACAGTTGTATTCGATCACCATCGGCTCATCTTTGACCTTAATCAGTCCGAAAAAAATAACCCCTTTGTAGTCGATCCCTTCGGTGCGCAACCCGTCGACCGTAGGACGGATGATGCGCTCCTCCACCTTTTGCATAAACAGAGCGTCGGCAAACGAAACGGGCGATACGGCCCCCATACCTCCGGTGTTCAAACCGGTATTGCCCTCGCCGATCCGTTTATAATCCTTCGCTACCGGAAGGATTTTGTAATCATTGCCATCGGTCAGCACAAACACCGAACATTCGATACCGTCGAGGAACTCCTCGATAACAACCGTGCGGCCGGCCTCGCCAAACATGCCTTGCAACATCTCGCGCAGTCTCCTCTTTGCTTCGTCGAGCGAATCGATAATCAGCACACCCTTACCGGCTGCCAGTCCGTCGGCTTTCAGCACGTAAGGAGGAGATAAGGTTTCGAGAAAGGCCTCGCCGGCTGCCAGCTTGTCGGCGGTGAAGCTGCGGTAGCGTGCGGTAGGAATATCATGTCGCATCATAAAAGCCTTGGCAAAGCCTTTACTCCCTTCCAGTTGAGCTCCTTTACGACTCGGGCCAATGACCGGGATGCGAGCCAGCCCATCATCATCGCGGAAATAGTCATAGATCCCTGCCACCAGCGGATCCTCCGGCCCCACAACGACCATATCGACGTGATTCGTCAACACAAACGTTTTGATGCCTGCAAAATCATTCGCTTGCAAGTCTACGTTTGTTCCCACAGTCGCTGTCCCCGCATTACCGGGAGCAATATAAAGTTGTCCGATCTTCGGGCTTTGAGCCATTTTCCATGCTAATGCATGCTCGCGCCCTCCCGAACCTAATAGCAATATATTCATCGTTCTTCTTGTTTATTTATCTATCTATTCTTTCTTGTCCCGATGTCCCTTCTTCTTGCACAAAGCCATCGGAAGGCTGTCAACAGGCTGATTTTCGCGGTGGTGTCTTGCATACCACCAATATTTCCCGCAAAGATATGGAATTATTGTTGTCTTGTAAAAGTATTTATCGGATTAAAAATTAAACGGAGGCGGCAAAACGAAAGCCCCTTTTTCGGCAAGGAAAGGGCTTTGTGATAAAAATGAAGGCGGAGATCGTTGCGCACATCTTCATGATGGAGTCCACATCATTCCGTCAGGGGCAGAGATATTGTTCCTTTCTTTAAGATATCGACTAAAATCGGTTGGGCGCCGCCAACGAAGCACTCGACGGCAATGACCATCAGAATCAATCCCATCAAACGCATCATAACATTATTTCCTGTTTCTCCGAGCACTTTAACAAGCCGAGTCGAGGCGCTGAGCATGAAAAAAGCGAAGAGATAGATGAGCGCCACGATGCCAATTAGTACACCTTTCATCTCAATGGTATGCGCGTCCTGCATCAGAACAATGGCATTGGCAATGGCCCCCGGCCCGCAAAGCATCGGGATACCGAGCGGTGTGACGGAAATATCGTTGGCGTATGTCTTGATCTCCTCGTCTTTCAACCGGAGCGAAGTATAACGCGCCTGCAACATATCGAATCCGATTTTAAAGATGATCACCCCTCCTACAATACGAAAGCCATTGGTCGAGATTCCGAAGAATTTGAATAAAAACTGTCCGGAAAAGATGAAGACCATCAAAGTGAGGAATGCAACGATGGTAGCCCGTCGTACAATGGCACGACGTTCCTTCTCGGTCATACCGTTTGTCATCGTCAGAAAGACGGGCATCGTTCCCAACGGATTCGTCAGTGTGAAGAAAGATGTAAAACACAGTAAAGCAAAAGGCAAAAGTCCTGAGTCCATTCTTATGAATTTTATTTATACGGCTGAAAAATGAGTTCTTCTGTTCTCACGTTGTTATTCTGTAATCAGAGAGAAGTCACCGATTCTTACGGGCGGATTCAGAACGATACTCTTTGCTGCAAGGCGAAGCGTTTTTCCTTCGACCGGTCGGGCAAACCGTACTTCCTGCACGACGGGATTGTTGCGGATATTGGAGAACTCGCCTTTCGCCACCTCTTTCCCATCGACAAAAACCTGATACGAGGAAATATGCCCATCGGCATAACGCTGTTGATTCGGCAGATAGCGGAATCCTGCGATCGTTGCTTTCTCTTTCAGAACGATGGTGAGCGAGTTTTCGCCCTTGGGCAACGTATACAGCGAATTTCCATCGCCATCGAAAAGAGCCGTCATCTTTTCGTCCGCCATCTCATACGACGAGGCCGGAATATCCAGCTCGGCCGTAGTAACCGGGCTCCACTTATCAAATGTCGCATCATAGCAGGCGGCTTTGATACGGCCTTTTTGCGCAAATGAGAATGGGTGATCGTAACGTGTCGACTCGAGGGAAGGCTGTGAGTTGTCCGTTGTGTAATAAACAACCGAATTTTTATCGCCCGGCAGAATCTTTACTTCATCTTTCTCATTACGAACGATACGAGGTTCGACCATCAGTGCAGGCGCCAGAAATGCTTCCACATTGTTGATACAAAGCGGACCACGGGCATCGAGAAAACGTATCCGAAACTGTTTTGAGGTCACGGTCCGGAAACGGACAATACGCTTATAACCGACCGTTGTCGTAGAATCATAAGCCTCGACAGGTGTCCACTGACCTTCGTGCTCGGCTTCGATGACGAATGAACGGACCCGCTGGCCCAGCGGAATATATTCCTGAATCAGGAAGCGATTCAGAGCCGTCGGCTCCGAGAAAGAGAATGTCAAATCGCCGCTTACTTCTCCGTCTGCCGTAGCCCAGTAAGTATCCCAATCTCCGTCAAGCACCTGTTTGGCGGCGTACTTGCTTCCCCGTACGGTTGATGCTTTAACCGTAGCTCGAGCAAGCAGATTTTCTTTCAAATCGTTGCGAATCGTTTCGGCCCATTCCATCACCCGTGCCGAGTCGAAGGGATGGATCGTACCGCGCAGAGAGATCGGGAAGTTCAGAATCAGATTCGCGTTATGCCCCACGCTGCGATAGTAGTAATCGACCATCTGCGAGAGTGTGCGTACCTGATGGTCTTCGCCGGCATGATAGAACCATCCCGGACGTATGGATACATCAACTTCGCCGCCGAGCCATTTCGAGCCGTTCTCGTCGCCCCACTGACTTTGTTTATAATGATCATGATACTCCGGCTCGGTTCCGAAAATGCTCCATTGCGTATCGCCGGCCCATCCGCTTTCATTGCCGATCCACCGAATATCGGGCACTGTCCCACCGAAGATCATCGCATCAGGATGTTTTTCTTTGATGATTTCGCGTGCTTTTTCGTAGTTGTAATATGTCACCGCATCGATCGAACGTTTCTCATTGGCACCACCATACCAGCCGTCGCCGCCATTCGCCCCGTCAAACCAGAACTCGAAGAGCGATCCATAGTTCGACGACAATTCACGTATTTGGTTATGGTACGCCTCCACGTATCCCGGACGACCGTATTCGGCATGATTCCGATCCCACGGCGAGAGATAAACACCAAACTTCAAGTCATATTTCTTACACGCTTCGGAAAGATCGCGTACCACATCGCCCTTGCCGTCTCTCCATGGCGAATTTTTCACACTGTATTTCGTGGTTTCCGTCGGCCAGAGGCAAAAACCGTCATGGTGCTTCGTCGTAATGACAATACCTCTGAATCCGGCGGCCTTGATGATGCGCGCCCATTGATCGCAATCCAGATTTTCCGGATTAAATGTCGATGCGGGCGTATCACCATAGCCCCATTCAAGATCGTTGAACGTATTCAACCCAAAATGTACAAAAGCATACATCTCCGTTTTATGCCAGGCAACCTGCTCAGGCGCAGGAACCGGCAAAACAGGCGCCGGAGCTTCGAAAACTCTGTTCTCACACTCTAAAAGAGAGCCTGTTATACAACCGACAACAAGAAATTGTTTTATATTCATTGCTAATATTGTTTATCATGATGAATGACCACACAAAGATATAACTTTTTTTGAGAAGGATGCTTCTTTTAACGATTTACGGGCCATTTTTTGAGATGCAAAAAGCCAAACTATAAAAATGGGCGTTGCGTTGAAATGTTTCCGATCAAATAAATCGTGCGTACGTTGCGTAACCTTTGCGTTCTTTGCGGTGATCTTACTGCCAAGTTCGCAAAGGACGCAAAAAAACAGACAAAATATTTGCATATTCTCAAAAAATGTTTCTAACTTTGTAGTATCATCAAAAACGCAAGGCTATGGAAATAACAACCGACACTCCACCCGACAATTCGATGCGCCTCACAGGCCGCACCGGAGGCGCAGCGTAACAACTATCCGGAACGCGGAAAACAAGTATAAACGTTTAAACACGAAAAAAAGAAGATATGAAAACAAAGAAAAAAGTATTATTTGTAAGTTTGTTATCACTATGGATAACCGCAGGAATGACAGGGTGCAATAAGGACGACGATCCGATATGGGAGATATCGCCCGATGGGAAGCAAGCCGTTATAGAGCAGAAGAGAAACGGTATTGTTTTTAAGTTTTGTCTGCTTAATGAACAGGGGAAACCGGCTACCGTTTTTAAAGAAGGAGAAAACTTCAACTTTTCTTTCCGAATAAAAAATGAGACGGGAAAGGACTGTTATTGTGATATCTACCAATGTGCTAATGCGACGGATTTCTTTTCCATTTCAGGTTCATCCGGAGAATCTGTTGGAAAATCTTACGAAGCATTGCCTCAAACTCTCGAAGGTCTTGGAGATTTATTCAAACATGGAAATTCTTATACTTTTAAAGTACCATGGGGTCATCCTGAAGAATCGATCGTTCAAGGTGGAGATTTTCGTTATAAGAGCCTAAAGAGGGAGCCTCTTAAAACCGGAAGTTATTACACCAGTTTCTCTCATAAATTTAAATTATTCCCTGTTTCGGGAGATAAACACATAGAAACAAAGGACTTACATTTCAAAATTAATTTTAAAATCCAATAAGATGAAAAAGACATTATTTACAGCCATATTCCTGTCCACATCTATTTTAGGAATATACGGACAAGTAGAGACAAGGTTCTTTCCGAACAGAGACGCTTTGCAACAAAACCGTCTGCTGAAAGAACACCGGAGGGTAGCGAAAATAAAAGCAATGCCACCTCTCGATATACAAAAAATAGCATCTGCAAGACAACAGGAAAAGGACGACAATGTGCCGTTTCGTTTCGGAGAAGGATTCGACACCCATATCACCTTAGCCGACGGAGAATGGACAGATAGAGAAAGCGGAAGACTCTGGACAATGGCGATTGAATCGAAAGGGGCCTACTCCATTAATTTTGTATTCAACGATTTCCACCTCCCGGAAGGTGCTGAGTTATACATATCCAACGAAGAAGGAGATATGCTTTACGGTCCGGTTACCTCGAAAGTAAATACGGAGAACGGTCATTTCCTGACCGACCTGATCAAAGGAGATAAAGTAACCATCTATTTGTTCGAACCTTCGAACAAAAGAAACGAATCTCAATTGACAATAAAACGAGTTGTGCATGCATATTTAGATTTGTATGGTAATTTAGATCGTTCTCTTGACTGTAATAATAATATCGCTTGTTTTCCTGTTTGGAGTAAAGAGTCGGATGCTGTGGCCTTGGTTCTTCTTTCCAACGGTGCTGAATTATGTAGCGGTTCATTGCTGATGACAGCCAATTTGAGTTTCAGACCCTATTTTCTCTCGGCATTTCATTGTATCGATACGGATTTGCCGAACGGATCATTATCATCCTCCGAAATATCCAATGCCGAAAACTGGATGTTTAAGTTCCAATACAAAATGTCTTCATGCAGCGGAGGTCATGTAACAAGCGGAGTGACCTATAACCGGGCTACATTCAGGGCAGCGTGGAATAATACCGATTTTGCATTAATGGAACTGAGAAACTCTCCCGCCGGCGACTCCCGTTTTTCATGGTTGGGATGGGATCGAAGCGGCAATGCGCCGACTTCGGGTACGGGGATTCACCATCCGTCGGGAGATGTCATGAAAATTTCTTTTGATTATAACAGCCTTTCCTCAAATACATCAATAATTTCTTGGAAAGGAGGGATATCCTCTCCAGTAAACACCCATTGGATTGTAGGATTGGATATGGAACAATGGAAGGAGGTTCGTCTGGTTCCCCTTTATTTGATCAAAACAGGCGAGTTGTAGGTCAATTGCATGGTGGGTTCTCAGGTTGTGCCCCCATAACAAAATATTTTGGTCAATTTCATCATTCATGGATAGGTGGAGGAACGAACAGTACGCGATTGAGTAATTGGTTAGACCCCTATGGAAGTGGTGTAATGACAACGAATACCTCAAGATATATCTCCATCTCCGGTCCTGAAGCATTTTATCGCCAGGCAAGTTACGCTATTACGAATTTACCGGCTGAAACAACTATTCGATGGAAATGCCGGAATGACAAAACAAAAATTATCTCCGGGCAAGGTACTCCAACCATAAACGTATCAACGACCATACCTTCCGGTGGATATCAAGAAGTCATAACCGCTCAAATAATTCGCAATAATATAGTTATAAATGAAATCAATTATCATGTCTTGGTAGGATTCCATATTACCTCAATTGAATATTTCCAATATTCCGGATATAATGTTCTAATTGCCAACACGACATTAGGAGAAAATTCAGAAGTATCCGCCACATGGGAAACAAATGCGAATATTATAGAGTTTCCTTATTCCTATGATGCGTCCTTTATTGGAAGAGAAAACTGCACAGCCGCCATCACAGCCAATGAAAGCGGAGTTTATCATGTATGTGCTCATGCAAAATTTCATAATGATATTTCTCTGGCATATTGCAGGGATATTTATATTCAAGTTGATCGAAAGAATTACCGCTTCTCCCTCTTCCCCAACCCGGCCACGGACGAAGTGACCTTGCAGCTGACGGAGACGGATGAGGCCAGTGGATCAAATGTGCTTTCGACCGACAGAACCTCCTACGAAATCCAGCTCTGGAGCGGTATGAGGATGCTGAAATC
>ERZ772967.958-NODE-958-length-20833-cov-3.240302_pt1 | contig 20833 bp, 13 predicted proteins | sample MGYA00511677_ERZ772967 | MGnify/ENA primary metagenome ERZ772967 (study PRJEB29015, sample SAMEA2737931) | human oral metagenome | biome: human oral; feature: human-associated habitat; material: dental | place: China | collected 2146 ...
CTGTCGCCTGCATCTCCAAGTCCTGGAAGGATGTAAGCGTTTTCGTTGAGTCTCTCGTCCTTTGCCGCAATGTAGATGTCAATATCAGGATGAGCCTTGTGTAGAGCATCTATTCCCTCTGGTGCTGCTATAAGGCATAGGAATGCTATATCATGTCCACCTCTGCTCTTGATAGAATCGATTGCGGCGATAGCGCTTCCACCGGTTGCAAGCATCGGATCGACAGCGAAAATCTTTCTCTTCTCGATGTCTGTAGGCAGCTTGCAATAATATTCAACAGGAAGATGAGTCTCCGGGTCGCGGTACAGACCGACGTGTCCAACCTTTGCATTCGGAACGAGCGCAAGCATACCGTCTACAAAGCCCAGACCGGCTCTCAGGATCGGCACAATTGCGATGTCCTCTCCCTCCAGCATTCTAACCTTAGTCTTGCACATAGGTGTTTCGATCTCAAACTCCTCGAGAGGGAGATTTCTCGTCGCCTCAAAGCCCATCAGCATAGCAACCTCAGTTGCGAGCTCTCGGAACTCCTTCACGCTAGTGTTTACATTTCTCATAAGTGCGGTCTTGTGCTGAATTAGCGGGTGGTCAAACACATATACCTTGCCTTCTCTGTTAGCCATTGTAATCCTCCTGGTTAATTCACTTACTCACTAGTATATACGAATACGTGCAGAATATGCTAGTCGTCCAGCATATTTATGCGGCGAAGGTGCTTGCCGCCCTCAAATCCCGTCTCAAACCACCTGTCTACAATCTTGAATGCCAGATCCTGTTCGATCATCCTCGCGCCCATAGCCAGTACGTTTGCATCGTTATGTCTCCTCGACATCTCAGCCATCTCGACAGAAGTGCAGAGTGCACATCTAACGCCCTTAACCTTGTTGGCAGCGATCGAGATTCCGATTCCGGATCCGCAGATAACAATGCCTCTTTCAGCCAGACCTCTTGCAACTGCCTCCCCTACAGCCTTTCCGTAGCCGGGATAGTCCACCGGCTCTGTCGAATCCGTGCCGAGATCAATAATCTCATAGCCATCCTTAAGCAGTTTGTCCTCAACCGCCATCTTGAGCGGATATCCTGCATGATCACATCCAATGGCAACTTTCATATCTTCCTCCTGCTATTTTCAAATATTCCCCTTTTTATACACCTGCAGACAGCTGTATGCTCTGACAACTTGTGCATCATTCGTGTACTGACTGTGCACTGACCGCATATTTCCGGGATTACCGTCTCTATAATGACACATAGCTGCGCCGGTATTTTCAAATCCGGCAGAGCTCTATACTTCCAGTATGTCATAGCCTGCCGATTTAACCATCCTGTTCATTACCGAAAACCCGACTTCATCCCAGTCGTATGAGGCGATGTATATCACATCTACGCCATCTCTGTCGAGCTGCCTGAGATTCGCAAAATACCTGACCGCAGCTTCATCGCCCTTGCCCTCATAGTCCAGAACTGCCGTCTTGATACCCCTTGCGACTGCTTCCGCTGACAGCTTAGCAATGGCCTCATGCACAGCAGCCTTGTCTCCCTCGACTATCTTGACATCCGCCTTTGGCGCATAATGCTTGTATTTCATACCCGGGGACTTCGGATGAAAGTCATCCGAATCGGGCTTCTGAAACAGTGACGGATCGTATTTTACCTCGCCACCCACAACCTCTTCAATCCTGCTCTTGGTTATAAAGCCCGGTCTGAGTATAGTGGGCACATCAGACGTCAAATCCAGAACTGTAGACTCTATGCCTATCACAGTCTGCTCACCCTTAACTATCGCATCAATACGGCCGTCCATATCCTCGGCAACGTCCTCAAAGGTCGTCGGACTCGGCTTGCCCGATAGATTTGCACTAGGCGCTGCGATCGGAACCCCGGCTGCCTCAATAATTGCCGACGCTTCCTTGCGCTCCGGCCATCTGACTGCCACCGTATCCAGCCCGCCCGTTGTAACATCCGGAACTGCCGGATGTTTGTGCAGCACGAACGTTATAGCTCCCGGCCACAGCTTCCACATGATATCCTTCTGCGAATCTGTGAAACCGCGAGCTACTCCGTTCAGCATCTCGAGGTTGGAGACATGGACAATCATCGGGTTGTCGCCGGGTCTGCCCTTAGCCTCATATATGTGCCTGGTCGCAACGGGATCAAGAGCGTTTGCACCCAGCCCGTACACCGTCTCCGTCGGAAAAGCCACAAGACCGCCATCACGAAGGATTTGGCCTGCCTTGGCGATCCCTTCCTCGTCCGGAAGAATAATCTGTGTCTTCATTGGATGCCCCGCCTTAGAATTCCCTCATCTTTTCAGCCTGATCCTCAGTGATCAGCGCATCGATAACCTCGTCCAGATCCCCGTCCAGGAAGGAGTCCAGCTTATACAGCGTGAGGTTGATGCGGTGGTCGGTGATGCGGCTCTGCGGGAAGTTGTAGGTTCTGATACGCTCAGATCTGTCTCCCGAACCGATCTGCGACTTCCTCTCTGCAGCGATTTTGTCGTTCTGTTCCTGCTGCATCAGATCATACAGTCTAGCCTTCAGTACCTTGAAAGCCTTGTCCTTGTTCTTGATCTGCGACTTCTCGTCCTGACAGGTTACTACGAGTCCTGTCGGGATGTGCGTGAGCCTTACCGCCGAATCTGTCGTATTGACGCACTGTCCGCCATTTCCTGACGCTCTGTATACGTCTACGCGAACATCGTTGGGATCCAGATTGACCTCGACGTCATCCACCTCCGGCATCACAGCGATTGAAGCTGCAGAGGTATGAACTCTGCCTCCCGACTCCGTTTCAGGAACCCTCTGTACCCTGTGAACTCCGCTCTCGTACTTGAGTCTGGAATATGCCCCCTTGCCCTTGATGAGCAGCACAGCTTCCTTGACTCCGCCGATTTCAGTCTCGTTGCTCTCGATGAGCTCTGTCTTCCAGCGCATTCTCTCGGCATATCTGAGGTACATACGGAGAAGGTCGCTCCCAAATAAAGCTGCCTCGTCACCGCCGGTACCCGCTCTGACCTCGAGTATTACGTTCTTGTCGTCGTTAGGATCCTTTGGCAGCAACAGAATCTTGAGGTTCTCGGTAAACTGCTCGATAGCAGCCTCGTTGGACTTAAGCTCCTCACGAGCCATCTCACGCAGCTCCTCGTCGTCCTCCAGCTCGAGAATTTCCTTTGCCTCTTCAAGCTCTTCCTTTGCCTTTTTGTAAGCCGTATACTCCTTAACGATTGGCTCGAGGTCGCTCATCTCCTTCATCAGCTTCTGCCATTCCTTCTGCTTAGCGATAACATCGGGGTCAGAAACCTTCTTCGATAGCTCCTCGTATTTCTCAAGTATAAAATCTAGCTTGTCAAACATAATTACGTCCTCTGCTTATGATATGAAAAAAGCGTTGGGAAAGCCACCGCCTGTGGTTCCAAACGCTCTAAAACGAGGACGCTGCAAACAGCGTCCTCTGAATATTGTTTCCCTAAAGGTTGTATTTGTTCTTGAACTTCTCTACACGTCCACCACGGTTAGCAAACTTCTGCTGACCTGTGAAGAATGGGTGGCACTCGGAGCATACGTCAACTCTCATAGTGTCAGTATTTGAAAGTGTAGTAAAGGTATTACCACATGCGCAAGTAACTTTACATTCCTTATAATCAGGATGGATTCCTTCCTTCATGCTAGTTCTCCTTTTCTCAAAAGTCTATCGTGCGCAACAATGCAATCGCTCCAATAGCCCTGCCATTATATCAAAGCAAATTAGCTTGTGCAATAGGGAAGTCCAACAAGTATTGATTCCCGGGCATTTTGATGCTGATTTTAACCCTTTTCGGATTGAGAAATCGCACATGAAAGTATATTATATAATTTAACCACAAGATGTAGACAAGAGGAGGTACTCCCATGCTTAAGGATAAATGCGTAGTCGTTGGTGTTACCGGCGGAATCGCCGCATACAAGGCTGCTTCTCTGGTGAGCGCGCTCAAGAAGGATCATGCCGATGTTCACGTAATCATGACCCGGAACGCTGCCGAGTTCATCTCGCCGCTGGTATTCGAGACACTTACGGGCAACAAATGCATGACAGATACATTTGACAGGGATTTCAAGTTTGATGTCGCACACATCTCCATTGCAAAAGCCGCTGACTATTTCGTCGTCGCTCCGGCAACTGCAAACTTCATCGCTAAGGCTTCTTATGGCATAGCTGACGATATGCTGACTACGACATTTCTGGCCGCCGCCTGCCCTAAGCTGGTAGTTCCGGCGATGAACACCAACATGTACCTCAACCCTATCACTCAGGACAACCTGATGAGGTTGCTCAAGGTTGGAATCAGGGTGTTGGAGCCCTCCAGCGGCAAGCTCGCATGTGGAGACGAGGGCATCGGCAAGCTGCCCGAGCCGGAGGTCATCCACGAGGAGATACTGTTCGATCTGGCCTTCGACAAGGATTTGAAGGGGCGAAAGGTTCTCGTCACAGCAGGAGCTACACAGGAGGCTATCGATCCTGTTCGCTACATCACCAATCATTCGACCGGCCGTATGGGATATGCAATAGCAAAGGCTGCCGCCTACCGCGGCGCGCAGATTACGCTTGTGACCGGCAGGTCCGGACTTCCGCCTATTCCATACATCGATACGGTCGAGATTACTGCAGCCGCCGAAATGGAGCGCGAGGTGCTCAAATACGCGCCTAATGCGGACTACATCTTCAAAGCAGCTGCAGTAGCGGATTACGCGCCCGTTCAAGCTGCAGACGAGAAGATCAAGAAGCAGGACGGAGACATGTCTATAGAATTGAAGAGGACTTCTGACATACTTGCAGAGATCAAAGAGATTAGAAGGCCCGATCAGATTATCTGTGGCTTTTCCATGGAGACGGAGAATCTGCTCGAGAACTCACGCAGCAAGCTGGAACAAAAAGGACTCGACATGGTATGCGCTAACAACCTCAAAGAGGACGGAGCCGGATTTGGCGGAGATACCAACTCAGTCACAATCATCACCAGGTCGGACGAGACCGAGCTCGGTAAGCTCAGCAAGTTTGACACCGCCATGGCCGTTATCGACAAGGCTATATCCCTGTCGAACGAGGCTCCGATATCAGGGGTGCGCGACGTAACACTGTAGTCGCACTACTGTAGATATGGCTTTACAATGGCAGTGCTTAGGCATGAATCTATAGGACGCAGTGCCTATAGATTGAATAATTGACTAAGATGATAATGCAACTGTAAATAGATGGTATCGGATATGAATAATCAAGAATTAATGGTCACTACAATCAGGAGCGCTCTGCTCAATCCGTCTTTTCTGGAGACAGCCGGCTTTGATGAGGACGTGATGACGAGACGCACGAGCGATGAAAACTTCGTCGAGATGGTATACGAGCTCGCTTACCATTCCGGCAAACACGGCAGATACCACTCCCGTACTATCCTCGACATCAGCTCGAGGTATACGCCGGAGCTCGTGGACGTTCCAATCGAGGGCTGGCTGGAGCACACAAGGCTGTATCTCCTGCATGTGCTCTTTCCTCACATGGACGCCCCTCTTGAACCTGAGAAATACGCAGACGGCAGGAACATGCTGCTACAGATTATGCGCGGCATATACGTGTACGAGCGACAGGTACTGTCTTTCGACCCACGATACGATATGAAGCTGCTCAGCGACGAGGAGATTGAAGCTAATGCTTTTACAGACGAGTATCTGAGACTCAAGAAACTGGTTAAGCGCGAGTTCGTATATGAATTTATGCGTATCAGCGCCGATATCTCGCCTTTCAACACTCTCGGGCACATCAGCGGTGTTCATTACGTTGCGATGTATGCAGCCAGACAGCTGCACGAGGCAGGCATAGATGTTGATCTCGGGCTCATTTCAGGTGCCGCAGCTGCGCACGACATCGGCAAATACGGTTGCCGCAAGGAGGAGGAACGCCGCGTTCCGTATCTGCATTACTACTACACAGATTATTGCCTGACCAGATTTGGGCTGCCTACGATTATGCATATCGCTGCTAATCACTCAACATGGGATCTGGAGCTCGAGAACCTGTCGGTTGAATCTCTGCTGCTCATCTATGCGGACTTCCGCGTCAAGAGCACGAGAAACGAGGATAATGAGGAACTGATCCGCTTCTATTCGCTTGACGAAGCTTTTGAAGTCATATCGAGCAAGCTCGACAATGCGGACACAACCAAGAAACGCAGATACGAGAAGGTATATAACAAGCTGCACGACTTTGAGGATTTCATGCGCGAGAACGGAGTCACAACTTCCCTTCCTGAGGATTGGTCAGAGACTCCCGGATTTAAGTGTGCGCCTAAAGAACGTGAGCTTGCCCTGCTCGATGGGAGGGAAGCTACATCACAGCTCAAGTTCCGAGCTATCGAGCATAATATCAGACTTATGAAGATATTTAACAGTCCGTCAGAATTCTCCGAGCTGATTGAGCGTGCTCGCAGTGAGACACAGTGGAATAATATCAGAACGTATCTCAACATCCTGGGCGAGTATTCGACATACATGACGGAGGATCAGAAGTCGATGACGCTGCGATTCATGTATGACATGCTATTTAACAGAGAGAGCGACATCAGAGAGCAGGCTGCTCAGATAATGGGGCAGATTGTAGCCCGATTTCGCGAGGAGTACAAGAAGGAGCTGCCTAAGTCGGTTCCTGTAAGAGATACCGACACCACCAATCTTGCACAGTTCACATTCTATCTGGATAAGCTGCTCAAGCCATCTCACAATCACGCAGAATTTCACAGGAAACGTATTGTAGAAGGAACCCCTGATTTTGTAAACCAGGTCGTAAGGAACTGCAGACCTTCGTGCCGCAGCAAATATTTTGATGTGCTCGAGGCTCACTACCATGTGACGGAGCTCGACGAACAGACAATCATTGTACTTTGCAGTACTGCCCTGGGCATCGACAAGGAACTGATGCCGGAGAGCTTCCTCGAGAACCTGATGTTCTTCACCAAGGATATCCTCGGCAGCTACAGCGTTAGCGCCGACCTGCTTGCGCTCGCATTGATAGAAAAATTCTTCCCGGATACAGGCATAGACGTAGAAACCAGGCGACTCAACGTCATGGGCATACAGGTAGACAGCGATGTGACGGAGGCCCTTCTCTCCTCGCTGTTCCTCGACGACCTCAAAGCCGGCACAACCTGGATAGTAAAGCTCGCCAACATTGATTATATGTCCAAGCTCGCTAAGCGGGGTGACAGCCTGATGCATATCGCTACGCATTTTGCCAACCTTATCAAGGTCAGCGAGACGATTATAGTCAGAAAGCGTGCCGGCAGAAGACTCGTTGAGCTTGCCGACAATATGCCGCGTGAGCAGCTCAACGAGCTGTGCATCGAGCTCTTCAACGGACTTGAGCTCGGGGATTATCAGTTCATCAAGTTCATCCCCGGCTACCTCGGTCAGCTGATGCTGCACTTGCCGGATGAAGAGCTGGACGAGATGATTGCCGGGCTGGAAACCTTGCTAAATACAGGTAACGACAAGTCTGCAGCTGCCTCACTCAACACTGCGGCAGTACTGCTTGAAAACTATGACAATGTCTCGCCGGACAGCAGCAGTACGGAAGAACACAAAAAGAAGCTGCTCGGGCTGATTGTCAAATTTATAAGCCATTACAAGACTTCTATATCGCAGGAGGCGCTGCGTGTGCTCGGACTGCGCGTATTGGGAAGCCGAAAGATGAGCATGGAATCAAAGCACTGGGTAGCAGTACACGGCTTCAAACGATTAGCTGCAATGATTCCTCTTATTGGAGATGACCTTGGTCTCGAGTTCTACAACAATGCGGCGGTGCTCAACAACATATACAGGTTTATAGCCGGTTACATCGCAGATGTGGGTGATTTTGAATTTACTGAAAGCAACAAGATTGCCTTCTTCCCCGGCACCTATGACCCCTTCAGCCTGGGACACAAGGCAATTGCCACAACTATTAGGGACATGGGCTTTGATGTCTACCTTGCACTCGATGAATTCTCATGGTCCAAGAAGACTCTGCCTCACATGCTCCGTAAGAACATACTGGCCATGGCGATTAGCAACGAAGAAGGCCTATGCATATTCCCTGACGATATTCCTATCAATATCTCTAATCCCGAGGACCTGCGGAGATTGAGAGAGCTTTTTGCAGGCAAAGAGCTGTACATCGCTATGGGTTCGGACATAGTTGAAAATGCGTCATGCTACAAGACGGCGCCCAGCGAATACTCGATTCACTCGCTGGGACACATAGTGTTTGATAGAGAATCGCGAGATGATTCGCATAGCGACAGCAGTGAGACTCTTTATCCAATCACCGGCGAAGTGATCAAGCTCACGCTCAAGACGTACTGTGAGGATATCAGTTCGACCAGAATTCGTGATAACATCGACCTCGGCCGAGACATCGGAACCCTGCTCGATCCGATAGTTCAGAACTACATCTACGATATGAATTTATATGAGCGCGAACCCGCATACAAGCACGTGTTGCAGACTCGAGAGATTGAATTCAGTGAGTACGAGCACCATGATGCATCATTTATAGTGCCTCTTCAGAATGCACTGTCGCAGGCAGGCTACGAGTGCTCTACCCTGCAGGAGTATCTCGGGGATGTCGACACCGAATCGCTGTTTATAAGCGCAAACAGCGAAGAACAGCCTCTGTGCGCCTTCGCAGCCGCACACAAGCTGCGTACACATGACTTGATAGAAGAGTTTGGTAGCAACAAAATTGCCGCAACTGTCAGAGAAAATGCTCTCGGTTCAATCGCCGTCATAGGCGCATTTTACGCTAGTGAGCCCTCCGGCAGCTCAAACCGGAAACAGATATTACTCACAGAGATACTGACCGCTCTCCTCGCCAGGGATTATACATACGTAATCTATCACCCTGTAGATCCTGCGGGAATGGACGAGGACATTATAAATATTCTGAAACGGCATGGCTTTATAGATATATCCGGTGGCGGTGAAGCACCGATCTACGTAGTAGAAATGAAGTCTCCGATTGTGCTGTTCAGAGATGTTGAGGCTTGCATCAAGACACCATTAAGCAAGAACCCCAGAGTTATCAAAGCTCTCGATGATGCGCACGACAAGCTGCTGAATACCTTTAATCAGCTGTTTCCCGGTCAGCTGATTCTGTCATTCAACACAGATACTGTGTACAGCCGCATTGTAAATATGGTTGCGGCTGAAAATGGCGTACCCACAGAACCCGATCCGCTGAAGAGGCGTGGTCCATATATGTCAGTGCCATACGGCAAGGCTCTATCCGACGTAGCCTTCCCTAATACTGTAACCAAGGCTCTAAGGACGGATAAGTACTTCAAGGACGATCTTTCGGGATATACCATCAGGGAGTACAGAGGCTATGCACCGCTACAGGATCAGATAAGGACCATCAAGTCATTTGCAAGACCTGCAATATTGGTGGATGACTTGCTGCACAGCGGACAGCGGCTAAATCAAATAGCGCCTCTGATGAAAGACGAGGGAATAGACATCCGCAAGGTCGTCGTCGGTGTGCTAACGGGCAGAGCGCTTGACGACATGAAGAATAGCGGTATTCCGGTTGATGGTGCGTATTTCATACCTAACATCTCAATTTGGATAAACGAGCATGACAGCTATCCGTTCTTTGGAGGTGACAGCATAGACCTTGTCGCTGAATCGAATGAATCTAAGACCGTCAATTTGATGCTGCCATACACTTCATTCAGCTTCGTGGGCGAAGACGACATGGAGAAGGTCTATAAGTATTCGGTTACCTGCCTCGAGAATGCTCGGGACATCCTTCGCATACTCGAGCAGGAATACCAGGCTGAATACGGACGCAAGCTGACTCATAAGCAGCTCGGAGCAGTCATCTCAAGGCCTTGCACACCAATGCTGCCTCCGGGCCTCGAGTACGACAGCTCCTTCGCAGCTTCCGAATTTATCGAAAACGATATTCGCAAGGCGGAGAGACTCCACATGGTTAAGAAGTAGTGCTGTGCTCCTCCATCGCCAGCTTGATCAGACTGTCAAGCAGCGTTGGTCGATCGATACCCATCGCCTCCCAGAGCTGCGGATACATGCTGATATTTGTAAAGCCCGGCAGTGTGTTGATCTCATTAAATACAACCCTGCCTCCCTCTGTATAGAAGAAATCCACTCTGGATAACCCACGGCAATCAAGCGCCTTAAATATCTCGACGGCCTTGCTTCTGATTTCCTTCTGCTTGCCGACCGGGATATCATCTACCACACGGGTCTTGGACTCCGGATTGTTGTATTTGGCATCGTAGTCGTAGAACTCACCTGCGGATAGAATTTCGCCTACATATGAAGCCTTTGGATTGTGGTTGCCGAGCACTGCTACTTCCATCTCCCTACCGACAATCATCTCCTCGACGAGCACCTTGTCGTCATACTTAAACGCATTTTCAATAGCCGTCTCCAGCTCCGACTTCTTCTCGACCTTGGACGCACCGACCGATGAACCTGCTGAGGATGGTTTGACGAACAGAGGCAGCTTGCCGTCATTCGTACTGAGAGCATTCATAATCTCGCCTTCACGGTCATCTGCAAAATCCTTCCTCTTGATCACGCAGTGTCTCGCCTGGTCGATACCGATCTCTCCCACGATAATCTTGGTGAACGACTTGTCCATACAGTTCGCAGAAGCCTTTACTCCCGGTCCGACATAAGGAATTTCAGCCAGCTCGAAGAGTCCCTGAATAGTTCCGTCCTCGCCGTTATCACCGTGCATTACAGGAATGATGCAGTCTATGTGTTTAACTGCCGCCCTTTCCTCATCATCGAACACGAGGATACCGTGAATTGTAGGGTCTGCCGGCAGGCACACCTGTTTGTTATCTGCTCTGTTCTCCCATTCTCCGCTCGCGATTTCATCAGTAACGGCCTCGGTTTGGTACCATCTGCCCTCTTTAGTTATACCGATCTGTGTAATTTCATAGCGGTCAGAGTCGAGTCCATCGATCACGTTCACTGCCGAATTGCGCGATACCTCGTGTTCATCGGACTTTCCTCCAAATATTACTGCAATGTTCATCAATCAACCTCCAAATTTTGAAGTGCTTCCAAAGTTCTTTTTGTTGTACCTTTAAGTGCACCTTTTCATAGCAGCATGTTTTAAAATCATTCTTGACTATTTATCAGATTGCTATGAAGGTGTGCCCGGCTTTTCCGCAACAACCACTCTGTTCTTGCCTGCCAGATCCTTGATTATCGCCGCCGGCTTGTAGTAATGTGTCCTCTCGAGCAGGAACACAACCGCCTCTCCTTGGTCATAGCCTATCTCGAGGGCGAGCACTCCGCCGTCCTTAAGGTGAGCGGCAGCGTTATTTGCAATAACCTTATATGCATCCAGTCCATCCTCACCGCCATCGAGCGCCTGGCGAGGCTCGTGATCCTTAACCTCAGGAGCGAGCGTCTCGATTATATCCGACTTGATATACGGCGGATTGCTGACGATTATGTCAAATTGCTCGTCAGACCTTAGCGCCGAGAACATATTGCCGAGTGCGAAGCTGCTGCGCTCCAGCACTCCGTTGAGCTCTGCATTTTTCATCGCTGTGGCGAGGGCCTGCTCACTGATATCTGTCATCTTGACAGACGCATCCGGAACCATATGCGCAATCGAAACGCCGATAGCGCCACTGCCCGTGCACATGTCGAGCACGTCCGGATGCTCCAGCTCCATGCCGCCGATGATACCAAGTACCTGATCCACGAGCACCTCCGTGTCGAGACGAGGTATTAAAACATTCTCATTTACACGAAACGGCAGTCCCATGAATTCCTGCACCCTTGTAATGTACTGTAGAGGCATCCCCGAAGCTCTCTCGAGAATCCGCTCCCTGTAGTCTGCCATATCCGACTCGGATAGCAGCTCGGTGTTCCTCGTTATTATTTCGTTGTGGGTAAATCCGGTTACGTAACAAAATATGTCATCCGCATCGCCGTCAGGATTGCTTACCCCTGCAACCTGCAGCTTTTTGCGACCTTCTCTTACCAGGTTTCCGACCATCGCCACGTCTTCATCGTATCTCTTGTTATCGAGAGCATCAAATATCGATTCCTCCGCCTCAGCTTCACCGTCCGCATCGCGAGCCTCTGCGCCGGCTGTATCTCCGGAAGCGCTTATAATCCCCGGTTCCAGCTCGCCGAGCACTGCTCGCAGTGAAACGATTGCTACCTCCAGCTGGTCTTCATCCGGTTCTCCGGTGGTCAGCTTCTGCATCATCAAACCGGGCCAGCTCAGTACCTTGATAACCACGTTGTCGCTGCGCCCCGCCCACTTGAGCAGCTCGTAGCTGATGCCCGCGATGACCGGCATCAACAGCAGCCTGGATGCAATTCTCCACACCAGATTAGGCCATCCTAGGAAGGAAAAAAGTATCAAACTGATGATGAGCACGAACATGACAAAGCTCGTACCGCAGCGGGGATGCAGCGTGTAGAAGCCCTTTGCATTTGCAGTAGTGAGCTCCAGCCCGTTCTCATAGCAGTGAATGGTCTTGTGCTCCGCACCATGGTACCGGAAGAGCCTTCTGACATCATTCATCTTCGAGATTAGCAGCACGTAGAGAACGAATATCAGCAGTCTCAGGATTCCCTCTGCCAGGTTGAGCAGTATAGAGTTCTTGGTCACGTGCTTGAGCACGTTGACGCTGTACGTCGGGAATATTACGAACACCGCGATTGTGATAAGCAACGAAATCAGTACCGAGATAGTGAGCATCACATTCCATGCCGTCCTGTTGCCAAATTTACGATCGAGCCACTCCTCGAGCTTGCTCGATTCTCCTTCATCTTCAGGCATTGCTTCCTCGAGGATTCTTGTCGAACGCATCAGTGTCTTCATGCCGTAGACCAGCGAAGAGAAGAAGCTGACGATACCCCTGACAAAAGGAACCTTGCTCACCTTAGAAGGTCCTTTCATATCTTCAATTTCCAGCCTTATATCACCGTTTGGAAGTCGCACCGCCAGTGCCTGCTTATCTTCTCCGCGCATCATGACGCCTTCCATTACAGCTTGTCCGCCGATCTTGGTCGGCCTCGCATCCTTGATGAAAATCTTACTGTAGTCCATCGCTCCCTCCGGATTTTTAGAAATTCAGCTCCTTGAGCATAACGTCTACAAAGTCCTTGTTGCACCTTGTATGGCTGAGATTGTCAAGCATCCTCTCCGTGACTTCACCCGGATTTCCGGATGCCATCTCACGGCGCATCATATTCATAACCAAGTACTCGTTATCGTCGAGCAGCAGCTCTTCCTTCCTCGTGCCGGACTTCGCAAAGTCGATCGCAGGGAATATTCTGCGCTCGCTCAGCTGCCTGTCGAGGTGAAGCTCCATGTTGCCCGTACCCTTGAATTCTTCATATATCACATCGTCCATCCTGCTGCCCGTGTCCACCAGGGCTGTCGCGAGGATTGTTATGCTGCCGCCTTCCTCGAGGTTCCTTGCAGCTCCGAAAAATTTCTTTGGAGCATGCAGCGCTCCGGGATCAAGTCCGCCGGAAAGCGTCCTGCCGGAAGATGGCGTCTCCATGTTGTATGCGCGAGCGAGTCTGGTGATGCTATCAAGCAGTATAACCACATCCTTTCCCTCCTCGGCGAGACGCTTAGCTCTCTGAATTACCATTTCGGCAACCTTGACGTGGTGAGCCGGCAGCTCGTCAAAGGTCGAATATATTACCTCCGAGCGAGTGAGCGCCCTCTTCATGTCGGTAACCTCTTCAGGTCTCTCGTCCACGAGCAGCACTATCATCTCTATATCCGGATATTTGCTCTCGATGCTGGAAGCTATCTGCTTGAGCAGTACCGTCTTGCCGGCTTTTGGCTGAGCGACGATCAGGCCTCTCTGCCCCTTGCCGATAGGCGCAACCAGATCCATCGCCCTGGTCGCCAGCTTGATACTTGAGTCCTCCAGCACGATTTTCTTGTTAGGGAAGATAGGCGTGAGTCTGTCAAAATGAGGCCTTCTCCTGGCCGTAATCGGTGGCTCCCCGTTAACCTCCTTGACATAGAGCAATGCCCCGAAGCGCTCGCCCTGATTAGGATGCCTCGAGATGCAGCGAATCTTGTCACCCGTTCTGAGCCCAAACCTTCTAATCTGAATCTGAGACACGTATATATCCTTTTCAGATGTCAGAAAATTGTTGAATCTGAGGAATCCAAAGCCGCCATCTGCTATCTCGAGGATTCCCTCTACCTCCGGTCGGTCTTCTTCGTTTCTCTTGTAGCTATCATCCTGTTCGTCAGCTGCTTCTGCATGATTGACGCCGCGTGACTCATTTGTTACATGTGCATTATGTGAAACACGCGAATAATAAGCCTTGTGAGCTCCTTCTTCGGTTGTGTGACTCTTACCGGTGTCAGATCTGTCGGTCGAATCGGCTCTATCGCCGGCTGCCGCACTGTTCACAGGTTCTGCGGCGGCCGGTGTGGTAACCGCCTTGGTTTCCTGCGGCTCTGCCGCCGGCTGAGCCGCAACCGGATTCTTGCGAGGTCTGCCGCGCTTTCTTGCCGGGTTTGCAGGTTCTGCGGCGGCTGCAATAGCTGTCGTCGCAGCTGCTACAGGCGGTATAGTTGTTGTAGCTGCTTCTGATACCGCGGATGTAGCAGCGGCTGCCGTATCAGTCGTAGCTGCTGCTGCGGCCGGTGTGGCAGTCGGCTTGGTTTCCTGCGGCTCTGCCACCGGCTGAGCCGCAACCGGATTCTTGCGAGGTCTGCCGCGCTTTCTTGCCGGTTTTACGGGTTCTGCGGCGGCTGTGTTAGCTGCCGCTGTTGTGTTTTCATTAGCGCGCTGACCATCGTGAAGCGGCTCTGCCTGAGTCGCCTTTATGCGGTCCTCCGCAGTTGTAGGTTCACTCTTGCGAGGAAGCCTCTTTGCAATTAGTTTTCTTCCTGTGGATGAAGGCATAGTTTCTTTTTCCATTGTTCCTCCTGAGCTTACAGCTCTTCATTTCCGCCAATTGTCGAAAGGATTGTTTCATCCTTAGTGTCTATCTGGCTTACACGTAGCTTCTTGACATCCTTAGGGTCGACCTTTTCCTTGAGTCCCAGCAGCGTAGGGCTGAGGTACACGGTCTTGAGGACCTTACCGTCGAGACTGACAGTGCTGTGCTCCGTAAAATTCTGTCCCTTGATGTAGTAGTTCTTACCAATTGACGTGATTCCGTCAATCTTGATTTTCTTGTATCCCATCTTCATGTTAGAACGCGCATATGGGTTCTTGCCGCCAAATACATAGTTCTTACCATACAGCATATCGTATGCAAGCGTCTTGAGATTAGATAGATACGCCTTTGAGTTCCTGTCCGCGGTCTGCTCGTAATCGAAAATTACGCCCTGGTGACTTAGTCCGGCTCTCTTGAGGATGTCCGACGCAACCTCGTATGAAGTTATATCCTTATCCTGCTTCTTGAGTCCGATGTTATCCCAGATTACATATCTGGTCTGATAGAGGTCACCTGTTCCATAATCTCCCTCCTTAACATCCAGCGCCGGGATGTGATCTCCATAGATAAGCACGATAGTGGGCTCTCCGGATTCCTTGATCCTGTTGAGCAGATCTCCGGTAAATTTATCCATCTCATGCATCTCGTTTACATAGTATTCGTACTTCCACTTGGTCGCCTCGTCCTTGGCCTTAACCGTCGTGTAAGGATCCTTGAATACCTGCTCCGTTGGATAAGCTCCATGTCCCTGTACCGAAATAATGTGGAGCAGATCCCTTGTATCCGACTTGGTAATCATATCCATGATATCGTTGGTCATAACCTCGTCCTTGGCCCATCCGGTTGGCGTCTTGATGATGTTGTTCATATATTCCAGCGAAGTAAAGTTGTCAAACCCCAGCGATGAGTACACCTCGTTGCGGTTATAGAACAACGCTCTATGGTTGTGTAGTGCATGTGTGCTGTAGCCGTGGCTTTTGAGGACATTTGCAAGACTCTGCAGTGACTGCTCCCGCAGCTTACCCTTATACGGGTACTCCCCGGGGCCAAAGAATCTCGAGCTGATACCCGTCAGCACCTCGAACTCAGTGTTGGCTGTACCCGCGCCGCAAGCCGGCACCTTGAACCACCCTGTGGAATAGTTCTTCATCAGATTGGTAAATACCGGTGTCGGATCGTTGGACACCTTGATATTCTTGTAGTCTTGCGCGTATGAGAAGGACTCCAGCTGCAGCACGATGATGTTAGGATATTCCTTAGCATCGTTCTTCTGAGGCAAGGTCGTATTAGTTCCGTTCTTGGTGTTGTTCTTGAGAATCTCCTCGATTTTACTCTTGGAATAATTCCTAGGCTTTCTGATACCCTTGTTAACAGATGTGTTGAGGAAACAGTACGCAAACCCGTAATCTCTATATGCGTAGTTGAGGTTTCCGAAGAATGTGCTCAGCGCTTTAGATTCGATCAGACCAAACGTACTGCCTGCAAATACCATAAACGACGCAGCTATAATTGCTATTTCCTTCTTGTAATTGATGTTGGTCCATTTATAGCAGTTAATGAAATACAGTGCGACTATCAATAGTGCAACGCCAATAATCGCAACCCCTAGAGTAATCTGCGCCTTTGAGTAATACGTAGAGAGCAGCGAGAAGCCGTCCTTTGTATTTTGCATATCGTAGAGAGTGAACGGAGTCATCCGCTTGAGCAGTATTACGCCGTTTACCGTTCCGAGGACGCCCCAGAAAATGCATATCATCAGGAATGCGAATCCGCGTTTTCTGAACATAAGTGCCAGACACATCGTCGTAAAAATCATCAGGCAGTTATATAAGAATATAATCGGATGCTGGAATAGGAATAGAATTCCGTCGAACACGCCGCTCGTGATGCGCGCAAAGGTTTCTATGTACAGGTTCATTGCAAAAGCCCATATAGCGAGCTTGAGGATATATCTCCTATCGTGCAGCTTTCCGTCGTTGAGCTTCGGCACCTTTTTGGGGAAACGCTTGCGGTATCTATCGTGAACCCTGACCGCACCTCCCTTAATCCTGGCGATTACGCCCTTACAGAACTTTTTAAATTTCATGCTTAGCTATTCCTCCCAGATGGAATTGGATAATTCCGCAAATTCTTCCATCGTAAGCGTTTCAGCCCTTCTCGATGGATCTATATTAACCCTTCCGAGTGCCATCCTGATATCCTCCCTGCTGACATCATCGATTGCCTGCAGCGAGTTGAGCAAGGTCTTGCGTCTCATTGAAAACCCCGCCTTGATGCACCGGAAAAATCTATCTTCGTCTGCCACGTCAACTGCCGGCTCTCCTCTCATATCGAGTCGCAGGACGAGCGAGTCCACTTTAGGCACCGGATAAAATGCTTCGCGTGAAACATCGCATATCTTATCCACTGTGCACCTGTAATGAACGGCATATGTAATCGCTCCCGCAAGCTTGGTTCCGGGCTCGGCCAGCAGTCTGTCCCCGACCTCCTTCTGCATCATCACCGTAAGACTTTCAAATTCCGCCTTTGATTCTATCAGTTTGATTATAATCGGCGTAGTTATGTAATACGGTAGATTTCCGACTACTCGGGTCCTCGTCAAATCATGCTTCCGCATAGCATCATTCACAATAGATTCGATATCCTCTTTGAGGATATCTCCGTGAATGACTTCAAAATTATCATACAGCGCAAACTTCGTCCGCAGTATTGGAATCAATCTGTCGTCAAGCTCTATTGCAATCACATAGCCGGCAACCTCAACCAGTTCGCTTGTCAACGCCCCTTCCCCCGGTCCGACTTCTATAACCAAAGTCTGTTCATCTATCAGGCTGCCTGCTACTATATCGTCTATTACATTTTGGTCATTTAGGAAGTTCTGACCGAGGCTCTTCGCATGTTTAAAGCCGTGCGGTACTCGGTCGGCTGAGCTTGTACCTGATGCAGATCTCGAGCTGCTGCTGTGGCTGCCGCCTGTCGTGCACCTTCCCCTGTTCTTGGATTTATTTGCCACTTTTTATACCGTTTTCTGTTGTGATATGTACTAATATGTATTAATGCTCTCGTTGATTTTATGTGCTTCTGTGCACGCTTATGAACAATTATCAGCTATGAATCCGAATTTTACAGATGCGTAACGACCTGCTCAAGGTCGGCCCTAGAGATTCCAAACCCATTCAGCTTGCGCAGAAAAGCCTTACCGTTTCCGCAGCCTATACCGAGCTCCGCACCCACACTCTCACGAAGTGTCGAGGATCCCACATATCCAACCAGCTTGAGCTCTGTCAAATCTGCCATGGTTATAGCCGCCCTCCCGGAACTCTCGCTTATACCGTGCACCTTGCTCAAAGCCATGCGTATCGCTTCCGGCGCTGCATTTTCAACGCCAATATCGCCGACCCTAATTGCCTCGGAACGTGGCATATACGCGTGCAGAGCATTGGGGAACTTTGCGGTCAGCCTGCGCCTGATTTCCTCACCTGAATAGTCCGGATCAGTCATAATGATTATCCCCAGCTCATCATATGCTTTCTCTATGAGAGCCCATGTATCTCCGGTTATGCCAAATCCATGTGTCGCAATTATGAGAGCATCACATGCCTTCGATACGGCATCGACATCATCACGCCCCTCTACCACTATCGCCTCTCGTATATGCAGCTTATCCACCGCTTTATTTGCCTCCGCTTTCACCATTGCTCTTGTCCTTATCATTTGGGAATACAAACAAAATTTCATCCGGATTCACGAGCCGCAGCTGTTTCCGTGCCTGCTCTTCTATATACTCCTTGCTGTTGACGTTCTTAAGCTCTATCTGAAGCTCCTTCTTGGTCTCCTTTAGCTCTCTGTTCTTGAGCGTCAGTCTTCTGTTCTCTAACTCCAGCTTTATGATGTTGCGGACAGATGCCGCGAGCAACAGCAACACCACAGCCGAGATAATCAGATTACGTCTGTTTTTAGGCTTGGAAAGCATCGCAGACAATCTGCGCTTCTTATTCTTCTTATTCTTTTTAGAGCCGGCCCTTGAGCCAGCCTCCTGAGCAGCGCCGGCCACCCCGTCGGATGACCTCACTTCTCTTCTGTTACTCCTGCTCATTTCTTAGAACCTGCCGTCCTTATCTCTCTAGAATATGTAGTTCCACGGATCTACTGCTTGTCCTCCAACATGAATCTCGAAATGCAAGTGTGCTCCCGTACTGCGACCCGTATTACCTACAGCTGCAATTACCTGACCCTTGTATACATTCTCCCCAACGCTTACGTTGAGCTTACTGCAGTGTCCGTACAGTGTCTCCTGACTGTTGTCATGCTTGATTACCACGCAGTTTCCATATCCGCCGCTTACACCCGACTTAATTACAGTTCCACCGTCAGCAGCGTAGATCGGAGTTCCTGTTGGACAGGAGAAGTCGAGTCCTTCGTGCTTCCTTCCCCATCTCGTTCCAAAGCGCCCGTTGCTGTTGATAACATATGCACTCTTGATTGGAACTGCATATGAACCGCTCGATGCAGTCTTAGGCTTGTCGTTAGTTCCCACCTTGACTATCCTCTTGACAGGCTCAGCTACGACTTCCTTTGTCTTGATACTTCTCTTAACCGTCTTGTCATTTATCTTGGTGATGGTTCCGCTGATGATCTGCCTGCCATCGACACCCTCCTGTGCGACGAGAGACTCACCCTTATACAGATCGGTAGTTTCCTGATTCTCCGTTTCAAACGGAATAGTCTCGGACATTTTACCTGTCTCTACAATCTTAACCTCCAGCGGATTGACCTTCTTCTTCATGTTTACAAGGTCTCCGGATTTGAGCTTATCTACTGCCTGCGTCGCTGTCTTACCGCTCATGTCCTTGACGTTTACATCATATGCTTTGGCAACGTTGCCAATTGTCTCGTCCGACTTGATGATGTGGCTCAGCTTGATATCTCCGCCATCGAGTAGCTGCTCCTTTGCCTGCTTCTTGCTCTGTACGCTTGTGAGCATGACGTCGAGCTGCTTGACCTCAACCGGCTTTGCGAATTTGAGCTGCTCTATCCTCATGCCCTTATCAGGTTGCTTGTAATGAGCCAGAACCTCGTCAACAAGCGAATTCGCCGTACCCTTGGTCTCTACGACCGTTAACAGCTTGCCATCCTGATAGATGCCATACGCCGACACCTCGATGTCTGTCATATATGTCAGCTTGTTTATAACCGTATCCGGATCGTCGACATCCTTCTCTGCTGCCGAGACTCTTCTAAATGTCACGTTGTTATCCGCCACAAACTTGATGCGTGCGCCTCCATTGCTCGACGACATGTGGTCACCCGCAACGTCGAGGAGGCTGACAACTGAATCCTCCGATTTGACATATCCGAGAACACGTCCGTTGTACGCATATTCATATATCGTATAGTGCTCCATGGTAAGCAATACACCACACACCAGGATTATAAGCGTAAACAGACCGCTGACTATCTTGCCGCCGCTGCCCTTGTATCTGACACGCATATCGTGATACTCAGTCGCCAAGCTGTACCCGCAGCCAACAAAGAACTTATCCGATGCATCCTGTACCCTGTCGTGCAGATTGATTGGCGCGGCTGCGGCAGTCGCAATACCGCTACACAGCTTGTTCCAGGCCGAAGGCCCCTTTGCGGCCTTTGCTGCTTTCTTGGCTGCTCTAGCCTCGCGCTTCTTCCTATCCAGAGCTCCGGCCTTGTCCTGCTTGGCCAGCTTCTTGGCTTTTCTCTTAGCTTTCTTAGCTGCTTTTGCTGCTTCCTTCTTCGCTTTCTTTTTAGCAGCCTTTGCTTTCGCCTTAGAGGGAGCTTTCGTCTTTGCCGCTTGCTCAACTCCCTGCATGTTA
>ERZ772967.959-NODE-959-length-20824-cov-9.613366_pt1 | contig 20824 bp, 16 predicted proteins | sample MGYA00511677_ERZ772967 | MGnify/ENA primary metagenome ERZ772967 (study PRJEB29015, sample SAMEA2737931) | human oral metagenome | biome: human oral; feature: human-associated habitat; material: dental | place: China | collected 2146 ...
CATCAAACGCCGATTTCGGCCTCCATCTCACCCACACTGATCCGCGAAGACCCGAAATTTTTAACATGAGGCGGGGCTCATGTTAAGGCGGTGGAGATGAGTGGGGGCGGGCAGCTCCCGCCTGGTTGTCACCTCCATGGGGCTACAGTGCTTCCTCGGCTATCCGTTCGGCATCCGGGATGCGAAGTTCGCCGGACATGAGGCGGGGGAGGAGGGTGTCGCGAAGTTGGGAGAGAGTACGAGACATTTTTTCATTTTCTGCAATTGACGTTAACAAGGGGTTGGTTGTTTTGGAAAATTCAATAATCAGCTCATCTGGAATCTGGGGGATGATGGTTTCTAATACTACTTCCGGTCGAACAGCTGGGTAAGCTGCTCCATCTGCCAATGCTGATAGCCTGTCGATGTTCGATTGTGATGTTGCGGATAGGTAGACGATTTCCGTATAAATGGATTTTTTCGGTCTGAGAACAGCAAATCCAGTGCTTCCGGTTAGTCCATTATCATGTACTAAGGCGTACGAGCAGTTCTCCGGGCGAACAGTCCCAAGAATAGTGTCGTTCTTAAGAAGAATTCTTTGTGCTCTGCTTGGTGCGTTATCTATTTTGTATTCAGATATTTGTTCGATCCGGCCAAGCTTGGTGCTTGAGAGGTCTATGTAATGAATACTTTGTGGACGGTTGCGCTTGGTCCAAGATTCTGGGTTGAGGTTGCAGATTGAAGACAGTTGTCCGAAAATCCATCCATCGGGGGATTCTCGTTCGTCAGAACCAACCAGCCTGTCAGGAAAAAGGTCGTACAGGTGCGCAGGCAGGCAGGGCAGGGATTGGCCTCGCTTCCAGCGTCCTTCCATCTTTGCCCTGACTGGTTCGAAGTCAACAAACCACGCCTGGAACAGGGTGCGGGCTATGGCCTCCAGGGTTTCGTTGGTTTTGCGGTTGAGTTCGATTTTGTCATCAAGTGAGCCAAGAATTTTGACAATATGCCTCTGCTCGTCAATGGAGGGGTATGATAGGGTGATTTTGTTTAGATTAGACTGGGTGAGTTTTGGCATCACTGCACCGGTTAGGTAGCCATTGATGTCCATTCCTTCGATGGCATACATTAAGAACCGAGTGTCTGCCTTGTCGTTGCCGGTCAATATGTGTGCATGATTGTTTACCCAAAACTTTCCGTTTGCCATAAATGCAATGGGCGTTTGTCTTGTACGAAGGTTTTCGCCATCTTCGGATATAAGTAGATAGATGCCATCAAATAGATATTCTGCTACATGGTCGACTATCCCGGATGCACCATAGTATGGGTAGGGGCCAGGATATCTATCCGATTCTTTTATCGGTTTTCGTCTGCCATCATGGTTGATTGTCAGTTCAGCAAGCGTTGCCATTTCCCAATTAGCCCGCATACCCCAGTCCCTTCAAATTAGCCTCAATAATCGCATCCAGCCGCATCCCTTCAGCGCGCTGCTCTTGCCACAGTGCCGTCAGCCTACACATCTTGTCCTCAAACGGCTCGCCATCGTCTTCCTGCTCCTCGGTGCCCACATACCGCCCCGGCGTCAGGATATGCCCCTGCTTCTGGATCTCTTCCAGCGAGACCGAGCAGCAGAACCCGGGGATGTCCTCATACTTGCCTGCATTTTTCTCCCCGCGCCATGCGTGGTAGGCTTTGGCAATCTTCTGGATGTCGGCATCGGTCAGTTCGCGCCGCGTACGGTCCACCATGACGCCCAGTTTGCGGGCGTCGATGAACAGCACCTGCTTGCGACGGTCGCGCAGGCCTTTGCCCGGGTTCTTCTTACGCGTCAGGAACCACAGGCAGGCGGGGATTTGCGTGGAATAAAAGAGCTGCCCGGGCAGGGCCACCATGCAATCAACCACGTCAGCCTCGACCATGGCGGTACGGATGTTTCCCTCGCCGGATTGTGTGGAACTCATCGAGCCATTGGCCAGCACCACACCTGCTGTACCGCTGGGGGCCAAGTGGTGGTAGATGTGCTGCAGCCAGGCAAAGTTGGCATTGCCCACTGGCGGGACGCCGAAGATCCAGCGTTTGTCATCGCGCAGCAGATCCCCGCTCCAGTCGGAGTCGTTGAAGGGCGGATTGGCGAGGATGAAGTCGGCCTTCAGGTCGCGCAGCGCGTCCTTCAGGAAGCTGCCTTCATTGTTCCAGTGGATTTCGGAATCGATGCCGCGCACGGCCAGGTTCATCTTGGCCAGCCGCCACGTTACGTGCCGTGATTCCTGCCCATAGATGGCAATGTCGCCGATGCGGCCGCCGTGTTCCTTCACGAATCTCTCTGACTGCACGAACATGCCACCCGAGCCACAGCAGGGGTCGTAGATACGACCGGAGTAGGGCTCCAGCATCTCGACCAGTGTCCGGACGACGGAACGAGGGGTGTAGAACTCGCCGCCGCGTTTGCCTTCGGCACCGGCAAACTGGCTGAGGCAGTATTCGTACACCCGGCCGAGAATGTCTTTCGAGCTGTCGCCGTCTTTGTTGAGGTTGATGTTGGTGATGAGGTCGATCAGCCCGCCCAGCATGATCTTGTTGAGTTCGGGGCGCGCGTAGTCCTTGGACAGCACGCCCTTGAGCGATTCATTGTCCTTTTCGATGGCCCGCATGGCATCGTCCACCACCACGCCGATCCTGGGGCTTTTGGAGTGTTCCCGCAGGAAAGCCCAGCGTGCATTGGGAGGAACCCAGAAGACGTTGTCGGCCAGGTATTCGTCCCGGTCCTCGGCGGCTTCCTCATCTTCTTCGATCAGCTCCGCATATTTGGCCTCGAAGGCGTCGGAGATGTACTTCAGGAAGATCAGCCCCAGCACCACGTATTTGTAGTCGCTGGGTTCCATGTTGCCGCGCAGCTTGTCGGCCGCCTTGAAGAGCGTGCTTTCGAAGCCGAGGGCACTGTCCTTCTTGCGGCCGGCTTCCGCTTTGGCCTTGGCCGGGCGCCCCCGTTTGGGCTTTTGCCCGGTGCTGTCTGTGCCAGAAGGCGGGGTGGTGCGGGTCATGCGAGTGTTTCCGGAAGGGGGGCTGGAGGGTTGGTGTGGTCCGTGCTGTGCATGTTGCGCAACTGGGACAGGGATGTTTGTGGCTGGCCAAGCAGCTCGGCGGCCTGGCTCTCACTGAGGTAGTGTTCGCCCAGCGCCCGGTAGACGAGCTGGTCGAACAGCCATGAGGTCTCTTCAGGCAGCGGGGTACCGGGCTCGCGGGTGCGCCAGCCGCGGGCGGTCAGTATCCGGTGCATGGCGGCGTAGGTTGCATCGGAAATGACACCGCAATCCTGCGCCCGGTGCAGCCAGCCGCCCATGGACAGGCCGAACTCATGCTTGAGCGCGTGCAGTTCACGCCATTCCAGCGTGTGGCGCGTCTGACCCAGCCGTTGCCTTACGGCCACGCCGGGCGCCAGAAAGGCGCCGGCGAAGCGGTCGCAGGCCCGTTCCATGTCAAGATGCGAGGCAGTGCGACCCTCCAGCATCAGGTGGGCCAGTTCGTGTGCCAGCGTGAAGCGCTGCCGGTCGCCTGGCCAGCGTCGCGACACGGCAATGACGGGGAAGAGCCGTCCGTCGGTGGTCTGGCCGGATGTGGCCAGACCGCAGAAACCGGGGTGGCTTTCATCCACGGCAATCACCAGCAGGCCCATGGTTTCGAGCATGCAGGTGAGGTCGCCGATGGGGGCCATGCCGAGCTGCCAGGCGTGGCGCACGGTGTCGGCGCACTGTTCCACTTCGTCCAGTGTGGCAACCTGGCGGGGCAGTGTGTTGGGTACCGCAAACGCAGGCAGCGGGGGCTCCGGGAAGGCATCCAGCAGCTGGATGCGTTTTTCGAGCTGTTCGGCCACCCGGATGCACACGGCAGCCTCGACCGTTTTGCCAAATGCCGCGGTTTTGCGGAACTGGGGCTGGACCAACGTGACCTGATGGCTGCGGAAGAAGTACTCGGTACGTACCCCGCAGGCCTGCGCAAGCCTGAGCAGCTGCGAGGATGATGGTGTGACCAGACCCTTCTCGTACTTCTGGATGGCGGTGTGCGACACACCTACCCGCCTGCCCAGTGCGGCAAGGGTCAGTCCGGCTGCCAGCCGGGCCTGATGGATGCGATCTGCCATCTGGAAGGTCATGGGGACTGGGTTGAGATGGTTTAAAAGTCGGTGTATCTTACATAAAATTTAAACTACTCGCAATGGGTGTTTGGCGTGTTTTTGTGCCAAAAGCTTCTGTCCTGCCCTTGCTGCGCGGTCGTTCTTCCCTCCATAGCCAGCTGTCATGTTAAAAAAACGCCGTTTTTTTAACATGAGCCCAGCCTCATGTTAAGTTTTCGGCCGTTCTTTGACATGAGAGGGGATCCCCCTCCCGCGCCATCGCCACAAACCCCCGCAGGTAGTCCACCTCCGCATCCCCCTCCCGATAGCCCAGGTGGATCTGCTTGGCAATGCCGTCCGGCCCCAGCCGCAGCGGCACGATGTCCATCTTCTGTGCGTACTCTTCCACCAGCCAGCGGGGCAGGGCGGTGACGCCGCGGCCGCTGGCCACCATCTGCAGCATGATGTCGGTGTTCTCGATGATCTTGTGACGGCGCGGATGAACGCCGGCCGGAATCAGAAACTGGTTGTAGATGTCCAGCCGCTCGGTTTCGACTGGATAGGTGAGCAGGATCTCGTCGGCCAGCTGGCCGGGTAATACATGGGGCATGGCCTGCCGCGGCGCTGACATGGCCTGGTGTGAGGCTGGCAACGCCTGCTTTGGGGCTGATATGGCCTGATGCGAGGCTGGCAACGCCTGCTGTAGGTCCGGCATGGCCTGCCGTGAGTCTGGCGATGCCTGCGCCAGCCGGTGCCGTCCGCTCACCACCAGCACCTGCTCGTAGTCGAACACCGGTTCGTACACCAGCCCGGGCCGGAAGAAGGGGTCGGGGGTGACCAGCAGGTCGATGTCGTAGCCAAACAGTGCGCCCACGCCGCCGAACTGGAACTTCTGCTTCACGTCCACTTCCACGGTGGGCCAGGCGGTCAGATAGGGGGAGACGATCTTCAGCAGCCACTGATAGCAGGGGTGACACTCCATGCCGATGCGCAGGGTGCCACGCTCGCCGCGGGCAAACTGGCGCAGCCGTTCCTCGGCCTGATCTAGCTGGGGCAGCACGCGGTTGGCCACGGCCAGCAGGTATTCACCGGCCTGGGTGGGGCGCAGGCTGCGACCTTCACGGATCCAGAGGGCTGTGCCCAGCTGTTCCTCCAGCTTGCGCACGGCGTGGCTGAGCGCCGACTGGGTGAGGTGCAGGGCGCCGGCTGCGGCCGTGAGCGAACCCTGCCGGTCCACTTCCTGGACGATGGCGAGGTGGATGCGTTCAAGCATGAATACCATTCATGGATTGCTGAAAAAATACCATTTTACGTCATGAATCCGGCTGCCTACCATGGCGGCCATCGTGCAACGAACGACAGACAGGATTCATCATGGTTACTACCCACAATCTCGGTTTTCCGCGCATTGGCGCCAAACGTGAACTGAAGTTCGCCCTGGAGTCGTACTGGAAGGGCCAGAGCAGCCGCGAGGCGCTGCGGGCTACGGGCAGGGAACTGCGTGCCCGTCACTGGCAGGAGCAGGACGGGCTGGACCTGGTGCCGGTGGGCGATTTCTCGTTCTATGACCAGGTGCTGGACATGAGCTTCCTGTTGGGCAATCTGCCCGAGCGGGTGCAGGGCTTCCGCGGTGATGTGCTGGACAACTATTTCCGGGTGGCCCGGGGGCGTTCGGTGCAGCGCAGCTTTGGCTATGCGGACAAGGGAGGCGCTGCTTCGGCCGCCTCGCTGTCCGAGGCCGCTTCGAAGGAGGCTGGCGGTGCCGGCAACGCCGCGGATTCGGCCTTTGCCCCGCCGGTTGCTTCCGAGGCTGACGCCGACTGCTGTCCTCCCGTGGCGGCCGGCGAGATGACCAAGTGGTTCGACACCAATTATCACTACATCGTGCCCGAGTTCACGGCTGGCACGACGTTCCGGCTGGATGCATCGCGCCTGCTGGAACGGCTGGCGGAAGCGAAGGCGCAGGGGGTGAAGGCCAAGCCGGTGATCATCGGCCCGGTCACGTATCTGGCTATCGGCAAGGCGCGGGATGGTTCCGACCGGCTGGCGCTGCTGGACCGGCTGCTGCCGGTGTATGCCGAGCTGCTGGACGTGCTGGCGGCCGAAGGGGTGGAATGGGTGCAGGTCGACGAGCCCGTTCTGGTGACGGAGCTGGACAAGGCCTGGCAGCATGCCTTCAACACGGCCTATCACCAGCTCAAGGCCCACCGGGTGAAGCTGCTGGTGGCCACCTATTTCGGGCAGCTGCAGGACAACGCCTATCTGCTGGCCAACCTGCCGGTGGCCGGGGTGCATGTGGATGCCGTGCGGGGGCGTGACGATGTGCTGCCGCTGGTCAATCTGCTGCCATCGCACAAGGTGCTGTCGGTGGGGGTGATCGATGGTCGCAACATCTGGAAGACCGATCTGGATGCCACGCTCGACTGGCTGGAGCCGCTGGCGAAAAAGCTGGGCGACCGCCTGTGGCTGGCGCCTTCGTGTTCGCTGCTGCATGTGCCGGTGGATCTGGCCAGCGAGGCGGATGAAGGGGCGTCGCTGGATGCGGAAATTCGCAGCTGGCTGGCCTTTGCCGTGCAGAAGCTGGACGAGCTGCGGGTGCTGGCCCGCGCGCTGAACGAAGGGCGTGACGCCGTGAAGGCCGACCTGGATGCGAACCGGGCTGCGCTGGCCTCGCGCCGCCGGTCGCCGCGGGTGACCGATCCGGCCGTGCAGGCGGCGGTGAAGGCCGTGGATGCCGCAATCGCCCAGACATCACCGTCCCTGCGCCCCGACCAGCGCCTCAGCGCCCATGCCGTGCGGGCACAGAAACAGGCGGCCATTCTGAATCTGCCGCCGTATCCCACCACCACCATCGGCTCCTTCCCGCAGACGGCGGAAATCCGCCTGGCACGTCGCGAGCACAAGGCCGGCCGGCTGGACGATGCCGGCTACGAGGCCGCGATGAAGGAGGAAATCGCCCGCTGCGTGCACGAGCAGGAGGCGCTGGATCTGGACGTGCTGGTGCATGGCGAGCCCGAGCGCAACGACATGGTCGAATATTTCGGTGAGCAGCTGCAGGGCTATGCGTTTTCCCGCTTTGGCTGGGTGCAGTCGTACGGGTCGCGCTGCGTGAAGCCACCCATTCTGTTCGGTGACATCAGCCGTCCGCAGCCGATGACGGTGGGCTGGACCACCTATGCGCAGTCGCTGACGCAGCGGCCGATGAAGGGCATGCTGACCGGTCCGGTGACGATGCTGAACTGGTCCTTCGTGCGGGATGACCAGCCGCGTGCCGTGTCGTGCCGGCAGCTGGCGCTGGCCATTCGTGAGGAAGTGCTGGATCTGGAACGGGCCGGGGTGAAGGTGATCCAGATCGACGAGGCGGCGCTGCGCGAGGGGCTGCCGCTGCGCCGGGCTCAGTGGCAGGCGTATCTGGACTGGGCGGTGGAGAGCTTCCGTATCACGGCCAATGGCGTGCAGGACGAAACGCAGATCCATACGCACATGTGCTATTCGGAATTCAACGACATCATGGCGGCCATTGCGGCGATGGATGCAGACGTGATCACCATCGAAACCTCGCGTTCCAATATGGAACTGCTCGATGCGTTCGAGAATTTCAATTATCCGAACGACATCGGTCCGGGGGTGTACGACATTCACTCGCCGAACATTCCGGATGCGGCGCAGGTGGTGTCGCTGATGCAGAAGGCTGCGGAGCGCATTCCGGCCGGCCATCTGTGGGTCAATCCGGACTGCGGCCTGAAGACACGGCAGTGGGCCGAGGTGATTCCGGCGCTGCAGCACATGGTGGCGGCCGCGAAGACGCTGCGCCAGGCGGCTGCCTGAGCGCTGGCTGCAATGCCCCCGTGCAAGAGGGCGTGTATCGTGCAGCAGAGGCTGTCTTTTGTGGTGCAGCTGGGAGGGGAAGCCCCTTTGCGCGCGCGCGATTGTGCTGGCAGTACCTTGAAGCCGTTCGGGTTCTGTGGTCCTGCCACCTTGTCCTGCACGCCCAAAGGGGGCGCGGGGATGAATGATTCCATGACACGCTTCAGGCGGCACAAGCCTCTTTTTCATGGGGGCATGCTGCCCCGATGATGGGCATTTTTCATGGGGAGGCGTCCTCCCGCCGGGCGGGGTGAACACGGGCGGCTGTCTATAATGACCGGCATTCACGCTTCCTTCATGGATGGCGCCTGCCGGTGCAGCAGTTTCCGGCGCAGTCATCCGGTTCCTGACGAGGTATCCCCGCCCATGACCCATCCTGCTACTGCCGGTGCTTCTTCATCCTCTGCTTCACGGGCCGCGGCGGCCGGCTGGTCGCCATCTTCCTGGCGCACGCGGCCGGGTCGCCAGATGCCCTCCTATCCGGACGAGCAGGCGCTGGCCGACGTGGAGCGTCAGCTGCAGGCCTTTCCGCCGCTGATCTTTGCCGGCGAGGTGCAGCGGCTGCGGGCGCAGCTGGCCGAGGTGGCGGCGGGCCGGGCCTTCCTGCTGCAGGGGGGCGACTGCGCCGAAAGCTTCGACACGCTGGATGGCATGGCGGCCCGCGAGACCTTCCGCGTGATGCTGCAGATGGCGGTGGTGCTGACCTACGCTGCCGCCCGCAAGGTGGTGAAGGTGGGGCGGATGGCAGGACAGTATGCCAAGCCGCGTTCGGCCGACACCGAAGTCCGGCATGGCGTGACGCTGCCCAGCTATCGCGGCGATATCGTCAATGGTCTCGATTTCACGGCAGAGGCCCGGATACCCGATCCGGCGCGGATGCTGCGCGCCTATTCGGCCAGTGCCTCGACGCTGAATCTGATCCGTGCGCTGGCGGGAGGCGGTTTTGCCGACCTGCACCAGCTGCACGCCTGGACGGCCGATTTCGTGCAGGCCAGCCCGCAGGGGCAGCGCTATCAGGAACTGGCCGACCGCATCGGTGAAGCCCTGGCCTTCATGCAGGCCTGCGGTTTTGCGGAAGGAGAGGCTTCACCGCTGCATGCGGTGGATTTCTACACCTCGCACGAGGCGCTGCTGCTGGCCTACGAAGAGGCCCTGACCCGGCAGGAAATCCTCACCCGCCCCGAAGCGCAGACCCGCCGCCAGGCCGCCGCATTGCAGGCGGCAGCCGGGGGCGGTGGTGCCGGGGCGGCCGTGGGAGGGGCTGCAGGAGGGGGTACCCCTGAGGCAGGCGGAGTCGCGGCGGGGGCAGGCGGCGCCGTGGACCGGCAGGCGGCGGCCTGGTACGGTGCCTCGGCGCACATGCTCTGGCTGGGTGAGCGTACCCGCCAGCTCGACGGCGCGCACATCGAATACCTGCGCGGCATTGCCAACCCGATTGGCGTGAAGGTGGGGCCGACGGCCACACCGGAAGACGTGCTGGGCCTGATGGACGCGCTGGATCCGAAGCAGGAACCCGGCCGGCTGGTGCTGATCACCCGCATGGGGGCCGGCAACCTGCCCAAGCATCTGCCGGCGCTGGTGCGGGCGGTGAAGGCCAGTGGCCGTCCGGTGATCTGGAGCTGCGACCCCATGCACGGCAACACCGTCACGTCCTCCAATGGCCTGAAGACCCGCGACTTCGGCAACGTGGTGCAGGAGGTGCGCGAGTTCTTCGGTGTGCACGAGGCCGAGGGCACCATTGCCGGCGGCCTGCACGTGGAACTGACCGGACAGGACGTGACCGAATGCCGCGGCGGTGGCCAGAACCTGACCGACGAGAACCTGCAGGCCAACTACACCTCGGCCTGCGACCCGCGCCTCAATGGTTCGCAGAGCCTGGAGCTGGCCTTCCTGGTGGCCGATCTGCTGAAGGCGCAGCGCGGCTGATCCGGCGCCCCTGGGCCTGGTCTTCCTGTCCGGGTTCGTGTGTGCTCTTCTGGGGTATGCTCACGCCTTTCCGGTCGCCGCCGAAACCGGTGGCGACCGGAGTGCCGGAGAACCCTGATGAACGACCTGCTGGATGCCATCCTCTTTGCCATGGGCGTCACGCTGCCCAGCGTGCTGCTGCTGGCCTTCGGGGTGGTGCTGCGGCGCCTGGGGCAGGTCGATTCGGCCTTCGTGGCCACGGCGTCGCGGCTGGTCTTCAACTACGCGTTGCCGTGCCTGCTGTTTACCCAGCTGATGGGCAGCACCATCCGCTACGGGGAAGAGGCGCGGATGCTGGCGGCGGGCCTGACCACGGCCATGGGGCTCTTCCTGGCCTCCGAGCTGTATGCCTGGCGCTTCGTGCCCGATGTGCGCGACAGGGGCGTGTTCGTGCAGGGGGTGTTTCGCTCGAACATGGCCATCATGGGGCTGGCCTTCGTGCAGAACGCCTATGGTGATGCCGGCCTGCCGTCGGGGGCCGTGTATGTGGGCGTGGTCACGCTGCTCTACAACGTGCTGTCGGTCATCACGCTCAGCCGGGCGCAGGCACGCAGCGGACGCCACCGGCTGCTCGACATCGGCCGCAACATCCTGACCAATCCGCTGATCGTGTCGATTCTGCTGGCGATGCTGCTGCAGCGGCTGCACCTCGGGCTGCCGGGACCGGTGATGCAGGCGGCGCATTACATGGGCAACATCGCCCTGCCCATTGCGCTGGTCTGTGCGGGGGCCTCCTTCGATGTCCGGTCGGTGCTGGACCAGTCGGGCATTTCGCTGCAGGCGAGCATCGGCCGGCTGGTGGTGGCGCCGCTGGCGGCCGTGGCGGTGGGGCTGGCCTTCGGCCTGCGCGGCATTCCGATGGGAGTGCTGTTCCTGATGTGTGCCATGCCGGTGGCCTCGGCCAGCTATGTGATGGCACGCAGCATGGGCGGCAACCATGTGGCAGCCGCCAACATCGTGGGCATTACCACCTTCGGCGCCATGTTCTCGGCGGCGCTGGGCATCACCGTGCTGCGTTCGACGGGGCTGATGTAGCCCACACTCACGCCAGGAAGAGGTTCATCGTGATGGGCGCCAGCAGCGTGAGGAAGAAGCCACTGACCAGGGCAAGCGGCAGGGCAGCGGGCGGGCAGGTCTGCTTGACGATGGGTAGCGTGGTGTCCATGGTGGTGGCACCGCCGGTACCGATGGCAATTTCCGGCCACCGCTGGCCAATGACATACATCAGCAGGATGGCCAACAGCTCCCGGAAAAGGTCCACACTGAGGGCCAGGGTGCCCCAGCTCTGACCGAGGGCATCGCCGATCAGCACGCTGGACAGTGAGAACCAGCCAAAAGCCGTGGAGACGGCCATGACCGGCCGCAGCGGTTCGCCGGTCAGCGAGGCGGCCAGCACGCCACCCAGCAGCGATCCCACCACCACCAGCGCCGGTACGGCCAGCATCGAAATCGACAGCCACTGCCGGCTGAGGCGGATCTGCGCCAGATCGATGCCCACCATGCCGATCAGCAGCAGCAGGAAGGTGCCACTGGAGGGCAGGGGCAGATGGAAGTCCAGCCGGGACTGCAGCAGGAACAGCAGCGCACCGCCCGCCACCATGCCCAGTGCGATCAGCGCCTCGCGCAGCGGTGGCCATGCCTGGCGCAGGCGCTGGCCGAAGCTCTGCCGGGCGGTGTTGCCGGCTGGCTGGGGGATGGTTGCAGGGTCACTTGCCGGGGTGTCGAATGCGCTGCTGGATGTGTGGCCGGGATGCTCCGGATTCATCACGGACAGCCGTTCCTGACGCTGTCGCAGCAGGCGCATGGACAGAAAGATCAGGATGGACGGAATGAGCGTGACGCAGAGCGTGATGATCACGGCATTGCGCAGGATCTGGCCGACCGCGCGGGCCGAGAGCAGGATTTCGCCGAATTCGTGGCCGATGAGAAAGAGCATCAGCCAGATGAGAGGGGCGATCAGGCCGATCAGCCGGTGGTTGAGCGCGGCTGGCGCCAGCCGGCCAAAGACCACCCCCGCCAGCAGGGCCAGCAGGATGGGCCACAGGGCATTCAGAACGTTCATGTGCCCAATGGTAAACGCTGCAGGGGGCCATGGGACCCCCGGCCCCGGCGGGAAGGCAACGGGGGTGGTGGACCCGGAATGGCGGGCAGGCCGGTACCCGATCGGGAATGCAACCGGGGTTGTGGAGCGGGCCTGTTTCTATTTCAGGTAGGAACGCAGTACGGTGAGGACCACCTCGATGTCCTCCTGCCGCTGTTGGGGTGTGGCGTTTTCGGCCCCCAGATGTTCGCGGACATGGCCTTCCAGCACCTGCGCCATGAGACCGTTGACGGCGCCGCGGATGGCGGCGATCTGCTGCAGTACGGCCGAACACTCGCTGCCCTGTTCGAGGGCCTTTTCCAGTGCGGCGGCCTGGCCGGCAATGCGCCGTACGCGGGTGAGCAGGGCCTTCTGGTCGTGGACGGTATGCGACATGAAACGATGCTCCCGGTAGGGTTATCTATACTGGGGTATAGTATACAGAACATGTCTTCCCGATGGGCGGGAAGACAGGGTAAACCCCGACCAGAAGCTCCCTGAAGGTCGGGGAAACGTCGGGGAAGCAGGATGGGTATGCAGCACGATTCACGGCCGGAGCAGGTTCCGGCACCCGCAGCAGGGCAGGTCCGGGAGGATGGCGCGATGCCGGATCGGGCACCTGCAGCGATTCACGGTCAGGGAGAACGCACCGCGTCTCCGGATTCGCCCGCGATGCAGACGGGCAACTGCCGGGAGGTCCATGCGTTCTCGCAGGGCAATCCGCAGGCCGAGCGCCGCACGCGCTGGGTGCTGGTGCTGACGCTGGTGGTGATGTGCGTGGAGATCGGTGTGGGCTGGGCGGTCAATTCGATGGCCCTGCTGGCCGACGGCTGGCACATGAGTTCCCATGCGGTGGCGCTGGGGCTGACGGTCTTTGCCTACCGGATGGCGGCACGCTATGCCCGTGACCAGCGCTTCTCGTTCGGCACCTGGAAGATCGAGGTACTGGGCGGCTATACCAGCGCGCTGCTGCTCGTCGGCGTGGCGCTGACCATGCTGGTCGAATCGGTCGAGCGGCTGGTGCATCCGCTGCCCATCGGCTACGACCAGGCCATCGGCACGGCGCTGCTGGGCCTGGCGGTGAATCTGGCCAGCGCCTGGCTGCTGAAGGACGACCATCATCACGGCCACGGCCATGGTCATGGTCACAGCCACGGTCATGGGCACAGCCACAGTCATGGGCATGCTCATGGCCACGCATCCGGTCATGCCTCTGTCCGCGGAACCGGCCATGCCTCCGTGCAGGGTGCCGGGCAGGAGCATGTTCACGACCACGACCACGACCACGACCACGACCACGACCACGACCATGGGCATGGGCACGAACAAAGTGTGGCCGCTCATGCTACCCATGCCGGTCATGGCGACCTGAATCTTCGCGCCGCGTACATTCATGTGCTGGCCGATGCGGCCACGTCGGTACTGGCCATCGTGGCACTGTTCGGCGGCAAATGGTGGGGGGCCGACTGGCTCGATCCGCTGATGGGAGTGGCTGGCGCCGTGCTGGTGGGTGTCTGGGCGAAGGGGCTGCTGCGTGACTGTGCCCGCGTGCTGCTGGATGCCGAGATGGACGGTCCGCTGGTGGGGCAGGTGCGCCATACGCTGCAGGAGGAAGCGCCGGGCATGACGCTGCAGGATCTGCACCTGTGGCGGGTGGCGCATGACCGGTATGCGTGCATCGTGGCGCTGACGGTGCCGGAGACGCTGGCAGCCTCCGGGCCCCATCCTCTTCTGTCACCCGAACAGCTGCGCCGGCGGCTGCAGGCGCGTCACCCGGACCTGATACATGTGACAGTCGAAATCTGCCGGATATCGGGGGGCGGGCAGCGCTGTTGCGCCTGATTCATCTCCTGATGGAGTGTTACCAAAAGTCCGGAGGCTGCAAGGTGTCTGTCAGGATGATGTGGCGCCAGAAACATCAGGTTCACAAAACAGGGGCCAAAGCATGCATCCGCGGGGGGCAGAATGGCCGAAACCGGCTTCCCGTGCCGCTTTGCGGGAGGGTCACATGGGGTATTTGGCTGCAGCCCCCGCCGTGGATGGTGTAGGATGAGAACGAAGGAAGGGCAGAGGAGAAGCAGGGAATGCCCGACGGCGGCAGGCATCACACTGCCGCATGGTTCGCACCCAAACCAGAGAGTACCCAGAACATGAAACCTGATCTTGACCCCAAATATCAGGCGCTGCTGGCCGAGGCCGAGCGTCAGGATCTGGCGGATGTGGAGAGCATGCGCGTCTCGGCACAGGCACTGTCGCTGGCCGGTCTGATCGACCGTCGCCGTGCACAGGTATTGCAGCCACAGGGGCTGTCCGAAGGACGCTTCATCCTGCTGTTCCTGCTGGAAGGGCACCGCAATGGTCTGCCGCCGCACACGCTGGCCGATCAGGCAGGGGTGGCCCGGGCCACCATCACCGGGCTGGTGGATGGCATGGTGCGTGACGGGCTGGTCGAACGCAATGCCAATCCCGAAGACCGCCGCTCCAATCTGGTGGTACTGACCCGCAAGGGGCGCGCCGTGAGCAAGAAGGTGTTTCCGGGGCAGGCCGAGGTACTGGCCAATGCCTTCTCGGCGCTGTCGGCCACCGACCGCCGCCAGCTCTCCCGCCTGCTGGGCAAGGTCACCACGGCGCTGGCTGCCGAGGTCGAGGCGGCCTGATCCGTTCGTCACCCAGGGGTGGCGCGGGGGTGAATGAACCCATGACACGCGCCAGCCGCTGGCTCAGGCCTTCGGGTCTGGCCCGTCCGTTTCGGCCTCTGCCGTGCTGCACTGCTGGCAGAGGCCCTTGATTTCTAGACCGGTGGCGTGAAAGCCGTTCCGGTCGCGCAGGTGATCGAGCGCCGCGTGCAGTGTGCCGCTGGTGGGCTCGGCATATTCGGAAGCCTTGCCACACTGCTGGCAGATCAGCATGACGGGCAGCCCGTGGTCGTGATGATGCTGGCCGTGTTCGCACAGGATGAAGCTGCTCGTCACATCCACCTTGTGGACCAGGCCGGTATCGACCAGAAAGTCGAGGGCGCGATAGACGCTCATGGGGGCCAGCCCCGGCTTGACGGCCTGCAGGCTGGACAGCAGCTCGTAGGCCTTGATGCCACCGGGGTGCTTGCGCACGTGCAGCAGCACATCCACCCGCAGCGGGGTGAGCTTGCTCCCGCGCGCCAGGCAATGCTGCTGGGCCGCAGTCACGAAGACCTGCTCCTCGGCGCTGAGTGTGCCGGAGATGGGGGCGGGGGGCGCAATGGCGCTGGAGGGAGTTTTTCTGGCTGGCATGGATGCGGGAGGAAACTGACTGCCTCGTCAGTGTACCTTGGAACGGGCGTCTGCGCGGAGACGGACACATCCATGAACGGGTGAGTGTGTCATGCGGTGTCGACCCGTCACCGGCCGCACGGCGATACGTCCGTTGTGGCGACACGTCCTGGGGGTGGTACGTTCACGGCGGCGGCACGTCGATGAACGATGGACGGCGCGCCGGTGAATCGCGGGGCCGTGTTTTCCCCGGGTTGCCGCGGGCGCAGGGAGGCGGCAGCATCGTTGGCAGGTTCCGGCAGGCGGTTTCTGTAGCCGGAGCCGGGGAGACACCCATGCCCAACGCCTTCAATTTTTCGGTCTCGCCCTTCGACTGTCTGGACCCGGCCGAACAGCGGCTGGTGCGCGACCAGGTCGACATTGCCTGCTTCCGGCCCGGCGAGGTGCTGCTGGAGACCGGCGCGCGGCCTGCACACCTGTTCGTGGTGATCAAGGGCTATGTGCAGCAGTTCGAGGGTGAGGAGATGCTGGCCACCTACGGGCCCAACGACAGCTTCGACGGCCGGGCACTGGTGGCGGGGTATTCGGGCTGCCGCTATGTGGCGGTGGATGAGGTACTGGTCTACGAGCTGTCGCACGAGGCCGTCAACCGGCTGATCGCCTCCAACGATACCTTCAGTGCACTGCTGTTCTCCGCGCTGGGGAAGAAGCTGCGGGCCGCTGCCGGGCGCCATGCGGGGCAGGAACTGCAGTCGCTGCACATGGCGCGGGTGGCCGATGCCTGGGTGCGTCCGGCCCGGATGGTGCCGGCGACGATGCCGGTGCTGGAGGTGGTTCGGTCGTTCCGGCAGGAGCGTACGCGCAATGTGCTGGTGCAGGCATCCGGCGATACCGCCCGTCTGGGCATCTTCACCACCAGCGACCTGCAGCGGGCCGTTCTGGATGGCCGGCCGCTCGATGCGCTGCCGGTGGGCGAGCTGGCCAGCTGGTCGCTGATTGCGGTTCACCCGTCCCAGCAGGTAGGTGAGGCGCTGACACTGATGCTGCGGCATGGCGTGCACCGGGTGGTGGTGCAGCAGGCGGACGGGCAGGTGGCGGGGGTGCTGGAGGCGCTGGATGTCTTCAGCTTCCTGTCCAACCACTCCCTGCTGATCGACATGCAGCTGCGGGACGCGGCAAGCCTCGATGATCTGGCGCAGGCAGCCGGCCAGATCACGGCCATGATCGGGCGGCAGTTCCGTGCGGGGGTGCGGGTAGGGCTGCTGGCACAGCTGGTGCAGCAGCTCAACGGACGGCTGTTCGAGCGTGCCTGGCAGCTGCTGGCACCGGAGGCGCTGGTACGGAACAGCTGCCTGCTGGTGATGGGCAGCGAAGGGCGGGGAGAGCAGCTGCTGCGCACCGACCAGGACAATGCGCTACTGCTGCGGGACGGTTATGAACCCCCGCAGGATCTGGCCGATATCTGCGAACGGTTTTCGGCAGCACTGGCGCGCTTTGGCTATCCGCCCTGCTCGGGCGGGGTGATGCTGAACCAGCCCTCGTGGCGGGGAACGGAGACGGCCTGGCAGCAGCGGATCCGCCACTGGCTGGTGCAGCCGGGTGCAGAACAGCTGATGGATCTGGCGATCTTCATGGATGCACATGCCGTGGCCGGAGATGCGTCCCTGCTGGAGGCGCTGCGCACGCAGATCTGGTGCTGGCTGGCCGATGACGATGCCATGATGTCGCGCTTTGCGGCGGCCGTGGACGCGTTCGGCGACACCACCCGGTGGTGGCAGCGCATGCTGGGTGGTGGCGAGGCGCATCTGAACGTAAAGAAGGCGGGGCTTTTTCCACTGGTGCATGGGGTCCGGAGTCTGGCCCTGGCGTCGCGCATCGAGGCGACCGGCACCGAGGCCCGCATCCAGGCGCTGCAGGAAATGGGCGTGCTCAGTGTGGAGACCGCGCAGGAGCTGGTCGAGGCCCTGCATTTTTTCATGGCCCTGCGGCTGCAGGCCGGCATGGATGAGCAGGCGCGGGGGCTGCCGGTCAGTGGCAAGGCCGATCTGGCCCGGCTGACACCGCTGCAGCGCGATCTGCTCAAGGATGCCCTGGCCGAGGTACGGCGCTTCAGAACGCAGCTGCGGCTGCGCTTCCGTCTGGGGGCCGTGCAATGAGCATGATGGGGACCGCGCAATGAACATGATCACACCGCCTTTGCCCCGATGGATGCTGCAGCGCTGGTGGCGCTGGAAACGGACATGGCAGAAAAGGCGCCTGCGGGATCCCCGCTGGGGATTTCTGTTCGAACCGCCGCCTGATGATGAATGGGTGGCGCTGGATTGCGAAACGACGGGGCTGAATGTACGTCGCGATGAAATCATCGCCATTGGTGCGACGCGCATCGCTGGCCGGCGCATCGTGACGAGCCAGCGGCTGGAACTGCTGGTGCGTCCGGAAGGGGAGGTGCCGGCGGCCAGCGTGGCGGTGCACCGGCTGCGCAACAGTGACGTGGCCGATGGACTGCCCCTGCATGAAGCCATGGAACGGCTGCTGGCGTTCATCGGCAGCCGGCCGCTGGTGGGCTATTTTCTGGCCTTCGATGTGGCGATGATCAACCGCGCCCTGCGCCGCTGCCATGGCCTGACGCTGCCGCAGCCCGCCATCGAGGTATCGTCGCTGTATTACGACTGGAAATTCCAGCAGCTGCCACCGTACCAGCAGCATGAAAATGCCGACATCGACCTGCGCTTTGCCACCATCCTGCAGGCCCTGGACCTGCCGGTGCGGGATGCACACGACGCCCTCAACGATGCCGTGATGGCGGCACTGGCCTTCATCCGCCTGCGTGAACTGCGGGGCGAGGCCATGCCGTGATGCCGGTGGCATGACGCTGTTTTTGCCTGGATATGGAAGCCGCGTTCCGTCTGCAACTGCCCTCAGCCTTGACAGGGAACACGTTTACACCCGGAAAAACCCGCCGGCCCGCAGGCGCGACGGGTTTTTTCCGGGAATGGTCCCGCTGCGTGCCCCGGGCTCAGTGTGCCGAGGCCCGCGCAGCGCCGTAGCCGGTTTCGGAACGGACCTGCTGCGCTTCGAAGGCCTCACGTTCCTGCTGTGCCGTGGCGCTGCGGTCGAACAGCGAGAACAGCCAGACGCCGGCAAAGCCGATGATCACCGAAAAGGGCGCCGGTGACGCATAGGGGAAGGGCGCACTGCCCACCGGGTTGCCAAAGGTGGCCTCCCAGACCGACGGCGACAGCAGCGTGAGCACCACCGACGACACCAGCCCCAGAAAACCGCCGATGACGGCACCGCGCGTGGTGGTGCCCCGCCAGAGGATGGACAGAAGCAGCACCGGGAAATTGGCCGAGGCCGCCACCGCAAAGGCCAGTGACACCATGAAGGCCACATTCTGCTTTTCGAACAGAATGCCCAGCAGCACGGCAATGACGCCCAGCACCAGTGTGGTGATGCGCGAGACGCGCAGTTCGGTGGCACTGTCGGCGCGGCCCTGCTTGATGACGGTGGCATACAGGTCATGCGAGACGGCCGAGGCGCCCGAGAGCGTCAGGCCGGCCACCACGGCCAGGATGGTGGCAAAGGCCACGGCCGAGATGAACCCGTAGAACAGGTTGCCACCCACCGATTTCGCCACCAGCACCGCCGCCATGTTGGTGGTGCCGGCCCCGCCGTGGATGGTGCCCGTGGCGGTGTTGGCGAATTCCGGATTGGTGAGCACCAGCGTGATGGCCCCGAAACCGATGATGAAGATCAGCAGGTAGAAATAGCCGATCCAGGTGGTGGCCCAGAACACCGACTTGCGAGCTTCCTTCGCGTCCGGTACGGTGAAAAAGCGCATCAGGATGTGCGGCAGACCGGCGGTGCCGAACATCAGTGCCATGCCGAAGCCGATGGCGGAGATGGGATCCTTGATGAAGCCGCCGGGGCCCATCAGTGCCCGTCCGGCCCTTTCGGCTTCTTCGGGACTGGCGCCCCCCTGTTCGGCCACGTGCGCCTTAACGCGCACGGCATCGGCAAACAGCGCCTCGAAGCTGAAACCGTAGTGTTTCATCACCATGAAGCCCATGAAGCTCACGCCACACAGCAGCAGCACGGCCTTGATGATCTGCACCCAGGTGGTGGCCGTCATGCCACCGAACAGTACGTAGACCATCATCAGCACACCGACGATGACCACTGCCATCCAGTAATCGAGCCCGAACAGCAGCTTGATGAGCTGGCCTGCCCCGACCATCTGTGCAATCAGGTAAAAGGCAATGGTGACCAGCGTGCCGGAGGCGGCGAACAGCCGGATGGGCTTTTGCTGGAAGCGGTAGCCGGCCACGTCGGCAAAGGTGAATTTGCCGAGGTTGCGCAGGCGTTCGGCCAGCAGGAAGGTGAGAATGGGCCAGCCGACCATGAAGCCCAGGGCGTAGATGAGGCCATCGTAACCGCCCGTCATGACGGCGGCGGAAATGCCGAGAAAGGAGGCCGCCGACATGAAGTCGCCGGCAATGGCCAGTCCGTTCTGGAACCCGGTGATGCCGCCGCCGGCCGTGTAGAAATCGGCAGCGGAACGGGTGCGGCCAGCCGCCCATTTCGTGATCCACAGTGTGGCGGCCACGAAGGTGATGAACAGGGCGATGGCCGTGATGTTGGTGGGCTGCCTGGCCGCATCGCCCATGTCGGGGCCGGCCGCCAGCACGTTACCCGCAGACAGCATGAGGAACGCGCCCGGCAGCAGGCTTGCCCATGCGCCCGACCTGCCCGATGGTGTACCGGATTTGCGTGGCCATATACCGGATCCGCCGGGTAGCGTACCGGAAATGCCCGCCCATGTACTGGATCCGCCGGGTGGTGTACCGGATAGGCCCGCCCATGTACCGGAACCGTCTGATGGCGTACCGGGGCTGCCTGTCCGTATGGTGGACCTGCCGGGTGGTGCGCCGCTGTGCGCGCCGTGACAGTGCCGTGCCGGGTGCTGGCGGGCAGGGCAGGCGGCTTTGCGGTGGGAGATATGGGAGAGCGCGGCAGGCAGGGAAGCAGCTTCCTGCGGGTGGACGTGATGGATGAGAGGGGTGCTCATTGGCCGGCCTCCTGGAGAATCCTGCGGGTGAGGGCGTCGTACCGGCTGTTGGCGCGCCAGATGTAGAGGCCGGTGACGGCGATGGTGAAGAGGATGACGAAGAGCGCGACCGGCATGCCGATGCTGGTGACGGCACCTTCGTGCAGGGGGCGTCCGAGGAATGGACGGTCGAAGGCGATGAGGCCGATGTAGCCGTAGAAGACGATCAGCATCAGGATGGTGAGAGTCCATCCGAGGCGGCTGCGCTGCGCCTTGAGGCGCTGGTAGTCCGGATGGTTCCGGATTCTTTCGACGACGGGGTCGGTCATGGGGGACTCCTCCAGGTGATGGTTGTGCGCCAGCGTTTGCACGATGCAGAACGCGATGGCGCAGAGGTCAACTCTGGCGGAGGGCGCGGGGCGGCGCAAGGCGGGGAATTACGAAGGGGGGAAGTCCTGATGGGGGTTGTACGGAGAGGGTTTGTCCCGGTGCCGTTGGGAGTTTTCCGGCAGTTTTCTGGGGGGGGCTGG
>ERZ772967.967-NODE-967-length-20665-cov-9.133770_pt1 | contig 20665 bp, 14 predicted proteins | sample MGYA00511677_ERZ772967 | MGnify/ENA primary metagenome ERZ772967 (study PRJEB29015, sample SAMEA2737931) | human oral metagenome | biome: human oral; feature: human-associated habitat; material: dental | place: China | collected 2146 ...
AGTGCGGGCAAAAAAGATGCGTCAAGATGATGGTGCTGAATTTATCAGTGATTCCCTAATGCCTTATTTACTCAAACTTCGCACATCAAAAACGTTCCACGGATTATTCATCTGCGAAGCTTGAGTTATTGAGAAATTTTATCATTTACAAGATTTAATTTTTGTGCTATTCTCAGTACAAATGAAAGGATGGTGTTTTCATGAACATCAAGAAAAATTATTTCAAACTGCTGCTCACCCTCGCACTTGCCCTGACGGCGCTGGTCGCTGTCGGCTGCGGTGGAGGCGGCAATGCCGATAAGGCAGCAGACACAAAGAAGACGGTCACAGTCACGACCTCGTTTTTGCAGGATATGACAAAGCAGCTCGCGGGCGACTATGTGAACATCGAGCTCATCATCCCCGCAGGTGAGGATCCGCATCTCTACGTCGCGCAGCCCGCCGACCTCGAAAAGATCAAGAAAGCGGATCTCCTCCTCTACCACGGGCTGCACTTTGAGGGCAAGATGGCGGAGGTGCTTGAGAAGAAGGGCGTCGCCGTCACGAAAGACTTTGCGGATGCGAACATCAACTATATGGAAGAGGACGGCAAAAAGATTGTCGATCCGCATTTCTGGTTCGATGTCGCTCTCTACAAACAGGCGACGGAGGCGGCGGCAGCACAGCTCATCAAACTCGTCCCTGCGCATGAAAAGGAAATTCAGGAGAATCTGAAGAAGTACCTTGCCGAACTCGATGCACTCGATGCGGAGATCAAGGAAAAGATCGCACAGATCCCCGAGGGACAGCGGAACCTCGTCACGCCGCACGATGCGTTCAACTATTTCTCGCACCGCTACCATGTGAATGTCATTGCGCCGCAGGGTGTCAGCACGGACTCCGAGGTTGCAAATGCGGATATTGAGAAGACAGCGAACTACATTGTAGAGCACAAGGTCAAGGCGGTGTTCGCCGAGAGCACGACGAATCCCGAGCGCATGAAGAAGCTGCAGGAGGTCTGCAGGACAAAGGGCTTCGATGTGGAGATTGTCGGCGGCGAGGGCAATGAACTCTTCTCCGACTCGCTTGCACCAGAGGGACAGAAGGGCGATACGTATATCACAATGTACCGCAGCAATGTCGATCTGATCGTTTCACATTTGAAGTAGTCCCGCCTTAGGTGAAAAGCTTCCCCCGTCAAAACGGGGGAAGTGGCGAGCACAGCGAGCCGAAAGGGGCGCTTGGAACGATCAGCAGCAACATTTACATAAGGGAAGATACTATGGGAAGCACTGATAAATTCAGCCGCGCCACCTTGGCGTATCTTTTTCGCCCTGTCATTGTCGACAAATCCTCCACATAGCTTTTGCTATGCGTCCGGTTTGTCTCCTCGACAGGACAAAAAATCTGCACCAATCTGACGGACTTCATTTTATCAGTGATTCCTATGAGCGAGGTGATACTCAATGCAACAAAACAGCGTCATACACGTCGAAGATTTAACAATGGCATACCGCGAAACACCTGTGCTCTGGGACATCGACCTCGATATCCCGGAGCACGTGCGCTGCGCAATCGTAGGGCCGAACGGCGCGGGCAAGTCCACCCTGCTGCGGGGCATCCTCGGACTCCTGAAGCCCGTGTCGGGTGCGGTGCAGCTCTGGGGAAAGCCGCTCTCCGCCGTGCACAAGCAGATCGCCTACGTGCCGCAACGCGGCTCGGTGCACTGGGACTTCCCGACGACCGTCTTTGATGTCGTACTCATGGGGCGCTATGCCCATCTCGGACTCGTACGCCGCCCCGGCAAGGAGGATCGCGCACTTGCGATGGACGCCCTCGAAAAGATGAAGATGGCGGACTTCGCCGACCGCCAGATCTCGGAGCTGTCGGGCGGACAGAAGCAGCGTGTCTTTATCGCGCGTGCGCTCGCACAGGATGCGCAGCTCTATATCATGGACGAACCGCTTGCGGGCGTCGATGAGACGACGGAGCGCATCATCATGGACAAATTCATCGACTTGCAGAAAGAGAAACGCACCGTCATCGCCGTGCATCACGACCTCAGCACACTCGATTCCTATTTTGACTATCTCGTCGTGCTCAACCGCACAGTGAAGGCATGCGACTATCTCAGCAATCTCGACAAGGAGGCGGCGCTTGCGCTTGCCTACCGGCTCAAGGAGTGACGACGATGGACATTCTGATGAACTACACCTTTCAGATCGTCGCGCTCGGCAGCGTCATCCTCGCCGTCGCTGCTGCTCCCATCGGCGCATTCAGCGTCTACAAGGGGCAAAGCCTGATCGGCGACGCGATCGGACACTCAACCTTCCCCGGCATCATTCTCGCCTACATGGCGTTCGCGACGCGCAGCCCCGTCGTCCTTCTCCTAGGCGCAATCGCTGCGGGCGCGGCAAGCTACACACTCATCCAGCTCGCACACAGGGATAAGCGCCTCGGACTCGACGCAAATCTCGCCATCTTCCTCTCGGGCTTCTTCGGTCTCGGCATGGCGCTCAAGAGTTTTATTCAGGGCAATCCCGATTACGCAGGTGCCTCACAGGCAGGACTCGGCACATACATCTTCGGTCAGGCGGCATACATGCTTGAGGCGGACGTGCAGCTCATCTGCATTGTCTCCGCCGTCGTCCTCTTCCTGCTCCTGCTCTTTTACAAAGAGCTGAAACTCTTCGTCTTTGACGCAGAGTATGCGGAGGTCGTTGGGCTGCCCTGCCGGCTGCTGAACATCCTGCTGCTCATCATGACGATTGCCGTCATCGGCATCGGAATCAAAGCCGTCGGCGCAATCCTCATCAGTTCCTTTCTCATCATCCCCTGCGTGGCGGCAAATCAATGGTCGAACAGCCTCTCGCGCGTCCTCGTCCTGAGCAGCCTGATCGGTGCGGTCTCTGCGCTCGTTGGCACATACATCAGCACACTTGAGCAGGGCATGTCGACGGGACCCTCCATCATTCTCGTCGCCTCGCTGATTGCCTTTTTCTCGATTTTGTTCGGGACGAAGGGGATTCTCGGCAGGACACTCAAACGGAGGCAGGAACATGGATGACGCACTTCTCGTACTTCTCCTGACGGCGGCGGCGTGCGCGCCGCTCGGCGTCTTTCTCATCCTGCGCCGCCTCTCCATGATGGCGGATGCGATCAGTCACACGGTACTGCTCGGCATCGTGCTCGCGTTTTTCCTCACGCATGACCTCGGCTCGCCGTGGCTGCTCTTCGGCGCGGCGCTGATGGGTGTGATCACGGTATCGCTGGTCGAACTCCTCGGCAAGACCAGTCTCGTCAAATACGACGATGCCATCGGCGTCATCTTCCCGCTCCTCTTTGCGCTCGCTGTCATTCTCATCAGCAAATATGCGGGCAACGCCCACCTCGATACCGATATGGTGCTGATGGGCGAGGTCATCTACGCGGGGCTGAACACGGTGGAGATCGGCGGCGTGGAGATTGCCGCCTCCGCACTCAAGATGGGCGGGTTGATTGCGGTCATCGCTGCGTTTATCACCATATTCTACAAGGAACTCAAGGTCTCCACATTTGACGGCGAGTACGCGCGTCTCATCGGTATCCCGACGGGCATCTTCTTCTATGCCTTTATGTCGCTGACCTCGCTCACCACGGTTGCAGCATTCGACGCGGTCGGCGCAATTCTCGTCATTTCATTCTTTATTGCGCCCGGAGCGACGGCACTGCTCTTTACAAAGCATCTGTCGCACACCCTGCTGCTCGCGCTGCTCATCAGCATGGTAAACTCGGTCATTGGCTATGCGCTCGCCGTGCATATGAACGCCTCGATTGCCGGGCTCTGCGCCGTCATGAACATGCTCGTCTACGTGCTCGCCCTGCTCACAAGCCCCAAGGGCGCGATCACGTCCTACATCCGCCGCCTGCAGAGCATCCGGCAGATGCAGCGCGACCTCTTCCTCCTCCATATCGGCAGACATACCGCCGAGAACATGGAGAGTGCGGAGAACCATATGGATGAGATCGCCGACCATCTGAAATGGAACGAGTCGAAGGTGCGCCGCGTCAGCCGCGAACTGATCGACCGTCATCTCCTCCACCGCGAGGGCAGCTACTACCTGCTCACCGATGCGGGCATAGCGCAGTACGCGGCGCTGTGCAAGCGGTACTATATCTGAAAAAAAGCAATGAAAAGACCGTTGGACGAAGCAGATTCGCCAACGGTCTTTTCGTTATGCAGTTACGTTATGCGGTAAATTATCAGCGATTTCCTAAATGATTGATTCAGAATCCGATGCGAACGCCGAGATTCGCTTTCCATTTTTCGCTGATGACATCCGCACCCGCCGTGCGGCTGAACTCTCCATAGAGATCTGCTCTGCCGACGCGCCGCGTGAAGCCCAGTCCGTACTCAAAATAGCTGTCCTGCGCCGAGTAACTGCGGTCAATAGAGGTCGATCCGTACTGTGCGCGCATGTGGAGGTCGGCCTTGAACTCGTGCAGATAGCCGAGTTTCAGATAGACCGAACCGCGCTCGTCCTCATAGCCGATCTGCGTGCCGATGCGCCCGATGAGCGTGGTGACGGGACCGTTCGAGATGCGTGCGCCCGACAAATCTCCCGCGCGCATGGTGTAGTCTGCCGCGCCGATGTGTCCATAATTCAGCTCCGCCTGCGGCGTCCAGTAGAAATGTGGGGTGATGGCGATGCGATGTCCGTATTCGACGGAGATGTTCCAGCCGTTCACACCGTAGCCGCCCGTGTATGCCGTGCCGTCAAAGACAGCAGTCGCATCATTCGTCATGCGCCCATATTTCACGATCGCGTCAAGATAATCGCCGCGTTTGCCCATGTAGCTGCCGTACACGCCAAAGAAGTGTGCCCGATAGCTGCCGTCGAGATCGCTGTTGCGTGCACTGCCGTTCATCATTGAGGCGGCAAAACCCGTGAAGAGTGTGCCGCCGCCAAGCGGAACGGCGCGGTCAATGCCAACCTGCACACCGCTGTAACGGCCCTCGGTGGGATAGGTGCCGAACTCGTTCCTGCCGCCGTAGCCGCGCACCCATGCGCCGGACTCTCCACCCGCACGCAGTGCGCCCATACGCCGATGCAGATCGTTGTTCTCGCCGCGCCATGCACTGAGCTGGGCGAGTGCCATATCCATGAGAAGGTCAGCCGTGCGCAGTGCGGGGCCGGGTGTCGGCGGCTGTGGTTGTGGCTGTGGCTGCGGCTGCGGCTGTGGTTGTGGTTGCGGCTGCGGTTGCGGCTGTGGTTGTGGTTGCGGCTGTGGTTGTGGCTGCGGTTGTGGTTGCGGCTGCGGTTGCGGCTGTGGCGTTGGAGCAGTATCCGAAATCGTAATCTTGGTCACACGCACAACCTTTCTGCCGCTCTCCGTCGCCTCGACGAGGGTCGGTTTGACCTTGAAGTCCTTCGTCAAAAGTCCCGCCGCAACCGCCTTCTTTGCGGTATACTCCGATGCCTCCACGGTGTCGCCCGTATTGTCAGAATCCAGTACGGGAACACCACCCGCCGTCGTGGGCGCAATTACATAGTTTGTCTTGTCTGCGGCATCGTTCATCTTCGGATCGAAGCCGATCTGCAGCTTATATTTATTGTTCGTTGTCGGCGTCGGATTCAGAATGCCGTCCAGAACAATCTTGTCCGCCTTGTCATTCGCGAGGTCGGTGGAGATGCGGAAGGTCGCGCCGTTCAGCGCTGCCTCTGTGTTGCTGAATGTCAGCGTGCGCGTACCCGCAGCAGCTGCACGTGCCACATTCGGCGCAGCATATGCAATGTCGATGATGCCGCCGTCTGCCGACAGATGGAAGCCGAGTGGTTTGCTCGGATCTTTACTCCAATCGGGCAAAACACTGAGTCTCTCCGATGGATTGTCCGGGTTAAAGAGCGCATACGAATCCACAGCCTCCTTGGGGTACCATGTCGCGCCCTCCGAGAGGGCGAGCAGCACGCCACCGCGTTTATGCAGTGGAATGATACTGTTCAACGGATCTTTTACCTCCGCAATCCCGCCCGCAAAGTAGGAGTCCGCCCCCTTGAGATAGAGTTTGACATAGCCGCCTCTATCATAGGTGTCAGCATCGCTGTTATCACGTTTTGTGACGAGAATATCCCCGCGCAGCTCGACCTTCCCCGCGCCATCGGGATTGACCTTCAGAACCCCCGAAAAATCCATTGTGCCGTCACCGCGGCTGAGCGCTGCAAGGATATTGCCCGTCGGATTCAGGATTTTGATGCTGCTTCCCTTGAGTTCGACCGTGCGGTTTTCATACCGTCCTGTCGAATCATCATTGACCCCCTCCACGGTAATTGTGCCGCTCGAAATATCGATATCTTCCGACACCGTCGCATCTGCCGTATAGGTCCGGGACGAGGTAATCGGCGCAGAGAGTGCCGCCGTCGGCACAAACGCCGTACCAAGTGTAAGCGCAAGGGCGATCTGTGCGCTCAGGCGCATCTGTTTGCTGTCTGTATTCGTCTTCATGTTCAACACTCCTATTCCGATGGACTTATGCTCGTCTGTTCCAGATAAAACTGCATCAGCCGTTCCGCCGCTGCGTGGAAGTAGTGCGCCGCCGCACGATAGTCCTCCGCCGCCTCGGCATGACAGCCCGCGAGGTAGGCAATGCGCGTCTCCCACGGCTCGGACGGCGCGAGATTACTCCACGGCGAGGCGTGCACCACGCGCCAATAGCGCTCATGCACGCGCGGGTCGGCGTAGTTGATCCACGGTTTTCCCTCATTGAGAAAATGCCAAATCGTATCCTGCGCGGAGAAATCCACATCCCACGGCGCAAAGGCATCCATCAGCCGCACATGATGCTGCGTGAACACGGCAAAGTTCCCGTCCAAAGCGCAGTTGAGCGCATCCTGTTCGAGGAGGGGAAATGATGCACCATGCGTGCGCCACGCCTCGAGGACGCGCGCGGTCAGCCGCATGGAGCGCCAGCGTGCGAGGTCGATGAGCATGACGCCCGCGTTGAAGTAGTCCGTTCCCCTCATGCCGATGCGCTGTGCCTTGCGGGCGGCATCGCCCTCGCGTGCGGCGGCAAGCGGTGCAGAGCCGAGATCATATGCGTACATTTCACTGAGCTGCCCGACGCAGAGCGTATCGGCATCGAGGTAGAGAATGCGCGTCAGTTCCTGCGGCACCATCTCCGGCATAAGGATCCGTGTGAATACGCTGCGGTTGATTCGCTCGCGCGGGATCCCCTTCGGAAACGGAATCTCATCCAGTCTCGCCCGCGCATCATAGATGTGAATGTCCGCGCTCGGAAATATGCGCCGAAAGTCCTCTAATCGATCGCAGTCCGCCTCTGTAATGCCGTCACAGACGAGGTGGAATCCGATCGCCTCCCCCGCGTTCTGCAAAACAGCGGAGGTCATGACAATCCCCGCATACTTCACATAGTTCGCGTCCACACCAAACGCAATCTCACAGCGCATCATTTGCCTCCACTCTTCTGATACAATAGGATGATAGGAGCAGTCAGATTATGCTATTATTATTTTCTCATATCTGAGAGAAATATCAATAAAAGTTGTCATAAACGAGGAAAGTATGTCATGAACGCAAAATGTTTCAAATTACTCTTGCATATCTGTATTGATTTTCATAGAATATTTTAAGGAGGTTTCATCCCTATGAAAATCGCTGTACTGGACGATAATCCGAACGATCTGCACGCGCTCTGCACAATGCTTGACACGATCTGTGGGGAGCATATGCCGCGCCCCATGATACGTGCGTTTACAGATGATAAGAAATTTCTTGCGCATATGTCCTCTGCGCGTGCCGATATTGTCTTTCTCGATATCTATTTGAAGGAATGCACGGGCATTCGGATGGCACAGATTTTGCGTACATTCAATAGAAACTGCGCAATCATCTTCGTGACGACAAGCCGTGACCACGCGGTCGAGGCATTCGGCGTGACGGCGGCGCACTATCTCATCAAGCCGATGACGGAAGCAGGCATCCGTGAGGCACTGGCGCGCACGTCATTCTTTAAGAAGGATCGTCCAACCGTCACGCTCACGATTGACTACACAGAGCAGCGTGTCCCCATCGAAAATATTCGCTACGTCGATGCCGATGGGCGTCGCTGCTCGTTTCATCTGACGGACGGCACGGTGCTTACGCCCTATATGACGCTTGCACGCGTGCGCGAGCTGCTGGAACATCTGCCGATGTTCCTCTCCTGCCACCGCAGTCTGCTGGTCAATATGGACGACATCCACCAACTGACGCCGGACGGTATTCTGCTCACAGACGGCACGCGTCTCCCTATCGCAACGCGCCGCAACAGTGAGGTCGAACGAAACTACCGCGCCTATATGCTGAAGAAGATGCGCGCAGGATTTACGTGATAGGGGCTGCTGCACGAAGTTTTCCAACTTCGTCCAACAGCCCCTATTTTTCCATAGGAGTTCGTTTATGAATCTGCCGCTTTCCATCGTGTGTCTGCAGGATCCGCTTGCCATCCCGCTCGTGACCGTATTCTATACGGTCATTCACGTTCTCCCCGCCAATCTGATCCGTCTCTATATCTTTCGCCGCTATTTGCGTTTTTCTCCGCTGCCAATCATTGCGGGATTGCTCATATTCATTGGGATAGAGGCCATCATCCAGATTGAGGCTGTAACGGTCTTTTCACGGCGCATCGCTTTTCCGTTTCTCTTCTTTATCTTCTTCTATCTGCTTGCGATGACGCGGGTGCCGATCGCCAAGCAAATCTGCATCCTCATCCCCCCGGGGCTGTTTTGGTTCGCTATGCAGACGGTGATCTACGCCATAGAGGATACCTATCCGATCTTTGATATTCCCTTCCTTCTCTCCGGACTTTGCACGATTGCCTGTCTCCCTGTTGTTACTCCGCTGCTCCTGTACTATGGGCGCACAATCGCCGCGCCTCTGCTCGCTGACGATTCCTTTGATGCCGTATGGTCACCGCTTGCGTGGCTGTGCGTGCTCATTCTCGCGCTGACGATTCTGCTCTCACCGTTCAATGAGCTGCGGACGCATACGGCTCTCTTTGTTCGTCTGAGCGGAGCAGTCGGCGGGTTCTTCTGTGTCGGACTGGCGCTCTATGCCATGAACGAACGGCTGCGGCAGCGCACGTTGCACGAGGAACTCTCACGGGAGACGGAGATGGCGGAGATCACACGTCAAAATGCCGCGCGGATGGAGGAAAACGACCGTACCACGCGCACCTTTCGCACACAATTCGCGGATATGATTGACATGGCACAGGAACTGCTGGCAAAGGGCGATCATGCAGGCATCGAACGCCTGATGGGAAACGCCGCGACCGCGATTCATACGCGTTATGCCCCCGTCTGCGCCAATGAGACGGTCAATATTCTGGTCGGGTATTGGCAGCCGTTCTTTGAGCGTCTGGGGGTGCAGATGGCGTACCGGATCGACATCGGCACGAAGAATCCGATCGATCCGCTCGACCTGACGGCGATCCTCGGCAATCTCCTCCACAATGCTGCCGAGGCGTTGGAGCAGCTTCCATGTGATGTGCCGCGCATTCTGCGGCTTGCGCTCGTGCATCAGGCGGACACGCTCTTTCTGACGGTGGATAACAGCTTTGACGGAAAGCTGCGCTACGATACGGAGGATCATCTGCTCTCGTCGAAGCGCGGCTACAGCGAGCGGGGTGTGGGAATGGAGAGCATTCACGCAAGTCTTGCGCGGTACAATGGGACGATGGAGATTGCGGCGGAGGACGATCTCTTTGCCGTGTCGATTGTACTGACGGCAGCCATCATGCGTACATCTGATGAGGAGGTGCAGACGCATCATGAGTGACTTCGAGATTCGGCTGCTGCACACGCTCGTATGCGCCCCGCCCTTCGATCTTCTGATTTTCTATATCTTTCGCGATCGGCTGCGCTTTGCGCGGTCACACATCATCATCGGCTATGTCCTCCTGCTTGCGCTGACGCAGCTCATTCAGATGTCCTCCGTGCAGAGTATGACGCTGACGGCACTCCTCTGCCGACCGCTTGCCATCATCTATATGATGGCAGTGATACGTGACAGCCCCCTGCGCGTACTCTCGATCACGCTGCTCGTCTATCCTCTTCTGATGCTTGCGAGCACGCTTGGAGCAGCGGCGGAGCAGTTCTTCGGAGAAGGCCTGCCGCTGGGGCTGTGGAAATGCCTTCTCGTTCCCATGATGTTTCTCCTCGTCCTGCCCGCCGCACTGCACACCATGCGCCATTTGCTCACACCGATGCTGCACAAAGACGATCGACGGCTCTGGATCTATCTCTGCGGATATGAGGTGATCCTCGTGGCGCTCGCTGTCACCGCTGACCCGTCGGGCACATCGGTGCAGCCGACGATCATCGCCGCGCGGCTGCTGCTCCCGCTCGCTCTCGTCCAATACCTGCGCGTATCAAATCTCCTCACGCACTATACGGAGGAGGGCAACGCACTTCACGCGAAGCAGATGCGCGAACAGATGATCCGCCGATCCGAGGAGGCACGCTATCATACGATGCTCGCGCTCTGGCGCAGCTCACGCCGTATGCGCCACGACCTCAGCCACCACATGACGGTGATCGCGCAGCTCGCACACGAGGGCAGCTGTGAGCGCCTCACAGAGTATCTGGACAATCTCAGAGCGCAGTTGAGCGAGGAGTCATTGATAAAATAAATCAGGGGTTGTTGCACGAAGCTAGAAAACTTCGTGCAACAGCCCCAATTCCTTGTCCGGATCAACTTATCGAATAAAGTACGCCACGCCGGATTCAAAGATCATCTGATTCATTTCGCCCGGTACATTCTTGCAGATATCCGTTCCAATGCGCTCGGCGTGCGCCATGCGCCCGTAAATACGCCCATCGGGGCTGGTGATGCCCTCGATGGCGTTGACGGAGCCGTTCGGATTGTACGGCTGTTCGAGCGTCGGCTCGCCCTTATCGTTGACGTACTGGGTTGCGATCTGCCCGCGTATGCGCATGTTCGCAACGGTCTTGGCGTCGGTGTAGAAGCGCCCCTCGCCATGCGATACAGCGATCGTATGCGTATCTCCAACACTCACCCCCGAGAGCCACGGCGAAAGGTTCGACGCAACGCGCACGCGCACGGTCTGGGAAACGTGACGCCCGATGTTGTTGTAGGTGAGTGTCGGTGAATTCTCATCGAGATCGGTGATCTTGCCATACGGCAGGAGTCCGAGCTTCAGCAGTGCTTGGAATCCGTTGCAGATGCCGAGGATCAGACCGTCCTGATCGTGCAGGAGACGCTGCACTGCCTCTGTGAGTGCGGGCGCGCGGAACATTGCTGCGATGAATTTGCCCGTTCCGTCCGGTTCATCACCACCGCTGAATCCGCCCGGCAGCATGAGGATCTGCGACCGCGCGAGCGCTGCCGCAAGTTCTGACACGGTCTCCTCGACCGCCTTCGGCGTGATATTCCGCACAACGAAGATCTCAGGGATCGCCCCCACGCGCTCCCACGCACGCGCCGAGTCGTATTCGCAGTTCGTTCCCGGGAACACGGGGATGCAGACACGCGGTTTTGCAATCTTGAGCGAGCTGCTCTTGTGCTTCCCCTTCGTATACGGCGCATAGGTCGGACGGTCGATCGGACGCACTGTCTGCGGCACCGTGGTCGGGAAAATCTTCTCGAGTGGCTCCGTATACGCATCCTTCACGTCGGCAAGCACAATCGTGTCCAGATCCGTGATGATGCTCGGCACATCGCGCGTCTTTCCAATCTCGATGGCACCCGTTCCCACGAGGTTCGCTGTCGTGTCAAAAGAACCGGCAACCTCAAGCAGGATTGTCCCATAGAGAGGTTTGAAGAGATCATCCTGCTGAATGAACGAGGTGAACTTAAAGCCCAGATTGTTCCCGAGGCACATCTTCGAAATAGTCGCCGCAATGCCGCCGCGCCCGACGCTCATCGCAGAGAACACTTTCTTTCCGACAATGAGCTCATGTATTTTCTTGAAATTGGTATTGAGCCGCGAAAAGACCGGAAGATCCTGCGCATCACGCGGAACGGGCACCATGATGACCTTGTTGCCCGGATATTTGAACTCGGGCGAGAGTGCTTCGTTTGCGTGCATGACCGCAACGGCGAAAGCGACGAGGGTCGGCGGGACATTCAGGTTTTCAAAGGTGCCGGACATCGAATCCTTGCCGCCGATTGCGGGAATGCCCATCTCATGCTGCGCGCGCAGCGCGCCGAGAAGGGCCGCAAAGGGCTTGCCCCACTTCTTCGACTCCGTACCAAGGCGCTCGAAATACTCCTGCAGTGTCAGGCGCACCTTGCTCGCCTGACCGCCAGCGGCAACGATCTTCGCCACCGCCTCGACAATGGCGTAGACCGCTCCGTGGAACGGGCTCCACGTCGAGAGATCGGGATCAAAGCCGAATGCCATCGCCGATGCCGTATTCGTCTGTCCGTGGCGCACGGGGATTTTCGCCACCATCGCCTCCGACGGCGTCAGCTGGTACTTTCCGCCAAACGGCATAAGCACGGAAGCAGCCCCAACCGTCGAGTCGAACCGTTCCCCCAGTCCCTTTTGGCTGCACACATTGAGATCGCGCAGGTTCGTGAGCCACATATCCTCAAGATCGCGTCCCACCTGTTTCACCGCCGGTGGCACCTGCTGCAGATAGGGCGCCTTCTCATTCGGTGAATCAACGATGACGCGGACGTGCTGACGCACGCCGTTCGTCGCGAGGAAGGCGCGTGCAATGTGTACGATCGTCTGCCCACGCCACTTCATGACGAGATGCGGCTCTGCGGTCACGACAGCGACCTCGGTCGCCTCAAGGTTCTCAACATCCGCATGACGCAGGAATGCGGCAACATCCTTCGGTGCGAGCACGACCGCCATGCGCTCCTGCGACTCGGAGATGGCAAGCTCCGTGCCGTCCAGCCCCTCGTATTTCTTCGGTACGGCATCGAGGTTGATCATCAGCCCGTCCGCGAGCTCTCCGATCGCAACGGCAACACCGCCCGCACCGAAGTCATTGCAGCGCTTGATCATGCAGCTGACCTCAGGATTCCGGAAGAGTCGCTGAATCTTGCGCTCGGTCGGTGGATTGCCCTTCTGCACCTCTGCGCCCGAGGTGGTCAGGGAGCTCTCCGTATGCTGCTTCGAGGAGCCGGTCGCGCCGCCGATGCCGTCACGCCCCGTGCGTCCGCCGAGAAGCACGATGACATCCCCCGGTACAGGGCGCTTACGCACAACCTGCGCGGCGGGCGCCGCACCGATGACGGCACCGATCTCCATGCGCTTTGCGAGGTATCCCTTGTGATAGATTTCATGAACCTGCCCGGTCGCAAGCCCGATCTGGTTGCCGTATGAGCTGTAGCCCTCTGCCGCACCGAGCGTAATCTTCTTCTGCGGGAGTTTCCCCGGCAGTGTGTCCTCGATCGGCACGCGCGGATCGAACGCCCCCGTCACGCGCATCGCCTGATAGACATACGAACGCCCCGAGAGCGGATCGCGGATCGCGCCGCCGAGGCAGGTCGCCGCGCCGCCGAACGGCTCGATCTCCGTCGGATGGTTGTGTGTCTCGTTCTTGAACATGAGGAGCCAGTCCTCATCTTTTCCATTCACATCTACGGTGATGCGGATGCTGCATGCGTTGATCTCCTCGGATTCGTCGAGGTCATCGAGTTTTCCCTCGGCGCGCAGCGCCTTCATCCCGATGACGGCAATGTCCATCAGCGTCATATCGCGCTGCTTGCCATCCTGATAGAGCGCCTTGCGGTCATCCATGTAGCGCTGATAGCTCTCAATGATCGGTCGTGCAAAGAATCCGTTTTCGATATTCACTGAATCAATCGCCGTGGTAAACGTTGTGTGTCGGCAGTGATCCGACCAATAGGTGTCGATGACGCGCAGCTCCGTGATCGTCGGTGCGCGGCGTTCTGTATCGCGGAAATACTGCTGCACGAATGCGAGATCTTCCACGCTCATGGCAAAGCCGTGTGCGGCATGGAACCGTTCGAGTTCGACGCGGGGGAGTCCGTTAAACTGTCCGAGAACCTCCACGTCCGCCGGCAGTACGATGCGACTCTCGAGTGTCGCAGGCGTCGCAAGTGATGCCTCACGGCTCTCCACCGTATTGATCAGATACGCCTTGATCTGCTCATAGACTCTGGTCTCCACCTTGCCAATCAGGACGATGACGCGCGCCGTGCGCACATCGGGCCGCTCTCCTTGCGTCACAAGCTGCACGCACTCTGCCGCCGCCGCCGCCGTCGGATCGAACTGCCCCGGCAGCGGCTCGATCGCGAATATGTGTGCATCGGGAAAGACCGGCAGTGCGTCCTCATAGACCGTATCCACCGGTGGATCGGCAAAGACGATGTTCCGTACCCGAGCAAACTCCTCATCGCTCAACCCCTCTATGTCATAGCGTGTGATGATGCGTACGGCACGCAGCTCTGTCAGGCGGAACGTCTCCACCAGATCGCTGCAGAGTCGCTGCGCGGGGATATCGAAGAACCCCTGCCGCTTCTCCACAAAGATTCGTTTGACAGCCATAGAAATCCTCCTCCTCTAATTCCGTTTCCCATACTCTATTTTATCGAAACTTAATCAAATATGCAATGATTGATTCTTCTCAAACGCATGCATACAAAAACAGGGCTGTTGCATGAAGTTTTTAGATTCATGCAACAGCCCCATCCCGCTATGAAAACCTATTCGACCGCCTTCAGCACGTAGATGCGCGACTCAAAGTCTGTGGTAAGTCCGTTCTCTGCATTCGGCTCACCCGCCGTGCCGTCCGTCGTGATGAGGCCGTAGTTCATCAGCTCATCGCCGTAGCACTGCGCTCCGCTGCGGCTGTTTTCATAGAGCGCATCCGGCAGCAGTCCGGCAAGCCGCACGCGCTCGAAGCGGTAGTTCACGCGGTTCAGTGTGCGGTACCAGCCGACAATCGCCGTCTTTTGATCCGCGCTCACACTCATCCACACCGTTACATTTCCCTCAAAGGGGCTTTGCAGGCGGTAGAACGTGCCGAACTGAAGGATCGCGCGGTACTTCTTCATAAAGGCGACCTGCTCCTTGACCTCGGCAATCTCCTCCGCCGTTAGCTTGTTTAGATCAAGTTCATAACCAAACGTACCAAAATACGCTGTATTCGCACGCGTGTGCAGTGGGGTCATGCGGTTGACCTGATGGTTCGGCACGACGGAGACATGGCTGCCCATGCTGCTCACGGGGTAGCATACCGACGTACCGTACTGGATCTTCTGCCGCTCGACGGCATCCGAGTTGTCGCTCGCCCACGTCTGCGGCGCATAGTAGAGCATACCGGGATCGAAGCGATTGCCGCCCGAGGCGCAGGACTCAAAGAGGACGTGCGGGAACTTCGTCGTCAGGCGCTCGTAGAGATCGTAAAGCCCAAGGATGTAGCGATGGAACACCTCGCCTTGCCGGTCGGCAGGCAGTGCGTGTGACCAGCACTCCGTAATGCTGCGGTTCATATCCCATTTCACGTAGGACACCTTTCCGCTCGCGAGAATTGCCTCCATCTGCCCATAGATATTGTCGACCACATCCTTGCGCGAAAAGTCGAGGACACACTGCGAGCGACCGAGCGACTTGCGCCGTCCCGGCACGGAGAGTACCCAGTCTGGATGGGCACGATAGAGATCGGAGTCCTCGTTGACCATCTCCAGCTCGACCCATATACCAAACTTCATGCCCCGCGCCTCGATCTTCTCGGCAAGCCCGTCAATGCCGTTCGGCAGGCGGTCGCGGTTGACCGTCCAATCGCCAAGCCCCGCGTAGTCGGACGTGCGTGCGCCGAACCAGCCATCGTCAAGCACGAAGAGTTCGATGCCGCACTCCGCCGCCTTGTCCGCAATCGCGAGCAGCTTCTCCTCCGTAAAGTCGAAATACGTCGCCTCCCAGTTGTTGATGAGGATGGGACGTACCTTCTCCCGCCACTGCCCGCGCACAAGCCGCGACTGATAGAGACGATGATAGGTCTGACTCATGCCGTTCAGCCCATCGTCCGACCAGACAAGCACCGCCTCGGGTGTCTGGAACTGGGCGCCCGGCACGAGTTTCCAGTCGAAATCCGTGCTGTGAATCCCCGCCTGCAGGCGCGTTGTGCCGTGGTTGTCGACCTCTGCGAGCATCTCAAAATTGCCGCTGTAGACGAGGCTCATCGCGAACACCTCACCGCGCGTTTCCGTCGTGCCGCGCCGCAGGAGCGCGGCGAACGGGTTGTACTGCCCCGAGGAGTGTCCGCGGCGGCTGCCGATTGCCGTAATGCCCGTTGTAAGCGGACGGATTTCGATATGTCGCTCACGCGTCCACGCGCCCGTCAGCTGCAGCCAGTCATAGTCCGCATCGGGGAGGTCCATCGACATGCTCATGACCTTCTGCAGGTGCAACACTTCCGTGCCGTCATTGATATAGCGCACACTGCGTGCGAGCGCGCCGCCCGTTGCGAAGATCGTGTAGAGAAGCTCCGCGCGCAAACCCGTCAGCGCATCCTGCACCTCGACGATGAGCGTCTTTGCCTCATCGTTCGACTCCACGTATGTTGCGGGCAGACCTGCGAGCTTTGGCTTACCGTCCACGATACGATAGCCCGCATACTGCATATCGAGAATGCGGCTGCCGTTTTCCTGCAATACGTTCAGCGCGGGACGGCGAAAGTCCGATGAGCCGTAGGTCGGCAGCTCCTGTCGGATCGCATCCAGAGAGTAGTCGCGGCAGTCCGCAAAGACGCACGCCGTCATACCGCGATGAACACGCTCAAAGATGTGCTCGAATCCCTCGTGGTCGCGCAGTACTTTTCCGTAGTAGAGCGAGCCGAGTCCCCCGTGGGGCAGCACCATAAAGATGTAACTGATCGTGTCGTTGAAGAGATGAAAAACCTTACCTTTCTCATGATAGACGATGTTCATACAAATCCCCCTTCAAAATTTTCCTCTACGCGAAATCCCGTTGTCTCGCGTTCAACCACGGTATTGGCAAGCATGACATTCTCCGTCACGTCCTCCTCGATCTGCTTCAACATGAGACGTGCCGCCGCCCGCCCGAGATTACCCATATTCTGATCGATGGTCGTGAGCTTCGGCGCAGTATATTGGCTGAGTGCCGTGTTGTCGTAGCCGATCACCGAGATATCCTGCGGCACGCGCCGCCCCATGCGCTGACAGGCGTTGACCGCCCCCATTGCCATGAGATCGTTGCAGCAGAAGATCGCCGTCGGTTCTAGGTCGAGCATCATATCCATGAGGATGAACATGGTATTTTCCACCGTCTCGATGCGGTTGCCCTCGCCGACGTTTACAATATCCTCCGGATGGAACGTCCCACGCTTCCGCATAATCTCACGGTAGACCTTCTCTTTGATACGGTAGGAATCACTGTTCTCGCCCTGCACAAAGAGGATGCGCTCGTGTCCATAGTGAAAAAGGTGCTCGAGTGCCGCACGCGCCCCGCCGCTCTGATCACTCGTCACGTATGATATGCCCGCGAGTTCGCGTGCGCTGTTGACAAAGACCAGAGGCAGACGCGCCGCCGTATTCTCGTAGAACTCCGAGACTGCCGTCTCCGTATTCGGACTGACGACGATAACGCCCGAAACATTGCGTGTGATGAAGTCCCGCACACACTCCTCCTCGCGTGCCGCATCGTTCTGCGCACACGCGAGGAGCAGAGAGTACGAGCTCTGCCGCAGATGCTCCTCGATGCCGTCGAGCACCTGGGCAAAGAACATATTGTCAAAACTCGGTACGACGACGCCGATGCTCGAGGAACGCTGCGTGTTCAGCTCGCGTGCCTGCAGATTCGGCACATACTCCAGTTTCTTGATGGCGTTCTCCACCTTGAGCCGCGTCTTTTCACGCACGGGATAGTTGCCATTCACCACGCGCGAAACCGTCGCCACCGAAACGCCGGACTCCCGCGCCACATCAACGATCGTCGCCTTCATTCTCTCTTCTCCCTGTTATACGCCCTCTACACTCTCGATCCAGCGGTCGAACGCCGCCATTCCTGCCGCGTCACGCTTGAACACACCTGCGTGCGTGAGCACCTCCAGGAACACCTTTCCGATCTCGTCGCGCAGAATCCCATCGACATTTCCCTCCGTGACCGTCGTATGCGCCGCACGTACCGAGCGATACCAGTCCGCATGCTTTTCGATGTCCGCGATTCCCGCGATGTCCGCCGCTCCCCGCAGCAGCTCCGCACGGATCTGCTCCATCTCCGATTTGAGACGCGCGGGCAGGATCGCCAGCCCCAGCACTTCGATCAGGCCGATGTTCTCCTTCTTGATGTGGTGCACCTCCGCGTGCGGGTGGAACAGCCCAAGCGGATGCTCCGCCGTCGTGCGGTTGTTGCGGAACACGAGATCGAACTCATAGTCCGCGCCGCGCCGCCGTGCAATCGGCGTGATCGTATTGTGCGGCGCATCTGTCTCCGCAAGAATGTCTGCGGAGGCATCGCTGTATGTGCGCCATGCCGCGAGAATCGCCGTCGCGAGATCGATGAGTGCCTCCTTGTCGGAGGACGTGAGCCGCAGCGTCGACATCGGCCACTTCACACGCCCCGCACGCACCTGCGGATAGTTCGCAAAGCGATATTCCTGCTCCACCGCCGCGCGCTCCATCGCAAATGTATAACGCCCGCCCTGATAGTGGTCATGCGAGAGGATCGAGCCACCGACAATCGGAAGGTCTGCATTTGACCCCGCAAAATAGTGCGGGAAAATCTCAAGAAATGCCGTAAGATTCTCGAACGTCTCACGCGAAATCACCATCGGCACATGATCGTTGTTCAGCACGATGCAGTGCTCGTTGTAGTAGGTATAGGGGGAATACTGCAAAAACCACGGATGTCCCGCAAGATCCAGAGGAATGAGACGATGCGTCTCGCGTGCGGGGTGGTTCACACGCCCCGCATAGCCCTCGTTCTCGCGGCAAAGAAGACACTTCGGGTAACCTGCCGCTTTCGCGAGTTTCGCCTTGGCAATATCGCGCGGATCCTTCTCCGGCTTCGAGAGGTTGATCGTCACGTCGAGATCCCCGAACTCCGTCGCCGTTTTCCACGCGATATTCTTGTCGATGCGCACCTTGCGGATGTAGTTCGAGGCGATGCTCAGCGCATAGTAGTAGTCCGTTGCCTCGCGCGGCGATTCTTCATAGTATGCGCGGAACGCACGCACGACCTCGGATGGGCGCGGCATCACACAGTCCATGATGCGCGTGTCGAAGAGGTCGCGCTCGTCCGTCGTGCCCTCGATCAGCCCCTTCTCTGCAGCGTAGTCGAGCATACACTCCAGAATCGGTGTTGCCGTTTCAAGCGTTTCATCCACCTCTTTGGGCACATAGTCCTCGACGTGCAGCACATCAAGGAGGCGATTCGCCGCATAGACCTCGTCCTCGGGCGCAATCAGCCCCTTCTGACGGGCAAAGTGCAGGAGGCGGCTGATTTCATGCTGAATGTCACACATGACGCATCCTCCCTAGTCCTCATACCCGTGCGGATGGCTCTCGTGCCACTTCCAGGCCGTCCCGATCACCTGCTCCACATCCGTGAACTGCGGCTTCCACCCGAGCACGGTACGCGCTTTCTCGCTTGACGCAATGAGCTGTGCAGGATCACCCGCACGGCGTGCGCCAATCTCCACCTTGATGGAGCGTCCCGTTGCCTTTTCCGCCGCCGCAATCATCTCCTTGACCGAGAATCCCTGACCGTTGCCGAGGTTGAAGATGTCGCTCGCACCGCCCTTTCTGAGGTACTCAAGCGCAAGTACATGGGCATCCGCGAGATCGACCACATGGATGTAGTCGCGCAGACACGTCCCATCCGGCGTCGGATAATCGTCACCGAACACCGTGATATGGTCGCGCCTCCCCGTCGGTACTTGCAGGATAAGCGGGATCAGATGCGTCTCCGTCTTGTGATCCTCGCCGATCGAGCCATCGGGCAATGCCCCCGCCGCGTTGAAATAGCGCAGGGAGACATAGCGCACGCCGTTCGCGCGGCTCACCCACTTCATCATCTTCTCCATCGTGAGCTTCGTCTCGCCGTAGGTATTCGTCGGGCACGTCTCGTCGTCCTCGTGGATCGGCACGCGCTTCGGCTCGCCGTAGGTCGCCGCCGTCGAGGAGAAGACAATCTTGTCCACGCCGTGCCGCACCATCGCCTCAAGGAGCACCTGCATCCCGTAGACATTGTTGTTGAAGTAGAGCAGCGGCTTTTCCATGCTCTCGCCGACAAGCGAATTTGCCGCGAAGTGAATGACCGCCTCGATCTTATTCTCCGTGAAAATCTTGTCGAGCACGGAGGCATCGCGAATATCGCCCTCGTAAAATTTCGCTGCAGGGTTCAGTGCGCCGCGATGCCCCGTCTGCAGATTATCGACAATGACGACCTGCTCGCCCTTTTCGACGAGCGCGTGCACCGCATGGGAGCCGATGTAGCCCGCACCGCCGCAAACCAAGATAGCCATGAGTATGCTCCTTTCACCTTACAGGCGGCGTGCGCCGTCCGCAATATTTGCCACATAGAAGCTCGGTGCATAGCCGATCTTCGCCGTATACGCCTCTGCAACATTCTTCTCGAATGCGGGGATTGCCTCGTCGCGCACAATGCTGACCGTGCAGCCCGCAAAACCGCCGCCCGTCATGCGCGAGCCGAGCACGCCCTCCTGCTGCCACGCAAGTTCCG
>ERZ772967.968-NODE-968-length-20654-cov-2.986844_pt1 | contig 20654 bp, 22 predicted proteins | sample MGYA00511677_ERZ772967 | MGnify/ENA primary metagenome ERZ772967 (study PRJEB29015, sample SAMEA2737931) | human oral metagenome | biome: human oral; feature: human-associated habitat; material: dental | place: China | collected 2146 ...
TGCCTCTGCCCGATTTCCTTTAAAATAGCCCCATTCTTGCTTATTCAAAAACCATCATGTCCCAACCACTCATCATCGCCCTGTCCGCAGGCGAAGCCTCGGGCGACCTGCTCGGCGCGCACCTCATCGAAGCCATCAAAAAACAACACCCCGATGCCCAATTTGTCGGCATCGGCGGCGCGCGCATGATAGCCGCGGGCTGCCAAAGCCTGTTTGACCAAGAACGCCTTGCCGTGCGCGGCTATGCCGAAGTCATCAAGCGGCTGCCCGAAATCCTCAAAATCCGCCGCGAACTGGTGGCGCGGTTAAAGCAAATCCGCCCCAATGTGTTTGTGGGCATTGATGCGCCCGATTTTAATCTTGATGTTGAGCTTAAATTGAAAAGACAGGGGATTAAAACGATTCATTATGTTAGCCCCTCTGTTTGGGCATGGCGGCAGAATCGAATTCATAAAATTGCTCAAGCGACGAATCAAGTTTTAGCCTTCTTACCCTTTGAAAAGGCTTTTTATGATAAATTTAATGTGCCATGTCGTTTTATCGGTCACACGATGGCGGATGTAATTCCCCTTAAGCCGAATCGCCTTGAGGCCTGTCAATGCCTTAACATTGATCCAAACGGACGTTATTTAGCTCTTCTTGTGGGAAGCCGCGGTTCTGAAGTGGAATTTTTGACGGCCCCGTTTTTAAAAACGGCGCTTTTATTGAAAAACCAATTCCCTGATTTACAATTTCTTGTACCATTAGTAAATTCCAAACGGCGCCACCAATTTGAACAAATCAAAGCACAGATTGCGCCGGATTTAGAAATGCATTTGATTGATAGTCATGCGCGCCAAGCAATGATTGTTGCGGAAGCGACGTTACTTGCTTCAGGGACGGCGGCGCTGGAAGCGATGTTGTGCAAATCGCCGATGGTGGTGGGGTATAAAATGAAACCGCTCACTTACTGTTTGGCAAAACGCTTAGTAAAAAGCAAATATATTTCCCTGCCGAATTTGCTCGCGGATAAAATGTTGGTGCCGGAAATGATCCAAGACGAGTGCGAGCCGCAAAAAATGGCGGAGCAACTTACACGTTATCTTGGCGAAGAGAAAAGTGCGGTCGAAAATCGTCGCATTTTGATTCAACGTTTTACCGAACTACACCAAATGATCCGATGTAGTGCGGATAAACAAGCCGCGCAGGCGGTAGTGGATTTATTGGAGAATAACCATGGCGTTTAATTATCCGTCGGGATACACCTTGTTTGCCGGCGTTGATGAAGTCGGCAGGGGGCCTTTAGTTGGCGCCGTGGTGACGGCGGCGGTAATCTTAGATCCGAAGATACCGATTATCGGGTTAACGGATTCCAAAAAGCTGTCGGAGAAAAAGCGGCGCCTCCTTGCGGAAGAAATTAAAGAAAAAGCCTTGGCATGGGCCTTAGGGCGGGCGGAACCGACGGAAATTGATCGCTTGAATATTTTGCATGCCTCGTTATTAGCGATGACACGGGCGATAAAATCATTAAAAATTCGACCGCACTTTGTGTTAGTCGATGGTAATCGGCTGCCACCCAATCTTGATTTGCCCGCCCAAGCGGTTATTAAAGGCGATATGCTGGTAGCGGAAATCAGCGCAGCTTCTATTTTGGCAAAAGTAGCACGGGATCAGGAAATGGATGACATGGATCGTCTTTATCCCGAATATGGTTTTGCCCAACACAAAGGTTATCCGACTAAATTACATTTGGAAAAATTAGCGCAATTGGGGGCTTTGCCGCAATATCGGCGCAGTTTTGCGCCGGTCAGGAAAGCGTTGGAAAATCGTTAGCAAATAAGGAGACATGATGAACACAGTTTTCACCAATACGGTTTGGATGAGCTCCTTGTTTTGGACGCTTACCTTGCTTGCTATCGCCGTGCTTCTTTTTGTACGCAATAAAATTCGCATGGATGTTGTGGCGTTATTAGTGATGACCGCGTTTTATTTGAGCGGTATTCTTACCACCAATGAAATTTTTGCCGGATTTAGCGATCCCAATGTTATTTTGATTGCTTTGTTATTTATTGTGGGTGAAGGCTTAGTGAGAACCGGCTTGGCCTATCAGGTGAGCGAAAATATTTTAAAACTTGCCGGCGACAGTGAAACCGAAAGTGTTAATTTTACTCATGTTGGCCGTGGCGGGTTTGGGCGCCTTTATGAGTTCGACCGGCATGGTGGCAATTTTTATTCCTGTTGTGCTCATGATTTGTCGCCGCATGAATCTTTTGCCGAAGCGTTTGATGATGCCGCTGTCCGTAGCGGGTCTGATCAGCGGTATGATGACATTAATTGCAATGGCGCCGAATCTGATGGTGAATGCGGAATTGATAAAAGACACTGGTACGCGTTTGCGCTTTTTTGATTTTACCCCTATCGGTTTGGTTATTTTGTTGCTTGATATCGGTTATATGTTATTTACACGTCGCTGGCTTGGCGCCAAACATGCAACGGACAATACGGAGAATGGCCAGCGCTCTATGACCGAATTGATTGATGAATACTATCGGTATGGCCGAACTGACGCTCGTACCGGATTCCGCCATCATTGGAAAAACCACGGCGGAAGTGGCGTTTCGTTTGCGTTATGGCTTAAATGTGGTGGGCATTAAGCGCGACGGCGAGTTAATTTCTGACAGTTTCAGAGGCACACCTTATAAATTGGGCGATCTCATTTTGGTGGTGGGCGATTGGAAATTTATTCAACAGATGCGCAGTCGCACCAAAGATTTCGTAGTGTTGAGTTATCCGAAAGAAATGGAGCGCGTAGTGCCCACGCGAAGTCAAGCGCCACAAGCCTTATTTTCGGTATTCATTATGGTGCTGTTAATGGTCTCCAATGCGGTGCCAAATGTGATTGCCGCGCTGATCGGTTGCTTGCTACTGGGCTATTTCCGCTGTGTTGACGCAAAAAGTGCTTATGATTCAATTCATTGGCCGAGCTTGATTTTAATTATCGGTATGATGCCTTTTGCCATTGCGTTGCAGAAAACCGGCGGGATTCAATTGGCCGTGCAAGCGATGTTACAATTGGTGGGCGATTTGGGGCTGTACTTAGTGTTAATGATGCTGTTTATTTTCTGCGCCGTGGTGGGTTTATTTATTTCCAACACGGCCACGGCGATTTTGGTCGCGCCGATTGCCATTTCCTTAGCGCAGCAATTGCAGGTTTCGCCGATTCCGTTTGCCATGGTGGTGGCTATCGCCGCCTCTGCCGCCTTTATGACCCCGGTTTCCTCGCCGGTGAATACCATGGTGGTCGGCCCCGGTGGTTACAAATTTAGTGATTCCTTAAAAATTGGCGTGCCGTTTACGTTGATAGTCATGGTGGTGACGGTGTTTTTAGTGCCGGTATTGTTTCCGTTTTGATTATAATTAAAAAATGCGCGCTTACTATGGACGTGGATAAAGTCGTCGGCTATGGATAACAGTTTTAATTTGTACTTCATTGCCGATGATGGCGTAAACAATACGATAACCACGATAAAATGCTTCTCGCATACCATCCGCGCATTCTTCCAACCCCTTCAGGCATAAATGCGATCATGTCGATCTTGGCATAGAGATCTTCGTAGAGTTTCAGCCCGCTTGTAAAAGAGTAAGTAAATTCAGCAACATTTTCCACAATATGATTGATGTCATTTTGTGCTTCTTCGGTAACGATAATCTTATGCATAAGCGCGGTTATCTATTTCGGCAAATTCCTGTGCTTTGCGTTCAAGTTTGGCAAGTGCTTGTCGTTTAGATTCTTCGAGCGTTAATACTCGACCGGCTTTAATATCTTCATCGGCACGACGAATTTTTTCCGCTAAAAATTCATCATAGCCTTTTTCTTTGAGCATAATCATTCTCCTGTGCTATTACGCGCCCACTATAAACCGAGTGATGAACAAAATCAACGGTGGTATTCGTGTACAAAATGGTTGTTGTATTGTTTCCGTTTTAAAAAAATAAGGCAGATTATGAAAAATAATCTGTCTTGGTTTATAGTTATTGATTTAAGAATTCACATACATCTTTATTGCCGTTATCACAATCCTTTTGTGCTCCTTTGAGTATAGCACATCCCCCTTCATTGCCCTTTTCGCAGGACATTTTAGCATATAAAACGCTTTTGCTTATGTCTTGTTTTACTTTACTTAAATCAGATATTTTTAATGCTTTAGCTAGAGAAGGATCCTTTTTTTGAAAATTTTTTCCGCCAAAAGAATAAATAAGGGCAATTATTAATTGGTCGCGCCCTAAATTTTCACGAAGATCATTTTCTAGTTTTTTTGATTCTGAAGTAGCTGATGGATCACGACTAATGAGAGTATAAATATTTTCACCCCCAACTCTAGTTCGCTCAAATTCTTGCATAGTTTCAGCTTGGGCAAAAGAACTCAATGCCATTAATGCAGCTAATGCAATTACTTTTTTATACATAAGGTTTCTCCTATTGATTGTTGTTTGAATATACAGTTTTAAATTTATTGACAGTATCGATTATTTTAAAAAACGCTCCCACAGCCGGCGTAATTGATGCAATACCGGCATATAAGTATGATTGCCAATTAGTGCCTGAGAGGCATAAACGTGGTGCGATATTATTTTCGAAATCTGAAACATAGTTGAAGTAGAAAAGGAACAATAATATGGATGCAATAGCTGTAGCGAGTCCAATATTAGTCCTTTCTGCCCATTTTTCATTCAAATATCTCTGAAATATAGCAATAAAAACACAAAGTACAATAATTACAATTGGGGTATAAAAATCAATAGATTGCTTTGATGGGGTTAAACACTCGGGAAGAATAGGAATAGATGCTTTAGTTATTGGCATTACCAGACCTTCCATTGTGGAAGGTAATGAATAAGCAAATAACAGCACACAGAAAATCGTGGCTGTAATATCTATCCAAACAGCATATTTATTTGATTTTGAAGTCATTTTTTCTCCCCAATAATATTAATCAAAATTCCGCTTGATTATATATTGTTTTTTTTTTGTACAATTTTTTTGTAAAATTTGTTCAATTTTATGCTGTGTGTCGATATTGCCTTTTGGCAAAAGCTGATGCCGCAGGTAAAATACCCCAAACTTATCCAACAAAAACAAGGAAAATTATGACCGCACTTTTAAAAATTGGCTTAGTTTCTGTGTCTGATCGCGCTTCAACTGGCGTGTATCAAGATCAAGGCATTCCAGAATTACAGGCTTGGTTAGAAAAGGCTCTAATTGACCCTTTCCACGTGGAAACCCGATTAATTCCCGATGAGCAACCGATCATCGAACAAACCCTGAAAGCATTGGTGGATGAGCTGGGCTGCCACCTTGTTTTAACCACGGGCGGCACCGGCCCGGCAAAACGCGATGTCACGCCGGATGCGACACTTGCGGTGGCCGATCGTGAAATGCCGGGTTTTGGCGAACAAATGCGTCAAGTTAGTTTGCATTTTGTGCCGACGGCGATTTTATCGCGCCAAACAGGCGTGATTCGCAAAAACAGCTTGATTTTGAATTTGCCGGGGCAACCGAAAGCGATTAAAGAAACGCTGGAAGGCGTGAAAGACAAAGAGGGCAATGTGTTGGTGAAAGGCATCTTCAGTGCGGTGCCCTATTGTTTGCAGTTGATTAACGGCTTGTATATTGATACGCATGCGGAAATTATCGAGAGTTTTCGTCCGAAATCTGCCCGACGTGAAACGCAATCTTAAAATGGAGAAATAAAATGAAAAAAATTGAAGCGATTATTAAGCCGTTTAAATTGGATGATGTGCGTGAAAATCTTTCTGATCTTGGTATTGGCGGCATGACGGTGACGGAAGTGCGCGGTTTCGGGCGTCAAAAAGGCCACACGGAACTGTACCGCGGCGCGGAATATATGGTGGATTTTTTGCCGAAAGTCAAAATGGAAATTGTTGTGCCGGACGAATTGCTGGAGCAATGCCTTGAAACCATTATGGAAACCTGTCGAACAGGGAAAATCGGTGATGGTAAAATTTTTGTGTATGACGTGGCGAGAGCCATTCGAATTCGCACCGGTGAAGAAAACGAAGACGCCGTTTAGCGTAAAAACGTTCCGAATATTGACCGCACTTTCCCGTCCTTTTGAACGGTTAGGGCGGATCAGTATCCTCCCTCTTGCATGTCGGGAAGAAATTTCTTGTATCGGATTCGTTTTACTCGAGTCAAGATGCACCCGTCAGGGTAAAGTTCAATTTCGCGCCATCCCGGCTGTAGGCTGTCTAATGTGAATGTATTATTGTCCGGTTTAAATTGAATACAGGTCGATGGCGTCGCCATAATTTGATAACCGTGCCATTCGCTGTCTACCTGTTGATGGATATGCCCGTATAAAATACCTTTGACAAAAGGGAACGGCGCAAGGATTTCATATAAATCCTGCCCGTTGCGCAAATTATGCTGATCAAGCCACGCGCAGTTTGTCGGAAGTAAATGGTGGTGTAATACGACAAGGGCGTAGCGGTTTGGATTGTCCTTAAGTTTTGCCTGCAGCCAATCCAGTTGATATTGACTTAGCCGTCCATGTGGAACGCCAAAGACTTGACTGTCCAATAACAAAATCTGCCAATGGGCGCCGAGGAGGAGATGTTTGACGGAAAGCACCGGATCATGCGCCAGAATATCAAACATTTTAGGCTGAAAGTCATGATTTCCGGGAATCCAAAAAACGTTCTTATTCAATGTTTTAATCATGTCAAAAAAGCGATGATAACCTTCATCGCTATTATCCTGAACCAAGTCCCCCGTTGCCAAGACGAAATCAAAATCAAATGATTCGGCGTTAATTTCTGCTAGAACTTGAGCAAAACTGGCGTGTGTATTGACACCCAACAGCGAGGATTTTTCGTCTTTAAATAAATGCGAATCCGTGATCTGTAGTAACTTGATAACCGGTTTGATTTCTTCCGCGACAAAGCTGGTTAACATATCATTATTCCTTTCCCATTTATGAAGCGCCTGCCCATTGTTGCCGTAAGCGTTGATAGTTTAGTTGCAGCCATTGTAAACCAATCACCGCGACGCCGTTATCAATGGTTCCGTCATTGATCCATTGATACGCCTGTTCACGCGTCACCACATGTACGCGAATATCTTCGTTTTCTTCACTTAATCCGTGAATGCCTGTTGCTTTGCGGCTATCTGTCATGCCGACGAATAAATGTACACGTTCGACGGTGCCGCCCGGGCTATCCCAAATGCTCAAACAATGGGTTAAATGTTGAATTTCTAAACCGGCTTCCTCTTTGCTTTCACGTAGAGCCACTTGCTCAGGGGTTTCGCCTTGTTCAATCATGCCGGCAATTAATTCCAGTAACCAAGGCGATTTTGAAGAGGTCGGGTCATAAGCACCGATACGGACTTGCTCCACTAATACAACGGCGTCTTGTTGCGGATCATAAGCAATGACGGCAGAAGCCGCGCCTTTAACCAATAGCTCACGCACCACAACCCCGCTTTCGCCGCCGGAAAATAATTTGTGCTTAAATTCAATTTTTTTTAGTTTAAAGAATCCGTCATAGCAAGATTCTTCCTTTAAGATTTGCAGGTCATTCTGACCGAATTGATGAAAATTTGACATTTTTCCCACCGAATAAGTTATTACGCGCAACAGAATACGCTTAATCAGACATAAAAAAAATAGCGTTTTTTTACTTTTTATCAGACTTTTGAACAGAGTCATAAAAATTTTGACAGAATAGCGATGAAAAACATTTGTTGAATGAGCGCTATTCTTTTATCACACAGCTAACGATTTCGCCGTCAATAAAACGCGTTTTGATTCGCATATTAGGTTGTACCTGACGTATGCTATTGAGCGGTATGCCTTGCATATCTTCGGTAATTGAATAACCGCGTGCAAGGGTTTTCAAAGGACTTAAGCCATCTAATTTTCCGGCCAAACCGGCTAATTGATTTTGTCGATGTTTCAATTCACGATCGATGCTTAAATTTAGCCGTACTTTTAATTGTGCTGTTTTCTGCCGCAGCGAATAGAGACGATAAGGCAGAGGATTCGTCTTTAGGCGGCGGAAAAGTGCGGTCAAATTTTGCTGAGTTTTTTCTAATTGATGCTGCATAGCGAGTTCTAGCCGATGGCGCAATTGTGTCGCTTTATTTGCTTGCAGATGCAATTGATTGCGCGGATGTTGATTATGCAGTCTGGTGATTTGATGTTGTAAGTGTTGCCGCCAATTGTGAAGCAGGCGATCTATCGCCATCTCCAAACGCTGCTTTTTATAAAACAGCTGCTGTAATAATTCTTCCTGATTTCGGCTGACAAGTTCTGCGGCGGCCGAAGGCGTCGGCGCGCGTAAATCCGCGACAAAATCCGCTATAGTCACATCGGTTTCATGCCCGACCGCACTGATAATCGGTAAAGCGGAATTAAAAATCGCGCGCGCAACGGCTTCTTCGTTGAAGCACCAAAGATCTTCCAGCGAACCGCCACCTCGACCGACAATGAGAACATCAACTTCACGACGAAGATTCGCCAGTTCGATCATTTGAACAAGTTCGGCGGTTGCTTCCGTTCCTTGTACTGGCGTCGGATAAATAACGATACCGAGACTCGGATCGCGGCGTGCCAAAATATTTAATATATCCTGCAATGCAGCGCCCGTGGCAGAAGTAATAATACCGATCCGTTTGGGAAAATCAGGGAGACGCTTTTTGAGGTGTTGGGCAAATAATCCTTCCGCTGCCAATTTCATTTTCAATGCATCAAATTTTTGCTGTAACAGTCCCTCCCCGGCGGGATGCATCGCTTCAATGATGAGTTGATAATCACCGCGCGGCTCGTATAAACTGACTGAGGCGCGTACAAGAACTTGCACGCCGTTTTGCGGGTGAAAGGTGACGCGACTATTTTTCATTCTAAACATCGCGCAACGTACCTGAGCATTTTCGTCTTTTAAGGTCAGATACCAATGTCCCGATACCGGTTGAGTAAAGTTAGAAATCTCGCCGGTTAACCAAATCTGGTTAAAATTGGTTTCTAATAATTGGCGGGCAAGGCCGTTCAATTGCGTCACCGAATAGATTGTTGTGGATTGCATAAAAAGATTGTTTTGGAAAGAGAAGAGGGAATGGTATCTTTTTTCTAATGTGGTGTCATCTTTTAAATCCCTCCGCCTTTCATCATGCAAATCCAGTGAAAAAATGCTAGAATTGCGCCACAAATGAAATCAAAAACATCAGCCGAATTATGCCGAATCCACTAAATCAAATTGCTTATCCTTCTTTTAACGAAATGTATCCTAATGCCAAAAATCAACCGTTCAAAAAACGTTTGCGCGAGCATTTTCGCTATGTGGTTTATTCTTTTTTATATCGAAAGCAATGTAAGCGATTAATTGATTATCTTAATGCCCATCCTTTATGGATTCCGTTATTTCAACGGGGATATGGCTTTACTTCTTTGCTGCGAGTTTATTGCGATAAACGTTTTAACGCGCAACAGCGTTTGGAAACTATGCTGAAAAATTTAGATTTGATGGTGCAATATTTGGGTGAAACTCGCTGCCGAACGCTGCTTCAACAACAAAATATTTGCTTGAGTCAATTAACGGATAATTTGCGCGTAAATTTGAGTATTAATTACATTGATTCTTTCGAAGGTTTTTTTTCTATTAATCTTCGTAATCAAGATGAACAACGTATTTACGATGCTTCTTTTACATTGTTGGAAGCGAATAAGTTGCTTATCGCATCAATTCAGGGACCGCGTTATGAAAATGCGGCCGAAGTCGTTAAGCAAGCAACAAAAGAACTGCATGGCATTCGTCCGATGTTTATGCTAATGAATGTGTTCAGAGAATTTGCGCAACAACAACATTGGCAGTTGTTGGGCATTCCGCACCGCTATCAAGGTAAAAATCGTTTATCGGCCAAAAAAGATATTGTGTTTAATTATGATGAATTCTGGCGCGAAAATGAAGGTGAACTCACCGGCAAATATTGGGCTTTACCGACTTATATTGAGCGAAAATCGTTGGATGAAATTGCCAGTAAAAAACGCTCCATGTATCGTAAACGCTACGATATGTTGGATCAAATGCATGAAGCGATTCGCCATTATTTTGCGTAGAACAAACAGATTTCTTTCAAGAAAATTTTTAAAAAATTGACCGCACTTTGTGTTACGCAAACGTTTTCCTTTTTAACTTTTTTCAGTATAATCCGCACTCTTTTATTTTCAGGATCGTCTATGAACAACCATCTTCTTTATTCGGTGGAGGACAAGCCGCCGTTTGGCCTAAGCCTGTTACTCGCCGCTCAACATCTATTAGCCGCATTGGGCGGTATTATCGCCGTTCCGTTAGTGATTGGTAATGTTTTAAAACTGCCTACCGAAGACACGATTACACTGGTGAATTCGGCGTTGCTGATTTCCGGGGTCGTCACATTTATCCAATGTCGCGGGTTAGGCCCTATTGGTATTCGTTTACCGAGCGTGATGGGAACCAGTTTTACTTTTGTTGCCGCCGCATTAGCCATCGGATTTAGCGAACACGGCGTCGCAGGCATTTTAGGCGCTTCATTAGTCGGTTCTTTAGTGATGATTATCGGTAGCTTTTTCATGCCTTATATTCGCAAACTTTTCCCTCCTGTCGTGACAGGAACGGTTGTGACAATGATTGGTTTAAGCCTGATTCCCGTTGCCGTAGATTGGTTTGCCGGCGGACAACGCGGCGATGCAAATTATGCGACACCGGAAAATTTGATGATGGCCGGCTTTGTATTAATTTTAGTTGTCATTTTAGTTCAATGGGGGAAAGGTATTTTCTCGGCCGCGGCAATCGTTATCGGTATGATGAGCGGATATGTCGTTGCGCTTATGCTCGGTTGGGTCAATTTTGACGGCGTGTTAAATGCACAAACTTTCGCGGTGCCGCAGCCGCTGCATTTTGGCCTTTCATTCCCGATTTCCGGCATTATCGGCATGTCAATCGCTTATCTTGTAACCATCGTAGAATCCAGTGGTAACTTCCTTGCTCTGGGCAATGCCACCCAAACGGAAATCACCGGTAAGCATTTACGCGGTGGCGTTCTTGCCGATGGTTTAGGCTCCGCATTTGCTGCAATTATGTCCACAACCCCCTTCTCATCTTTTTCACAAAATATCGGCGTAATATCCTTAACTGGCGTGGCTAGTCGTTATGTCGTTGCGCTAACAGGCGTGTTATTAGCGTTGGCGGGACTATTTCCGGTATTTGGTGCGTTAATCGTTTCTATTCCGTTACCCGTTCTGGGCGGTGCCGGATTAATGATGTTCGCGATGATTATCGCCGCTGGTATTCAAATGTTGGATAAAGTGGAGCGAAGCCGCAGAAATGGTCTGATTATTGCCATTTCTATCGGCTGCGGTCTGGCCGTTACGACTCGCCCCGAGTTATTGGAAAAACTACCTGCATTTTTCAAAGAAGTATTAGGTTCAGGAATTACGGTCGGTTCATTACTTGCCTTAATGCTTAATTTAGTACTTCCTCAAGACAAATCCTTTGAAAATAATCGGAATAATTAATCCCTAAACAAAACCATAATAACAATCCGCCTCTTTCCCTTGCGGATTGTTATTTTTGAAGCGAGAAATGTTCCCCAAAAGTTAGTCACGAATGTGACTGAATTTAGAGCGGATTAAGCCGGGTTTAAAAATTTGAGAAATGAGGATCGTGAGTGAAGCGTGATTTCGCGTTAAAATACCTAACAAAACATATTGTCCCAGCTTCTTCTTTTGTTTTATATAAAATTATGACTCGAATCAATCTTGTTCCGCCCGCAGAATTATGTGATCAACATTTACTTGCCGAACATCGCGAATTGACACGGATTCCTAATGCCTTTGCAAAAGGAAAATTTCATTTAAAAGGCCAACCGACGGAATATAAATTGGGGGAAGGTCACGTTCAGTTTTTCTTTAATAAAATGGCTTTTTTGAAAAAGAGGTATGATCTTCTTCACGCAGAATGTAAAGCACGTGGGTTTAATGTGCAATACATTTGGAACGAAAACCTACCTCAGGAAGCCAGCATTATGGCTGGATTATGAGCCCACAGAACACGCGTTGGCACTTAATCGGGAACGTCTTCTCGCCTGCATGCCGGTAAGGGCCAGATTCACCCCCCATAAAATTCTTGCGGAAAATCGACCGCACTTTTAGTCGAGCGCTTTGCCTTTTAGTTCGGGCACGAGGAAAATGGTCGCCAACATGTCAATAAAGTAAATGATTGCTAAGAAAGCAATTGCGATACTGAATGAATAAGCGGAAACAATAGAACCGACAACCACGGGACCAAAACCCCCTACTGCGCGCCCCAAATTGAACAACACATTTTGCGCCGTTGCGCGAGCCGCCGTTGGGTAGGCTTCTGCAATTAATGCGCCGTATCCGCCCATCATGCCGTTCACAAACATACCGAGAAATGCGCCGGTAATGAGCATTGAAGTCGGATCGGTTAATTGCGAGTAAGTGATAATGGTGACAATGGCGCCGAGTTGGAATAAAAGAAAACTTGGTTTCCGTCCGAATCGATCTGCCAGCCGGCCGAAAACCCAAATACCGACCATCATTCCGCAAACGGTAACAGCCGTCCATAAACTTGATTTCGTTAAACTAAAGCCGAGCTGCTTAGAGAGAAAATTCGGCATCCAAATCATAATACCGTAATAGCCGAAATTTTGTACCGAGGTTAATACGATAACGCCGAGGCTGATTTTAGCCGTCGCTTTATCTTTAACCAGTAATTTAAACGATTCTAATTTTGCGGTTTTTTGACTTGACTGTTCGTTCTTTTTCCGGATGAAAATTTCCGGTTCATGTAATTTGGAGCGAAGGTACCAGGCGACAAATGCAGGAATAATGCCGATTAAGAACATTCCCTGCCAACCGATATAAGGGAGCAACAGCGGCGTCAATAAGGCGGCAGCCAATACGCCGACTTGCCAGCCTAAGGCAACATAAGACGCGGCTTTTGCACGATGTCGCGCAGGCCAAGCTTCTATCGCTAATGCCATACCGATACCGAATTCCCCTCCCAGCCCAATGCCGGCAATAGTGCGATAAATCAACAAGTCCCAGTAGCCTTGTGCAAAAGCGCATAATCCGGTAAATACAGCAAATAGTACGATAGTCCAGGTTAATACGCGTACGCGTCCGTAACGATCACTCAAGGCGCCGAAAATGATACCGCCGGCAACGGCGCCGATAAGCGTCCAGGTGACTAAAGAGCCTGATTGAGCCGGAGTTAAATCGAGATCGGCGGCAATCGTGGATAGCATAAAGCCGAGAATCAGAAGATCAAATCCGTCCATCGCATAACCGACGGAAGATCCGACAAGGGCTTTCCAGCCATAATTATTTACTTTTGTTGTCATAAGATGTCCTTTCGCTACTCACCGGTAGCACTTAAAGTGTTTGAGGGGATAAACCGGCGTATAGTGTAAAAAAATTTTCATTGTTAGGCAAATAAAAAACCTGTCATCAGCGACAGGTTTTAAAAGTGCGGTCAAAAAATTCGGAATTTATTCTACGGTCACCGATTTGGCTAAATTTCTCGGTTGATCGACGTCCGTTCCTTTAATTAAAGCGACATAGTATGAAAGTAATTGCAGCGGCACCGCATAAAAGATAGGTGCGGTCAGTTCATCCACTTTTGGAAAGAGTAATGTTTTAAAGCCCTGCATATCTTTAAATCCGGCGTCTTTATCCGCAAACACATATAACTGACCGCCGCGTGCGCGAACCTCTTCAATATTGGATTTGACTTTTTCCAATAAATCATTTTCCGGCGCCACCACAATAACTGGCATATCGGCATCAATTAACGCCAACGGGCCGTGTTTTAATTCGCCCGCGGCATAGCCTTCCGCGTGAATATACGAAATTTCTTTGAGTTTGAGCGCCGATTCCATCGCTATCGGATAAAACTCGCCCCGACCTAAAAATAAGGCATGGCTTTTCTCGGCAAAATCTTCGGATAATTTCTCAATCATCGAATCCATTTGAGCTAATGCGTTCTCAATTTGAGCCGGTAGACGTTGTAATGCGCTGACAATATGCGCCTCGGTATGTTCGTCAATATGGCCTTTTAACCGCCCGATTGCCGCAGTCAATAACAATAAACAAATTAACTGCGTTGTAAAGGCTTTCGTTGAAGCGACCCCAACCTCAACCCCCGCACGTGTCAGAAAAGCAAAATCCGATTCACGAACCAATGAAGAACTGGCTACATTACAGATAGTCATGGTTGCCTTAAAACCGGCGCTCTTAGCAAGACGAAGTGCGGCCAATGTATCGGCGGTTTCACCGGATTGAGAAATCGTAATCAATAAACTATTCGGGCGTGTTACGAATTTACGATAACGAAATTCTGACGCGATTTCTACATCACACGCCACGCCGGCGATAGACTCCAACCAGTAACGAGCGACCATTCCGGCATTGTAAGAAGTACCGCAAGCGACGATTTGGATATGTTGAATATCACTTAATATTGCTTGTCCGCCCGCCGCTATCGCTTCAATATTAACGCTGCTGTTATTAATTCGTCCGTCTAATGTGTTCATTATGGCCACAGGCTGCTCGAAAATTTCTTTTTGCATATAATGACGATATTGCCCCTTATCCGCCGCATCAATATCAAACGCACCTTCTCGAATTTCACGCTCAATACGGACTCCTGCATGATTGAAAATTGTTACCGCATGGCGCGTAATTTCAGCAATATCGCCCTCTTCTAAATAAATGAAACGACGTGTCACATTAAGTAATGCCAATGGATCCGAAGCAACAAAATTTTCACCGATGCCTAAACCGATAACTAATGGACTGCCGGAGCGCGCAACCACCAAGCGCGACGGATCGTCCTCGTTCATAATGACCGTGCCATAGGCTCCACGCAACTGAGCCACTGTCTTCTGAACTGCCTCCACCAAGGTTTTTGCCGAATGGAATTCCCACTCCACCAAATGGGCAATAACTTCCGTATCCGTTTGTGATAAAAATACATAGCCGCGGCTTTGTAATTGAGTACGCAATGCTTCGTAATTTTCAATAATACCGTTATGCACGACGGCAATTTTACCGGAACGATGCGGATGGGCATTTTTTTCCGACGGCTCGCCGTGTGTCGCCCAACGGGTATGAGCAATCCCAGTTCCTCCGATTAAAGGATTTGCCGCTAGGGCGTCTTCTAACCCTTTAACCTTCCCGACACAACGCACGATCTTCATTGTTTTATCTTCGCCTAAAACGGCAACTCCCGCAGAATCATAGCCGCGGTACTCCAAACGGTGCAATCCGTCAACTAAAATTGCCGCCACATCCCGCTGCGCCACCGCACCAACAATACCACACATAAATTTTTTCCTTCTTGATATTAAATCCAAAATTTTGCGGTTTTAGACCGCACTTACACAAATTAATTCGACATTATGAGCTAAAATTGCCTCGCTATCCGCTTCAGACAATTCATCATCCGTAATCAGTACATCAATTTGCTCCCAACTTAATTCTAAATTCGGCATTTTTCGTCCAATTTTTTGCGACTCGACCATCACAACGACTTCACGTGAAACATCCGCCATCACTCGGCTTAAATTGATCAACTCGTTAAATGTTGTCGTTCCGCGTGCCAAGTCAATACCGTCGGCACCAATAAATAACTGATCGAAATCATAGGAACGTAAAACCTGTTCCGCCACTTTTCCTTGAAAAGATTCGGAGCGAATATCCCATGTGCCGCCGGTCATTAGTAACGTCGGCTCACTTTCGAGTTCACACAATTCCGAGGCCACCGACAAAGAATTCGTCATCACGACAAGACCTTGTTTATCGCTTAACTGTTTGATCAAGGCTGCCGTTGTACTGCCGCTGTCAATGATAATACGATGATGGTCACGAATACGCTCAGCCGCTCTTTTCGCAATCTCTAACTTTCGATTCGAAAGGGATTCGTCCGCCGCCTCGTCAATACTCTCTTTCGGCATCAATATCGCCCCGCCGTACCGACGCAATAAAAAACCACTTTCTTCAAGTGCGGTCAGATCCTTGCGAATAGTAACTTCCGAAGTATCAAATAATCGAACCAAATGTTCAACGCTAACCTCGCCTTGCTCTTGTAATAGCGCCATAATCATATGGCGTCGATGTCTGAAATTTCGATTTTGTAAATTTCGTTTCATTAATTAATTTAAGCATATTGTTTTGGTGCGAAATTTTATAAAAAGAGATTTATTTTGTAAAGAAATGATAAATAAAAAATAGCTCATTTCGAGCTATTTAAAAAAGAAAATAAGGGTAAAAGCAGCTGATTATTTCGCTAAGTTATCAAAAAATTTTTTTACTCCTTCCAAAAAACCGGAAGATTTCGGGCTATGTTTCTTTTTCAAGCTCTCTTCTAATTTTTGCAATAATTCTCTTTGCGATTTATCTAAATGAACCGGCGTTTCTACGATCACTTTACAAATCAAATCACCACTGTAACCGCTACGCGCGGATGCTACACCTTTCCCACGAATACGGAACAGTTTTCCGGTTTGAGTTTCTTCTGGGATTTTTAATTTCACACGGCCGTCTAATGTCGGCACTTCAATTTCACCGCCAAGCGCTGCCATGGTGAAACTTATCGGCACTTCGCAATAAAGGTTGCTACCGTCACGTTCAAAAATATGATGTTCTTTAACGTGAATCACCACATATAAATCGCCTGCCGGTGCGCCGTTTTCACCTGCGGCCCCTTCACCGGATAAACGTAATTGATTACCGGTATCGACTCCCGCCGGGATTTTAACGGAAAGATTTTTTTTCTTATGAACCCGCCCTTCACCATGACAATGGCGGCACATTTTTTCGATTTTTTTGCCCGTCCCGTGACAGGTCGGACACATTACTTCGGTAACAAAAAAACCTTGTTGACGACGTACCCGGCCGGCACCATGGCAGGTCGGACAAGTTTCTATTTTAGAACCTTTTTCCGCCCCACTTCCTTCACAAGCCTCACAGTGAGTAAGGGTATTGATTTTAATGTCTTTTGTTGCGCCTTTTACGGCTTCTTCCAGCGTGATTTCTATGTCGTAACGCAAATCTTCGCCCCGTACAACGCGCTGACGCGAACGTCCACCGCCGAAAATATCGCCGAAAATATCGCCGAACATGTCACTAAAGTCAGCACCGCCGAAACCGCCTCGTCCAAAGCCACCGCCTTGTTCAAACGCAGCATGTCCGTACTGATCATAGGCGGCACGTTTTTCTCTATCGGCAAGAATTTCATAGGCCTCTTGGATTTCTTTAAATTTTTCTTCTTTTGCTTTATCCCCTTGGGTTCTATCCGGGTGATATTGTATGGCGAGCTTTTTATATGCGCGCTTAATCTCTTTTTCATCGGCAGATTTTGTAATGCCGAGAAGTTCGTAGTAGTCTTGTTTTGCCATAATGTTTCAATTTTCCGTTTAAAATATCAAATGCTACTTCTATGATTATGTATTGTATTATATGAACAATAGTTTTAAACACCAAAATGATGTCAAAGGCAGAAATATCAAGAGCCAACACATGAATTTATTAAGGCATGGCTCGGCTTATTTTCGTTTGTTGACAACCAAACGAAAGTTAACAAACCAAAATGAACCGTCTATATTTCTGTTACGATATGATTTTGTCGTTGTTCAAAGAGGCAGGCCGATTGCCTGCCTTGAATACCATTATTTTGCCGCATTGAAGGCTTGTTCTAAATCCGTCAAAATATCTTGAACACTTTCAATACCACAAGAAAGGCGAATTAATCCTGCGGAAATCCCTGCTTTTTCTAATTCGGCTTCACTTAATTGGCGATGCGTTGAGGTTGCAGGATGTAACGCGCAAGTACGAATATCCGCCACATGCACTTCACGAGAAGTCATTTGTAAGGCATTTAGCCATTTTGCTGCAGCGTCTTTGCCTCCCTTGATTTCAAAAGAAATGACACCACACAAACCGTTTGGTAAGTATTTTTGTTTGAGTGCATAATCAGGAGAGCGGATTAATCCCGGATAGTTGACGTTTTCTACTTGCGGATGTTTTTCCAAAAATTCAGCCACCGTTTGTGCATTTTCATAGTGACGTTGCATACGCAGCGCAAGGGTTTCCATGCCTACATTGAGCAGGAAACTGTTTTGCGGTGCCGGTGTTGCGCCTAAATCACGCATTAATTGCACACGGGCTTTAACAATATAAGCGGCAGGGCCAAAGGTTTCTGTATAGACCAAACCGTGATACGTTTGGTCCGGTGTGCTTAATTGCGGATATTTGCCGTTATTCCAATTAAAGTTGCCACCATCCGTAATAGATCCGCCAAGTGCAATGGCATGACCATCTAAATATTTGGAGGTGCTATGAATGACCACGTTTGCGCCAAATTCGATTGGGCGGCAAAAATAAGGCGTGGCAAAGGTGTTGTCGATTAGTAACGGTGCCTGCGCAGCTTGGGCTAAGGCTGCGAATTTTTCAATATCCAACACACGTAACGCTGGGTTTGCAATGGTTTCGGCAAAAACAGCTTTGGTATTTGGACGAATGGCTTTTTTGAGTTCTTCGAGTGGAAGATCTTGATCCACGAAACTCACTTCAATCCCCATTTTTTTGAACGTGTGTGCAAATAAATTGTAGGTGCCGCCATAGACACAAGAGGAAGAAATAAAGTGATCGCCGGCTTCTAAAATATTCAGCATGGCATAAAACACCGCCGATTGACCTGACGCGGTACACATTGTCGCCACACCACCTTCAAGTGCGGTAATTTTTTCTTCTGCAGCATTCGTGGTTGGATTCGCCAGGCGAGTATAGAAATAGCCAGCCGCTTGCAAATCAAATAATTTACCGATTTCTTCCGCAGAGTCGTAAGTGTAAGTCGTGCTTTGTACGATGGGTTGAACACGCGGTTCACCATTTTTAGGGCTATAGCCGGTATGGAGGCATTTTGTTGCAAATTCCATTATGTTTTCCTTGGGTTGCATGGTTTTTAGGGGAGTAAAGTGCGGTCATTTTTTTATAAAATTTTACGCACTTTGGGCTTAGCAATGTGGTGCAATGGCGATATAAATTTCTACTAAACCATCAGGGTGGTATTTTTCAAAATCCACCGAATAAGCCCGCTTAAGTAAACCTTGTTGTTCTTTTTTCCAGATCAGTTGCCATGTTTGATAAATTTCATCTATTTTACAGCGAAAAACTTCGTAGAAACTCAAATCTTCAATTTCAATCACCGGGATATCAGTCTCTAATACTGCTTCACTTGCAATCGCAAAATCATAGTCTGCTTGGTAATTCGCAGCATAATTAAAATAAATGCCATAACAACAGTGACCTTGTGGTAGTTTATCAAGATTGTTTTGCCAAAGGGTTGAGATTATCTCATTTGCAATGTTGTTATTTAAGCGTTGTTGTACGATTGGGTAGAGTTTTAACGCCATTTATCCTCCTGGTTTATTTTTCCTGACTTTACTTTTTTAAATAAAGTCAGGAAAAATTGTGGTTGATGAATACACCAAAAGGGCGTATTGCTACGCCCTTTTATTTTAGTGAGAGTGAAACTACTTATTATCTTTCACTTCTTCAAACTCAGCATCCACAACATCATCATTTGGTTTGCCGTTGCTTTGCGCTTGTTGTGGCTCACCTTGCGGTTGTGCTGTTTGTGCAAGTTTTTGTGCAACTTCGGCAAGGGCTTGAAGTTTGGCTTCAATCACGACTTTATCTTCGCCTTTCGCTGCTTTTTCTAAATCGCTTAATGCGCTTTCGATGGCACCGCGATCTGCTGCCGGTACTTTGTCACCCGCTTCTTCAAGTTGTTTACGTGTGCTGTGAACAAGATGATCCGCTTGGTTTCGGGCTTGTACCAATTCTTCAAATTTACGGTCAGACTCGGCGTTGGCTTCGGCATCGCGTACCATTTGTTGAATTTCTTCATCGCTCAAACCGGAAGAGGCTTTGATGGTAATTTGTTGTTCTTTACCGGTACCTTTATCTTTCGCGGAAACGTGGATGATGCCATCTGCGTCGATGTCGAAAGTCACTTCAATTTGTGGCATACCGCGTGGCGCCGGGTTAATGCCTTCAAGGTTGAATTGACCTAAAGATTTATTGGCAGACGCTTGTTTACGTTCACCTTGTAACACGTGAATGGTCACTGCGCTTTGGTTATCTTCCGCAGTAGAGAACACTTGTGATTTCTTGGTTGGAATCGTGGTGTTTTTCTCAATCAAAGTGGTCATTACGCCGCCCATGGTTTCGATACCAAGGGATAACGGGGTGACGTCTAACAATAATACGTCTTTTACATCACCGGCTAACACGCCACCTTGTACCGCCGCACCGATGGCGACCGCTTCATCCGGGTTCACATCTTTACGCGGCGCTTTGCCGAAGAATTTTTCCACTTCTTGTTGCACCAGCGGCATACGGGTTTGACCGCCCACTAAGATCACATCGTCAATTTGTGATGCGCTTAAACCGGCATCTTTTAACGCGATACGAACAGGCTCAAGCGATTTCGCCACTAAATCTTCGACTAAAGATTCTAATTTCGCACGGGTTAATTTAATGTTTAAGTGTTTAGGACCGGTTGCATCTGCTGTGATGTAAGGAAGATTT
>ERZ772967.969-NODE-969-length-20632-cov-2.977353_pt1 | contig 20632 bp, 21 predicted proteins | sample MGYA00511677_ERZ772967 | MGnify/ENA primary metagenome ERZ772967 (study PRJEB29015, sample SAMEA2737931) | human oral metagenome | biome: human oral; feature: human-associated habitat; material: dental | place: China | collected 2146 ...
CTGTCCACTAATTGTAATGAAGTTGTTTTTTGTGAAAGGAATGCGCAAACGCCATCATGAATTTTAATATGACTTAGCGGTTATTGTAAAGGGCTTAAATTATGGGCCATCTTGGACTTGAACCAAGGACCAAAGGATTATGAGTCCTCTGCTCTAACCACTGAGCTAATGGCCCGAATGAATTGAAAAACAATATATCATAAAACAAAGGGTTTAGTCAACATGGGGCATCGGGGAATGGGCAATCCCTTTATCTATGAGCATCAGCTTGTCACAGATTCCGAGAAGCTCTTCCATATCCGAACTAAAAATAATAATCGAACTGCCCTGTAGAACAAGACTGTTGAATATGTTATAAATATCGACTTTAGACGGCGTATCAACACTCTGGGTAGGATCATCGATAATATATACTTTAGCTCTATTAATAACCCACCGCATAATAAGCAGCTTCTGCTGTTCTCCGCAGGACAGTTTGCCTATAAGAGAATTCAAAGACTGATGAATATTCAGATTTGCAGCAAATTCTGTAATCACTTTCCGCTGATACTTTGTTCCGAAAAACAGGAATTTAGCGTAACTTGTCCGTTCATAAGAAGCGGGAGAAGGCTGTTGCGGAGAGAAGTGAGTTTATCAATTTCAGCCCCAATTGAAAGTTGATTATTAAAAATTGAAAGCGTTTTTTTATTAAACATTAATAGAAGCTCTTTAGGAGGAACGACAACAGGAAGAGAAAATAATTCATCCTTTGTTATGGCTCCAAATGTAGTACCCGATAAGTTCTTACCTTCGAATCGTTGCTTAAAAACCTCCATTGTAAACCAAAGATGAACCATAGAAGCAACTTTTGATTTTAATGCTGCCAATCCACGACCAATGCAACAATCATGATTAGCAATATTCAAGATGCCAACTGGAGCGCGTACACTCATTAAAATATCGCCTTTTTTTGCAAATCTTTTTGGAGATGTTGTGTATACTCGTATCGTTGGAAAACGAATTCCAAAATCTGTACTTCCCTGATAAAAAATAATACCAACGCCAGTCTCATTATACGAACTTCCATCTGGTGATTGTCCCATTGTAATATATGCAATATCAGATAAAATCCCTACTTCCCATCCCACAGGAATCTCACGCTTTAACAGTTCATTCCACACCATTTTCCCGCCCGAAGACTTATACGGTTTCCCAACCTCATTCGGAAAGTCAAACTGCACGAACCAATAGTCGTAAATCTGCTTTGCCAGCTCTTCTAAATTCCTGTTTATCTTATCAATTGAAATACCGGTCAGTTCAAGAAAAAAATAAACCTCAGGCACAACATGAACACCGTAAGAAAGCATTTTACAATTCGGCATCGGTGCATTATAATAAAACGATTTGTAAAGAATTTTCTGCAAGATATTCTCATGAAATGCTTTGCAGTTTCGTTTATTTGACAATTCAGCAGCGGCTTACGTCGTTTTTGCCCGGCAAACCCTACGAACGCTATAAGCGATTGACGACGCGCATTTTCGGTATGGAAAAGGGAGAAGAAAGATAAAAAGGCTTTTGTTCGGTTTGTATGTTATACACACGACGCGGATCGTTGAAAGAGTATAAAAATGAATACCATATATAGTTCGACGGTAATCAGACCTATAAGTTTTGTTTCTTTCTTATCACTTTTACTTGGTTTTTCAATCGTTATTGATATTAAAAATAGAAAAGCGGATAGGATTAAGTTCACAAATGCAGCTCGCTCTCTTTCAGGGATTACGCATGAGAAATGTATACACAGAAAAGAGGCGTATAATAAAATAAAAAAAGACGGAACGCGAGGCAGCGGCAATGTCGCCGAGCCGCTCTGACCGATGGCAAGCAAAATTTCGAAGAAATTTTGCGCAGTCCGATTCCAATCACGGTCAGCCGCGGTGAACGGCAGGGCTGCTGCCGGGAGTGCAGCCGATTTTTACGGTAACGCTTATTTTTTGAGGAATATAGATTCTCATGCGTAAGACATGGAGCCTTTTCCGCGCCTTGACCAAGTATAAAAAATAATGATATATTTGAGTACTTATTTCGATATCTTATGACCTCGATAGCGATATCAGGTTGATTATATAAGGAGCATGTTCTATGTTACGGACATATCAGCCCAGCAAAGTTAAACGCAACAGAAAATTCGGATTCAGAGCGCGCATGGCGACAAAGGGCGGCCGCAAAGTTCTCGCCCGCCGCCGCGCAAAAGGCCGCAAAAAGCTGTCGGTCGCGGACGAAAAAAAGAAGTATTGATTTTAGGGACGGAAGCAGCCGATGGAAGCCGCTTTGAAAAAGACCGGCGGATTTAAACGAAACGAACGTATAAAAAAATCCGCCGCTTTTAAAGCGCTTTTTAAAAACGGAAAGCGAACGGGTATTCCGGGCGCAAAGCTGTTTTATGCGAAAAACGGATTGCGCATAAATCGAGTCGGATTTCCTCTGTCACGCGGATACGGTAACGCGGTGCAGAGAAACTTGTCGAAAAGATACAGCCGTGAAGTCTATCGTTTATTAAAAGCACAGTTGGATGTCGGATACGATATGCTCTTTTTATTGTATCCCGGGCACGATTCGTTCGACGCCCGATGTGCGCAATTTCGATTATTGTGTAAAAAAGCGGGATTGATTGCGGAATGAAACAATTCCTTACGAAATTTTTCTGTCTTTGCATCCGCGCCTATCAAGTCTGTATTTCTCCGTTGTTTCCGTCGTGCTGCAGGTACACGCCGACGTGTTCGCAGTATGCGATCGAAGCGATTAAAAAATACGGGCCGGGCAAAGGGCTTTTTTTTGCAATAAAGAGAATCGTTCGCTGTCATCCGTTTCATGCCGGCGGATACGACCCCGTTCCGTGAAATAATAATTTTAAATGCCGTGCCGATGTGTGCACGCTTTTTTACTGTTTTAACAACGATGAAAGTGATGGAGATTTATTATGGATAAAAATACTGTTTGGGCGATCGCGTTGTCGACGGTCGTGATCGGTACCTTTATGGTTTTGCAGGCTACCGTATTTGCACCGAAGCGACAAAACGTTTCGGCAAACACGGAAGGGCCGGCGGCAATTTCTGCGGAGGCTCTTCCGGGAAATTCACAAAGCGCGGCGCCCGTGCTTATCGCTTCTTCCGATACCGAAGAAGCCGTTTCCGAGCAGAGTCTTACGATCGTGACGGATAAAATCAAAGCGGTCTTTACGAACAGGGGCGGTGATATCATCGGCTATGAATTGCTGAATCACGTCGATACCGATACGAACAAAGGCGTTGAAATGGCGGACAATATTTCCGCTTTTAACCGCGCGTGCGCCGTTTCGTTCGGCGATGCGAACGGCGCGATGATAAACGATCTGTTCAGCGTCGAACAGCCGGATGCGAATACCGTACTTTTTACACGGCGCTATAACGGCTATACGTTCGGCAAACGCTATACGTTTATCCCCGGCGAATACATGTTCAAACTTGAAGTTTTAATGCACAGCGACGAGGGCACGGTTTCGCTCAACACGAACAACGCTGCCTACACGATCCGCACGGCGCCGCAAGTCGGGCCGCACTATAACCCGCGCATCAATCGCTACGATTCGCGCATGTTTATCACGTTCGACGGCAACAAAAAAAAATACGTACAAGTCGGTACGAAACAGTTTAAACCGTATAAACGCGATTACGTATGGGCGGGCATCGCCGGAAAATATTTCGAAGAACTTTTCATTCCCGAAAAACCGGAGACGATGACGGGCGAAGCGTATTATTCTTCGCGCACGGAAGTCGGCGACTATGCGAACGCGCAAGCTTTTTTTACGCGCAAGCCTTTTTCCGGCACCGATATGGCCGACACGTATTACGTTTACTTCGGGCCGCGCAACGAAACCGATTTGCGTCTTTACAATACGGCGCAGGCGAACGGCTGGCAGCTTGAAAATACAAAACTCGACGAATCGCTGCAGGGTTACGGCTGGCTCGGCTGGCTTGAAAAGATACTCAAATGGGTTCTCGAAATGCTGTACAAAGTCGTTCACAACTGGGGCGTCGCGATCATCGTCATGACGATTTTATTGAAATTTGCGATGTTCCCGCTGACGAGACAGCAATCGCTCGGTACGCTTAAAATGCAGGCACTCCAGCCGAAGATAACGGAGCTGCAGACGAAGTACAAAGACAATCCTCAAAAATTACAGGCGGAAACGGCAAAACTTTACAAAGACAACGGCTACAATCCGATGAGCGGCTGTCTTCCGATGCTCTTCCAATTTTTAATAATTTTTGCGATGTACGATCTGTTTAATAATTATTTCGAATTCCGCGGTGCGTCGTTTATTCCCGGATGGATTCCCGATCTTTCGACCGGCGACAGCGTGTATACGTTCAAACGCGACATACCGCTTATAAGTTCTTTCCTGGGTAATTCGCTCCGCATCTTACCGATCATCTATCTAACCTCTCAGCTTTTGTACGGTAAAATCACGATGGTCGGCGGCACTGCGGCCGGAGCCGGTTCGAGTGCGGGACAGATGAAATTTATGATGTACGGTATGCCCCTCATTTTCTTTTTCCTGTTCTACAATGCGCCGTCCGGACTGCTTTTGTATTGGACGGTGAGCAATATCATCCAGATGGGGCAGCAGCTCATAATCAACAAATTCATGCGGCAAAAAAAAGCGGAAATCGTCGCGCAAGCCGGACAATTTAAAATTGTTAAAAAAGGCAAAAAACGCTAAGCCGTATTTTATTAATCGGCTGATCGGCGGCTTTCGAAAATTGTACTTTCGGAAGTTTTAACCGCCGTTCGGAAAAAGCAAGAGGTACGTTATGATATACGAGTATGAAGGAAAAACCGAAAAGGAAGCGATCGAAAAAGCCGCGAGCGAACTCGGTCTCGAACGCGATCAGTTCGACGTGGAGATCCTTGAAACGCAAAAAAATTCGCTGTTCAAAAAAGGCTATGTAAAGATCCGCGTCAATCCGGTCGATTCTCCCGATGCGTCGCACGCGGGGAACGACAACAGAATGTATGAAACGCCTGCGAGAATCGTCGCCGATCCGCTGCCGCAGGATGAGTTCGAAAAAAAGCTGCTTGAGTTCGTCGACACGATCATCGAAAAGATGGGCTACGACGTAAAAACGGAAATCGTATTTCGCGAAGCGAAGAAAATCGGCATAAAGATGAATTCGCAGAATTCGTCGATCCTTATCGGGCGGAAGGGAAAAAACCTCGATGCGCTCCAGCTTTTGGCAAATATCTACGCCGGCCGGCTCGGCCATGAAGACGTGCGCATTATCCTCGATTCGGAAAATTACCGCATCCGCCGCGAAGAATCGCTCGTGCGCCTTGCGTACACGACTGCGGACAAAGTGCATCAGACGCACAATTCGATTTTGCTCGAACCGATGAATCCGTTCGAACGCCGCCTCATTCACACGACGCTCAACGACATCCCCGATATCGACACGAAATCGGAAGGCGACGGTCTGTACAAGCAAGTGCGCGTTCTCTATAAGGGTGTTCGCTGACGTATCCCGCCGCCGCGTGCGGCGCGATCGAAGCGATTTGAAATTTTATTAATTTTTGATAAGGTGAAAATGCCTATGCGGAAATTGTTATTATCGTTTGCAGTGTGCTGTGTTACGATCATGTACGGAGGATGCAATCCTATGGAAAAAAGCATAAAATCGATTCAAGGAAAAGACGGAGTATTCGCCGTCATGGAGACGACGCGCGGAAACATCGTGCTTGAGCTGTATTACAAAGATACGCCGCTTACCGTCGTGAATTTCGTCGGGCTTGCCGAAGGCACGCTCGATGCGGCGAAAGGCAAACCCTTTTACGACGGACTCACGTTTCACCGCGTCATCAGCAAGGGAAACGGCGACGATCAGGATTTTATGATTCAAGGCGGCGACCCGCGGGGCAACGGCACCGGCGGCCCGGGCTATTCGTTTCCCGATGAAATCGTCGACAAATACGCATTTACTTCCGGCGGCCTCCTCGCCATGGCGAATTCCGGAGCGAATACGAACGGCAGTCAATTTTTTATCACGATCGTTCCGACGCCGTGGCTCACCGGCAAGCACACGATTTTCGGCAAAGTGCTTGAAGGGCAGGACATCGTCAACAAAACAAAGCAGGGCGATGTTATCAAAAAAATTATAATCGTGCGCAACGGAGAAGACGCGAAAAAGTTTACCGCATCGCAAAGCGATTTTAATAAATTATCCGCCGATGCGCTGAAAGCGGCCGCCGCTCGAAAAGAAGCCGCGTTCGCCGATCAAATCAAAACGATCGAAAAGAATTTTGCGAATTTCGAAAAAAACGCCGACGGCATTTATTATAAAATAAAGAAAGCCGGCAGCGGCGAAAAAACGGGAAGGGGCAAAAAAGTTTCCGTCGATTACAAAGGCTACCTCATAGACGGCCGCGTGTTCGATTCGTCGGAAGGCAGGGCACCGTTGTCCTTTACGACCGCCGCGGGACAGATGATTCCCGGTTTCGACGCGATGGTACAGGATATGAAAAAAGGCGAAAGCCGCACGATCGTCATTCCGCCCGATTTGGCGTACGGCGAGCGCGGCTACCCCGGTGTCATCCCCGAAAATGCGTATATCGCATTCGATATTACGCTGCAGTAAAGATAAATAGAAATTATTAATTATTAACGCCGTGTTTTCAAACGCGGCGTTTTTTTATCGTAAAAAAACGAAACATTTTTCGATTGTTATTCGGCACTTGCCCTCTACTGCAGTTTCAGCCGGTACAGTTTCGAGCCTCGGGCGGGCGTCCATTTTTCTTTGCGCTTTTCAGGCAGCGTTGCGATATCGTCCGGCACAAAGCCCAAATTTTCAAACCAATCGGCCGCCTGTGTCGTGAGGATAAACACGCTTTCCGAGCGTTCCCGCTTTGCCTTTTTTAATAAAAATTCGATGAGCTTCGGTCCGACGCCGATATTCGCGCAGGATTCGTCCACGGCCACCGCTGCGATTTCCGCCTGATGCGCGTCGTAAAAATGCAGCGCGGCGCATGCGCGTATGCCGCCGTCGAGTTCGTAGACGATATAATCGTCCGCATTTTCGAGCAGTTCGGCATCGCTTCTCGGCAAAAGTTTTCCGGACGCGACGAAGGGGCGCATAAGCGAAAGAACTGCCGGAATGTCTTCGGTTTGCATAGCGCGTATGCCGCCGTAGTTTTCCGAATAGACCATCGTACCGCTTCCGAGTCCTGAAAAAATTTCGCAGGGCAGCACGCCGTCGAGCGCACCGTTTACGATATGAGTTCTTGCGACGCCCGATGCGCACGCGCTCTTTGCCAAGCGCAGGAGCGAAACGATTTTGCCGTTTTCCGAATTCGCGTTCGCTTCGATAAAAGAATCGAGTTCGCCGAGATTGAGCGCGGGGATTTCGCCCGTTTCCGACACGGCGATTCCGGGCGGTACGGTAAAGTGCGATGCGTTTATATCGTCGCCGCTTGTGACGAAAAACAATTTATCGGCTTGCAGCTGCACGGCGACTTCTTTTGCGAGCGCCGGAGAAGAGATATTGTACGGCTTTCCCGTTCGGCTCCAGCCGATGCACGGAAAAATCGGAACGAAGCCGTCGGCAAGCACCGTGCGGATCGCATCGGTTTCGAGCTTGTCGATTTCGCCCGCGTCCCCGTAATCTTTGCCGTCGAGCACGCCGATCGCGCGCGAGCGTACCCAGTTTCCGATCACGGCGGAAATGCGGTTCGCGGCGAGAGAAGTCATCACCGTATTCGAAACGTCGAACGCCGCCATTTTTATGAGAGGCATCGCTTCATGCGTTGTAACGCGCACACCGTTTTGCATCGTCCACGAAATATGCGATGCCGACAACACTTCGTCGATGCGCTCGCGCGAGCCCGGCACGATGAGTACGTGCAGTCCCGCTTTTTTGATAAGCGCTATGTCGCGGATGTGGCTTGAAAAAAGCGGCGAGTCGATGTCGTCGAGATAGATGACGACGACGGCGTTTTTAAATCGGTCGACGTAGCGAATGACGTCGCGTATGCGCTGTGCTTTTTCGATTCGTATAGTGTCCGCCATAAGGCTATTATAGCGCGCGGACGCGGAAAGCGGCAATGTCGAAAAGCGGGGAGCTTGTATCTTTTCCGTATTTCTTTTGCTTGACAAAGCTCCGCGCAAACTATACGGTAATACGCGATAATCGACGCACATGATACAGCGATCGGGACGCGGCGATCCGCGCCGGTTACATCAGGAGGACGTATGAGAAAAGAATTGCAGTGGGGTTTATTGATAACGGGAATTCTATCCGTTATCGCCGGCATTTATGTAATTGCACAGCCGATGGTCAGTTTGGTTTCGTTGTCGATTTTTTTTGCGGCGGTACTCTTCGTCAACGGCGTGTATGAAATAGTCCGCTATTTTTACGATAAAGGAAATCGCAGCGGCTTTATGCTCTTTGACGGCATCGTTACCGTCGTGCTTTCTCTTATCCTGTTTTCCGGTCCGCTGGGCGCGATGGTCACGCTCATTCCGTACATATTCGTGTTTTGGGTGCTTTTCGGCGGGATCTCAAGAATCTTTATCGGCTTTGAAATACGCAAAGCCGACAAGCGCGAAGGAAATTATTTATTTTTGACCGGCGTACTCGGAATATTCTGCGGCATCGTCATGGCCTTTCATCCGCTTTTTACCGGATTGGTCGTCGCGTACATGATCGGCTTCGGTTTTCTGTATCAGGGTATTATCAATATCGTTTCGTTTTTCCGATTGCGAAAAACCGCACAATAATATTTTCCTGAGAGTCGCGGAGTGCGGTGATGCTTCGATCGCAATTTAAAGCCTTTGTCGAATTCCGCGACGAATTCCGCTCTCGCGTTGCCGAGTGGTCGAAGTACGCTTCGGCGCTCGAAACGCTGCAAAAAACAGCCGCGCAAAAGGATACGCCGGATTATCCTGTTGAAACGGCGGTCGTGTATAACCGTGCGCTCGACGACATCTCCGAGAGGGATGAAATCAAATTGATCGTCATCGGCGACAATCCGGGCAAAGACGAACAGCTTTCGATCAACAATCGCTACCTCGTCGGACAGAGCGGGAAAATCGCCGACGGTTTTTTTCGCCGCAATCCCGAACTGCAAACCGATTTCAGAAAAAACGTCGTCATCCTGAATAAAACACCCGTGCATACCGCAAAGACGCACCATCTGCGCTCTCTGCAAAAAGCAAATTCTGAAATCGCAAAGCTCATCGAAATAAGCCAGCTGTGGATGGCCGAACACACGGCAAAGCTCCATCGCGCACTTTGGGAAAACGGCGCAAACAGAAAACAAGACGCGCGAAGCCGAGCCGATACGGACGGCACAAAAATCGGCGAGTGTTTTAATCCTCCTCAGCTGTGGCTTGTCGGTTATGCGGAATTGAAAGAGAAGGGTATATTTGCGCCGTACCGCGACGCACTGAAAGCCTGCTATACCGGAAGCGATGCGTGGAAAAGCGTTTTCGTCTATCAGCATTTTTCGATGAACCGCTTTCTCATCGATTTGAAAGCCTATCAAAAAAATCGTGAGGCGGACGGCGGCGGTAAAAAAACACACGGCAACAAGAAAGGCGTCGCACTATCCGGTACAAACGCATCGCTCGCTTGCGACCTCGAAAAGCTCGGCGAATACCACAGAAAAGAAATTTTCGGCGAATGAACATCAAATAAGAAAACGCGGCGCAACGTATCTGCCGGGCTTTTTGACAAAAATCGGTGCGGCGGTTACAATAGCGTCATAAATATAAACTATCGTCTTCGCTCCGAGTTCGGCGGTTTGTATACCGTCTCTCGCACCGCCCGCTTCCCGAACGCACTCCCGCTCCGTTGTTGCTTTCCGTACGATGCGCTATACTTGCGCTATGACGCACACAACCCGATCTTCGCGCGTTCCGTTTTTTGCGGCGCTCTGTCTTTTTCTTTCCGCAGTCGAATACGCGATTCCGAAACCGCTGCCGTTTATGCGGCTCGGACTGGCAAACCTTCCGATCCTCATTTCGCTCGCGATGATGTCCAAACGCGACGTCGCCTTTCTCATCGTGCTCAAAGTGCTCGGTCAGGCGCTCATCTCCGGCACGCTTTTTTCATATGTGTTCGTGTTTTCCGCAGCGGGTTCGTTCGCTTCCGGTTTTGCGATGCTCCTGCTCTACGCGCTCTTTCACAAAACGAAGCTCATGTCGAATATCGGCTTGAGTCTCGCAGGCGCGCTTGCGAACAATGCGGCACAGGTTGCCGTTGCCCGCGTGATGATTTTCGGCACTCAAACGCGCTACATCGCTCCGCTTCTTTTTTTTACCGGCCTCGTGACCGGACTCGTGCTCGGCATTTTTGTCAATATTTTTTGCGCGAAATCGTCGTGGTATAAGCGCCTCCTTTCCGAGCAGCCAGATTCGAATACGGCAGGGGGGGAAGTCTCCCCCTCGCTCCAAAGTCCTCGCGCCGAAAGCGCTCCGGTCTTTTCCGCTGCCCCCTCTTCCGGCAGCCCGCTCGATGCCGACGCCAAAACTTCGCGTGTTCAGTTTATCGCCGCAATGATTCTGTTCCCGATCTTTTTACTGCACGGACTGATCGTTCCGAAAAACGTATCCGGCATCGTGCGCGTGTGCATCGTGTGGATTTTCGTTGCGGCGTTTTTCACAATGGCCGCAATAAAAAAACGCGGCCGCATCAAAGTGCTGCCGTCAATCTTTATGACGATCGGCATTACGTTTTTTGCGCTCCTTGCGCCGTCGGGCAGAGTGCTCCTTTCGCTCGGCAAATTCCGCATCACGCTCGACTCGCTCCTTATCGGCTTGCACAAAAGCGGCATCCTCTCCGGGATGGTATTTCTTTCACAATTCGCCATATCGCCGCATTTGCACTTGCCGGGCAAAGCGGGCATATTTCTCGGACAGATGTTTACGACTTTCGACGCGCTTACGGCAAAGCGCCTGCATTTTTCGCGAGGCCGCGTCATCGCAGCGCTCGACTCGCGCCTCAACGAATTGTGGGAAGCGTGAGCGCGGAATCATACTGAAAGACGATACGCATATCGATGGAGCCGCTTCGGCGAATCGCAGGGCGGAGCAGGAGTTTTAAATTAATAATATGGAATTGCAGTTTTTTATAGCGATTATCGGATTGCTTTTGCTCACCGTTATTTTATTAATCGTGCTTATTGTTAAAAAAAGCGGAACCGATTCACGGACGATTATCAATCGGCTTGAAAATTACGAAAAAAATCTGAAAGACGAATTTGAACGAAGCAGAAAAGCGAATTCCGAAAGCGACAGAGAATCGCGAAAGGAAAACACCGAAACGCTCGTAAAATTCCAAGAATCGATAAACGGAAAATTGGATACGCTGACGAAAAACACGCACGAATCCCTGACGAATAATTTAACAAAATTTATGGCGCTCCTTTCCCAAAAGTTCGACAGCCTGTCGAGTGCGACGCAGGCAAATCTTTTTAAACAGCAGGAAACCATACAAGCCGGCCTTAAAAACATACAGGACAACAACGAAAAGAAACTTGAGCAGATGCGCATGACGGTAGATGAAAAACTGCAATCGACGCTTGAAAAGCGATTGTCCGGTTCGTTTGAAATCGTGAGCAAGCAGCTTGAAGCCGTACAAAAAGGCCTCGGCGAAATGCAAACTCTTGCAAGCGATGTCGGCGGGCTTAAGCGCGCATTGACGAATGTAAAGTCCGCCGGCGGCATGGGCGAAGTGCAGCTTGAAGCCGTCCTCAGCGATTTTCTATCGGCCGAACAATACGAAAAAAACGCGCATCCGAATCCTTCCGATCCGAAAATGGTCGTCGAGTTTGCCGTAAAAATTCCGTCGAAAAGCACGGAACGCGATTATATCTACCTGCCGATCGATTCGAAATATCCCGTTGCGATTTGGGATAAGCTCACGCTGGCGTATGAAACGGGAGATAAGGCCGAAATCGAATTGCAGAAAAGAGCGTTGGCATCAGAGATACGGAGCATGGCAAAAGATATTAAAGAAAAATATATCGAAGTTCCGTATACGACCGATTTCGGCATACTGTTCGTTCCGTATGAAAGTTTGTATGCGGAGCTGAACCGCATTCCGGGTTTTGTGCAGCAGCTGCAAAACGATTTTAAAGTTACGATATCGGGACCGACGACGTTGACGGCGCTTTTGAACAGCTTGCAAATGGGTTTTCGCACGCTCGCGATTCAAAAAGAGACAAGCAAAGTGTGGGAATTGCTCGGTGCGGTAAAAACGGAATTCGGAAAATTCGGTACGGTTTTGGCAAAGACAAAAGAAAAGCTGCTGTCGGCGACAAATGAAATCGAAAGAGCGGAAACGCGCAGCCGTCAGATCGAAAGAAAATTGACGCGTGTCGAATCTCTTCCCCAATCGAATGTTGAAAAAACGCTCATCGACACGAGAAGTGACGCGGAATAATTTTCCGTACCGTATGTTTTCGGTGTTTACATCGCTTTCATCAGCGCACCGATATTTTCCCGTATGACGTGTAACAATGCATTCCGTTCGACTTTGTCGGGGAAGTTTCGCCACACGATATACGCGGCGTTCGGCGCAACTTCGGCAAGCGGACTGCCTACGGGGTTATGCACATTGTCGATGATTATATCGCAGCCGCCGGTTTTTGCGTTTGCGATTTGGTTTGCCGTCACAGCCTCCGGTCCGAATGTCTCCGCAACGGTAAAACCCAAATCGGCGGCGAGGTAGCGCTGGTGTTTGTGGCACAGCACTTTTGCATTCGATTTTCCGCGCCGCTCGATTTCCGCTTTCGCATCCAGGACGGCATTTACATAGAGGGCGAGCCGCGCTTTGTTTTTTTCTTCCGTACCCAATCTTTCCGCAATTTTTGCCGTTTCGTTCGTTACCGTTGCAATTGAATTGTTGCTTGCGATGCGCATCATTTTCGTTCCGTCTATAGAATCGCCGAGCGTTTTCATCATTCGTTCAAAACCGGCGTAGATGAAAAGATCGCTTGCCGTGATTTTTTGAATATCGCTCACCGTCACTTCGTATTCCGGCGGATGACGAAGCGTTGCGGGTGCGATCGTTTCGACGTTGTCCGCCCCTGCGATATCGGCAAAGGCGGCTGTCCACGATGTCGATGCGACGATGCGAGTTTTCGGTTCGACTGCGTTTTGTGCGGAGTTCGGTATATCGTTTTTTCCGTTTGCGAAAAGGAGCGCCGCAGATACTATCGGCAGTATAAAATTAATAATTTTTTTCATCGTGTAAAATCCTCTTTCGATTGCGCGCAGCTTATTTACAGCCCATCCGCTTGAGTTCGCGTCCTTCCATATCGTACAGCGCGATTTCGCCTTTTTCGTATACGGCAAATCCCGCAGGAGAGCCGTTTTTCGGAAGCGATGTCGATCCGGGATTGCATACGAGTACGCCGGCTTGCGTTTTATACAAGTGCTGTTCGTGGGTGTGGCCGAACAGTTCGATATCGTTCGGGGAAAGCGGCGGAACTTTGCTGCCGGCGACAATTGCTTCGTTTGCCGTTTGTTTTGCCGGAGCATAGATGTGTCCGTGCGATGCAAAAATTCTTATACCGTCATCTGCCGCGAAAGCATAGTCCGCCGAAATCGGAAAAGCGAGTACCATCTGATCGACTTCGGAGTCGCAGTTTCCACGGCACGCGATTATGTTATGAGCGAGCGGATTGAGCATTTGCGCGACAAGGGCGGGCGCATAATTTTCCGGCAGCGGATTTCTCGGTCCGTGATAGAGCACGTCGCCGAGTAAAATAATTTTATCGCATTTAAGCGCGTGAAAGTGCTCGAGCGCTTTTTCACAAGCCGCGGCGCTTCCGTGAATATCGGACATGATAAAGTATTTCATACACATAAATCATATCGTGCTTGGGGATCTTTGGCAATGTTGTGAAAATCTAATGCGGCATTTTCGAAAATTGATATTTTCTGCAATGCCGCATTTTAAGGAACGCTTTTTCAGGCAAACGTATGCGTATATTACAAACACGGGAGTTTTACAACGCCTCCCGCAATTTTGCGGCAAACGTATTTACATATCTTGCACAGCTTCTTTGATTTCAGTGTGTGTATTCGTTGTTGTAAGCTTTTCCCTTCTTTAAGGGCGCTGACGTGACATGCATCGGTATGATGGTCGCCTTAGCGATGAACGGAGATGCTTTCGTGTCGACCGAAACAGTTGTATGGGTCGTAGGCTTCGTCGTATCTTCTCCATCATCGTAACAGCCGATCGTCCATGTTCCGTTGCCCTCGTCTTTATATTTTACGAGCGGATACTCCATTCCCATCACATCGCTGTGCAGCGCAACTTTATCGGCTTCTATGACGAGGCACAAAGGAAAATCCTTGCCCATCATAGTCAACGAACCCCAATACGAGCCGTACAGATCGCTCTGCTGAACGGACGGTACCGGCGCCGCTGCTTTAAAACTTACTTTTACCGTTATATCGGTATCCACTTTTACGGACGCGGTATCGCTTCCGTCTTTTCCCGTATCGGCTTCAAATGCGCCGCCTGCTATCGTCCATGTATTGACGGCATAGCCCGCCTTTGCTTTTGCGGTAAATTTTACCGTTTTGCCTTCTCGCACTCGTGCGCTTGAAGTTATAGCCTTTCCGTCCACTGCAGCGGTAAGCTCGCCGTTTTCACCGTCAACGCCGAACGTAACGGTATACTCTTTTGCCGTCGGCGTATTGTCGTCCGATGAACCGTTGCTGCATGCGCTGAACCCGATAAGGACGGTCGCCAAAGCCGCCAAAACAAACACTGTTTTTTTCATAAAACACTCCTATAAAACTTTTGCAGGAAATTAGAGCCTTCGGCTCGTTCTGCAAAGAACTGATTCTACGTGTCCGCTTTCGCGGACTTCGAATCAATTTCCGAAAATGCCGCATTCGTGCGCAAAAGCGCACACGTACATCCGCGAGTTTTCTTTTGAAAACTCGAAGTTAAAAGCTGCTGCGCTATTTCAGCGGCGCTTTTAACCTACCGTAAAATTGCCCAGCGAGTAAATCTTCAGATTTAGGAGCCGGGCAATTAGTGCGCAAAAGCGCACACGTATATCCGCGAGTTTTCGAAGAAAACTCGAAGTTAAAAGCTGCCGCGCTATTTCAGCGGCGCTTTTAACCTACTTATTCCGCTGCAAACAAGTTCTCGTCCGCACCCATCGTTCCTGCACCGGCTTTATACGCAGCCACCTGTGCTGAAGGAACTTTTACGCTGTTGTTTTTTAAGCTTGTACAGCCTTTGAACACGTCTTTAAAAGCTGTTACATCCCCATACAGCACTGCAGGATTGTAATTGCACTTGAGCGTTGCAGCTGTAAGCTTTGTGCAGCCTTCAAAGCAGCTGGGCATCGCCGTAATGTCCTTCGGTATTACAGGCGCCTGCGTCAGGCTTGTGCAGCCTTCAAAGCAGTTGTACATCGTCGTAACCTTTGCCGGTATTACAGGAGCCTGTGTCAGGCTTGTGCAGCCTTTAAAACAGCTGCTTATTTGCTCAACCTTTGTCGGCAGTACCGGCGCTTGAGTCAGGCTTGTACAGCCTTCAAAGCACCATCCCATATATATAACGTTTGCGGGTATTACCGGAGCTTGCGTAAGCTTTGTACAGCCTTTAAAGCAGCCGATCATACTCGTAACGGTTGCCGGTATCTCAGGAGCTTGAGTCAGGCTTGTGCAGCCTTCAAAAGTGCCGCCTACCATAGTAACGTTTGTCGGCAGCACCGGCGCCTGAGTCAAGCTTTTGCAGCCGAGGAAGGTATCCTCCATAGCCCCAACGCTGGCCGGTATCGCAGGCGCTTGAGTCAAGTTTTTGCAGTTTTTAAAGGAGGCCTTCATCTGCTCAACGTTTGCCAGTATCTCAGGAGCGTGCGTAAGACTCGTGCAGTCTTCAAAGCAGCCGTCTATGCCCCCGATGCCCTTAATGCTGGCCGGTATCTTAGGCGCCTGCGTCAGGCTTGTGCAGCCTTTAAAGCACTCGTACATATTCGTAACGCCCTCCGGTATCACAGGCGCCTGCGTCAGGCTTGTGCAGTCTTCAAAGCAGCCCTCGAGATTCTTAACGCTCGCCGGTATCACAGGCGCTTGCGTAAGACCTTTACAGAGATTAAAGCAGAAGCTCATATCCGTAACGCCTTCCGGTATCTCCGGAGCTTTTTTAATATTTTTGCAGCCGTATAAGAAGAACTCCATCTTCTGAACACCGGCCGGTATTCCGGACACATGCACAAGATTTTTGCACTCGATAAAGCAGTAACTCATATCCGTAACACCGGTGAGGCCGCTGCCGAATTTGAACGCAACCTTTTTTGTTTCATTGGCGCTCAATATCTTGCTGAGCATGTTGGCACCCTCTGCGGTAATTGCGATGTCTGCTGCAGTCAGACCGGTCACTTCCAAGTAGTTTATACCGGCAGCCGACGCCTTCGTTTCGAGGTAGTTTTTTAAACCCTCGCCGTTTGTGCCGAAAGCAACCTTCGTGTATTCCGCAGACGGTATTATATCGTCGCCGCTGTCTCCGCCTGCATTCGCATTGCAGCCCGTCGTAAAGGCCGCAGCAGCGAGCAAAACCGTCGCCGATCCGAGGAAAGCAATCGCTTTCCGTCTCAAAATAGCTGTCTTCATTGTTTTTCTCCTACATTATTGGATCAGTATTTGAATCTGCCGTCATACGGCTCGCCTTTTATGCAGTCGCCGAATTTCGTAAAATCCCCCATCGGCACGACGTACGGTTTACAGGAAAACGGAAGCTTTGTCGTATCGACGGTAATCTGCACATGCTTTGACGGCTGTGACGTGTCTTCGCCTTTGTCATAACAGCCGACAAGCCATGTTCCGTTTTTGTTGTCCGTAAAAGTTATCACGTGATACGGAAAACCCATTTCATCGCTGTATATACCGGCAAAGTCTTTTTTTATCTCCATACACATGTCGAATTTTGCCCCTGCGACCTCCAACGACCCCCAATACGAGCCGTACAGATCGCTCTCTTGAACGACAGTCGGCGTATTGTCGTCCGACGAGCCGTTGCTGCACGCACTGAATCCGATAAGGACGGCCGCCAAAGCCGCCAACACAAACAATGTTTTTTTCATAAAATACTCCCATAAAAACTTTTGCAGGAAGTTGCAACTTCCGAAAAAGTTTTTAGTCGTGCGCAAAAGCGCACACGTTCAATAATCGAGTTTGCGAAACTATACTGTATCGTATTCATTCGATTTTCATCAAAATGATACGTACACATAGCTTCCGCAAACACCCGTGCAAACTCGAGATAAGAACGCTGCGATTTCGAGCAATGCACAGAAATCGCGAGTGTCTCCCATAAAAGAAAAACGCTTCAGCGTTTTTCATCTCCGGACTTTAGCGACGGCGATATTTCAGACGGCGCTTTTTATCGTACCTCTCTTTCGCCGCGCGTGCGCACCGTCGGGTGCAACACGCTTTCGTTTGCGGCGTTTGAACTGTACCGCGCATTTTCGCTCATGTCCGATAATCGCCGTTTATTTTAACATAATCGTAAGTTAAGTCGCATCCCCACGCGCGGCCTTCGGCTTTTCCGTCCTGCAGTTTGACGAGGATTTCGACTTCTTTTTCGCCGAGTATTTTTTTTGCGAGCGCTTCGTCGAAGTTTAAGGGAACGCCGTTTTCAAATACGGCGATCTTTCGGCTGCCCCCCGCTTCGCCGCCCGCCGCATCACATTCGCGCGGATTCGATGAGGATTTTGCGCCGGGCGCGCTCGAAAAATATACCGACGTTTTTTCCGCCGTAAATTCCGCACCCGAATAGCCGAGCGCGCACAAAACCCGCCCCCAATTCGCATCGCGGCCGAACATCGCAGCTTTTACGAGATTCGATGAAATCACGCTCTTTGCAAGCGTGCGCGCCGTATCGACATCTTTGGCGCCCGTAACCGTGCATTCGATGAGCCGGCTCGCGCCTTCTCCGTCGGCCGCAATCTTTTTTGCCATAACCGTGTTGAGCGCCGTAAGCGCCGAATAAAATATGTCGTAATCGCCGCCCTCCCGCTCGATCGGAGCGTTGCCCGCCATGCCGTTTGCCAAAATCGCAAGCGTATCGTTCGTGCTCGTGTCTCCGTCGACGGACACGCAATTATACGTCGCGTTCGCACTTTCGAAAAGCGCTTTACGGAGCATCGCTTGAGAGACGGCGCAGTCGGTCGTGATAAAGCCGAGCATCGTTCCCATATTGATGTGAATCATGCCGCTGCCTTTACACATGGCGCCGATCGTCACCGTTTTTCCGCCGAGCGTAAATTGTACGGCGCATTCTTTATACTGCGTGTCGGTCGTCATAATCGCTTCGCGCGCCTTTTTGTGATTTTTTTTCGAAAGGCCGTTTTTCAGCTCATCGATTTTCGCTTCGATTTTTTCGACGGGAAGCTGCCTGCCGATAACGCCGGTCGAACAAACGATCACGTCGCACGGCTCTATGCCGAGCGCATTTGCGGCGGCAAAAGCCATGCGCTGCGCGGCTTTCGCACCCTGATCGCCCGTGCACGCGTTCGCGTTTCCGCTGTTTGCGATCACCGCCTGCGCAAACCCCGAAGCGATATGTTCTTTTGTTAATTTTACACATTCGGCCTGCACGCGGTTTTGTGTAAAGACGGCGGCGGCGGTGCAGCGCGTTTCGGAAAAGATAAGCGCCGTATCGGGAGTTTTGCGGCTCGCTTTTATGCCGCACAAAATGCCGCTTGCCGTAAAGCCCTGCGGAGCGGTCACTCCGCCGTCGATAAAGCGCATATCGCTCGGTTGGTTTGATTGCATATTTATACACTCCTAGTACATAAATATACAATCAGTATAGCACCGTGCAGCGATTAGAGCAAGCGCCGGATGGAAAGGCAAGCCTCTTACATCAATGCTTATGAACCTTTTTAAACTTTATTGCAGTTTTCAAAAATACGAAAACGGTTAATATCAACATTTTTCCAAGCTTTATGTTTCCGTTTAGCCGAAAAAAGAGGAATTACATATTCATATCGAATTGTAGAATTGCAGTTAATATGGCAATTGATCTTTAGTAATATTTTTTTTCTTTAAAGATTTTAAGCCATCTTTATAACCCAATAAAACAACTATCGCTTCACGTTGCTTTTTTGTATAACGATTTGACACATAGATGCATTTATTATCAGTCGATTTTATAATTAAAGTTTCGCCCATCAAATGTCTTTCAAAGTCAACTCCGTCTACAATATAGCATTCTTTTATTAATTTTCTTTGTATCTTCTTACATCTTACAAAGCAAAATCTAATCCAAATTGCTTCTTTGTCTATTCCTATGTGTTGTCCTATTGAACTTAATATTGGATAGATTAAAAAGCAAACCAAATAAATCAACCAAACGACCGGATCATTTTTTGTAAATTTCATGACGCCTGTGATATAATTATATATCCAAATAGCTACCAGTAGTAAATAAGGCATTAAAAATCCACAAAAAATTGTTATGGTAAAATCTTTTGATACTTTAAAAATTTTTATCTTCAAGGATCTTCTTTCATAAATAAACGATTGTAAATTCTTCAACCATGCAAACATTCTGTCAGTTCTCCCATCTCATTTGATTACCGACATAATTAATTAATTCATCTACAGCTTTTTCGATATCATTTATTGCGAACAAAAAACATTGAACTTTTTCCACTTATGATAACTTGAATTTTAAAAGCCGTAAAAGCTGCCACAGAGTCCACCTACCGCTGTATCTAAGATGAAAGACAAATGATTAACAAGAGACGGCCTTTTCCGCCGCAAGCTGCGCGTGAATTTTCGCGGTATCGAAAACGGGAATATCCGAATCTTCCTGCGAAATAAGCAAGCCTATTTCGGTGCAGCCGAGGATAACGGCTTCGGCTCCGCGCGATTTCAAATCGGCTATGATACGGAGATACTCTTTTTTCGATTTTTCGGAAACGATGCCGAGACACAGTTCATCGTAGATGACCGCATTGACCCGCTCGATTTGCGCCGGCTCGGGAACAAGCACGTCCAAACCTTTTTCAGCGATGCGGTCTTTATAAAAATCCTGCGTAAGGGTGTATTTCGTGCCGAGAAGGCCGACACGTTTTATTCCGTTTCGAATCAGCGCTTCCGCCGTCGCGTCGGCGATGTGCAAAATCGGAACGGAAATACGCGCTTGGATCGCGGGAACCGTTTTGTGCATCGTATTGGTACAGATGACGATAAAATCCGCGCCCGCTTTTTCAAGCGCCGCGGCGGCTTCGGTAAGTATTTCGGCGCTTTTTTCCCAATCCCCGTTCGCCTGACACGCTTCGATTTCCGCAAAGTCGACGCTGTACATGACGATTTTTGCCGAATGAAGGCCTCCGAGTTTTTCTTTGACGGTTTCGTTGATTATGCGGTAATACGTTACCGTACTTTCCCAACTCATTCCGCCCAATAATCCGATCGTTTTCATTGTATCTCCCGCGACGATTTTATTAATAGAATATGTGCCCGACTAAACAATACGGCACTCTTATGGAAACCGTATAATAAAATATCACAATAACGAGCATATGTCCATCGGCAAGTTTTTCGACAGGGTACGTAAGAACGAGTATCGGCGAAGAATGC
>ERZ772967.970-NODE-970-length-20626-cov-52.322055_pt1 | contig 20626 bp, 13 predicted proteins | sample MGYA00511677_ERZ772967 | MGnify/ENA primary metagenome ERZ772967 (study PRJEB29015, sample SAMEA2737931) | human oral metagenome | biome: human oral; feature: human-associated habitat; material: dental | place: China | collected 2146 ...
GAGGGCGGCGGGCCGGGCCGGCGGGTCGGGGAGCTGGATGAGGAGATGGTGTACGAGACGCGCGTGGGTGAGACCTTCACGCTGGGTGCGTCGTCGTGGACGGTGGTTGGGATCACCCGCGACCAGGTGCTGGTGACCCCCGCACCAGGACGGCTTGGGAAGCTCCCGTTCTGGCGCGGCGACGACCAGTCCCGGCCAGCTGAGCTGGGCTGCCGGATCGGGGAGCTGCTGCGGCGCGTCAGCGAGGACCGTGTCGATTTTCCCTGGCTGGACGGGCCGACCCGGGACGAGCTGGTCGCCTTCGTGACAGAGCAGCGGGAAGCTACCGGGGTGGTGCCGGACGAGCGGACGGTGGTGGTGGAGCGGTTCCGCGACGAGCTGGGTGACTGGCGGGTGGTGGTGCACAGCCCCCTCGGCCGTGCGGTGCTGGCTCCCTGGAGCGTGGCGGTCGCAGCCCTCGTGGAGCGGCGCTCTGGGGTGGATTCCCGGCCGGTGGCGAACGATGACGGTTTCATCCTGCGGCTCCCCGATGGAGAGTTGCCGCACCTGCTGGTGCCAGAGCTGCTGCAGGTCGCACCTGATCAGGTGGAACGGCTCGTCACCGGGCAGGTGACCGGTACCTCCTTGTTCGCGGCCCGGTTCCGGGAATGCGCCTCCCGTGCCCTGCTGCTGCCCCGCCGTCATGGCCGCCGGATGCCGTTGTGGCAGCAGCGTCATCGCGCGGCACAGCTGCTCCAGGTGGCGCGCCAGCACCCGGACTTTCCCATCACCGTGGAGGCGGCCCGGGAGTGTCTCAACGACTGCTGGGACCTGAGCGGCCTGCTGGATTTGCTGGGCCGGATCCGGTCCGGACGGGTGAGACTCGTGGAGGTGGTCACCCCCTCACCCAGTCCGTTCGCTGCAACCATGCTCTACCGTTATACGGGCACCTTCATGTACGAGGGTGACCTGCCGATGGCGGAGCGGCGCGCCCAGTCGCTGGCCCTCGACCCGGCTCTGCTGTCCTCGGTCCTGGGGTCGCTGGACCTGCGAGAGCTGCTGGATCCCGGCATCGTGGCCCAGGTCCAGGCGGAGCTGCAGCACACCGCCGACGGGCACCGGGCACGAGACGTCACGGAACTGGCTGCACTGCCCCGCCGTCTGGGACCGCTATCCCGTGCCGACCTGGCGCTCCGCAGTGACATCGCCCTGCCTGATCCACTGCCCGATGCTCTGATTCCTGTGGTGATCGCGGGCGAGGAACGCCTGGCAGCCGTCTCCGATCTGGCGCTGCTGCGCGATGCGCTCGGGGTGGCGGTGCCAGTTGAGCCAGCAACTGAGCCTAGTGGCCGTGATCCCCTGACCCAGCTCGTCGCTCGTTTCGCCCGCACCCACACTCCCTTCGACGCAGCCATGCTGGCGGCGTCGCTGGGGGTTGGCAGGGCTGTGGCCCATCACATCCTGGAGGCGGAGGCCGCAGCTGAACGCCTGATCACGGGCCAGTTCACGGAGGGCAGGACCGGCCCGGAGTACTGCGACCCGGTGGTGCTGGACCGGCTGAGAAGCCGCTGCCTGGCCACTGCCCGGGCGAGCCTCGAACCTATCCCCGCTGACGGGTACGCCCGTTTCCTGCTGGACCGGCACGGCATCACAGAGCCACCACGGTCCTCCCCCGACGAGGTGCTGCTGGCCCTGCAACAGCTCGCTGGAGCGGTGCTCCCGGCCAGTCTGTGGGAGTCCCATCTCCTGCCTGCGCGCCTTGATGGATACCAGCCTGCGCACCTGGATCAGCTGCTGGCCGAAGGCGAGGTGCTGCTCAGGATCCGCAGCACCGGGACGGATCCGGCGATGACGCTCGTGGCCGCGGATGATCTGGACCTGGTGCCGTCGCCGTCCGTGGCGGGCAGCGACGAGGATGCCGCGCTCGCGGCGGGACTGGGCGACGGCCTGGTTCCCCCAGAGCAGGCAGAGGCCCTGTGGCGGGCGGCCGCTGCCGGGCTGGTCGCACCGGCCTCCATGATGACGATACGGGCCCTGCTCACCGGGAATAGATCGTCTCGCCACGCATCACGGCCCGCGACACGCACCCGGGCCAGGCGGCCCCGGCCGACGCGAGCGCGCACCCCGCCCCCACCGTCACGGAAGGGACCAGCAAGTGAGCTTCACCGTTCCGACTATTGAGTGGGCGGGCCTCGCCCCGGTTCTCATCATCCTGGGGGCCGGCGTGCTCGGCGTCCTCATCGAGGCCTTCGTGCCGCGCAGGGGGCGGCTGCCGGTGCAGGCGGGCCTGTCCGTGCTGGCCATCCTCGGCTCCGGCGTCGTCTTCGTGCTGCGCTGGGCGCAGGTCCTCCCGCAGGATCCCCGCACGGGCCAGGTCTCCCCGTCGGGGCGCGTGCTGGCCGCGGGCATCAGCGAGGACCCCTTCGCGGTCGCGGCGCAGGGCATCATGCTCGTCATCGGGCTGCTGGCCGTGCTGGTGATGGCCGACCTCACCACCGCCGGCGACGGCGCCTTCGCCGCGCAGGCCGCCGACCGTCCGGGCAGCGCGGAGGAGACCGAGTCCCTCCACCACGGCTGGACCGCCACCGAGGTCTTCCCGCTCATGCTGTTCTCCCTGGCCGGCATGATGCTCTTCCCCATGGTCAACGACCTCATCGCGCTGTTCGTCGTGCTCGAGCTGGTGTCGCTGCCGCTCTACATCATGGCGGCCACCGCCCGCCACCGCCGTCTGCTGAGCCAGGAGGCGGCGCTGAAGTACTTCGTGCTGGGGGCCTTCGCCTCCGCGTTCCTCCTGCTGGGCTCGGCCTTCCTGTACGGCCTGTCCGGCTCGGTGTCCTACACGAGGGTCGCCGACGCGCTCGCCGTCGGCGGTGCGATCGACGTGATCGACATGGACTGGCTCGGCCTGGCGGGCGTGGCCCTGGTGACCGTGGGGCTGCTGTTCAAGACCGCAGCCGTGCCCTTCCACGCCTGGAGCCCGGACGTCTACCAGGGTGCCCCGACCCCGGTCACCGGCTTCATGGCCGCCGGCGTCAAGGCCGCCGCCTTCCTGGCGCTCGTGCGCTTCTACTACCTGGTCGGCGGCGCGTTCGGGTGGGACATGGCCCCGTTCCTGTGGACCGTCGCGATCCTGACCATGGTGGTGGGCACCGTCGTCGGCGTCGTTCAGAGCGATATCAAGCGCATGCTCGCCTACTCGGCCATCGCCCACGCCGGCTACATGCTCATGGGCATCATCGCCCTCAACGGGACGGGCATCAGCGCCCTGCTGCTCTACGCGCTCGCCTACGGCGTGGCCACCGTCGGGGCCTTCGGCATCGTCGCCCTGGTGCGCACGGGGCACGGTGGTGCGGCGGGCGCCGAGGCCACCGACCTGGGGTCCTTCGCGGGCCTGGGGCGGCGCAACCCGTGGCTCGCCGCCGCCATGGCGGTGTTCCTGCTGTCCTTCGCCGGCGTGCCGCTGACGGCGGGCTTCGTCGCCAAGTTCGAGCTGTTCATCGCCGCCGTCGGCGGCGGGGCCATGTGGCTGGTGATCGCCGCGGTCATCTCCTCCGCCATCACGGCCTTCTTCTACATGCGGCTGATCGTCCTCATGTTCTTCCGCGAGCCCGAGGGGAGCGGGGTCGTCGTCGTGGAGTCGATGGGTCCATCGGGTGCCGCCATCGTCGTGGCGGTCTTCGTCACGGTGGCGCTCGGAGTGCTGCCGCAGGCCGTTATCGCGCTCCTGGGCCGCGCCGCTATGCTCCTACCGTGATCGGATCGCTGCCCTTGAACGCCCCTCCGCAGCTCGAGGGACGGATCATCCCGGCTCTCGAAGCCGTCGAGGCGCGTCTGCTCGACGTCGTCAGCAATGCCGATGAGACCATCAACCCGCCCACCTCCCATCTGGCCGAGGCCGGGGGGAAGCGGCTGCGACCGGTTCTCACGCTCCTGACCGCCCAGCTCGGGGATACCGGCCTGGCCGTGGGGGAGCAGGTGCTCGACGCCGGCGTCGCCGTCGAGCTGACGCACATCGCCACGCTCTACCACGACGACGTCATGGACGAGGCGCCTCTGCGCCGCGGTGCGCCCAGCGCCCAGACGGTGTGGGGCAACTCCGCCGCGATCCTCACCGGCGACGTGCTGGTGGCGCGCGCTTCCCAACTCGTCGCGGCGCTCGGTCCACGGGCCGTGCTCGCCCATGCCAAGACCTTCGAGCGCCTGTGCATGGGGCAGCTCCACGAGACCCTGCCCCGTCCGGCCGGCACCGATCCCGTCGACCACTACATCCGGGTCCTGGCGGACAAGACCGGCTCCCTGATCGCCATGTCCGCTCGCTACGGCGCCATGCTGGCCCGCGCCGGCGACGCCACAGAGCGCATCGTGGAGGAGTTCGGCGAGAAGATCGGGGTCGCCTTCCAGCTGGCCGACGACGTCATCGACCTGGCGAGCGACTCCGAGACCACCGGCAAGACCCCGGGGACGGATCTGCGGGAGGGTGTGGACACCATGCCGGTGCTCCTGCTGCGCAAGGCCCTGGCGGCGGGCGAGCTCGACGCGGCCGGACAGTCGATCCTCTCGAGGCTGTCGACCGGGAACCTCGACGACGACGCGGTGCTGGCCGACGTCGTCGCCCGGCTGCGCCTGCACCCGGTGCTGGCGCGCACGCGGGAGATGGCCATGACCTGGGCCCGGGAGGCCGTGGGCGTGCTCGCAGGGCTGGAGGACGCCGTCCGCGCCGGGACGCGCCGGCGCCTGGATGCGACGGGCGCCGACGAGGTCGAGCGGCGGGCTGCTCTGGCCGACGCGGAGCAGCGCGTCGAGCTCGTGCGGGAGGGCATGGAGGAGTTCGCGCGGCTGCTCGTGGACAGGGCGGCCTGAGGCGTCCGGGACGGGCCGCGCTCCTCTCACCGACCGATCCCGCACTCGCCGGGTCTCCCCATGGAGTGATGGGGAGTGATGGGGAGTGCCCGGGGACGAGCGGGTACCTGCCCATCGCGAGCGGCGGCCTGGGGTGCATAGCGTGTCGGGCACATGCTCCCGATGCGCTGAAAGGTCCCCGACATGATTTCCTCCGCGACGTCGTTCGCCGATCGCAGCTCCCGACCGACTCGCCGCAGTGTCCTGGCACTGTCCGCCCTGGCCGGGGCGGGGGCCGTCCTGGCCGGTTGCGGGATGCTCGGGAAGAGCGGTGCGGCGTCCGGGAAGGACTCAGGCTCTGCTGCCTCTGCTCGTGCTGCGGTGGCGGCGTCGACCGGGCCTCATGGTGGGGTGGTGTTCGACACGGAGTACAAGGGTGCGCCGCTGACGGTGGAGGTCGGTCCGGTTGCGGTGAAGGACAAGTACTCGGTGGCGAGGTTTCACATTTCCTCCGACTCTGAGGAAGCCGTGTACCTCAGTCAGGCCTTCGCCATTGGGACGAATGTCTCCACAACGGCTGATGTCCGCATGATGTCGTTGGAGCGAAGCGTGGTCTACCCCGAGCTGGCGAGGAACAATAAGGACCTCGGTGGTGCGGTTTCAAAGGGTAAGCCGGTTGAGGCGTTTCCCGTCTTCGCGGCTCTGAGTGATGACGTCCGGTCGGTGGAGATGCTTCTCCCCAATATGGGTGTTGTGATCGGCATTCCGGTGGTTGCGGCGTCGGATGTGGATTTTGACATCGCTGACGTGATCGCCAAGGCGAAGCTCGATGAATCCGATCCCGGTCCCTTCGAGCTCGAGCGGACGGCCGTGTCGATGGACGGCTCATCGGATACGAAGCAGGATGAGACGTCGACGACGGTGACGGTGGCCGGGGACGTCACCTTCGCGACTGACTCCGATCAGCTCTCGGCACAGGCCGATGCTGTGTTGGCCGGTGCGGTGGAGCAGATCGAGAAGTACCCTTCGGGTGGGGAGCTGACGATTACTGGGCACACCGACGACGTGGCTGACGACGCGCATAACCAGGATCTGTCGGAGCGGCGTGCCGAGGCGGTATCGGAGCGGCTCAAGGAACTGACGGACTTGTCCAAGTGGAATCAGTCCGTCTCGGGTGAAGGGGAGTCCTCGCCGCGAGTGCCGAACGACACCGACGAGCGCAGACAGGCCAACCGCCGAGTGGAGATCACGCTGACGCCGTCGAAGCCCGCCGAAGCCGGTGCGTCGCCGAGCGCGAGTGCGGCTCCGCCATCAGCCGCCACGCCCGATCCAGCCGGCCCGGTGGGTAAGGGGCCGGAGGGTGTCGATGTGACGGTCGAGGGGAAGACCGTGCACATGTCGATCGACCATGTGGTTCGAGTGGGGGAGTACGTGACCGGAAAGGTGGTGCTCACCTCTGACGAAAAGGTCTATGTGCCGGTCTCTTCCTTCGCGTTGCCGGGAAAACTCATGGAATTGCGCGGACTGTCCGGAGTTTATGGTGTGAGTAGTTTGACCATCCTCAGTGGCGGATTAAGGCATCTGGAGGCGGATTATGCGTACTCTGATGGCAGACGATTTCCTTTGGCCAATAACTTTGTGTACGATCTTGAGCCCGGGGCCTCCCAGTCTTTTCCGGTTGTCTGGCCGGACGTCGGTGAGGACAGCATTATGATTGATATTCCCGCAGGTAAGTACCGTTATGCGAGGGAGCGAATCATCGCCCGCCTCACCGACGTCCCTGTAATTGATGCGTAGTGTCTCGGCTGCTCAGAAGGGTGGGGCCTCGTCGATGAGTGGTGCGAGTCCCAGGATGCGGGTGGCTTGTGGGTAGGGGGTGGTCTCGTAGTCTCCGGCCTGTCCGCCGGGGCGGGGGCCGCGGGTCGCGAGACGGACGCGGCCACCGCCGCAGGCGTTGGTGCCGGGGTCGGCGTGGTCGTGGGCCTGTTCGTCGAGGGCGGTGTTGAGCCGGTCGATGAGGTCCGGGGTGATCGCTTGCTTACGTTCGCTGGTACGACGGCGCCGGGGACGTCGTGCTGGTGGGGGCCGACCTTTCGGGGCAGGCGGTCGATGGCGCCGTCCGGGTGGCGCTGGTAGACGGTCTTGTCGGGGGTGCGCCAGGACAGGTCGCCGGTGGACTCGTCTCTGGTGAGCTCCCATCCGGGGGTGTGCTTGAGGCGGTGGTGGGCCTGGCACAGGGTGACGAGGTTGTCCAGGCTGGTGGTGCCGCCCCGGCTCCAGGGGGTGAGGTGGTCGATGTCGCAGCGCTGGGCGGGGATCTGGCAGGTGGGGAAAACGCAGGACCGGTCGCGGGCGCGTACCAGGTCGGCCAGGCCGGCCGGGGGCCGGTAACGGGTCCGGCCCACATCCAGGACGACTCCGCTGATCGGGTCGGTGACCAGGCGCCTCCACGTCCCGCCCGTGGCCAGGGCCCAGGCGGTCAGCGCCGGCACCGCCACGCTCCGGGACCCGATCCTCACCTTGGCAACCTCAGTGGCCTGTGCGAGTGCGGCGGGGTTCTGAGCCGTCGAGATGGAGCCGGCGGCGAGTTCGGCGGCAGTGATGGTCTCAGCCGCTGTGGTGCTCTGAGAAGCGGGAACGTCCTGTCCGCAAGCAGGCAGACTCCTCCCACCAGCGGAGGGCGGACTGCTGCCACTGGTCGCGGTCGGACTTCTCCCGCTGGAACCGGGCGGACTCGTCCCAGCGGGATCAGTGCGCGCAGCATCCCCGGAATCCTTGGCGAGGTCCTGGTTCCGCTCGCCGTCTCCAGAATCATCGCCTCCAGAATCACCGCCTCCAGGGCCGCCGCCGGGGCCGCGACCAGCGAGGTCCGCCGGCGGGGCCAGACCCGCCGGATCGGCCGGATTGTCCAGACCGGCTGGGCTGGCCAGGCTGGTGATGGGGACGGTGACCTGGACGTCGATGCGGATGTTCTCGGGCAGGGGCGGGCGACCGGTGGCCGAGGGCGTCCACCACGGACTGGTAGACCCCACCAGGCCGCTCAAGGCGCCCAGGAGTCCTTCCAGGGGTATCCCGTCAGGCAGCAGCCGCCCCGGGCTCGCGCCAGCCGTGGCGCCACGCTCGTCATCGGCTGCCGTCTCTGCTCTGCTGCCGCCAGCGCCACGGCGGTCACCGAGACCACCGACTCGTGAGCCGACGGATTCAGGGTCGATTGTGCCTGATGCGGCCCAGGAATCCCGAGCAGTCGGCGAACCCGCCGGTGCCGCGGGCGAAGACGCCGCTGCCTCCGAACCGCACTCGCCGGTCCGCCTCTCGGTCCGATCACTGGAAGCGTCCTGGGCGGGCCGGCTGAAGGCTGCCCGCTGACCGGTGCGCAGCGTGGACAGGGTCATGGCGGTGATGACGTCGGCTCGCAGCTGGGCCAGAGTGCGTTGCTCGCCGGCGGCCCGGGCGCTGGCGGCGATCGCGTCCAGGGTCGCGTCCAGCAGGACGGCGTCCATGGTGGGCAGCAGCAGACGGATCTGGGAGACGCCCTCACCCGCCGATCTCGGGCGCGACACGCACCGCCGCTCCACGTCGGCCCGAGCCCGCTCGGCATGCCCCTCGGGGTCGACCTGCATGAGGGCCCGCTCGATGTCCCGCCCCACCTGCGACACGCTTCGCCTCGGCGCCTGAGGCAGGACCTTCTTCTGAACCGCCAGCGCCACCGGGGTGGGCACCCCCTCCAGGCGACGAGTCACCAGACAGGCCTTCGCCGCATCCAGCGCCCCGCAGCGCTCCATCGCCTCCGTGGGACCGAAGCCAACGTCCATCAGCGCGCTGCCGTGGTCCACGATCCGCCCGGCCCGAGTCCGCGAGATCCCCAGACGGGCCGAGAGCAGGCAGGTGGTGTTGAACCTGCGCTCCTCATAGCCCACCACCGGCGAGACCGTGCCGCCCGGCCCCCACTGATCCGGATGAGCCGACAGCTCGCCGCAGCCGGTCAGGCAGGCTGCGGCGAGCGACTCGCCCCAGGTGGCCCAGGCCGCCAGACGGTGGCAGGCCGCCGCCAGCTCCCCCAACCCCGCAGCCCCCAAACCAAGCAGCCCCGCCGCGGCGGACTCCTCCACGCCCACGACTTCGCGCCCCTCGGCCGTGGCCACCAGGGCCGCGTCACCACCCGGCTCGTCGGCGAACAGGTCCCCGTCGTCAGCACCAACGCCGTCGTCGGGGCCCTCGGCGCTATCGCCGTCATCGTCGTCCTGGACTCTCACCAGCAGTCGGGCCAGCAATTCCTCCACCACGCCGGCCAGCTCACCACCGGCCACCAGAGAAGCCAACAGCTCCGTCGCCTCCTCCGCGGATATCGGCGGCACCGCCGCTGATATCCCGACGGGCGCACCCGCTCCGCCGGGCGCCACGTCGGTGCCCGGGTCACGAGAAAGCGCGCCTCTTTCGAACATATGTACAGTATAGTCGGATTCTCCGGCGTTCGCACGGTGATGTGGAGGCTTATTCATGGGGGTGTTTGGGGCCCGGGCGCTGGGACTGTTCCTGTGCGTGCGCCTGACCCTGACCTATCTGAGGCACAACCTGCCCCAGGAGCTGCTCGCCGAGGTCCACGGCGTCCGGCGGGCCACCGCCTCCCGGGTCGTCGCCGCCTGCACGCCCCTGATCGCCTCCGCCCTCCGTGAGCACGTGCCGACCGTGGAGGACCTCGACGGCCCAGCTGATCATCGACGGCGCCCTTCTTCAGTGCTGGTCCTGGAAGGACCACCCCGAGTTTGGCCCAAGGCGAGCACGGGACCATCGGGCTGAACGTCCAGGTCGCCTGCGCCCCCTCGGGCCACCTGGCGTGGGTCTCCGACCCCCCAGGACGGCGGGGTCCACGACGCCGAGCCCCTGCGCCGCTCCGGCCTGCTCGACGTCACATACACCCCATGAATAAGCCTCAGGAGCCGCGGTGGGGCTCTCTGATATGAGGACCCGGACGGCAGGAGAGCTCGCGCGCGGAAAGGGCGAAGCCGTTCCCGTCATGTTGCTGTTGCCGTTGCCGTGGCGGTCTCCTCGGGGGCGTCAGAGGGTGTCGAGTGCTCCGGGTGGTCCATCCATCCGTTTGCCGGATAGAAGGCGCCTTGTAGCGCGAGGCCCCATGCGGAGACCGCGATAGGCCCGTTGTCGGTGTCGATCGGAACCTGCCCGATATCCTGACCGGACGATAGGGACGTCAGTTGAAGAGTTGCGTTTCCTTTATATTCTGGACGGTCCGGCGTGGTCGTATAGGCGATATCGCCGAATACGCAGGCCGCACGGGGAACGGCTCGTTCATCGGAGGCCCAGGACAGCATCGGCGTCGTCGCCCCGGGCTGGCGCACAGAGAATGTGGGTTTTGTGTATGTGCCGTAAAGGATGACCTCGTGCTGGCCCGTGTAGATATCGAATGTATACATGTTGTGAAAATATTCGCGCTGGCGGCTCAGTGCGACGCTGTCCCCCGTCGTGAGGTTTCGCATGTGCGAGCTGTCGCTATCGCCGGCCCCCGGAGTGGCGCGAGTCGTGTAGTAGTAGATCCAGTCGTCCTGGACTCTTTCGATCCGCCACTCGTCTTCCGTGGTCTCTGTGGTGCCGTTGGTGAGGTAAACGAATACCGCCTTCGAGCTCTCGTCCATTGCGGTCAATGCTTCCCCTTTTTCGTCCATGTCCTGATAGCTGCCGGTGAGAACGGTGCTCGCGTCGAACTGCGTCGACAGATCAGCGGTGCTCAGGCGGAATCCAAAGCCTCTGGCGCTTGCGGTGTCAGGGTCCTTGCTTCCGGCCACGAGCAGAGCGCTGCGGTCGGCATTGAAGTTCAAGGACACCCGATCGAGCAGGTATCCGCTGAACTTGTACTCCTCGACCAGCCGCGCCGATGCTGCGATCGCGTAGTCGGACGTGGAAACCTTGACCACGTCGATCGCGCACGTCACCGACTTTCTATACGAATAGTCCACCCGCGAGTCGTCGTAGTAAACGCCGGCCACAAGATAGGCGTGGGTGTCATCCATGATCGCGGGACCGGTCGCGACGCTGATCTCCGGGAGGACCGGGGTCGCTGTCGTGGTGGGGCTGGCACTCGCTTCTGCTTCCGGGGTGGAACTCGCCGCCAGGTCAACCAACGCCGCGCTCCAGTTCCCCTTGCTGTCCGGCGTCAATGCCCAGGTGGTCGGGCCCTTCAAGTCGACGACGACGGGGCAGTAACCTCCGGAGACGGTCTCCTGCAACTCGGGGATCGGGATCATCCCGCACAGATGCTGTCCGTGCAGAGCGGTGATCGTTGCGTTCGTCTGAACTCTGGTGTTCGGCCACACGGCCTGGTCGGAGAAATACGAGGGGACTGCGGTATCGGTCGGCGGCGATGGCCGCGGTGTCCTGCTCGGGGTCGGCATCGGGGCGATCGACGGGGTTGGCCCCGGAGCGGACTTGCCGAACGTGCCCGAGCAGGCCTTGAGTCCGGCCAGTGCGCCGATGGCCGTGGCCGTGGCGAGGAGCGTGCGACGACGCATAGTGGATTCCTTTCCTCCAGGAGGAATATCAAGAGGCAGTGGACGTGGCGGACGCATCCGGGCTCTCCGGTTCTGCTGTGATCGAAGAATCGAGCCAGGCGGTTGCCGAGTAGAAAGCTTTCTGAGTGGCGAGTCCCCATGGTGTGACGACGTTACCGCCTCCTACGGCCAGCCCCGTCTCGCCTTCGGCCTGAGTGATCTCCTCGCCTGTGCTGATCGACGTGAGATCGAGATGATCGATCGTGCTGCTCCCGGAGTCATCGAGGTGGTAGGATGAATACAGGATATTGCCGACGACGCACGCGCCGTCCGGTACTCTTCGTTCGTTCTCAGTCCATTTCAGCGCCGGTGCGGCGGCTCCCGGCAGGCGCACGGACAAAGAGGGATCGGAACCGTACTGATGATTGAACGCAAGGCTCGCCTGCTGATCGGAGGAGATGGACGGCCACCACCTGACCTCGTTCTCCCAGTCGTCCTTCAGGACAACGGTCTGACCGGAGGAGACGTTTCTCGTCAGGCCTTGTCTCGTCAAGCCTTGCTCGTCGGTGGTGTCGGCCCTGTAGTAGTACCAGTCGTCCCTCACGATGATCGGGAGGGCTCCTCCAGTGCTTTCGTGCTCGCCGTTGCCTAGAAACATGATGATCGAGGTCGATGCGGTTGCGGGCTTATAGCCGATGGCCTGACCGTAGAAGCTGATATGGGTGATATATTGATCCTCCAGGATGGAGCGCGCGTCGAGCTCGACCGACAGATCCGCAGCGCTGAGGCGGAGGGCGATGTAATTCTCGGGGGGCTGAGTCGCCGACGATTCGTCTCCTTCTCCCTCTCCCGTCATGATGAGGGAGCTCCGATCGGCGGAAAAAGATAATCTGATGCTCTCGACGTTCTCGGCCGAATAGTTCTCGGCAACTGTTGCGACGTTCGTGATGGAGGCGTCGGAAAGGCGGACCTTGGCCACAACAACCGGGCAGGTCGCGCCCTCGGGAGAATGATCGTACGATGAAGGGTCCTCGGTGCTCGGGGAGGATAGGATGAGGGCGCCTATGGTGAGATAAGCGTATTCGTCGTCGAGAAGCGCGGGACCCATCATGATCGTGGTGAGCGCGGTTCGCGGGTCCTTGCCCATGCTGTAGCGACTAACCGTTTCCGCCTCCTTGGTCGTCCAGGACCCGTTCTCATCCAGAAGGACTGCGTGGGTCGTGAGGCCTCCTACGTCGACGACGACGGGGCACCACCCGCCGGTGATGACGTCGAGTGCCTCCTTGATCCTGGCACCGCCGCACAGATAGCGGTCGCGGGCGGCGGTGATGACGGCGTCGGTGTCCGTTGTCTGCGCTGTCGGCCATGTGGGCCGATCTGCGAATGACGTGGGAGCCGAGTCGGGTCCTGGGGGTGGTGCCGGAGCGGAGCGGTTGGGCCGTCGAGTCTGATGAGTGCAGGCGGCCAGGACGGGCAGGGCCGCGGTGACCGCGGTGGTGGCTGCGGCGGTGGCGAGGAAGGTGCGACGACGCATGGCGCTCCTATGGCTTCCTGGAACGGGGGCGGGCTTCTCGATGCTCGGCATCAAGATTCGGCTGCGGGGACGTGGACTTCTTCTGATCCGGGAGCATCTCCCAGAGCCGTGAGGCGAGGTCTGACCAGTCATGATGCTCCTGTTGAGGAGGGTGCGGGGTCTTCCGCCCATTCGCTTGCGGGGTAGAAGCAGTATCCGTTGCTGATCCCATAGGGGGTGACTGCGTTGATGCCCCCTCCTGCTCGGGCCTTGTCGAGCTGGAGGTTCTTGATGTTGTTTCCTGACTCCAGGTCGGTGACGCTGATCCTGCCGGATGCGGAGCGTGTGTAGAGGTTGGCTCCGTACACGAGTCCCGACGCGGGCACTGTCCGTTCTGCCGTGGTCCAGGTCAGCGTTGCTGTGGTCGAACCCGGCGGGCGCACGTCGATCTGATCCGATGCGCAGGTAATGATGTATCCTCCGTCTGCCGTCGTGGTCCCGGGGGAGGAGTAAGTGCCGGGGTATCCGGTGAGGACACCTTCCTCGCCGGTGCCCAAGTCGGTCATGACCATTGTATGGCCCCCAGGTTCGTATCGACTCGAGTAGAGCCATCGTTCGCACACGAATCGAGGGGTATCCCCTTTGGGGACCTCGTGGGGAGCGCCGTCGGTCAGAGTGACTATCGTGGTGCCTGATGTGATATTACTGTCTTTGTCCGTGCAGACGGCCTCGTCCCCCAGGTCCCCCCGGCAGGTTCCCGTCAGAACAGAATGCGCGTCGAATTGGACCGATAGATCTGCGATGGATAACCGGATGGCCAGATAAGGGTCACTACCGGTCGTGAGCATGAGGGCGCTTTCGTCGGAGGTGGGGGCGATGCCCCCGCTCGGCCCATTCCGAGTGGTGAGCGAATAGATGGGAAAGCCGGTCGAGAGCTGGGCGCTGGAGACCACGTCGGCGTCGGACAACCGGATCTTGAGCAGGGTCAAGGAGCCGTTCAAATCCGTCGGGCCGTCGGTTGCTCTCGCTCCTTCATTCCTGCCAACGATGACGTAGGCGTGATCGTCGTCGAGAGCGGAGGGCCCGGCGGCGAGCATCGTGACGGCCCCGGGGCTCGGCGTGGCCGTCTCCTCCGGTGGTTCTATCAACGTGACAACGGACGTGCGGTAACTGGTCCCGGAGTCGTCGGGGAGCACGGCGTAGACGTCGGGACCGCTGAGGTCCACGATGACCGGGCACATTCCCCGGAGGTCCGTTCGATCCGGGAGGTAACGGGCATTGATGCTGCCGGTGAGGCAGTGGCCGCGGGCGCACATGACGCGGCACTCGTCCTCCCGGACCGGGGTGTCCTCCTCGACTACTCCTGGTGGTGGCCAGAGCGGCTCCGTGCCGAAGTCGGTGGGCGCTGCCGTGGGGCTTGGTGGCGTCGGCACCGGCGCGCTCGGGTTCGCCGTGCTTGAGGGTGAGCTGTGAGAGCGCGTGGCGGTGCACCCGCCGGGGAGGGAGAGGCCGGCGCCCGCTGCGGCGCCGAGGGCGGTGGTGAGAAATGTGCGGCGGCGCATGCTGCTCCTGTGGCGTACTGGAACGGGGCCGGCCATTGCGACGGCCCCTTGATGGTCGGCCCGCTCCCGACTCGGGGCAATGGGGAGTTGTCCCGAACCCATCGACCGGGATCGCGCCGACGTGACGCGCCTCAAAGCGAGGATGTCGTCCGCACCCTGGGTGAGGCGGGCCTTCCTCCATAGACTGTGGTGCGGTGCCCCGCCGCCGTCCCCCGCCCGGGTCCGCCGGTCCCGGTGCCACATCCACGCCCCCTCTGCCAGGAACGAAGAACAGTGAACGCACGTCCCCTCAATGTCGCCGTCATCGGAGCCGGTCCCGCGGGCATCTACGCCTCGGACATCCTCTCGAAGTCGGGCATGGAGGTCCGTATCGACCTGTTCGAGCAGCTGCCCGCGCCGTACGGCCTCGTGCGCTACGGGGTGGCCCCCGACCACCCGCGCATCAAGCAGATCATCGTCGCCCTCTACAAGATCCTCCAGCGCGGCGACATCCGCCTCATCGGCAACGTGGAGGTGGGCCGCGACATCTCCGTGGCCGAGCTCCACGAGCACTACGACGCCATCATCTTCTCCACCGGCGCCGACACCGACGCCCCCCTGGACATCCCCGGCGTCGATGCCCCCGAGTGCTACGGGGGCGCCGACTTCGTCTCCTGGTACGACGGCCACCCCGATCACCCGCGCACGTGGGATCTCAGTGCCAGGGAGGTCGCGGTCATCGGCGTGGGCAACGTGGCTCTGGACATCTCGCGCGTCCTGGCCAAGCACGCCGACGACCTCATGACCACCGAGATCCCGGCCAACGTCGCCGCCGCCCTCAAGAACTCCCCGGTCACCGACGTCCACGTCTTCGGACGCCGCGGTCCCGCCCAGGTGAAGTTCACCCCCCTGGAGCTGCGCGAGCTCGGCAAGCAGGCCGATGTCGACGTCCTCGTCGATGAGGAGGACTTCGAGTACGACGAGGGCAGCCAGGCCGCACTCAAGTCCTCCAACCAGCAGCGCCAGGTCGTCAAGGCCCTCGAGGGCTACGCGATGCAGGAGCCGGAGGACCTCACCGCCTCCCACCGCATCCACATCCATCTCTTCCAAGCGCCCGCGGCCGTTCTCACCGACGACGGCGGTCACGTGCGGGCCCTGCGCACCGAGCGCACCCGTCTGACCGGCGACGGCGGCGTCACCGGCACCGGAGAGTTCCACGACTGGCCGGTCCAGGCCGTCTACCGCGCCGTCGGCTACGCCTCCAGCAGCATCGAGGGCCTGCCCTTCGACGCCGAGCGGCACGTCGTGCCCAACGAGGGCGGCCGCGTGCTCGGGGAGGACGGCGAGCCGCTGACCGGCCTGTACGCCACGGGCTGGATCCGGCGCGGCCCGGTGGGGCTCATCGGCTCCACCAAGTCCGACGCCCAGGAGACCGTCTCGAACCTCGTGGCCGACGCGAACGCCGGCCTCCTGCACGCCGGGACCGACGACGAGACCCAGGTCGGCCACGACGCCCTCATCGCCCTGCTGGAGTCCCGCGGCGTCCCCTTCACCAACTGGGAGGGCTGGGAGCTGCTCGACGCCTACGAGCGCGAGCTCGGCGAGGACTACGGCGAGGTCGTCGTCACCGGCGGCGAGACCAGGTCGCGCGAGCGCGTCAAGGTCGTCTCCCGCGACGCCATGACCGCGATCTCCCGCTCCACCGAGGTCCCCGAGGACCTCATCGGCCGGCCCGAGGCGGACCGCGTGCCCGAGCGCGTCGCCGACCGCCTGGCCGACTGACCCAGGGCTCGGCGGCCCTGCCGCCGGTGCCGGTCGATACGCGTCAACCCGTCCCCTCACGACGACCACCCCGGAGGTAGAACCATGCGAATCGGTGTTCCCACCGAGATCAAGGACAACGAGTTCCGCGTCGCCGTCACGCCGGCCGGCGTTCACGCGCTCGTCCGGCACGGGCACATCGTGGCCGTCCAGGCGGGCGCCGGCCAAGGGGCCTCGATCCCCGACGAGGAGTACGTCGTCGCCGGCGCCGCCATCGTCGACGACGCCTCGGCGCTCTGGGCCGACTCCGAGCTCATCCTCAAGGTCAAGGAACCGGTCGCCGAGGAGTACCGGTTCCTGCGCCCGGACCTGCTGCTGTTCACCTACCTCCACCTGGCTGCGGACCGCCCCCTGACCGAGGAGCTCCTCTCCGAGCGGGTCACATCCATCGCCTACGAGACCGTCGCGACCGACACCGGTGCCCTGCCCCTCCTGGCGCCCATGTCCGAGATCGCCGGGCGCCTGGCCGCCCAGGTGGGCGCGGACGCCCTGCTGCGCCCCCGCGGCGGGGCCGGCGTCCTGCTGGGCGGGGCGGCCGGGGTGCGGCGCGGAGACGTCGTCGTCCTGGGAGGCGGCACCGCCGGCCTGAGCGCCGCGCGGGTCGCGGCCGGCATGGGCGCGGATGTCACCGTCTTCGACGTCGACCCCGTGCGCATGCGCCGCATCGAGGAAATCGATGGCGGAACCATCCGCACCCGCTTCTCCACCGAGCTCGACGTGGCGCGGGCCTGCGCCGGAGCGGACCTGGTCATCGGCGCCGTCCTCGTGCCCGGGGCCCGCACCCCGAACCTGGTCACGCGCGCGATGGTGGAGACCATGCGGCCGGGCAGCGTGCTGGTCGATATCGCCATCGACCAGGGCGGCTGCTTCGAGGACTCCCGCCCCACCACCCACTCGGCGCCGACCTTCGAGGTGGACGGCAAGGTCTTCTACTGCGTGGCGAACATGCCCGGTGCCGTGCCGCACACCTCCACCTACGCGCTGACCAACGCGACCCTGCCCTACGCGCTCGCCCTGGCCGACGACGGCTGGCGCGACGCGATCGGGGCGCACCGCGACCTCGCCCGCGGCCTGACCACTCACGCCGGAGCGCTGTACACCGCCGGGGTCGGCGAGGCCCTGGGGATCCCCGCGGCCGACGCGGCCGCCCTGCTGGACTGAGCGGATCGGGCGCGGGGGCCGGGGCCCGCATCGTCTCAGCGTGCGCACAGACAGTGCTCATACACTGCCCGTCATGACCGAAGCCAATCACCACAACGGGTTCAAGACCGCCCTCCTCATGGGCGGTCTGTGGAGCCTGCTCCTCCTCTTCGGGTGGGTGCTCGCCAAGGGCACCGGCTCCTCGATCTGGCTGTTCGTCATGCCGCTGATCGGTGTCGCCCAGACCGCCTACTCCTACTGGAACTCGGACAGGCTCGCCGTGCGCTCCATGGGCGCCATCGAGGTGACCGAGGCCCAGCAGCCCCGGATGCACGCCATCGTGCGGGAGCTCTCCGCCGCGGCCGGACAGCCCATGCCGCGCCTCTACGTGGCGCCCACCATGAGCCCCAACGCCTTCGCCACCGGCCGCGACCCGGCTCACGCCGCGGTGTGCTGCACCCAGGGCATCCTCCAGCTCCTCAACGATCGCGAGCTGCGAGGGGTTCTGGGGCACGAGCTCTCCCACGTCTACAACCGCGACATCCTCACCGGCTCCGTCGCGGCGGGCATCGCCGGGGTCATCTCCTCGGTCTCCATGATGCTCATGTGGTTCGGCGGCGGGAGGGACCGGCGCGAGGGCAATGGCCTCGTCGTGCTGCTCCTGGCCCTGCTGGCCCCGCTGGCGGCCAGCGTCACCCAGTTCGCCATCTCGCGCACCCGGGAGTACGACGCCGATCACGACGGAGCCGTCCTCACCGGTGATCCGCTGGCCCTGGCCAGCGCGCTGAGCAAGCTGGAGTCGGGCGTCTCGCGCGTGCCCATGGGGCAGGACCCGCGGGTGGAACCGGTCTCCTCCATGATGATCGCCAACCCCTTCGGACGGGTCCGCAACCTCTTCTCCACCCACCCTCCCATGGGCCGGCGCATCGAGCGCCTGGAGCAGATGGCCGGCTACTGACGGCCCGCCACCGGCCGATCGTCGCCCCGTCGTCGAGATCGGTCCGGTTCCGCACCGAGATCGGTTCCGGGAACCGCTTCGTCGTCCTCGGACCAGGGGCGCCCGGTGGTCGGGCCAGCCCGACCACCGGCTGGCCAGGTGGCGGACTGGGACCACCGGCGTCACCGGGGCAGGATGTCCCCATGAGCCTTCCACCCTCATGGGGACGCCGCTATCGGCAGCTGGGACGTGACGCCGTCTACCTCCTGCTCTCCTGGCCCATCCACCTTCTCGCCTTCATCGTCGTCGTGCCGCTGACCGCCCTGGGGGCGGGAGTCATCATCGTCTGGGTCGGCGCGCCCATCCTGGTGCTGAGCCTGGCGATCTGCGCCGGTTTCGCCGCCGCTGCGCGCCGCGCCGTGGCGGCCGTCGATTCCAGCGAGTACGTGCCCGGGCGCTACGCGCGGGCGGAGCCCGGGGCCGGGCTCACGCGCCGCCTGGCCGTGCCGCTGCGCGACCCGCAGCGCTGGTTGGACCTGGTCTGGGTCGTCGTCGGCCTCGTCGTGACGCTCGTGACCTGGGCCGTGTCCATCGCCTGGCTCGCGATAGCGATCGCCGGGCTGCTCGGACCCGCTGCGGAGGTGGTCCTGGACTCGGTCCTGGGATCCCGGAGCGAGTCCCTGGCCGAGCTGCTCGGGCTGCGGCCGGCTCTGCTGTGGCAGATCGGGATCGACCTGACGATCGGTGTGCTGTTCTCCCTCACGGCTCCCTTCGTCCTGCGATCGCTGGCGCGCGCTCAGCAGGCCTTCACCCGCGTCCTGCTGTGCCGTGGTGGCGAGATCGCGCGCCTGGAGGCCTCCCGAGCCGCCGTGCGGCGCGCGGAGGCGGACGCCCGTCGTCGGCTGGAGCGCGATATCCACGACGGTCCCCAGCAGCGGCTCGTACGTCTGGGCATGGACCTGGCGCGGGCCAGGCGTCGGACCGCCGAGGACCCGGAGGCCGCGGCGGGCATCCTCACCGAGGCGATGGCCCAGACCCGCCAGACCCTCGACGAGCTGCGCAGTCTCTCGCGCGGCATCGCTCCGCCGGTGCTCGTCGACCGCGGCCTGTCGGCGGCCCTGATCGAGGCCGCCGCGCGCTCCGCCGTGCCGGTGACGGTGCGGGCGGACCTGCCGCACCTGCCCGATCACGTCGCTCATGCCGCCTACTTCGTGGCCAGCGAGGCGCTGGTCAATGTCAACAAGCACTCCGGGGCCCGCTCGGCCGAGCTCGGCGCCGTCGTCGACGGCGAGCGGCTGCGCCTATGGGTCGCCGACGACGGTGTCGGGGGAGCGGCGCTCGCCAAGGGGCACGGCCTGGCCGGGCTGGCCGAGCGGCTCGACGGCGTCGACGGCGAGCTCACGGTCACCTCGCCGGACGGCGGCCCCACCCGGGTTGAGGCGGTGATCCCGTGCGAGTCCTGATCGCCGACGACTCCGTTCTCCTGCGTCAGGGGCTCGCGCTCATCCTCGCCGAGGGCGGTCACGAGGTGGTCGCCGAGCTCGGCGACGGCCGGGCGCTCGAGGCCGAGACGCTGCGGCTGCGCCCCGAGCTCGTCATCGCCGACATTCGCATGCCGCCATCGCACACCGACGAGGGGCTGCGCGCCGCCACCCGTATCCGGCGGCAGTGGGGACGCGCCCCCATCCTCCTGCTGAGCCAGTACGTGGTGGCCGGCTACGTGCCCGAGCTCCTGGCCGATGGCGGGGGCGGTATCGGCTACCTCCTGAAGGACCGTGTCACCGACATCGACTCCTTCCTCGAAGCGGTCGAGCGCGTGGCGCGCGGCGAGCTGGTCCTGGATCCCGACGTCGTGGCCCAGGTGATGCACCGGAGCAGGCGGGACGACCCGATCGAGTCGCTCACGCCGCGCGAGCGCGACGTGCTCGCGCTCATGGCCGAGGGCTGCACCAATGCGGCCATCGCGGCACGGCTGGTGGTCACCGAGGGCGCCGTGGAGAAGCACACTCAGCGCATCTTCGCCAAGCTGGGCCTTCTTCCCGACTCCGCCGTGCACCGTCGGGTCAAGGCCGTGCTCACCCTGCTGTCGGCCTGAGCGGGCGGGGGCTCGATCCGACCCCGCCGGGCCGCCGGGTTCGTGCCGCGCCCCGGCGTCCCCGACGCCGCGACCGGGGCCCGCCGCGGCGGGGATCCCGGGCGTCCGGGTGTGACCAGGCCCCCACGGCGGGGAATGGCGCGGATCGTCGTCGGCTTGCTATTCTTCCACGGCGTCGCGCCCCCTGGATTCGGGACGGGCGCGGAGCACGGCGGGTTGCCCGAGCGGCCAATGGGAGCTGACTGTAAATCAGCCGCGGAA
>ERZ772967.971-NODE-971-length-20603-cov-2.810249_pt1 | contig 20603 bp, 16 predicted proteins | sample MGYA00511677_ERZ772967 | MGnify/ENA primary metagenome ERZ772967 (study PRJEB29015, sample SAMEA2737931) | human oral metagenome | biome: human oral; feature: human-associated habitat; material: dental | place: China | collected 2146 ...
CACTCACGCCTACACCGATAGCAAAAACGATGTAACGAATCGGAATATTAATCCTCTAACCGAAGCAGGCGATTTTTACATTTTTCGGCGTGTTTTGCAAAACGATTGACAAAGCTGTGCGGAATAATTATCGTTGATAATCATAGAAAAAATCGAAAACAGTATTCGAGACTGCAAACCGAGAGCAGGAGGAAGTGTTATGAAAAATTTCGGAAAAGCATGTATCGTGCTAAGCGCGTGTATCGTGTTTGCATTTGCGGGATGCAATAACTCCGGCGGCGGTGACGACTCTCCGCAAGTCGTCCGTGTAAGCGGCGTAACGCTTAACAAGTCGACGCTTACGCTCGATGTCGATACATCGGAAAAACTTATCGCAACCGTAAGTCCCGATAACGCATCCGACAAATCGGTAAAATGGCTGTCAAGCGATACGGAGATTGTCACGGTAACGGAAGACGGTACGGTCAAGGCCGTATCCGACGGAACCGGTTCCTCCGGCGATACGGCAACGGTTACCGTACGGACGACGGACGGCGCAAAGACCGCTTCGTGTACCGTAAAAGTCGGTCCTGCAGGCACCGTCGTTCCTGTCGAGGGCATAGCACTCGACAACACGGCGTTGATGATGCAAAAAGGTGAAAAGAAAAAAATTACCGCGACGGTACTGCCCCGTACGGCGACGGATACAACGGTTTCGTGGTCGGTAAGCGGTTCCTCCGTTTCGCTGAGCGCATCGACCGGTTCAAGCGTGACCGTAACGGCAAAAGACGGCGGTACGGCGACCGTGACGGCACAGGCGGGGAATAAAACCGCTTCATGCACGATAACCGTAGAAGAACCGCTTTCAGTTCGGGTGACGCGGGCAGACGGTTCTCGTTACACCGTTTCCGAAATAGACAAACTCGATTTAACAAAAGAATCCGATCGTGTCGATATCGCGATCTTCGGTGCGTGGCTGAACAGTGATGTAAGCACGCTCGGCAGCAAAATAAAAGACTCGAACGCAAACGTTTCTCTCGATATGACCGCGGCGATAGGTATAACAAAGATTGTCAGCGGCTTTTTCAGAGGATGTTTTCAAAACTGTGCAAAGCTGACGAATATTCGACTGCCCGTCAGCGTCACGGAAATTCAATCGCAGGCATTTTCGGGGTGTACGGCATTGGGCGAACTTACGCTCGGAACCGGGGTAACGAAAATCGCATACGATGCGCTTATCGGCTGCACAGGGTTGAAAAATTTTTCGATTTCCGACGATACGCTCATTACGGGTGGTTATTACGCAAATCGGTTGTTAAAAGATTGTACGAATCTTGAGTCCGTTACGGTTACCCATACCGACGGCAATACGACGGGTATCGTACAAAAAATGTTTGCAGGGAAAAATATAAAAACGCTCGTCGTGTCGGACGGCGTCCCGAAAATAGGAAGCGAAATGTTCGAAAACTGTGTATCTCTTACGACGGTTTCCGTTGCCGGCAGCGTACAATCGATCGGTAGGAGAGCATTTGCAGGCTGTGCCGCGCTTTCGAATTTAACGCTCAATGACGGGCTTGAGACGATAGAATCGAGCGCATTTAATCGCTGTGCCGCCCTTACCGACATAACGATACCGGATTCGGTAAGGGTAATTGATGAAAGCGCATTTAACGATTGCAGCGCGCTTACGAAGGCGACGTTGGCTAAAAATCTTACGGCGCTCGGCAGCAACTCATTTGCAGGGTGCGGAGCGCTTAAAACCGTTGTCTTTTCGGAAGCGGGCGGTTCTGGTACTCTGACCGTCGGAGACAGGGCCTTTGTAAATTGTTCGGCGCTTACCGATATTTCGCTTCCTGCGAGCGTAACGAAGGTAGGTGCCGGGGCGTTTGAGGGATGCACTTCGTTGGAATCGATAAGTATCTACGATTTGTGTACAACGGATGATTTTTATTTGTATGATAATGATGAACCGCGCTACAAGTGTCCGAAGCTGAACAAAGCCGTCGTCCGTCATGCGGAAGGAAATACCGAAGGCCGGCAAACTAAATTCTTTTATCAATCTGCGGTAAAAGAAGTCGTCATAGAAGAAGGAGTTACGAGCATATCTAAAGAAGCTTTTGCGTATTGTAAAAACCTTACGACGGTTACGATTCCTTCGACCGTAGAGAAGATCGGATACAGGGCATTTGGTTTTTGTGAAAAGCTCACTGCCGTAACGCTGCCGAAAAAGCTCAGCGAACTGGGCGACAGCGCTTTTTATAAGTGTACGGCGCTTTCTTTATTGAAGATGAACGATTCGCAGCTTTCCGTTTTACATGAATCCGTTTTTGGGGGATGCAGCGCTTTAACCGCCGTAACGCTCCCTGCCGGCATTATATCGATAGGGGCGAATGCATTTTCAAACTGTACAAAGCTGGACATAGAGACGCTTCCGCCGAATTTGCAAACGATCGGGAAGGAGGCCTTTTTGGCGGCGGGACTGAAAAAAGTTATACTGCCCGATACCGTGACGAGCATAGGAGAAAGAGCGTTTTATTGTTGTGAGACGCTTAAAACGGTTTCTATCGGAAAAGGAGCCGTAACCGTCGGAGAAGAAGCGTTCCGCGGATGTCCGGCGCTTGACGATCTTACGATTTCCGAAAGCGCTGAGAACAGAACGCTAGAGGACCACGCATTCGGCGGCTGTAAGTCGCTTTCCGCCGTCGTTATTCCGAATAAGGTAACGGTAAAAGACAATGTATTTTTATACTGTACCGGTCTCCGCAGCATAACGCTCGGTAAAGATACCGTTGTTGAAGGAAAGTATGGGACTGCAGGATTTCCGGACAATATCGAAGTGCACTTTACCGGAACGCTTGCGGACTGGTGCAATGAAGCGACCCGTATCGATACACTGTCGAGGTCGTATTCGTTGTATGTTATGCGTAATAATGAGGATTCGCTCGTTGAAGATATTTCGGACAGTACATTAAAGGATGTTGTATTTATACGAGATTGTGCATTTCAGAATTGTAAGAGCGTGAAGATGTTTAATCATCGTTTGGTTGAGTCGATTACGCATTTCGGTAAGAGCGCATTTGCGAATGCATCATCCATAACGTATTTTGATCTTCAAATGGGTATATCATCCGAGTTTCGTATTACTTATACTTGGTATAAAACAGAGGATAAAGCAGTGTGGAAAGCGTCCGATGTGTCAAAGGCGGAAAAAATCGATTATCTAGCCAATCTCGATTTGGGATCTCCGGAAAAGGCTTTTCCGATTTATAATAAAGATGCCGGCTATTATTGGTTTGCCGTAAAGAATCCCGAATAAAATAAAAAAACCTGCCGCGGTTATAGCGGCAGGTTTTTTTATCAGGCATAGTGTATATGCGGCAAAAAAATCACGGAGCACGGTACGTGCACGTTATCGTATATATGCTGTCGATTTCTTGTTATTTTAATATTTTCATGATATAATTTTCCTGTTCATATTGATAGAATTGTGCATCAATTTTTGCGTCTTGCAAATGAAGTGTTATCATAAAAGTGCAGATCTAAAAACCCGAAAATAAAAGAATTGGAGGATACAATGGGAAAGATTATTCCACGTTGGGAATGGAGAACATTCGGAAAGGAATTCGGTGAGGGGGAAGCCAGAATCAAGGCTCATGAGCTGGCGACATTCAAGAAGAGTTCAGAGAAGTACATACTCTCAAAAAACAGCAACGAGAACTGCAAGATACGTGATGATCTGATGGATATCAAGTCACTCAGACAGGTTAACGCAGACAAGCTTGAGCAGTGGTACCCGACCGCAAAGCTCTCCTTCCCGCTTTCAAAGGATAATATCACAGATCTGTTCAAGAATTATTTCAAGGTTGAAGTCCCGAAGCTCGAGAGAGACGAATACACCTATGAGCAGTACCTTGATGAGCTGGTTGCAAAGACCGAGGATCTCGAGATTGTTGATGTGTACAAGGAGAGATCCATCTATGATATCGAGGGAACCACTGTTGAGATTGCGGAGACGAAGTTCAACGGTGTTCCAAACAGGACGATCTGCGTTGAACACATTGATCCGGAACTGGTTATGAAGGTCGTTCGTGAACTCGGGGTGCAGGGTTATCCGAACATCAATTACCTGCGTGCCATGAAACAGGCTGTCGGTATGGAGAGTTAAAGGAGAAGCCCGTGAGCAGAAAAGCAATCATTGACATTGGGTCCAACTCAATCAAGTTCTTTGTGGGAGAGCTGGCCGCAGACAGAACCATAAAGACAGTGCTGGACACAAATGACATAGCCCGTCTTGGTGAGGGCCTTGATTCCACAGGAGCAATCAGTCCGGAGGCGATGGAGCGTAACGTCGCTTCTGTTGCGGCCTTTGCGAAACAGGCCAAGGAACTTGGTGCAGACCGGATTGTGAGCGTCGGAACAATGGCTCTCAGAAAAGCAAGTAACAGCGCTGAATTCGTGGAGAAGGTCAAGAAAACCTGTGGTATTGAGGTTCAGATCATCCCCGGAGAGGAAGAAGCCAGACTAAGCTACCTTGCGATCCTTTCAGGCCTTCCGCTGGAGAAGGATGCGGATCTGGTGGTCTTTGACACGGGAGGTGGAAGCACAGAGTTCATCTACGGCAAAGGCACACAGATGGTCAAGAGGTTCTCGGTCAACTTGGGTGCAGTCAGGATCACGGAGAACTACCTGAAAGCGGATCCCGTCTCCCCTGCAGATGTTCAGGCGGCCATTGCACAGATAGACAAGGAATTCAAGGAAGCCGGAGTCAACGGGAAACCGGCGCAGCTTGTCGGAATGGGCGGAACAGTCACCAGCATGGGTGCAGTGAAGCATAAGATGGTCAAGTATGACCCGTCGGTCATCCAGGGCTCACGTCTGACAAAGAAGGATATCGAAGAACAAATTGAAGAGTACTCAAAGCGTACAGTGGAGCAGAGAAAGGAGCTTCCCGGACTGCAACCCAAGCGTGCAGATGTGATTCTTGCAGGAGCCTGCATTCTGAAAGTCATTACGGACAGACTCGGCGCAGATGGGCTGACAATCTCAGACAGAGGTCTCCGACACGGTCTGGCCTTCGACCTGTTCCGGAAATAAGCAATGCAAACAAGGAGGTAAAGAATGAGAAAAGCATTAACTGTACTATTGATTTTGATCGTGAGCCTTACAACTCTATTTGCAAATGGCGGCAAGGAGAGTGCAGCAGACGGAAAGGAATGGAAGCCCCGTCAGCCGATTACAATCATGAACCATGTGGCAGTAGGAGGGGCAATGGACCTCTACTCAAGAAAGTGGGTTGAAATCGCCGCAAAGTATACAGATGCCACATTCGTCGTTGATAACAACTCAGGTGCCGGCGGGCTCACCGCCGGTGAATGGGTTCTGAACCAGGATGCGGACGGCTACACCGTCTTCGCACTGGCTCCAACCTACCTCGATGCCGTCATACAGGCAGAGCTTGACTGCTCAGAATATGTCGATGGTTTCATCTACATCTACAATCTTATGGCAGACCCGTACTGCATACTCGTCCCTAAGACTTCACGGTTCAGAACCTTTGAGGAGCTGATACAATGGTCAAGGGCAGGAAACCTCATCACGCTGTCAGAACCCAACTACGGAGCAAAATACATTGATGCGGTACAGGTCTTCGGTTCCATTAAAGGCGTAAACTTCAAAGCCATCTCCTATGAAAGCGCAAAGAAGAATTTCGCTGCACTGCTGGGCGGTCAGACAATAGCATCTGTCGGAAACCCCGGAGACACGAAAAAGTATGAGGTGAGAGCTCTTGTAATCGGAACCCCAACCCCTGTCCCCGGACTTGAGCATGTTCCGAACTATGAGAAGCTCGGCTATTCAAAGGAACTTGATACCATATCCATGTGGAGAGGTTATGCCGTCAAGAAGGGTACACCGGCAGGTATGGTCGCATGGTTCCAGGACATCTGCGACAAGGTTTCAGCTGACCGGGAGTGGATTGACTACATGACAGTAAACAAGCTTACAGTGCTGACCGAGAGGACTAAGGCCTTTACGGCAACAGTTGAGAAAGAAGTGGTCAGCACAATTGAGGTTCTCAAGAGCGTTGGCCAGATCAACAAGGAGTACAAGAGATAATTCTGTCCTGAAACCGAATTATACTTTCACCTGAAGGAGGCTTGTCCTCCTTCAGACCTTTTGCAGGGAAAACCTATGGAAAGCTTTTCAAAATGGCTGACCGGCCTTAGCTATTGGTGGATCTTGGCAGCCTTCGCTGCAATCATGGTCGGTCTGTACTTTCTCTTCAACGGCATGAAGATGACAAGGAACGTAAAGTGCCAGTTGCTTGTGCTCTGCGGCATGGATCTTGTCACGCTGCTGTTCTATCTTCTCACCTTCAACCTGAGAATCAGCAAGCTCGCGGCAGAGGCCGGAGTGACACCGAGGACAATGCCTAGGTTCTGGGCACTGTTCATGCTTCTCTGCTCAATCGGAGCATTTTTTGCGATCATAAAACAAGGGGCAAAGGAGGATGAGAAATTCAACAAGTGGGTCTTCTCCCTTCTTGTGGGATTGGGCTCTATCTTCAGTGTGCTCCTGTTCAATTACATCGGCTATTACATCTCAAGCGCAATCTTCATATTCGTTGTGATGGTTGCAATGGGAGAGAGGAACAAGCTCCAGCTGATTCTTGTCCCCATCATCTGGTGCCTGTTCACGTATTTTGTTTTCTACAAGCTGCTGTACATCAAGCTCCCTTTTGGAAGCCTGTTCAACGGATTGGTTAGGTAAGGATGTCCACATGGGTAATATCTTCGGAAATCTTGCAATGGGCTTCGGAACCATCGCCAACATACAGTCTGTCCTGTTCATTTTGCTTGGAGTGATTGTAGGGATTCTGGGAGGGGCAATACCGGGGATCTCACCGTCAATGGCGGTTGCTCTTCTTTTGCCGATCACCTACTCCCTTTCACCGATAACCGCAATGGTCATGCTGATGGGGATTTACATCGGCGCGAACTATGGCGGCTCCATCACAGCGGTGGCAATCAACACCCCCGGAACACCGTCCGCAACCGTTACAGCCTTTGACGGCTATCCAATGCTCAAGAACGGCAAAGCCGGAGAAGCAATGGGGATCTCTCTGTGGTCTTCAGTAATCGGAGGTCTGATCGGGACATTGATTCTGATCTTCTTCAGCGTTCCCTTATCACAGGTGGCCCTAAAATTCTGGCCCTCCGAGTACTTCGCGCTCTGCATAATGGGCCTGACCACAGTAGCCACACTTGGAGGAAAGCACTGGGAGAAGGCTCTTGTGACATGTGTTTTCGGTCTTCTGCTCAATACCATGGGGCTTGACCCGACCTTTGGAATCAAACGTTTCACCTTTGGTGTAACGAAGCTGTTCGACGGCTTTGAGATGGTTCCTGTCCTGATCGGTCTTTTTGCCCTTGGAGAGGTCCTCAACAACCTTGAGCACTATAAGGCAGGACAGAAGTCTACCCATGAGAAGGTTGACTACAAGCTTCCAAAGCTCAGATACTACTGGAAACTGAAATTCTCCATCCTACGCTCCGGTCTCATTGGCTGTATAATCGGGATATTCCCAGGCGCGGGTGGAACGATTGCCTCGTTCCTTGCATATGACGTTGAAAAGCGTATGGGCAAACACCCTGAGGAGTTCGGAAAGGGTGCCCCGGAAGGTGTTGCCGCTGCGGAGGCGTCAAACTCCGGATCCGTAGGCGGTGCAATGGTTCCACTGTTGACCTTAGGCATCCCGGGATCTTCAACCGCAGCGGTTCTGCTCTCCGCACTGATGATCCACAACCTGAACCCCGGACCGAAGCTGTTCACGGACGAGCCGGCGCTGGTCTATGGCCTCTTTGCCTCGATGTTCATCGCAAACGCCCTGATGATTTTCGTAGGAACCTATGGCGCAAAGATCTGGGTAAGAGTCGGATACGTCAAGAAGACCATCCTATATCCTCTGATCTTCGCCTTTGCAATTCTTGGAAGCTATGCAATCAAGAAATCAATGTTTGACGTAGGGACTTGTCTTGCATTCGGACTCATAGGCTGGATGATGAAGAAGTTCGATTACCCTGCCTCCCCTCTTGTGCTTGGAATTGTACTTGGAAAGCTCATCGAGACGAACTACGTCCAGACCTTGATGGTCACCGGGCCGATTGGATTCATACAGAGACCTCTGACGGTCATCCTGTTCGTGGTCTCCATCGCTGCGATAGCATATCCCATCATCGCGGGTAGGCGTAAGGAGAAAAAGCTTCACTTGTTCCGGGAAAAACAAGGAGAATCCGAAGCGGATTTCAAGAACTGAAAGCATTGAGGAATCGTGATACAATACAGAACTGGTGTAACATTAGCTTTGAGGGACCGGATGCGAATCCTCTAAAATACGGACACCGGCTGTATATCGGTAAAAAAATTGGCTTATATGAATGGTCTTATCAACCGGTTACGGAACCGGAGATTCCGGTGCTGAATGAAAATAAAAGTTATGTTTTCTACGGAGCGAATTTTACCAAAGTAACGTTTGCAGCCAGCAGCAAAGTGATTCCCGACTATACTTTTGCCGAATGCAAGGAATTGACGAAGGTTACGATTCCCTCATCTATGAAAACGATAGGACAAAGCGCTTTCAGTAATTGTACGAAGCTTACGACAATCGAATTCGAAGGTACGTCGGCGGAATGGAATGGAATAAAAAAAGCAAAGGAATGGAACATGGGCATTCCCGCGACGGCGGTAAAGTGCCTCGGCGATAACGTCAATGTCCGGTTGTAAAATACCGTAATAACCGCATTGCAAGCTCGAATGTCTCGTCACCCGCACGAAGGCATTCGGTTTGCGTAATTATAACGCTTCCGTTTTTATTAATTTCGTACCGCCTGCAAACGCTCCGCAAAACTGCGGGGCGTTTGCGTCGATTGCCGATCAGCGCTTTCGTTCGATTCCGTCGAATTCTTTTCCGAACGGTTTCGTCACGTAGATGAGCACGGGTGTCAGAAGATAATCGGCGGCCAAAGCCGTTGTCAAACCGACGATCGAAAGCATTCCTATGCGGTGCATCGTGTTCATCGGACTGAACGCGTAGATGAGGAACATGGCGCAGATGATAACCGTCGTCATGCACATCGTCTTTCCGATTTCAAGATACGTGCGCAAAATCGCATCTTTGTAATTTCCGTGCACTTCGTAATAATATTTGACGTGATTGATAAAGTGGATCGTATCGTCGACGGCGATACCGAGTATCATCGGCATAACCGTCATCGTCATCATATCGAGCCGGAAGCGGAAATAGCCCATAATTCCCGCAAGGATGATGACCGGCGTGACGTTCGGGATCATTCCGATAAGCCCCGTTCGAATGCTCATAAACACGAGGATGAGCATAGCCGCGATCATAATGAACGATCCGGCAAAGGACTTCAATTCTCCGCGTACGATTTTTCCGTTCATCTCCGCGAATTCGGCGACCGCTCCGATAGCGGAAACTTCGGCGCCGGGGAAAAGTTCTTCGGCGGCTTTTTCCGCATCCGCGATGTTCGATGCGATTTGACTGCTGTCGTATGTTGCGAGGTTGACATTGACGTATGCCATATTGTAATCGGCGTTGAGCCAATCGTAGAGCCGGGAGCCGCCGGTAATCTCGTACAGAAAGAGTTCCTGCGTCAAAAGGTTTTCATCGTCGGGGATCGAATAATATGCCGGGTCGTCTCCGTTCAGCATGCGGTTCGTTTCTTTTACGATATCGAGTACCGATTTAACGCGCGGCTTTCCGTTCGATTTTCTCGTCAAACTTAAATTGCCGAGCGTGTTTTCGAGCTTTTCGAGTGCGAACATGCGTTCCGGCTTTTTGAATTCATCGACGTCCGGATATTCGATTAAAATCTTATACGAATACACCGAACCGAGCTGCGTATTCTGCAGTTTTGCCAAGCGCGCGATGTACGGGATCTTTAATCCGAGCATTTCGATATAGTCGAGCGTTACGCGGATTTTAAAAATTCCCGGAATAAAGACGACGATCATCGCAAAGCCGACGATGAGGACGGCTTTGCTGTGTTTCAACACGCGCTTTCCGAACGACTCGAACGCGAGGTCGGCTTTCGTCACTTTCTGCGTCGTTGCGCTTTCTTCCTTTTTTTTATCTTTTCCGAACGAAAGCAGTACGGGGATCAGGATGATCGCGTAGAGGAATATGACCAAAACGGTCGCCGACGATGTCAAGCCGAGCCATTTGAGCGGACCGATGTCGACGAGGGCGAAAGAGATGAGGGATGCGATCGTCGTGAGCGCGGTAAAGAAGAGCGGCCAGCCGGTTTCTTCGACCGACATGATGACCGATTCTTTTCGAAGCCCCGTCTGTCTGAAATGCAGTTTGAACGAATTGATGTAGTGGATCGAATAACCGACCGACAGCGCCATGCCGAGCAAAATCGGAATCGTCATCATATTCTGATCGGCTACGATACCGAAATACGACATAAAGCCGAATACGACGCCGATACCGCCGACGGTCGAAAAAAGCGGGACGATGAGACCGCGCAGAGAACGGACGAATAAAATCAAACAGATGATCATTGCGATAAAGCCGCTTATAAGGTTGCGCGACATTTCTTTTTGCATGACGTCGGTTTCTTCGCATTCCGTGTACGGAGTGCCCGCGCAGATCAGATTCCATTTATCGCTTTGCCACTTCGGATCGTCGAGCAGCTTGTGTGCGGCTCTGCCGGCTTTGTACATGCCGGTGCGAGCTTTATTGTCTTCATCGCCGTAGCCGTACAGATAGAGGATGACCCAAGTTTCGGTCGCATCTTCGGAGACGAGTTTGTTTGCGATCGCTTCGCGCGAGAGGAGAAATTTTTTGATCGATTCCATCTCCGCTTTGCCTTCGGCCGTGTGCGTGTCGGGTATGCCGTCTTCAAACGGCGTGACGACTTGCATACCGTCGTCGGTACCTTTCGCGACCGAAACTTCGACGACGGACATGACATCGCGTGCATAGGGAATCGTTTCCATCATTTCGTTTCCGAGCCGGTCGATCATGTTGAGCACGTCGGAATCGAATACGTCTTTCGTTTGCACCAAAACCGTGATGACGTCTTCGTTGCCGAACGTCTCTTCAAAGCGATCGGTTGCGAGTTTGATTTTCTCTTTGTCGCCGAACCAATCTTCCTGCAGATCTTCAGCGACGAATTTTCGCAAACCCGAAAGCCCGACTGCGGTGATGACGAACATCGCGAGCAAAAAAAGCCATCGAAATTTTACTTGGATTTCTCCGAATTTTCGGAACGCTTTGTTTATTTCCAGTACTTTCATAGTTACTCCGTTACTCCTGTTGTGTAGTTAGCTTATGCTAATTCAGCCGCCGTGTCAAGAATCGATCTGTCTCGAGCAGTGCGGCCGCATCGGAAAGGTGCATACGCAAAAGACGGAATACAAGTGCGATGCTTTGTACCGTATCGCAATGCATAAAAAAATTGACAATAAAAAATTTGACAATTGAAGAAAGCGGGTATATACTTCCTACATATGCGGTTTCGAGCGCTTAAGCTGACAAGCGTTCAGGCATATCGGCTAGGAGGTAAGGTATTATGGAAAAACAAGGCGGTTTTAAACTGGGATTGTTGCCGCAGCTCGGCTTGGGAATTCTTGCCGGCGTACTGCTTGGATTGTTCGTACCCGCTTCGGTGATGGGCATCATTGCGACGATTAAAAAATTACTCGGCTCGCTCATCTTTTTCGTCGTTCCGCTCGTCATTTTCGGCTTTATCGCTCCGGCAATCTGCGACTTAAAAGCGAACGCCGGAAAGATGCTCGGTTCGTTTTTGCTCATATCCTACGCTTCGGCGGTCGGCGCATCGCTGTTTTCAACCGTGGCGGGCTATATACTGATTCCGTTTTTGCATATTCCGTCGCAGGCCGCCGCACTGCTTGAAGTGCCGGCGACTCCGTTTGCATTGAATATCCAGCCGATCATGCCGGTTATGACAGCTCTGCTGCTCGCGATTTTGGCGGGTATTTCGGTTATTTGGACAAAGGCTGTGACCGTTGAAAAACTTTTGAAAGAAATGCAGGCGATGGTACTTGCTGTCGTCAACCGCGTTATCGTGCCGGTATTGCCGTTCTTTATCGCGACGACTTTTGCCGAACTCGCATACAACGGAAGTTTGACGCGCCAGCTTCCGGTATTCTTAAAAGTTATCGTCATCGTATTGATCGGGCATTTTATTTGGATGACGCTGCTCTATCTTATCGGCGGCGCGGTTTCAAAGAAAAATCCGCTGGAAGTCGTAAAGCACTACGGTCCCGCATATGCTACGGCTGTCGGCACGATGTCGAGCGCGGCAACGCTGCCGGTCGCTTTGCGCTGCGCGCATAAATCGAGTGTTTTGCCTTCGGATATCGTTGACTTCGCCATTCCGCTCGGCGCGACGACGCACTTGTGCGGATCGGTTTTAACCGAAACGTTTTTCGCCATGACGATTTCCCAGATGCTCTACGGTTCGGTTCCCCCTGTCGGAACGATGATTCTGTTTTCATTCCTGTTCGGAATTTTTGCCGTAGGCGCGCCCGGCGTTCCCGGCGGAACGGTCATGGCGTCTCTCGGTATCGTTATCAGCGTGCTCGGTTTTAACGAAATCGGTACGGGATTGCTGATCGCGATTTTTGCGCTGCAGGACAGCTTCGGTACGGCATGCAACGTAACCGGCGACGGCGCCCTTGCGTTGATTTTGCGAGGCATCTTTTACAATTCCGACGGGACTGCAAAAAAGGCGGCAAAGGCCGTCGATTGATCGCTTTCGTCGTGTCCGCAGTATTGTCTGCGGTATCGATTTCGGATAGAGTCGATACCGCAGCATCCGCGGATGCCCGATTTTTCCCGCAACGCTGCGTATATAATACGTTTTATTTCTCCTGACATATTTTTTTTAATTGCTCTTGACAAAATTTAAACAACTCTCTATAGTCCTGTAAGTTACCGAACAATCGGTAACCTTTTTCATCCGTAACTGTTTGGGAATTGTATGAAGGAAGGCGTTTCGACGCGGGACAAAATAATCGACGCTGCATTTTCGTTTTACCGCAAGCCGGTGTTTACGAATATTTCACTGTCGCAGATCGCGCAAAAAGTCGGTATCAGCAAAGCGGCTATTTTTAAACACTTTCCGAGCAAAGCGTCGCTCAAGCAGGCCTTGTTTGAACGTATGTTCGACGGCATCGCAGAAGTCATGCGGCGGATGCTCGGATGCTATCGAAACGGCAAGCGCATCGAAGCGATGTCCGAGGCGGTTGATTTTCTCGTCAATCACCGCGAATACGTCATGTATTTTCAATCGCAGCAATGTATCGTAGACGAAGGAGCCTTTGTACGGGAATTGCGGAAGCGCAGCATACGGGTGTTCGATTCGCTTTTTACACGCGACGGCTCGATTAAAGATATCGACCTCTATGTGACCGGCATCTACGTCGGAACGACGATTTTTATTTTTGCGCTGCTCCGTTTCGACGCGCTCGATACGAATGTACCGGGACTTGCGGACTCCGCCGCTTTTGCCGATAAGATCGCATGGTTGATCGAAAACGGTATCGGAAAAAACATTCCCAACGGCAACGGCTCACACAGCTCGACGCGCGGTTTAAATCGGCGATGCAAAAAAAAACGCCGCTCACCGACGAAATACTCGCGCTCGCTTCCGTCGTGTCCGAATACGGGGCGGCCGGTATTACGATCGAACGCTTGGCAAAAAAACTGCATTTGGCAAAAAGCTCGCTCTATTCGCGCTATAAAAGTAAAAACGAAATGGTCGAATCGCTTATAAAAAACGAAGTGATTCGAATGCACGGTATGATCGCCGAAAATATGGACGGTTTGACGACGGATGAAGAATGTACGTACGCCGTCCTCCGAACGGAACTGCTGTATTTTATACGGTATCCCGAGACAGTCGGTATCTGTTCGAATCTTATCGGTATCAATAATTTTGCCGAACGTGCCGAAGCGCCGGATTTAGTCGATACGCTGTACGATTCGGTTTGTTGGAAGCGTTTTATCGCTTCGCTTCCCGATGTCGGTATACTCCCGACCTCTCAACGCGTTCTCGGCTGGTTTTTCGCGATCGTCGTTACGATGTTTATCCATTGCCGCAGACTCGGTTTTTCGGACAAGCGTATGTTTGCCGCATTGAAAAAATTATACGCGATGACGGAATCGGGAATCGGCAACACTGCCGTTCATAAGAGGGGCGGAAGCTGACGATCGCGGCACTTGCAGAGGCTGTGTTCGAACGGCGCGAAAGTCGGCTGCGGTGAACGCCGGGGCGGCTGCCGTTCGGCGTTTTGTATGCGGTTAATAATTTGTATGTATTTGGGAGCTAAGATGATTCTATATAATAAAAAATACAAAGCGATATTATTAATTTTTTTAAGCGTCGTGCTGCGCTCATTCGCTCAAAGCGCCGAGACGATAACGTTGACGATCGATGAAGCGGTTGCCTATGCGCATGCTCACAGCCGCACCCTCAAAAGCGCGGATATTGATTTGGAGATAGCCAAGCGCGCGTCCGACAACGCGTGGAACGTATTTTTACCCGACGTGCGGGCGACGGGAACGCTCAATCGTACGACGGATATCAGTTCATCGATCGAGCAGGCAAATGCGCTCGGTGCGATAGGCAAAATACTCTGTTGCGATTTTTCGGTCGGCCGCCCGTTTCAGAAACGGAAAGTATGCACTGGGCGGCTGTCGGGAACTTGAGCGCGGGACTGAATTTAAGCCTTGCGTACATCGGTCAAATACGTGCGGCAAAGGCGGGCTACGAAGGCGGCAAAATCACGCGGGAGCAAACGGAGCGAAAAACGATTACCAATATTAAAAAGCTGTTTTTCGGTCTTTTGCTGCAGCGGGACAACCTCGCGATTCAGCGGGAAACGCTCGAAAACGCACGGCGGCGGAGCGTGCAGGCGGCGGTGAATTATCGAAACGGAAGGATTCCCGAACTGCAGCTTTTGCAGGCGCAAGTGCAGTATGAAAATCAAATTCCCGAAACGGAGCAGGCTGAAACGTCTCTTTCACAGCAGCTCGATATGTTCGTATTTTTGCTCGGTATGCCTTCCGGCACGAAGATCGAACTTGCGGGTTCGATCGATCCCGCTCTTATCGATGTCGACGCCGACGATTTGATCGCGACGTACGGGAACTCGTCGCTTGCTCTGCGCTCCCTCGACAACAATATCGAAACGCTCGAGCACAATCTTTCGGCGCTCGATTTTGCAAGTTTTTCGCCGGCTCTGTCTTTGAATTGGAATTACCAGCCGATGCTGCGCGACGCCTTCGATTCGAATTGGTTCGATAAGGATAATTGGAACGATAACGGCGCGTTCAGTGCGACGCTCGCGTGGAACGTCACGAATATGCTGCCGTTTTCGTCGAACCGCCAAAAAGCGAAAGACCTTCGCGCGAATCTCGAAAAGCTTAAAATCTCGCGCGAACAGCTTACTGAAAATCAAAAGCTCGAAGTGCGCACTGCGATCAATACCCTCGATCAGGCAAAACGCCAGATCGCTTCGATGCAGCGCAACGTCGAACTCGCGCAGCGCTCGTATGCGATGACGCTGCGTTCGTATCAAAACGGTACGACCGAACTGCTCGACCTCCGCGATGCGGAACGTCAGCTCAATCAAGCGCGGCTCGGTTTGGCGAATCAGCGCTATCAATATATTACGGCATTGCTCAATCTCGAAGAAACGTTGAATACGGATTTGACGGTAAAGAGCGCCGCAGCAACGACAAACGGAGGAACTCGATGAAATATTCGAATCGCTTTATACAAATCGCCCGCATCTTATCGCTCGTTTTAATAATCGCTCCGATAGCGGGCTGCAAAAAAAATACGGCTGCCGCCGGCGGTGAAGGAGACGATATCGTTTACGCCGTCAATACGTATAAAATCGAAAAGGGCAACCTCGATCAATATCTCGAATTCGGAGGAGACGTCGCATCGGTTTCGGCGGTCGACGTACTGCCGGATATGAACGGAAAAATTTCGCGCGTGCTTTCGAACATCGGCGATACGGTTGCAAAAGATCAAGTGATCGCATACGTCGACGCGAGCCGTCCCGGCATGTCGTACAGCGAAAGTCCCGTGCGCGCTCCGGTAAGCGGAAGGATCATCACATCGATGCCGTCGGTCGGTGCGACGGTTTCTCAGACGATGCCCGTCGTGCAGATCGGCAGCACGGACGATTTGGAAATCCGTGTCAATATTCCCGAACGCTTTGTGAGCCGCATTCAACGCGGCCAGTCGGCGACCGCGCAGTTTGCAGCCTATCCCGGCATCGACTTTACGGCAAAGGTCGTCGAAGTGTCTCCCGTCCTCGATACGACGACGCGGACGATGGCGGTAAAGCTGCATCTTTCTCCGCCCGATGAACGCATTAAAGTCGGCATGTACGGAAGCGTCCGCCTCATCACCGACAGTATACAAAACGCGATCGTCGTTCCGTCGGGATCTGTCATCACGCGGGCGGGTAAGCCGTACATATTTGCAATTGCGTCTCAGGCGCAAAACGATAAAACCGCCGTCGTAAAAATGCTGGCGGTAACGGAAGGTATTTCCGTCGACAACCGCACGGAAATTACGAGCGGGCTTTCTGCAGGCGATGAAATCGTCGTAAAAGGGCAGACGCTCTTAAACGACGGCGCAAAGGTAAACATCATCGGTGCCGCAAACTGAAGTAAGATTAGGTCAATTTCGAGTTTTCTAAAATTCGAAATTTTCCAAGCGTTTTGAACATCGATATTCAATTTTTAATTATTAAGAAAGTCGTAAATGACATTATCGGAATACTCCGTCAATAAACCCGTTACCGTGCTGCTCGTATTTATCGCGCTCATCGGGCTCGGCATTTTCTGTACAACGCAGCTGCCGGTCGATATGTATCCCAATATGAAGCTGCCCTATATGCTCGTCTATACCGAATACAAAAATGCGGGGCCGGAAGAAGTCGAGCAGAGTTTGACGCGCATATTGGAAAACGGGCTTTCCGGTGCGACCGGTTTGAAAAAAATGCAATCGCAGTCGTCGTCCGGTTTAAGCCTGATCTTTATGGAATTCAATTTTAACACGAATCTCGATGCGGCGGTCGCCGAAATACGCGATAAAATCGATTTGGTGCGGAGTTATCTGCCGACGGGTGCATCTTCGCCTACGACGATCAGAGCCGATCCGTCGCTCATGCCGATCATGGCGCTCGCGCTGCAGGGGAACAGAACGCCCGAAGAACTCCGTCGATACGCAAATGATATCGTGCAGCCGCGCCTCGAACAGATCGACGGCGTCGCGTCTGCACGGATCGTCGGCGGCCGTGAAAAATCGATCAACGTCGACATACCGCGCGACCGGCTCGAAGCGTACGGGCTTTCGATCACTTCCGTCGCGCAGATGATAGGTTCGCAAAACGTACAGAGTTCCGGAGGTACGATCACAAGCGGCGATATCAATTACACGATAAAAACGAGCGGCAAATACACGAGCGTCGAAGATTTGAAAAATACCGTCATTTCGTATAAAGCGTCGGCCGCTCCGAAGTCTGCGAGGCCGCGCATCGCAACGGTACGCCTCCGCGATGTCGCCGACGTGTACGAAGGTTACAAAGACGAAAACACGCTCGCCTATCTGAACGGAACACCCTGCGTTATACTGAACATCCAAAAACAGAGCGGAAAAAATTCCGTAAACGCGGCGCACGCCGTGCGCAAGGCGATCAAGGCTATAAAAGTCGAATTGCCGTCCGACGTCGATGTCATCGAATCGTCGAACTATACGGATATCATCGAGCAGACGATTGCGGAAGTCGTAAAGTCCGTCATACAGGGAGCGCTGCTTGCGATCATCGTGCTGTTTATCTTTTTGCGTTCGATTAAGAGTACGGTCATCATCGGGCTTGCGATCCCCGTGTCGGTCGTCATCACGCTCTTTCTCATGTACTTTACGAAGATTTCGATCAACATGATCTCTATGGCGGGTCTGCTGCTCGGCATCGGTATGCTCGTCGACAACTCGATCGTCGTCCTCGAAAACATCTACGCGTACCGGCAAAAAGACGCAAAGCCGCGCGTTGCCGCGGTGCTCGGCTCTCAAGAGATGATCCTTTCGATCAGCGCGAGTACGTTTACGTCGGTGTGTATTTTTCTTCCGATGCTCATGTTCAAAGGTCAGCTCGGCATTATGGGACAGATTTTCAGCGATCTCGCGTTGACGATCATCTTTTCGCTTTTGTGTTCGCTCGTCGTCGCGATCGTCCTCGTGCCCGTGCTGAGCTCGAAGTATCTCCGCATCGATAAACTCGCGGACAGAGGCGAAGGCGTGCGGTTCGAAATCAACCGCCGGTTTACGCGCTTTTTTTCGCACCTCGACGACGTGTACGCGCGCGGCGTCAAATTCGTTTTGCACCGCCGGAAATCGTGCATCTTTTCGCTCATCGCTCTGTTCGTGCTCTCCGTCGCTGCCGTCAAATTCATCGGCTTTATCTTTATGCCGGAACCAGCATCGAATACCGTTGCCGTCAAATTCGAACTGCCGAAAGGGACGCGGCTCGAAGTCACCGACGATACCCTTCGCGGCTTTCAAACGACTGCGGCACAGGAATTAAAGGGCGTCAAACATTCGTCGACGACGGTCGGCGGTACGGATATATTTTCATCGACGTCGGGGTCGAATACCGGAACCGTGACGTTTACGCTGTATCCGGCGGAGGAGCGAGAGACCGGCTGGGACAACGAAAAGTCGGCAAAGGCGAAGCTTCGAAAATATTTTAATAAAATACCGGGTGTTAAAGTGAGCTTTGCGCAAAATCAAAACGGCATGTCGACCGGCGGTATAAGCATCAATGTCAAGTGCGACGATTTGAATAAACTCCGTGCGACCGGCGCTCAGCTTGAAGAACTTTTAAGGGAGCAGGCGCAGGATGTCGTCACCGAAGTTTCAAGCGATTTGGAAGACGGGCTGCCGCAAGTCGAATTGGTATTTGACCGCGAGCGCATGTACGAACTGGGAGTAAACGTATATACGGTCGGAAACGAAGTGACGGCGCTCATCAACGGTACGACCGCGAGCCGTTATACCGACAACGGCGACGACATCGACGTCATAGTGAGGCTTTCGAAAAAAGACAAAGCGAAGCTCGCCGATTTGGATTTGCTTTCGATCGTAAACGCGTCGGGTGAGCGCATCCCGCTTTCGAATTTCGCGCACTATGAAGAGACGACTTCTCCCGTGACGATTTTGCGTGAAAATCAGGCGCGCGTCGTTCACATCACGGCAAAGCCCGTGGCGGGACTTTCGCTTGATAAAGTGCAGGATACAATTCAAAAGCTTATCAATGAAAATATTCCGAAAGACGAAAACATGCGCATCGGATTTTCCGGCGACTATGAAGATATGATGGAAGCCGTGAGAAATTTCGGTTTGATTATCATGATGGCGGCGATCCTCGTATTTATCGTCATGGCAAGTCAATTCGAATCGTTTATGGATCCGTTTATCGTTTTGTTTACGATACCGCTGTCCTTTATCGGCGTCATCGCGATCTACGCGCTCAACGGTTCGCGGTTGAGCGTCGTCACCGTTATGGGCGTACTCGTTCTCGTCGGTACGATCGTCAACAACGGCATCGTCCTCGTCGACTACACGAACCTGCTGCGTAAGCGCGGTCTTGCGCTCGAAGAAGCGTGCATTGAAGCTGCACGAAACCGCCTCCGTCCCATTTTGATGAGTACGCTGACGACCGTCATTTCGCTCATGCCGATGGCCTTTTTTCCCGGTGAAGGTTCGGCAAGTATGCAGCCGATAAGTTTGACGGTGTTCGGCGGTATGACCTTCGGTTCTTTGATGACGCTCTTTGTAATGCCGACCGTGTATTATATCGTCAATTCGAGGCGGCAGCGGAAGCTTGAGCGAAAACTGCTTCGTGCGCGCGAAGCGTAATGGAGTTTTTATGGGAGCCAATATGAACGAAATAAACGGAATACGGCGCGTTCGAATGGAGATCATATTTTCGCAGGCGCTGGAAGAAGATTTTCAGCAGGAATTTGCCGAACGCAAAGTCGGATTGCACTTTACGAAAATTCCTTCGGTGATGGGCGCAGGTTACGGTAATCCGCGGCTCGGAGACTCGGTGTGGCCGCAGCTCAATGCGATGTACATCATCTACTGTGACCGCGACGAAGAAGCTGAATTGAAATCGATTGTTAAAAAGCTGCGTGAAAAATACCCGACCGAATGCGTCGGCTGTTTTATAAGCGAAGCGGAAGAGTTTTAGCGGAAAGAGGAGCGGAGATATTTTTAATAAGATTGATAAAAATATTCTTCCGTTTCTATGAGGAGATATCCGGTGATTACATTTTGCGATAGATCCGAATACTTTGTAGAAAACTGCGATACATATTTTACCGCCGTGCGTGACGGATTTTATAAAGGGAAGAATATTTTATATGACGACTACGAATTTATTTTCGACGGCGATATATATAAAATTAATAAAAAGCGGCTTTGTAAAAGAGTGGTTTATACAAAATCGCAGGTACAAAAGTTGGGCAGCGATCGTGCTGTGATTTCATT
>ERZ772967.972-NODE-972-length-20597-cov-10.664833_pt1 | contig 20597 bp, 13 predicted proteins | sample MGYA00511677_ERZ772967 | MGnify/ENA primary metagenome ERZ772967 (study PRJEB29015, sample SAMEA2737931) | human oral metagenome | biome: human oral; feature: human-associated habitat; material: dental | place: China | collected 2146 ...
CGCCGTCTCCTGCTCCCGCCGGCGGTGAACAGCCTTCTCACCCGCGGCCGGCTCTGGACGCTTCATCCCGCATAGCCATGATCCTGCTCCTCCATCTGCAGATACCTTCCGTCATCGGAGCACCGAATCTTGTCCCCACACCACACGGAGCGGGGTAAGGACATGCGGTTCCCTCTTCTCATCCACTATTGGGCTCTCGAGGTCGGCGCCGCGCAGGTCATCGAGGAGATGCGCGCCCGAGCACTATGTCTCATGAACGGTGAGCTCATCGAGAACGGCCCAGGCCCCCCAGATCACTCATGACTACCGATGGTGGTCCTGGAACACCACCAAGAACAAGCCGGAGAAGGCCGCCACGATCCTGACCGCGTGTCGGGAGAAGTGGAAACCGGCAGGGGTGCGGATCCAGCACTCAGAGAGTCGCACATCGCCTTACCGACACGCTCGAGGAGTATGACCATGTGCAGTACAAAAAGTACGCTGACAGGACGAATCACCGTCTACGGATCCTGCGTGGCCAGGGACGCGGCCCGCGAGATGGAGAAACGGGGCTGGAGCGTCGAACGTTATGTCGCCCGCCAATCCCTCATTAGTGCGGGAAGGCCGGCGGATGTGGGCGACGTCGATCTATCGTTACTGCCATCGCCTTTCGCCCGTCGCTCCTTTCTGTCCGACATGGTGGGGAACCTGGAGGCGCAGCTGACGTCCGTCGCCGCACGCACGGATCTACTGCTGTGGGACCTGACCGACGAGCGTCTTGGCGTCCTGGAGACGGCTCCCGGGGCCTTCTTGACCCGTTCGGCAGAAGCTCTGACGGCGGGCCTCTACAAGGGACTCGCCGCCAGGTTTCTCGAGCTGGGGACAGCGGAGCACCTACACCTGTGGAGGCCTGCCCTTCTGCATTTCGGCAGTCTCCTGGATCGTCTCGGCCTCACGGACAAGACGATTCTGATCAACGTGCCATGGGCTACGAGGACCACCTCCGGCGAGTCGATAGTCCCGAGCTGGGGACAGGCGGCAATGGAGGCCAATTGGGTGATGCCCCGCTACGTCGACCTGGTTCGCAGGGAAACCGATGTGCGGATCCTGCACGTCCCCGACGAGCTCGTCATCGCCGATGACGCGCATCGCCGGGGTTCGGCCCCGTTCCACTACGTCGATTCCTTGTATTCCTGGATCGCCGACGAGCTGGAGGTCGCCCTGGCACCGCGCCGCCTCGCCCCGGCGCTGTGAGCCCAGCCCCGTGAGGCAGGACGGCGTCGGGCCGGTGGGGATCGCCCCGCTTCAGCGACGCCGCCTCAGCAGCCTGCGAAGGCGTGCTGTCCGGGTCGGGCGCGGCTCAGCCAGCCGGGGTCGGCGGGGCCACAGAGGGACGCGGGGGACGTCTGCACCGGAGTAGTGCTGCGCCGCCTCAGCCCCGGTGAGGACCCAGCCGACGTCGATCCCGGCGTAGCCCAGGGGCTCCGCCTGCCGGCCGGCAGGCTCGACGGTGCACAGCTCGATGACCTCACCGTCACGCACCACCGCCACCTCGGGCTGGCCTTTCCACAGCAGGAGGCGGGCCCGGTCCCGGGCACCGAGGTTGCCCCAGGGGCTGCGGAGGATCTGCTCGGAGTCGAGGCGCTGCGCCAGCTCACGCATCTCAGCTGCGTGCGCCTGGCCCAGTCCGGGTGGCTCGATGGGCATCCGGCCGGCGTCGACGACCCCGAAGTACCAGCCCAGGTCGTACAGGACCGTCTGCTGGGCCCAGGGCGCCCCACCGGCGGCATCGAGAAGGGCGTGGTACCGCGTGCGCATCTGAGCGACGTAACGGCCCGGCCGCGACCAGGCGGTCTGCACCGCGGAGTCGCCTGAGACCCGCTTGTCATAGTGGTAGACGGCCTCGGGCACGTAGACGATCCGGCCCCAGCGGCTGCGGATGCGCCCCAGGTAGAGGGCGTCCTCGAAGGTGGGGGCCTCGCGGTCCTCGGGGAACCGGGCCGCGAGCGCCCGGTCGGTCCGGATGAGGCACTCGTGGACCGAGAGCTGGATGGCCTGCGGCTGCCGGGCGGCGTCGACCCGCGCCGTCCCGCCCTGGAAGCGGAAGTCGAGGGGGTGGGGGATCTGCGCACCGCCCTGGTGGATGAGGGTGCGGCCGGCCAGGAGGACGTCGCCGCGGCGCCTGGCGGCCAGGAGCCGGGTGAGGAAGTCGGGGGCGAGCCAGTCATCGGGATCGGGGAAGCCGATCCACTGGCCCCGGGCCCGCTCCATCCCGAGGTTTCGAGCGCGTCCCTGTCCGCCGTTGTCCGTCTCGATGATCTCGACGTCGAGGTCGGTTCGCCGCGCCCAGCTCCGGCAGGCCCGCGGTGAGTCGTCGCAGGCCCCGTCCAGGACGAGTACGACCTGGAGACGGTGGTGCGGGTGGTCCTGGGCGTCGAGCGAGCTCAGGAAGCGGGGCAGGTAAGGGGCCACCCCGTAGACGGGGATGACGAGGCTGACCAGGGGCGGGCGGCGGCGCATCCGTGGGGCCCCCGCCAGCGGGGCCGGCATCAGATCACGTCGCGTCGGAGCAGGGCGGTCAGGCGGGCGCAGGCTCCGGCGTCGAGCAGGAGGAGGTCCTCGGGGGCGGTGACTCGTCCGGCGACGACGTCCTCGACCGCCTGATGCACCTGCGCACTGGTGTCGGCGCCGATGGCTCCAATGGCCTCGTGACGGGCGCGGTAGCGGTCCGTGTCCGGCCGTGCGCGGGGGTCCCAGACGATACCGACGCAGCCGGCGATCATGCCCTCGTCGAGGACGGATGAGCGGTCCGAGACCACCGCCCAGGAGCGGGCCAGGGTCTCGGGCAGCTCGCGACCGGTGACGGCGGGCACGCCCAGGGCCCTGAACCACTCGGGCGCGTGCAGCACCAGCTTGGGGTGGGCGAACAGGACGGTGCGGTAGCTGGCCTGGGTCAGGCCAGCGGCCAGCTCGAGCCACGGCCGGTAGAGCGCGCTGAGGAGTCCGACGGCGTCGGGGTCGCTCTCCAGGGCTCGTGAGACCTCCGGGTCCCAGGTCGGGGCCAGCAGGATGCTGTCACGCTCGCGTCCCAGCAGGCTGTGGAGGTGGTCGTGGCGGGGGAAGCCGGTACGCCAGACCTCTCGGTCGGTGAGGGTGTAGGAGGTGTGGTCGGCCGTCAGCCCGGCCTGTTCGGCGGCGGTGGCGCACACGACGACGTCCATGCGGGCGCTGTTGAACCAGCGCCACATGTCGCGCATGGTCACGCCGTGCTGGAGGAAGACGAGGCGCTGGTCGGGGCCGACTCCCGCTCCGGTGAGGCGGCCCGCGATGAGCGGGTCGCCGATGTCGGACAGGAGGATGGTCTCGGCGCCGCTCCAGGCGGCGTCGAATCCGGGGCCGGTCGGGTCCAGCAGGACGAAGCCGTCCTGTGCGAGGCGCTCCCAGTCCGGGCTGCTGCGTTCGATGACGAAGATGTGCCGGACGCTGGGTGCGTGGGTGCGGGCGTAGCGGTACAGCGGCTCGGCGTTGTCGCCGGCGCTGTCGTGGCGGTCCATGTAGAGCCAGGTGCGGGGCCAGTCGGAGGGGGATGAGGCGGTGTACGGCGTGGGCGCTGAGGAGGAGGCCATGGAGGACCCCGCGGAGGAGGCATCCTCGGCCGGTGACGTGCCGCCGAGCGTCTGGGTCTCCTGCGTGCCGGTGGGACTCAGAAACCGGGCCAGGCGCCGGCGCAGCCCGGATGAGGCCCCTCCCGGGCGGCCTCGCCCCGGAGGCGTCTCAGGTGGCCTGGGGTTGCCCGGGTAGGGGGCCACCGGGAGCTCTTGGCCGTCGATGACGGCGGTGATCTGCCCCTTGGGCAGCCAGACGATGCGCTCGTGGAGCACGACGTCGTCGAAGTAGCGGTGATCGACCGTCTTGGCGCTGGTCGGCCGGGCCCAGGAGCCATCGACCTTCCACTGCTCCTGGGGCATGTCGCCGGCGTAGAAGTAGGTGGCCTTCTGGTCGCTGCGGAACCTGCGCGCCGAGGGCAGGATCGGGGCGGGCATGGGTCCGGCGGCCATGGCGACCAGGGCGGTGCGACGGCCCACAGCCAGCGGCGTGGAGCAGTACGCCTCGATCTGGGAGGCGGGGACACGCCGAGTGACGGCACGCAGAAGCTGGGCCACCTCGGCGCGCTCGGCGGCCGTGAGCCCGGCCGAGGGGAAGCGCAGTCCGCGGTCGGCGTCGGTGACCTGGATGAGGCGGTGGATGATGATCTGGTGGACCCAGGCCGGTGGGGGGCTTCCGGCCTGCAGCCACGTCGGCAGCACCGTGCCCAGCAGGTGGCGGTAGTGGTCGATCCTTCCCCAGGGGCCGGGGGGCTGGGGGGCGTGGCGGATGACGGCCGGGCCGTCGTGGAGGCCCACCCGGTTGCCGGTGGCCATGATGTGGGCAATGAGCCCGCTCAGGGCGGTGTGCTCGTCATCGGCCGCGGTCTGAGCGCCGACGGCGCTATCCCCGGCGTGGAGGGCCCCTGGTCCGCCCCAGTCCTGCAGGCCGTGACGGGGGATGGTGAGCACCGCTCCGCTGACGGTATCGGGGAAGATGTGGGGCTCGACGGTCAGGTCAGCGGTGCGGCTGCCGTGCTTGAAGCGCCACTGCAGCCGCTCGTCGCGGGCGCCGTCGGGGCGAATGGTCACGGTCGGGGTGAGGACGACCGCCTCGCCGGTGCCGCGCTGGGCCACTGAGGTGAGATAGCCCGGCTCGACCCGGTCTCCCGCCTGAAGGAGCAGGACCCGGGTCCCTGCGGCCAGGGGGCGCAGGACCTGGCCCAGTCCCGCCGGATCGGGGCAGCCGATGGGGACGATCCCGCCTTCGGGCGAGTCCTGGCCAAGAGAGTCGAGAGTGGCCTGCCCATCTGCGGAACCGATGATGATGACGTGCAAGGTCTCGGTGCTGCGGGCATTCATGAGGTGGGCATCTCCGTTTCGTGGGGCGGTCCCCAATGACTAATGGTGGACGTAGCCAGCACCTCCGCGTTGGAGATGTCCCAGGTGTGTCCGAAAGTCGTCCCTCGCCGTTGGACGAACCCGAATCGGGAGGCCGAATAGATACGGGCCCCGGCACGTGTGCAGTCATTGAGGAAACCGGTGTCCTCGCCGGTGGTCGTCTCGGGAAAAGTCACCTCGCGCGCCAGGTCCGCTCGAGCCACCAGGGTCGGCCCGGAGACGAAAGTCGTATAGCGGTGCTCCCAGTCGGCGAAGCGCAGCACCGTCAGGTCCGGGCCCGTCAGGTGCAGGTAGTGGGCGTGCTTGCCCACGACCTCAGCACGGGCGTAGTCGGCCGCCGCGAGGGACTCGAAGAGGTAGTGATCGCCGTAGAGGTCGTCGTCGTCCATCTTGGCGATGTAGTCGGCCTCGACCCGCGAGAGCATGAGGTTGTAGCAGCCGCCCAAGGGAGTGCTGGTCTCGGCGGTGACCCAGTCGATCTCAAGGTCCAGCTCGCGGGCCCGGGCCCTGCTGCGGGCCGGGGCGGTGAAACCGTGGGTGAGGATGACCGGCGTCATCGTCACCTGCTTCTGACCGGCCAGGGTCTCAAGGACGTGGTCGATCTGCTCGGGCCGGATGGTGGACACCAGCGGTGCGATGGTGGGGTGGCGCGTGGCCCGCTCCCCCATGCCGACGGCTCGCAGCACGGTCTCCACGCGGTGGCTGTAGGTGTGCCGGCTCCAGATCTCCCGTTGCGCCAGATGCGTCATGTACTCCCCGAGGACCGGGTTGGTCACGAGCGCGCGCACGGTGTGCCCGGCCTGAGCGCGGTCGGAGACCTTGGCCAGGGCGCCTGCGGGCAGCAGGCGGTCGGTGGCCGGTGTCGGGGTGCTCACCACGGGAGTGCCGCAGGCCAGGACCTCGATGACGCGACGCGGAAGCATGGAGGGGCTGTCCACCACGGAGCTGACGTTGAGGAAGACGGCGTAGGCGCGGTAGGCGCTGAGCATCTGGGTGTAGGTGAGGCTGCCGCGCACATGCGAGTCCCACGGAGGCGGGAACTGGTAGGTGTCGTCGCCGCCGAGGTACCGGGAGAAGATGTCCAGCCCGCGGGGCAGGCGTGCCGAGACGTCGTGGGCGCCGCCCAGAACGATTTCCATCTGCTCGCGCCGCTCGGGGTACTTGTGAGCGAAGTAGGTGCCGGCGAAGGCGACATCCCTCAGGGGCACGGGACGACCCTCCTCGTCCAGCAGGCGGATCGGGTTGTGGATCGCGGGCTGGGCGGCGAAGGGCAGGATCCCGATGCGGTCATGTCCCAGGTCACGCCGGTAGTGCTCCACCATCGCCTCATCGGTGGTGAAGACCCAGTCGAAGAGGCGGGCGGTCTCGATGGCCTCGTCGTAGTGGGCGGGATCCTCCTTGTTCCAGAAGACCGTCGGCACTCCTCGGTCCCGCAGTGCGGTGACCATGTCCCTCAGGTGGCCCGAGGGTCCCTGGGAGCCGATGACCTGGAAGCGCCAGGCGTCGTCGTTGCCGTGCCAGGCGGACTCCACGAAGAGCAGGTCGATGGGGGTCTGCTCGACCTGCTCGCGCCAGCCGGTGGGGGTCAGGGGCACCGAGCGCCACTCGTAGCCCAGGGCGAGCGCCGTGAACTCGTCGGCGATCACCCCGACGGTCACGTCGTGACGGAGCCCGGTCTCCTGCGGTGAGGGCAGCGGCCAGTCCGGTAGGAGCGTCCGGTCCCGCCGCTTGGAGGCCCACTGGCGGGGGCGGGCCCAGGCGGTGGCCCGACGACGGCGCAGGTGCTCACGCAGCCCCGTCAGCCCCGAGTGGCGCAGGTGCCACAGGGCTCGCCGCAGCTCGGGGGCGGGTCGGTGCGTCATGCGGGCTTCCCTCGCGAGGCCGCCCGCTTGCGCCGCCGCCTCTTGGAAGCCGTCTTCCCCTGGGGCTGCTGGTGGAGTGCCTCGGGGCCGAGCACTGCCTCCAGGGTGTCCCGCAGTGATCGCGCGTTGTGCTCGGTGACGTCGAAGTCTCCGTGGGCGAGGCGGGGATCAGCCAGTGCCGAGCGGATCGCCTGGGCGATGTCCTGGGGCGAGGTGCCGCTCAGAACCCCGTATCCGAGGTCGATCAGCTCCCGGTTGCCAGGAAGGTCGGAGGCCACGACCCCGGTTCCCAGTGTCATCGCCTCCAGCAGGGTGACCGGCTGTCCCTCGTGCAGGGAGGGCAGGACGAACAGGTCGGCTCCGCCCAGGACCGGGAACGGATTGTCCATCTGTCCCAGCAGCACGACGTGCCCGGACAGGCCCAGGGAGTCGATCCTGGCCCGCAGCGTCGCCTCGAGCACCCCGGAACCGACGATCGCCAGGCCGATACTCAGTCCCTGAGCGCCGCAGCCCTCGGTGCCGTCCTGCTTGCGCAGAAGGGCGAGCGCCTCGATGAGAGCCGCCTGGTTCTTCTCCATCGACATCCGCCCCATGGTGGCAAGGACGATGTCGTGCTCGTTCTTCAGCGCGGTGAAGGCCTCGGGGGCGGGTGCCTGCGCCCCGCGGCGGACCCGCTCGACGTTCAGGAGGTTGCGGGCCGAGAGCTGGTGCTGGGTGAGGTCGATACCCAGGCCGGCCAGCCCGCTGCGGTTGTGGCGGGCCAGTCCCGGGCTGACGGCGACGACGGCGTCGACAGCGCTGTAGAGGGTGAAGACGCGCTTGAGGCCCGGGTACTTGTCCCGGTACTCGTTGTCCATCTGGTTGTGCTGGTAGCAGGAGGTGCGGGAACCGCGACGCCCCCAGGCTGCGATGAGCGACACCCAGGTCTCGGCGTAGCCGTCGTACTCGATGGCGGCGTCGGGCACGAAGTCGCCCAGGATGCGGCGCGTCTCGCGCTCGTAGTAGGCCCAGTAGCAGTCCCAGAAGCTCTGCGAGGTGAAGGCCTCGGGGTGCCGGGCGAAGTCGTTGACGCAGGCCCGTTCGTGGATCCGCCAGGGAGCGGCCCCGGGCTTGCAGATGACATGGACGTGGCGGGGCAGGCGTCGGAAGATCTCCTGACGGTCCTCGTTGTTGCGCAGGACGGAGGGCTCGACGATGAGGTTGACCGAGTAGAGGTCCGGATCGAGCGCCTCCAGGAGGGCCAGGAGGGCGGAGGCGATCCCGTTGGGGATCATGGAGGCGTGGAACAGGAGGGTGCGGCGTCTGCGGGAACCGTCGCCAGACGCGGGCTCAAGGGCGTGGTCCCTGATGATGGCCCGCCGTCCGTGGTCGAGGTCGTCGTCGAAGAAGGCTCGGGCCAGGCGCGACGAGGCCTGTCCGTCCTCGTAGGGGCAGTACCGGTCGAGGGCCTTCTGGGGCGCGATCCCCTCCCCGGCCAGGGCACGCCCGATGGCTGAGGCCAGCTCAGCGCGGTCGTAGCAGGCCAGCCCGGGGACCTCCTCGGGATCGAGGTACAGGCCCCGCTCGGCCCGGTACTCCTCGATATCGTGCATGTAGAGCACGATGGGGCGCTTCTGGGGCAGGAAGTCGAAGAGGATCGAGGAGTAGTCAGTCACCAGGACGTCAACGGCGGCCAGCAGCTCATTGGTGTCGATGTCCTTGGGGACGACGCTCACCGGCAGATCGACGCCGGCCAGCAGCTTCTCGGACAGACGGTGGGCGCGGTAGACCACGAGCACGTCGTCACGGGAGGCCATGGCGGTCAGGTCGGCGACCAGGGCCTCGCGGTCCAGCTCCCGCTTGCCGACGCCGCCGCGCCAGGTGGGGGCGAACAGGACCAGACGGCGCTCATCGTCCTCAGCCAGTCCCAGGCGACCTCGCAGCGCCGTGCGCTCCTGGGCGCTCATCGTCAGCGAGGTGTCCAGTCGGGGGGAGCCGGCGACGATGGTGCGGCCCCGGTAGACGTCGAGCAGATCATGGTCCTCGACCAGCGCCCATCGGGTGAGCTCATTGGGCGCCATGAGCGTGGTGCTCAGCTGGAAGTTGCGCTGCAGGTTCTCGTAGTCGAGCAGACCTCCCTGCATGGACCGCCCCAGGGTCTTGAAGGGAGTGCCGTGCCAGGTGTTGAGGTAGCGCTGCTCGCGGCGGCGCACAAAGTAGGGGGCGAAGGAGACGTTGTTGACGAGGTACCCGGCGGTGGCGAGGTACTGCATGTACTCGGTGCTGTGCAGGGGGACGAAGACGACGTTGCGACGCCCCAGCAGATCCGCGGGGATGGCACCGAGGTCATTGACGGCCCACACGTGCAACAGGTGGGAGTACTCCGGCCGGTCCACCATCCACCGGAAGATGGCCAGGGGGTGACAGCCGATCGAGGCGCCGTGGTTGGACTCCCACAGCACCAGGTGGGGGCTGACGGGAAGGACCTCCAGGGCCTCGGCGTAGCGGATGTTGCGGGCGGCTGTCGCGGTGCGTCCATAGGCCCGCGGGTCCAGCCCGTCCTTGCAGCCGAACTCCTCGGCCTGCTCGAGGATCTCGCAGGCGAGCTCCACCTGCCCGGCGTCCTGGGCCAGCTGGGCCAGGACCAGGCGGTGGTTCCGGTCCCCCTTGAGAACCAGCGGGAGGATATGCCGGATGGACTGAGCGGCAGCCTGCGCTGCGGCGGGCGGGATCACCTCACCGGCGCCGGGATCACCCGCGGGGTTGTGGGAGCTGAGAGCCTCGTGAAGGCCGAGCATGACATCGCCGATGGTGGACTCGACCAGATCCTCCGGCCGCTGCCGAGGCGGGGGTGTGCTCTTCGCGCGGACCAGGTCGAGGAAGCCCGTGCTGGCCAGCTGCTTGGACACCGATGCCAGCCCGCGCGGAGCCGGCCCCAGGTAGGCCCAGAAGGAGGCCAGCGCCTCGTCGTAGCGTCCCAGCCTTGCCAGGCAGACCCCACGGCGATAGTTCCACCAGCTGCGTGCGGGCTTCTTGAGCGTCCGCAGGGCCTCCTGGTACGAGCGCTCCGCGGTGGCGAGGTCGCCGACACGTTCCGAGGCGAGTCCCAGCTTGTAAAGAGTGTTCCCGTTGCCGGTGTCCAGTGAGGCGGCCAGGGCGTACTGCCCTTGTGCCCGCTCGTGCTCGCGCAGACGGTCCAGGCAGTAGGCCAGCTCGTAGGCCCGCTCCACCCTCGACATCCCCTCGCCGGGGTAGATCTCGAAGAGCTCGGCCGCCAGCCTCCAGTCGCCCCGGGAGCACGCGAACTGGCCCGGCCCCTTGCTGCAGGCCTTTCCTCCGGCGGCCTTGCAGGCGGCGGCGAAGCTGGCGGCGGCGGAGGCCCGATCACCCTCACGGTGGGCGATGACCCCCTGCTCGAAGAGCTCCTGCGCGCTGAGCTCATCGATGTCGGCCAGGGCGTCCAGGGTGCACCTGGCCGGTCCGTTGAGCCCCAGGTGAAGCTGAGCTTGAAGGAGCTTGCGCAGCCAGGCGGCGTCGTTCTCGTGCTCCGGCAGTCCGGAGAGCAGAACCTCCAGGCGCTGCCACTGCGGGGTGCTCGCGGGCAGGCAGGCGAGCAGGTTCTCCGAGTAGCGCCGGTCCCGCACCCCCGAGGAGAGGGCTCGTGAGAAGAAGACGGAGGCCCCTTCTGGGTCATCCTGTCGCTTGAGGAGGCAGCCGGCACGGTAGAAGGCCTCTCCACAGGAGGGGTCGCGGTCGGCCACCTCGGTATAGGTTCTCAAGGCCGCCTCGAACCGTTCCTGACGCTCTGCGATGACCCCCAGCCGCAACCAGCTGGCCGTGTCGTGGCCGCTCTCAGAGAGCTTTTCATACAGACGCTTGGCCTCGGCCAGGTTACCGTCCTCGTACTCCCTGGCGGCGGCATAGCGCACCAGCCGGGTGGTGGCCGGCAGCTGCAGGCGGCCGGAAACAGCACGCCCCATTTTTCTGAGAACAGCATCCTTACTCATGATGGTCGCCCTTATTTCAGTATGAACATTACGCGTATTAAATCCTGCGCCAGTTGACACAGCATGCAGCAAGCCTCGACCCGGACCTCCGCCCGGCCCTCGATACAGCCCGCACAGCGAGTCGCTACTCAGCGCACCACTCAGCCCAGGCGCATATCACTCTTGATCCGAGTCGTTGAGACCTCGGGAGTCCGCGGGAGGTAGACGACCTCACACAGACCCTTGAGCTGGTCGTCGAACTCGCCGTTCCAGTCGTCCCCCATGACGAAGACATCAATACCGTATTTGGCGATATCCTCGGTCTTCTGACCCCAGGTCAGCTCGGGCACCACGAGATCGACATACCGGATGGCCTCGAGCATCACCTTGCGCTCCTCGTAGGAGAAGTAGGCCTGCTTACCCTTTCCGGCATTGAACTCATCACTGGACAGCGCCACCATCAGGAAGTCCCCCAGCGCTCGCGCACGCTTCAGCAACGCAATATGACCATAGTGGAGCAGGTCATATGTGCCATAGGTAATCACGCGCTTCATGGGGTCACTTCCTGGTTGGACGTTCGAGGCTCGCCCTCAACAACACTCCGGACAAACCACCGTGAGTATTCCCCACCCCGAGAACCAATATCGAAGATGTCATAGAATCGATGCGATACCGATATGCCGCCGAAATACCCGATGTTCGCCGTCGAATATCACAGAGAGTTCCACCTCACCTTTCTCTCAGCCTCACACTCTCGTCACAATTATTCTTTCCAGTTCTTTTGAGAGGCGGTGTTCATCCGCCCTTCCGGTCGCTTATCAACTCAGGAAACGAGTGATCCATCCCCGGATCCACGTGAGGTTGTCCAGGATCGGTGCGGGATCCACCTCCCGTGGGGAGCAGCGCCCCTCAGCGGCGTCGATATTGCCGAGGAGCCGCTGCAGGTGGGATGTGAGCTCATCGTGGTCGACGGCGACCGGCAGTCCCGAGCCCAGGGGCCAGTCACCGTACAGGCCCCTTTCGACATCTCGGTAGGAGGCCAGGTCGGGTGTATAGACCACTGCAGGTTTCCCGGTCAGAGCGAAGTCGAAGAAGATGCTCGAGTAGTCCGAGACCAGGATGTCGGCCGCCAGCATGAGCTCCTCGACACTCGGGTACCCACTGACATCGATCATCCCTGGGACACATCCGCCCCGGTTCATGTGGTGGCTGCGCATGAGGACCACCGCATCGAGGAGCTCAGCCAGACGCGGCCCGTCCAGCTCCCCCACAGGCCCCGGCCCGTGCACGGTGGCGCAGCCGGCGGCACCCGTCGAGGGCCGCAGGCTCTCGCGCCAGGTCGGGGCGTAGAGAATGACCGGCTTTCCCGGAGCGATACCGAGCTCGTGGCGCACCCGTCGCCGTACTTCAGCGCCTCCGAGCAGCCTCACGTTGCGGGGGTACTCCCCCACCCGAACAGGCCCGCGGTATCCCAGTGCCTGCTGAAGGCGCCGAGCGGCCTGCGGGCTCTGGGCGAGCAGCAGGTCCCACTGGGGGACCTGGCGGTCCATGAGTCGCCGGTATCTCAGGGTGACGGCTTTCGGCGCGTCGTGCAGCAGCTTCTTGATCGGAGTGCCGTGCCAGGTCTGGAGCAGGTGCTGGCCCTCACGCTTGGAGAACCAGGAGGGGAGGTGGTCGTTGGTGACGATGACACGTGAGGTGCACAGCGCCTCCACCCACTGCGGGGATCCGACGACGACGGGACGCGCGCCCGCCGGCACGCGAACTGTCCCGTCAACAACCGACCACCACAGGGGCGCTCCCACGCCGTGGGCCGCCAGGTCCTCGCAGATGGCGGCCGGGTTGTCTCCCGCGCTGCGTCCACCGAAGGACTCCAGGAACACTCCCGGTCTCAGGGGGCCCGCCTCGCGCTCGATGAGGAGCCGGTGGCCCCGTCGTGAGCGCTCGCCAGGAGTCAGCGGAGGGATGACAGCGACGGCCACGGAGCCGTCCGTGCGGGTGAGGATCCGCGCGCGGCGCGCCGGGCGCCCGGCATCCGCCCCGGTGACATCGCCATCGGGTTCCGCCACGCAGCTAGTGGCCGCCGCGGCGATGGGGACCTCGGTGGCCGGACCGTCGATCCCCTCCCCGGCCAGGCAGGCCCCCTCGACCTTACGATCGGGCTCGTCCTGCGATACGGCACTCCAGCTCAGCGGGTAAGTCGCCAGCTCGACGCCGGGATCAGCCAGATCGATGCACGCCGACCAGCCATCACCAGGACCCAGGACGGCCGGCACCGTCATCGCCTGAGCCTCGGCGGCCCTGCCGCCCAGGACGATGTCCAGCCCATCCGGGGCCTGCGACATCGTTCCACTCAGCTCCAGCGTTGCGTCAGTGCCCAGGCGCGCACAGAGGAGCACGACGTCGATCTCCCCGCCGGGCCGCGCCTCGCTCCCCCGGATCCCGCTCGGCGCCGGGGCGACCTGGAGCAGCCCCCGCTGACCGCGCGCCTCCAGATGCTGCCCGGTCTCCGGCGGCGCCGGGCACCCCCTGCTGGAGCCGGCCGGTTGCGGCATCCATGCCCGCACCTCTCGCCCGGCAACGCGGGTCACCACCCGGAACCAGGAGGGGCGGCGACCCGTTTCGACCTGTAGACGCACCACGATCCCCGAGGTGAGGTAGGAGCGCCACGGGTCGCCGGCCTCCAGGTCGGCTCGGGGCGCCTCACAGCGATCAGCCTCGGCACGGCCTCGAACTCGTCCGGTCTCATCGACCACCTCGACGGTCGGGCGGTCGATCAGGCCTGGGTCGAGCCCCCAGACCCAGGCGCATCCGCGTACCTCCAGGGTCCTGGCGCCCAGCCAGCGCACCGCGTCGACACCGACGTGCAGTCTTAAGTCGACGTCTCGGATCTCGGTGAGTCGGCGGGGCGCCGTGATCCCTTCCAGAAGGGCATGCTCGGGGCGCACGGTGTCCGCCTCGATGGTCAGGGGAAGGTGGCCCAGGTCCTCGCAGCGTCTGCCGATCAGCTCCTCGAGCTCCACGGCGCCGGCCGGCTCGTCCTGGATGAGGAGCCACAGCACGAGTCGGTCGAGCAGCCCGATCGCCTCCCACACGAGGTCGTCGGCGTCGGCGAGCGCCCTTCTCGCGGTGCGGCGCAGCCTGCCGGCGAAGTCGAGCCCCTCCCGGTGAGCGGCCTCGGCCAGACGAACCAGGTCCTGACTCAGACGTCCGACGACCAGGCGCCGACGCACCGCCTCCGGAGCGTCGGCGGCCAGCTGCGCCAAGGCGTCCACCTCCGCCAGGAGGCCGCCGGGATCCGTGTCCGCGCTGAGGCCACGGGCCGCAGAGCCGGCGCGCCAGGTGTAGACCTCCTCATCCAGGACGTCCATCCGGGTTGCGGCCAGAAGCACCGCGAGAGTCCTGGCGGGCAGTGACACAGCGGGGGCGCGGAGTGCACCGGGCCGTCTCTGCGATACCCACAGGCTTCGGCGCGCCATGACAGCGCCGGCCACCAGCTCCTCAGCCGCCTCGGGCACCCGAGCCAGCGGCTGCGCGAGGCGAGGCGCGCGGGGAGGTACCGGCCCCGGCCCGGCCCCGGTTGCCGGTGTCAAGGACCGCGAGCGCGCGACGACGACGTCGGAGCCCGACTGCTCCAGGCACTCAATCATCGACTGGCAGGCACCGCCGACAAGTCCGTCCCCACCGTCAACGACGGTGACCAGGCCTCCCCTGGCTCGTTTCAGGGCGGTATCCAGCCAGCCATCCGGGCCAGCACCCCGGTGATCGTCCCGGCCGCAGGACACGACCCGTACCCGCCGGTCCCTGGCGGACAGGCCGGTGGCCACCTGCTCACCGGAGCTCAGCGCATCGGCCCCCGGCCCGACGACGACCAGGACCTCCAGGTCCCTGAAGGTCTGGTTGAGTACGGAGCGTATGGCCCCTTCCAGGTGAGGACCGGCACCCGCTCCCCGGACGATGACGCTGAGTCGGGGCCGGTGCACGCCGCGCACAGCGGCACCGATAAGACGTCTCAGACGCCTGCCGCCCATGTCCTTCTACCCTGTCAGCTGGGGAGCTCGGGCGCGCCAGAGCCCCGTGGCGTCGATGACGCTGCGCCCCTCGAGCAGGTGCGGATCGAGGTCGGCGAACTCCTGGTGGGCAACCAGCACTGCCACGACATCAGCCTGCTCAACGGCCTGCCGCCACCCGGTCAGCCGCACGTTGTCCCACCGTGCCAAGGACGCCGGGAGCTCCGTGGCGTGCGGCTCGGCCACCAGGACCCGGGCATGGGGCGCGGCGGCGGCCACCTGCTCGGTGATCGCAAGCGCCGGCGACTGGCGCAGATCATCGACATCGGCCTTGAAGGTCAGGCCGAGCACCGCCACGGTCGGCGAGGACACGGGCTCCATCGCCTCAAGGATGCGTCCGACGTAGTGGGCCGGCCGGGAGTCATTGACCTGGCGGGCGGTGCGGATGAGCCTGGTCTCCTCCGGAGCGCTGGACACCAGGAACCAGGGGTCCACGGCGATGCAGTGGCCGCCCACGCCGGGGCCCGGCTGCAGAATGCTCACCCGCGGGTGGCGGTTGGCCAGGTCGACGAGCTCCCAGACATCCACCCCGACCCGCTCGCAGACGAGGGCCAGCTCGTTGGCGAAGGCGATGTTGAGGTCGCGGAAGGAGTTCTCCGTCAGCTTGGTCATCTCGGCGGTGGTGGCGTCGGTCAGGACCAGCTCGCCGGCGCAGAAGGTGGCGTACAGGTCTCTGGCCAGGTGTGAGGCCTGGGGGGTCAGGCCGCCGATGACCCGGGAGTTGGTCACCATCTCCGTCATGATGCGCCCGGGCAGCACGCGTTCGGGGCAGTAGGACAGATGCACCTGGGGCCGAGAGCCGCTGCCGTCCGTTGACAGGTCCGGGCGCATCGAGCCGATCGCCTCAGCCAGGGCCCGAGTGGTGCCGGGCGGGCAGGTCGACTCCAGGACAATGAGCTCTCCGCCTGTCAGACGGGGTGCGATCTGCCTGGTGGCGGCCTCCACCAGGGACAGATCGGCCACATGGTCCGGGCCCATCGAGGGGGTCGGCACCGCGATGATGTAGGTCCGCGCCGAGGGCGTCTCCATCTGGGCGCGCAGGCGGCCGGCCTCGACCTGTTCGGCCAGGACGGTGGCCAGTCCCTCCTCGAGAAAGGGAAGCTCTCCGCGGTTGACGGCCTCGACACGTTCCCGGACCCGGTCCACGCCGACGACGTCGAGCCCGGCGCGGGCCAGGACCGCTGCCGTGGGCAGGCCGATGTACCCCAGCCCGATGACTGCGACGTCGGCTACTTCAACAGTGTCAGTCATGAGTCTCCATGCATCTGTTCGCGTCCCCGGGGAGCTCCCCGGGGACGCCGCTCCGTGAGCCACGTGTCCGTACCTCTAGTTCACCGTGGCGGGAAGCAGCTCGACGGCGTCGGGGTGCTCGGTGAGGTAGGCGCTCACCCGGTCCTCGGCGAAGGCCTTGAACAAGGGGGCGTCCGCGTCGGCGTCGAGCGTGACGATGGACTGCCCGTCCGCGGAGGTTCCCGTACCGGCGGTCGGCACGGTCATGAACCTGATGTCGTTGCTGTGGAGGTGGCGCGTCTCCAGGGCCAGGGACTGCATCTGGTTGAGCGTGAAGGACTCGTCCACGGCGACTGTCCGCGAGGCGGTCTTGAGGAAGGAGTACAGCGCCGTGGGACTGCTCAGGGTGCCGTTGGTCAGGACCCTGCTCACGATGGAGCGCATCCAGGTCTGCTGGCGCTTGACGCGGTCGAAGTCCCCATTGGGCAAAGAGGAGCGCTCACGGGTGTAGGCCAGGGCCTGCTGCCCGTTGAGTACCTGAGCCCCTGCGCCAAGCTCCTTGCCGGCGAGTGTCTGAGGCGTCTTGAGATTGACTCGCACTCCGCCGATCTCGTCGGTCAGCGCGACGAAGGACTCGAAGTTCGCCACCGCGAAGTGGTCGATGTGGATGCCGGTGAGGTTCTCCACGGTGTGGATCGTCAGCGAGGGCCCCCCGTAGGAGTAGGCGGCGTTGATCTTGCCCTGGCCGTGACCGGGGATCTCCACCCATGAGTCACGGGGGATCGACATGACTGAGACCGTTTTCCGGTCTCCGCTGACCTGAACGATCATGATCGCGTCCGTGCGCTGGGCCCCCTCCTTCCACTGGGAGGGGTCGGAGGCGGAGGTGCGTGAGTCGGTCCCCAGGACCAGGATGTTGACGGCCGGCTCCTCGCCCGCGGCCACCTTCTGCTGCGGGGCCCGCGTGGGAATGTCCGCGAAGGGATCGGCAATGAACTCCATGCCGGAGGCGATGGAGTGTCGCACCCACAGGGCCAGGCCTCCTGTGGCCAGGGTCAGAACCAGGAAGATCGCCAGGACACTGAGAAGGGCGATCCTCCATCCTCGTCCGGGACGGCGCAGAGCGCTACCTGCGCTGCGCGCCGAGGTCGTGTCGGCCCCTAACGAGGCTGCTTCAGCATCACCCTTTTCAATCGGACTGCTTTCGGGTTCTGGTAGGAGGGACTGCGTCATGGGCCAATGGCACCACATATTTCTCGAGCGTTTTGCCCGGAATCTCCTTGTTTTAGGAATTCCGGGCAAAATGCTCATGAAATGAGATGCAACTGAGACCGCCGCAATCTCCCTGTCACCATTTCATATCACATAAACAATATCTTTCTGTACGTTCAGAAGGAATATCGTCAGTGGTTTTATGAACGAGGAGGCACGAGCTGATACATCCACCCGTAGGGGTCCTCGGCGCGGCCGGTCTGAATAGCGGTGAGCCGGTCATGAATCTGCCGGGTGACCTCACTGCCCTCGATGCGGGCGTCGAAGCCCTCGCCCTTGAGATGCCCCAGAGGCACGACGACGGCGGCGGTCCCACAGGCGAAGACCTCACTGACTCGGCCCGACTCGATGTCTGCAAGCAGTCCCTGCAGGCTGACGGTCTCCTCCACGACGTTGCGCCCGGATTCGTGCAGCAGGCGGATGATGGCGCTGCGAGTGCAGCCCTCGAGGATCGTCCCGGTCAGGCGCGGTGTGCGCACGGTCCCGTCGGCGTCGACGACCATGAGGTTCATGCCGCCGAGCTCCTCGATGTTCTCCTGCGAGACGTCGTCGAGGAAGCAGACCTGGTCGCAGCCCTGCGCGTAGGCCTCCTGCTGGGGAAGCAGGGAGGAGGCGTAGTTGCCTCCGGTCTTGGCCGCCCCGGTCCCTCCACGCCCGGCACGGTGGTACTCGGTGGTCACCCAGATGGAGACGGGCTCCAAGCCGTGAGGGAAGTAGGAGCCGGCGGGAGAGGCAATGACGTAGTAGTCCACCACAGCGGCGGGGCGCACGCCCAGGAAGGCCTCGGAGGCAAAGGCGAAGGGACGCAGGTAGAGGGACTCACCCTCACCTGAGGGCACCCAGGCGGCGTCGGCGCGCACCAGATCCACCAGGGAGGCCACGAAGTCCTCCTCCGCCAGCTCAGGCAGAGCCATGCGCCGGGCGGAGGCGTTGAGGCGCGCCGCGTTGTAGCGGGGGCGGAAGGTCCACACCGATCCGTCCTCGTGCCGGTAGGCCTTGATGCCCTCGAAGACCTCCTGGCCGTAGTGGAGCACAGCGGCGGCCGGGGACAGGCTGAGGCTGCCATAGGGAATGACGCCATAGTCGCCCCACCCCTCGCCCTGCCTCCAGCGGGCGTGAGCCATGTGGTCGGTGAAGGCGTTACCGAAGTGGAGACTCCTCAGGACCGCTGTCCGTTCGTCCTCGGCGAGGGGTGAGGGGTTGGCGGTCAAGGGGAATCGACCGGCGAGCGCATCGGCCTGCGGGACGGGGACCTCGGCGGCGCGAGCCAAGGAGGTGGATGCGAAGTCGGTTGAGGTGGCGTCTGTCTCGGGCATAGGTCCACCCTACCGCCGAGGCCACAACTCGGACACGACCTTCCCATATGCTGGCAGGCGGGCGGCCGCACAGCTAGGTTCCGGCCATGACTTCCGTTCATCGCCCCTCGGTCAGTACTCGCCGAATGGGCGCACGAGCCCGGTTAACCCGGGCGGCGGTGGCCGGCACAGTCCTCCTGACCGGGGTGAACGGATGCGCGCAGGTGGACCTGGATCAGCTCGCCGGGTCGGTGTCGGGGCCCGCCTCTCCGTCCGCGGCACCACAGTCCTCGACGGCTCCACCCCGGATGGTGATGCCCACCTCGCTGCCGACCACCCAGGCCACGGCTGCGGCCGCACTCATGGTCAGCTTCCCGGACCTTCCCGGATACACCGCCTCCACCACGGCCCCGCCCTCCACGAGCGCCGCGCACGGGAGCACCGCCCCTACCGGACCCGCGACGCCGTCAACCCCAGAGGCATCCTGGTCGCGCTCCTATGCCTCGGCCTCCTCCGGATGCCAGGTGAGCGCCGAGGTGACTAGCGCAGCGGCGCTGCTCGTCTCCGGTGGTGACGACCGCGCTCTGTCCGAGCACTGGTCCGCCTCCTTGGCGGGGATCTACCCGGACTACCGGCAAACCAGCCAAGAGGAGCTCACGGCGACGAACCGCTCGACCCCCTATGCCGGTATCGCCACCGCCTTCAGCGCCAGCCTCCGCGGTTCCCGGGTCGCGGGGAGGTCCTTCGTGCGGGTGTGGTCGGCCGACGGCGCAGCCGTGTCAGTGACCCAGGTCTGTCAGCAGGGGGTCTTCGACGAGGCGCCGTGGGACGCCGTCCTTCGCGGCGTCGCCGTGGACGGCCTGTCGGGTCAGTCCCGCTGGCCCACGAAGGTGGTACCCGGTTCTGAGACGCCGACCTGAGCGGGGGACTCGGGCTCCCCCTCCCCCGGCCGATCCGCCTCTGCGGACTCGCCGTCCCCTCTCCCGCTTGGAGCTCCTGTCGGACCCTCCTCCCCGGGCGCAGCCACCTGGTCCTGGCCGGTTGAGGAGCGCCGGGCCGAGACCGCGGACTCGGCCGCAGCCACGGCGTGACGGAGGTTTGAGAGCGCCGTCGTGATCGCCTCGACGTCCTCGCCCCGCATCGCCTGGTCGAGCGCTGATCTCGCGACCTCAAGGCCGGTGGACTCGGCCTGGATCAGGTCGCTCGCCACTGCTCCGACCCTGGTGGCCAGCGTCGCGGCCTCCGCGGCGGCATCGCTCCGGACCCGGGAGAGCGACAGGGCCCCCGTGATGGCGGAGCGTTGATCCGCTGCCGCCACCGCGGTCGCCTGGAAGGCCCGTCCCCGCGATCGGGCGGCGTACGAGTCCGCCTCAGCCAGGAAGGCGGACATCTCGGAGTCGGTCAGTGGGGCGTCGGTCAGGACGTCGCACCCGCACAGGCCGGTGAGGCCGGCGAGCAGGAGGCATGCGGCTGTCTGACGTCGGGGACCGAGTAACGACATACTCGGAATGTAACGACCCGCTCGCGTACTGCGATCACGCTCCGGACACGAAGAGGGCCGTGGGGTCTCAAAGCGATGACGTATCGGCCCCGGCCGCCACTGCCTCGGCGATGGCGTCACCGATCTGGCTGGTGGAGCGCTGGGCGCCACCGCGCCGAGTGGCCATGTCCGCAGTGACTCCGGCCTCGACCTTCGCCGCGGCTTCGGGCAGCCCGAGGTGGTCGAGCATGAGGGCCACCGCGCTGATCGTGGCGGTCGGGTCCGCCTTGCCCTGACCGGCGATGTCCGGGGCCGAGCCGTGGACGGGCTCGAACATGGAGGGGAAGGCCCTCTCGGGATTGATGTTGCCCGAGGCCGACAGTCCGATGCCGCCGGTCACGGCGCCGGCCTCATCGGTGAGGATGTCGCCGAAGAGGTTGTCGGTGACGATGACGTCGA
>ERZ772967.976-NODE-976-length-20556-cov-5.907761_pt1 | contig 20556 bp, 24 predicted proteins | sample MGYA00511677_ERZ772967 | MGnify/ENA primary metagenome ERZ772967 (study PRJEB29015, sample SAMEA2737931) | human oral metagenome | biome: human oral; feature: human-associated habitat; material: dental | place: China | collected 2146 ...
ATCTCATTGAACATATTTGCTTCCGTTACCAGCGATACTTTTTCGGACAATGGCGTACCGAATGCACCGCACACTTTCTTAACAGTCCACGGAATTTCCCCGTTATCGTTTGTTCTACCGGTATATGCACAGAGCGCTAAAAAAAGCTCTTCCCCAAAGCCGAGCGCTTTATTGGAAATATCCACGCAATACCATGTCAACCGTTTTTTTCGCAGTTCCGGTTTTGCAATCCATAAAGCGCAGATAAAGGTCAACGGCCCCGATCCGAAATCCGCAGCGTAATCACCGTCGTCAAGCCGAATATCAAGATTTTGCAGGAGTTTGGTAAGACGCACCAAATTCCACCAGACATAGTAGTGTGTATATGCCGACCGCTTTACCGGATCATTTAAATAGTGCGCTTTCCTGCTGCTGCGTTCATCCGTTAGTTCATGGAAAAGCGTATGAATGTGCTGCGGTAACAGTTGTTTCTTTTTTGCATCAAGCGGTAAAACCTGATCCAACAAGGCAGGGAAATGCTCTAAGATATTTTTTGCTTCTGACGTAAGTTCGGAAAATACCGGCGTTCCGAAGGTATAAGGCGTACTGCTTCGCTTTTCGCGATGTTGCTCGTTTCTCCGGTCAGAACTGCGTCCGGAAGTTTTTTGATAGTGTTCTTTTGATTGCTGATTCCGGCGATTTTCTTCTGTCTGAATTTGATTAGCTTTATCTTGCGCCCGGGATGAAGACGTTTTTTTAACGAATTTTTCGTAGAACGGTTTTTGCATACTCATTATCGTTATATTATAGAAGAAACCGGCTATGTTTGCAAACGGACATTTACAGGAAAAGTTTAGAACAGCCCTCTTATCTCTTAATTGACTATCTCTCTATTTTCCCGTATATTCCCAGCCATATAGAAAGAACCCGCTAAAGTTTACAAAGTTTTTAGAAGGGGCAAGGAGTTTAAAATGTACAATCGAAACATTGATCTTAAAAAGATACGCGTCTTTATATACGCATTAGTCTGTATTGTACTGCTTGGAGGCGCCTGCATGACGCAGGAAGGAAAAAACACGCAAGATTCAACTATCACGGATATGAAAGGCGCCGAGCTGGATACTATTATGAACGACAAGGCGAAAAAAGAGCAATATCTTGTTATCGATGTGCGCGAAAAACACGAGTATGAGGCAGGACACGTTCGCTATGCAATCAACATCAGACTCAACGATATCGAAAACAAGCTAAGCGATATTGCCGACCTCAAGGATAAAAATATTATCGTTATTTGCAGAAGCGGAAGACGGAGCATGGCCGCTGCTAAAATCCTACAAAAGAACGGATTCAAAAAACTGTTCAATGCGGATGGAGTCGGCAGCTACTCTTATAAGTCGCTCACCAAAGTTACAAATGTTCGCGGAAAGCAGATGCAAGAGTTAGTGAATACGGGAAACTACTCCGTGGTTGATGCCCGGGAACCTGCGGATTATGCCGTTTCGCATTTAAAGGGCGCGATATCGGGGAATGCGGATACCATCGCTGAGTTACTTCCGCAATTACCTAAGGGAAAACCGGTGCTAACCTACTGCTATTCCGGCAATCGCGCTTTTGCCGTTGCGGAAAAATTAGCAGCTGCAGGATACACGGTAATAAACAGTTTAGACGGCACCAACGAATACTCAGCCTTTGAATTGGTAAAATAACAAAACTATCCTTAAATAGTAGAATAGTAGCCGCTAAAAATTTCACCTTTTAGCGGCCTTTCTTCTGTTTAACTTACAATTAACGAATGATAACTATGCGCCGCGTTTACTTACACTTCACCGGGGGCAAGTTGAGTTAAAATTTCGGTGTGATCTTCAAAGATGGCAACCGTGTGTTCCATGTGGCAGGAACAGGACTTGTCGGCGCTGACAACCGTCCATCCGTCGGCGCGGGTTTTAACATCCGCCGTACCGAGGTTGATCATCGGTTCAATCGCAATCACCATGCCGGGTACCAGCCGCGGATTCGGCGCTCCCCTCTCCGGTACATTCGGGATATTCGGATCTTCATGTACTTTAAGCCCGACCCCATGACCGCAGTATTCATATACAACGCCGTATTTATACTGCCGGGCCAAATCGTACACCGCGCGGGATATCGCATTTACACGCTTACCTGCCTGACAGGCGGCGATACCCGCATAGAGACAGTCGGTGGTAACCTTCAAAAGCTGCGCACGTTCGGGGCTCACCTTTCCAACCGGCACCGTTACGCACGAATCACTGATGTATCCGTTAAGGTCAATACCGATATCCAGCGACACGAGGTCTCCTTCCCGTACGATTTTCTTTTTATCGGGAAGCCCGTGGATAACTTCTTCGTTGATAGACACGCACGCTGCACCGGGAAAGTCTTCCGCATACCATGCGGGAATGCCGCCGATGCTCTTAATGTACTCAACGCAGAAGTCATCCAGTTCCTTAGCCGTTACACCCGGCTTCACACGAGGGGTCAGCTCTTTAAAGAGCCGCGCCAATGCCTTGCAGGATAGGCGGATACCGTCTATCTGTTCCTTTGTCTTAATCCGTATCATATAATCCTTACCTTTTTAGAACAGCTCATCAGCTTCAAGATATACCGATCATCGGCATTTAAATCAATCGGCACATCTTTACCGCCAAAGCTGCTCCTGATAGTTTTTCTTCAACTTTGTTATACCGCGGATGCGAGGGTTCATCCGCACCGACGCCGCTGCACATCCGTCACCGGTAGTAAAATCACCCATCCGATAATAAATTTCCGCCATCTTTTTTAATATTTCCGCATTATCCGCTTTACTCAACCCAAAATCCAGTGCAGCTTCGCAACAATCAAGCAACAAATCATCGGCAAGCGTGTAAATGAGTTTTTCTCGGATAAGCTTACGGGCTAAGATAAGCACTTCCGGAAAAAAATGGCGGAAATAGGCATCTTTCCGTTCTTCTCGGATAATTTGTTCAAGCAGCAAAAAAGATTCATAATAGTGATTGCGGAAATAGAGTTCTTCTGCAAGCACAAAACCGCAATCCATAAAGTCTCCTCTGCTAAAGTAACGGCGAAGCGAAAACGAAGGATGTTCCGAGCAGAGACGTAAAAATTCCCGTACCGCTTCATCTTCCGCATTATGAAAAAGATCAAAAAAGATCAGTGTAGCTCTGCTTTCGGGATCCGCCTGCTCTTTCAACCACGTACGGTAATCGAAACTTTCGCCTTTTTTCACGGTTTTATTGTAGAAAAAATCAAATTCCGCTCGCCGTTTTACATCGAGCAGGGCTTCATACGCACGGATAAGCCGCATCAGAGCCTGCTCATTTGCTCTTTTGCCGCCGATATTCCGAACATTATGCGGAATATCGGGATGCAATTCTTTAGCTTTTTTTCTAAATGCTCGTTTTATTTCTGCGGTCGAAGCAGAAGGAGAGATATCTAAAATCTTATAATAATCTTCTATTTCCGGAACTTGATGAGCTGATCGATTTCTGCGTCCTGCCTCGCTATCCTGCCGACCGTTTTCCGCCTTGTTATCCAATATTTGCCCCCGCACGGCGAGCATCCGCTGCATTTCGCAAAGTATCGAAGTAGTCAATAATAAAGCCGCAGCTTTCTAATCCGTTCATCACATTTCGGGTAAATTTTTCAGAAAATAGCCCACGGCTTACGGTAAGAACGCAGCCTTTACAACCTTCTTTAAGGCCATGATCTTTTAAAATAGTTACAACGGCAAGATTAGGTTTTGACGTAAAAAGCGGTTTTTCGGCGCAAAAAACCACAATATATCCGTACATATTAAGCCGATCCGTATCGGTTAGTGCATATCCATCCAGGATGCGAAGATCATCGCATCGATTTCGGGCAGTCTCTTTTAAGGCTTCCAGAAAAAGCTGTGTTTGTGTTTTTTTCTCTTTATCAAAATACACTAATACTGCTGTCATGGCGATATAATAGAAAAAAATTTTTTATTATGCAAGCGCAGCAATGCGTAGACGGTAGGCATATTTTCAAAAGATGGCTATAATATCTCTATGCATTCATACTACTACAAAGATAATCTTACCGCCCTTGAGGCAAAATTTGCCGCTCAGAAATTAGCTTTTGCACCGGCGGCTTTTCAAACTGCAAAAGCAATGGTTGACCTGCATATCTTAAAAGCGATAGAGGATTCAAAAAACGACGGATTAACGATAGAAGCTATCATCGAGAAAACAGGGCTTTCTTCCTATGCCGTAAAGCTGTTGATGGAGTTTAGCTTAGGTTTGGAACTCATAAAGATTGTTCCGAATTCCGAGCCACAGGCTTATGTATTGGGAAAAACCGGCTACTTTTTGCTCAATGATGAGTTGACAAAAGCAAATATGAATTTTATCAACGATGTATGCTATCAGGGATTTTTTTATTTACAAGACAGCTTAAAAACGGGTAAACCAGTCGGCTTAAAGGTTTTTGGGGATTGGGATACCATCTATCAAGGGTTATCCGCGTTGCCGGAACAGGTGCAGAAAAGTTGGTTTGCATTCGATCATTATTATTCCGACAGTATCTTCGGTGCAGCATTGCCCATCGTATTTAAAGAAAAGCCCCGGCATATAATGGACATCGGCAGCAATACCGGAAAGTTCACTAAAGCGGCTCTTTCTTATAATAATGAAGTTTTAGTAACAATGGTGGATTTAGCACCGCAAATTGCAATGGCGCAAAACAATCCCGAATTGGAAGCATTTAAAAACCGAATCGAAAGTTATCCTACCAATATTTTAAATCCTGATGAGCAGCTGCCGTCCAATGTCGATACGGTTTGGATGAGTCAATTCCTTGATTGTTTCTCTCTTGAAGAAATTCAAAATATCTTAAAAAAGATAAAGCGCTGTGTTCCATCCGATTGCAACATCTTCGTGCTTGAACCTTTGTGGGATATGCAGCGGTTTGAAGCGGCAAGCTATTCAATTCAGGCTACGTCGATTTACTTTGCAGCAATGGCAAACGGCAACAGCAAAATGTATTCATATTCGGACTTAGTCGGTGCGATTGAAGCCGTCGGCTGTACGCTGGTACGGGCACACCATAACCTTGGTATCAACTCGTATTCGCTGCTGCAATTTCACGTGTCCTAATAGGAAAAATGATGAAAAGCTGGAATTGTACAATACTGAACGTTTTTTTCTGGGAACCGACGGAAAATGCGGCAGAAGTTGATGTTTCGTTTGTACCGATGATGTTACGGAGACGGTGCAGCCAATTAACTAAAATGTGCTTTGCCGCCTCTCATCAACATATCCGTGAAGGTGAAGACTTGCCGATTATTTCCGTATCAAAATACGGAGAGATCCAACGCCAGTATGCTATCTCAAAAAAAATAATTGAGACAAAAGAAGTATCGCCGACAGCATTCAGTTTATCGGTGTTTAATACGGCAATCGGATTGCTGGGAATTTCGCTCAAGAATCATGCGTCAGCTCAAGCGTTTAGCACTATGTCATACCAACTGGAAGCAGGGTTAATTCATGCACTTTCATTTTTGGAGACCCATAGCGAAGAAGAAAAACTGCTGCTGTTGGTAGGAGAAGAACGTTTACCGGAAGCGTACCAAAGAATTTCCGATGAAAAAAACATACCGTTTATAGCAGCGTTTTTACTTTCACTGCAAGGCAACGGATACACGGTACGTTTTTCTTCCACGCCGCCGCAAGATCGATTGGAAAATTATGATCAGTGCAAACGTTTCGTCAGCTTTATGCAAAACCCGACAGAACCAGCAGCATCCATTCAAGTAAACAGGTTGGAGATATATAAGAATGGATAAACTGCGGGTTTTTAGAAACATTGTAGGAAAGTTAGCCTGTTTTGCATATTTCGGACTTTGTTCGGTATTGGCTTCATTTATTATATTTCCTTTAATTCATGTATTTATATGGAAAAAAAAAGCACGATATAATGCAAAAATGGCCGTTGTTCGCGGACACTTTTCTTTTTTCATATGCCTATTGCATTGGTGGGCACACGTCAAAGTCGACACCTCCGCTCTGCAAAAATATAAAGATCTACACTCTACCGTTATCGTTGCAAATCATCCGTCATTAATTGATGTTGTGGTTCTTATTTCTGCGGTGCCGCATCCCGACTGTGTTGTTGCAGGGCGCTTATTCAATAATTTTTGGGTACGGGCAATTGTCGGACAACTCTTTGTCAGCTCTTCTGCAGACCCCGAAGTATTATTGGAACGCTGCAAAAAATCTTTACATGATGGTAATAATATGATAATCTTTCCGGAAGGGACTCGTACCAGACCTGAGACTGCCGGAAAACCTCTCAAAAGAGGTGCGGCACAAATTGCTTTGCGTGCAGATACCGATATATTACCGATTCATATTAAAACTGAAAATCTTGTAGGATTAGGAAAACATGAATCCTTATTTAAAGTACATATTCAAGGATATGCACGATTGATATTGGAACCTCATGCAATGATAGCAATAGATTCATTTAAACGTGAACCTTTTTCTCAGGCGGCAAGGACATTGACAGAAGCAATACGTAATACAATTTTTTCGGAGGATGGTTGTGAATACTAAGGAAGATATCCAAAACGAAATTAAGAATATCATTATTCAGTCGTTGGATTTGGAAGATGTAAAACCGGCAGACATCGATGCGGAAGCGCCTCTTTTTGTAGAAGGAGAGGGATTAGGCTTGGATTCAATCGATGCACTGGAGCTGGGTGTTGCGCTGAAAAAGAAATTCGGCATCAGTTTCTCTCAAAATGAAGAGGACAATAAAAAGCATTTTTATTCGGTTTCAACGCTGAGTGATTTTATCTGTAAAAACGCCGTATAGACGCTCAGTGCGACGGCAAAAGTATAAACACAGGTTAGCAAAATAATAAACGGCATCTCAAAAAATCAATTTTAGTTCACAGATGCTCAATATGATAAAGATAGGAGTAGAACATGAAAAAAGAGGAACTTTTTGAAGAAGTAAAAAAAATTATGACGGAAAAATTTGAAATCGAAGAATCGAAAATTACGATGGATTCAAATATCGTTACCGATCTTGATCTTGACAGTATCGATATTATCGATTTGATTGTTACGTTGAATAATATGCTGAAGCTAAATGTATCGGCGGCGGATTTTAAAGACAAAAGAACACTTTCTGAAATTCTCGATGTTATTTGTAGCGCCGTATAAAAAACATCGACAGAGTGAGAGCCGATATTGTGAATGAAGGACGGTCGATGCTTAAATTACTAAGTGAAACGGATTTTTATAGCTTACGGGATTCATCCGAGCCTTTTCTTATAGATAGTTCGGATACGGATAATAAAACTGTCGGCGATTTTGTGCATGATATTGCAACAGTATATCCATATTTTTCTGCACGTTCGGAATCGTCTTTTTTGATCTTTTCGGAAAAAATCTATGAGTTTATGGTTATTTTCTTTACTGCCTTGTTGGCAAAAAAGAAAGTTTGTTTACTCAATACAAATAAATACGCGTATATCAAAGATATTTTTAATGATGATGCGTTTTTTGTTTCCGATTCATCAGAGACTCAACTGAGTGTTTCACAATTGTTGCTATGCAATAGTGCGAATGCAGCGACTACGGAGTGTCTCGATTGTTCAATGTTAAAAGGACTAACGATCAGCCCTTCTGCAGACATTCATTTTTATACTTCCGGCAGTACCGGAAAACCGAAGATTATCGAGAAAAAGTTTTCTCACCTTGAACGGGAAGTTGAAGAATTGTTCACGTGCTTTGGAGAAGACATAACCGATAGTTTGTTCTTAACATCCGTGTTTCATTATCACGTATACGGTTTTTTATTTTATGTTTTACTTCCATTTGCCGTACAATGCCCGATTTTCTCAAGTCGCATTAACTATCTGGAAACATGCGCCGGTTTTTCGTCGTGGAAAAAAATTACTTTTGTAAGCAGCCCCGCTTTCTTAAAACGGGTTGTCAAAATCCCCTTGCCGACTTCCACACAGTGGACGGTTTTCTCTTCTGCAGGTGCGCTTGATGCTGCGGGAAGTTCAAATTGTGCAGACATTTTCGGAACGGAAGCAATCGAAATATACGGTAGTACCGAAACAGGCGGTATTGCATGGCGTAAGCAAAGAACAAATCCGCTATGGTGTCCGTTTCCATGCGTCAGTCTATCGGCGGCTCCGGATAATACCTTTACCGCACGTTCCCCATATTTTGACGGGACCGTTGTCGGCGGAGATTTAATTGCGTGTAACGATAACGGCTCGTTCACCTTGCTCGGACGGGTGGATTCTACGGTAAAGATTGAAGGTCGCCGTATCGACTTAAAAGACATAGACACAAAGCTTTTAGCATTGCCGGATTGTGCAGATTGCCATACGATCTATCATAAAACCAGCCGCCGCGAACAAACTGTTTCTTTTATCGTCTTAAAAAAAGGCTCCGACCTCTATACGCTATATACGGAAAACGAGCAGGCAGCCAAAAAGCATATACAAGATTATCTACACAGTTATTTTGATAAAACATTGGCTCCGAAGAAAATCTACATAGTTGATACCATACCGAAAAATGCAATGGGAAAAATCAACCATACACAATTGGAAAGCTTGTTACATACATCTACTCCGTATGAGTACACCGCACAGCCCATTGATTTTACCGGCGATCATTACTCCGTAAAAATAAATATTAACTTTCCGGAAAATTCGCGCTTTTTTCGCGGGCATTTTGACGGCTTTCATATCCTTCCAGCAGTTGCACAGGTAAAAACGGCGTTTGATATTTCGAAAAAACTTTTTTCTCATTCTTTATATATTAAGACGGCAAAGAAATTAAAGTATACGAATATGATTCATCCCGATACGCCGCTTATACTTTCTCTTGATTTTTTTCCACAAGGAAGAAAGCTTTCTTTTTCGTTTTCCGATTCGGATAAAAATTATTCTTCCGGTATTTTGCATTTAGAAGGTGCTTGATGCATAGCGCTTCCGATACATGGACGTATTGTTTTTTAATACCGGTATATAATCACGCCGCACTTTTGGAACAGGCAATACCGTCTTTTCTGACATTCGGTATACCGCTTATCATTGTCGATGACGGTAGTAACCAAGAAAATAAAGCTATCCTAAAAAAAATTATCGACAGACATCCTGACATTGTGTTAATCAGCAATACAAAAAACAGCGGTAAAGGATGGGCGATAAAACAGGGCATTGAGTATTGCAAACAGCACGCTATTGATTTTGCATTCCAAGTTGATGCGGACAATCAACACAGACTTGCGACGATTCCTGCGTTTATAAATCGGAGCAAAATGCAAACAACAATCAAGCATGCTATTATCGGTTACCCTATTTACGACGATACCGTTCCCTCCATACGCAAAGACGGACGAAAAGTTTCAAATTTTTTTGTTTCTATTACAACACTCACACCGAATGTGCGCGATTCGTTATGCGGCTTTAGAATTTATCCTGTTACAGAAACATGGAGAATATATCGCAACCCATTCATCAGTAAAAGGATGCCGATTGATATGGAGCTTTTAACCCGCCTGTATTGGAACGGAACGTCGATTATTTATATGCCCGTTGAAGTAACCTATCCTAAAGACGGCAGCTCCCATTACAAGGCTTTTCGCGATACGGTCATTTTGAGCGCAAAACACGCATTATTATGCTGCGAAATGTTTTTCCGATTCCCGATTATTCTGTTTTACGCACTTAGGAGACGCGTGCATCCATGAAGCATTGGTCAAAGATGAAAGAAGTATCCGGTAACGGATTTGCCCTGCGTCTGTTTTTTTTCATCTATAACATTTTGCGCATTAAATATATTGCTCTTTTGCTCCGCCCGGTCACGTTTTTTTATTATTGTTTTTCTCCTGCTAAACGGGCTGTTTCCACCGCATTTTTTAAACGTATTGCACAATATAAGCCCGCCACCAAACCGTCCGCCAAAACAGTGTACAAGCATTTTTACTCTTTCAGTCTTTCACTTGTTGAACGCATTGCTGCGTGGATGCAGGATATAAAGGTTTCCGATCTCATCATAAAAAACCGTGATGTTTATCAAGAGATAATCACCAATCTAAAAGAAAAAAAAGGATGTTTTTTTGTATGTTCCCATTTAGGCAATATCGATTTGCTGCGGGCTTTGGCAATACAGGATAATAAAGACGGCGTAAATAACACTAAGGTAAACATCATCATCGATACGGCAATGTCGCCTCAATTCAATTCGTTTATGCGCTCAATTCAAAAACAGTTCGGCATCAATCTTATCAATTCCCGTACTGTCGGTCTTGAAACAGCACTGTTATTGCAGGAAAAACTCGACAATGGCGAAATAATCGTCATGGCAGGAGATCGGACGCCTTCCGAACATAGTCAAAGAACTGTTCTCGTCCCATTTTTAGGAGATATGATTGCATTACCTTATGGAGCTTTTTTATTACCCATTATACTGAAAGCTCCGTTGTATTATTTTTTTGCATTACGAGAACACGATACTTTTGTTTCGAAGTATGATTTTTTCCTGTATAAATCTTCGGCAATAATGGAGAAAAAGAAGAAAGATGATATGATACATGCGTTAATGCATGAATATGTTGAGTTATTGGAAGAAAAGGTGTTAGAATATCCGCTGCAGTGGTATAACTTTTTTGATATATGGGAAGCAGCTTCTAAAAAAATTTGAAGTTTTTAAATATGCAACATAAAAGATTTTTGCTTGGGCCGGTTCATTTTTACCGCCAGGCGCTCGGATTTGCCATACCGGTAATGATTCAGACTTTTGTACAAAGCCTCGTTTCTCTGATCGATAATTTTATGGTCGGAGGATTGGGCGACATAAAAATGAGCGCGGTCAATATCACCAACCAATTTACCTTTCTCTTTTTGGTAACGGTAGGAACATTTGCCGAAACCGGCGGCATGTTTATGTCTCAGTTTAACGGTGCAAAAGATGCAGGCGGAATGCAGCAGGTATACCGATTCAAGCAGATTATGATGCTTGCCTGCGCCGCGCTGTTTACGGTTTTCGCTTTCTTTTTTTCCGGACATATCCTCGGTTTTTTGGTACACGGCAATCAGCAGGCGCCGGAAATCATTGCAGAAGGTCAATACTATCTGCATATTATCCTTTTAACCTTTATTCCGATAGCTTTTTCAACGGCGATTGCCTCTTCTTTGCGTGACATTGGCAAGGTAAAGATTATTATGTACGGTGCCATTATCTCTACTTTGATCAACACTTGCGGAAACTACATTCTAATTTACGGAAATTTCGGAGCGCCGCGGCTGGAAGTAAAAGGAGCAGCGTATGCAACGCTGATAGCCCGTTGTATAGAACTGTGTATTTTGCTTGTATATGTGCGTATTAAAAGGCCTGCGTTCTACGTGAGGATTTTGTTGCTTTGGAAAGTTCGATGGGCATTGTTCATGCAGATGTTTAAAAAACTTGGGCTTGTGTTTGCTTCGGATATTTCGTGGGTTGGCACCGAAACGATTGTCGCAGCACTGTACAACAGCCGCGGCGGGGCGGAGGTCGTTGCGGGTATGGCTGCCGGATGGACAATTGCGAACATCTTCTTTTTAATCTTTCCGGTTATCTTTACCTGTGTGCGTATCATTGTCGGTAGCTCGCTCGGGCAGAACAAATTAGATGAAGCTCGCAAGCAGGCACGGTGGTTTCTTTCCGGCTTTTTTCTCTTCGGTATCTTTGTCGGCATCTGTGAAGCGCTGACGGTCTTTCTTATTCCCGTGGTGTTTATCAGGCTTTCGCCCGCCTCGCACATTATTACGCGGAATCTTATATGGGTTATCGCCCTTTATATGCCGCTGTGGTCGTACCTTAATACTCAACTTGCGATTTCCCGTGCAGGTGGCGATGCTCAACTCGGTGCATGGGTAGACATCAGTGTCAACTCTGTAGTATTCCTACCGGTGATGCTTATTCTCACCTACTTTACCGCACTTTCGCCCGTCACGATGTTCGGCCTTGCAAAGCTCAGCGACTTCCTCAAGCTACTTATTGCAAAGCATCAATTAAAAAAAGAGCGGTGGGTTAAGAATTTAACCGTGGCATAATGCCCCCCCCCTATATGATGCCTTCTTCTTCGTCCGTGGCGGTAGAGGAACGGCGGATATTAAACCGCACGAATCACGTTAATTGTACTGCACAATCGATTGCGAGAGTATCCAGCCGGTAACTCCGCCGACAGTTTTAATGTAGTACCATTGCGGCGCCCTGCGTATGATAATAACGCTATCACCTGCCGAAAGTCGGTGCACGATACTGCCGGTATTTTCCGGTATACGCCGCACCGCTATTTCGCCGGTATCCTCAATACACACGCCCTGCGGCCGTAGTATGAGCCGAAACAGTACGGCGGTGAGGCTTCCGCTGCACAATGCGATGATGATACAAAGCAGCATAAATCGCTTTTTATTGCGAAAACCGCACACTGCTGCACCGATCAGCAATAAGCCGGACACTACCGCCGTAAGAATACCGAGCAGGCGCGGATACAGCGGCAGCGGATGCGCAATCTCCAACGCAGCTTCCAGTTTTCTGCGTTCACGGCGGATTACGGGAGAAAAAAGCGTTGCGGCTTCCTGCTTACGATATTCGGCTATCTGCTTTGCCGCGACGCTTTTTTCTTGCTCGGTCATAGTGCTGCCGCTGTACTGCGTTTCAGGCGGGAGCGCCTGAAACGCAGCGGCGGTGAAGCCGTCCGCGCCGCTTTTATCGGCGGTCTCGGTAATTGCCTGCCGGTCAATGCGGTACGCAGCAGGAGTGCTGAATACTTTCCCACCCGCTGTAAAAAATATCTGCGCTTGAGGAAGGCTTTGAACACCTATCCGCAAGGGTATCAAACTAAAGGCGGCAAGAATATAGCGCTCGTCGCCGGTCTCGGAACTGCCGGTATTAGACAGGGCAATATTTGACAAAGCCGCCGAATTTATTAAAACAGCCGCATCAAACGGCAGCTCTGTGAGTGTAAGCGGTTTTAGCGCGGCGCTTTCGGATGGAGCGCATTCGATACGGACTATTTCAGCTGGTAACGGCAGCTCACTGTGCATATCCCGAAGAGCAGTGCTATTACGGTTCTCTTCGGAACGGGGCGCTTCGAGGCGGGCGGCTTCGATTTGAGCGGAGGCGGTTTGTAAAGCGTGCCGGTAGCGCTCGGTATATCCTGCCGAATAAAAGGCTGCAGTTAAACACAGGATGTATTCGGAGCCTTGTTCAAGGGCTGTGCCGTCCGCAACCGGCAGACCGCTTACAGAATACAGCGTCCACACAAACGGCGTATGTTCCGAAAGCCGCGGCCGGTGTACGGTTATATCCAGCGGTGTCAGCTCAACCGTTTGCCGTTTCCATTGCAGCTCCGGCTCGAACCGGAACCGGCCTGTTTTGTTAAAACGATACCGATAGCGCAAATGCAGGCCGTCTCGTTCGGGAATCGCGCTGCTCTGTATCAGCTCTGCCGTATCGTTCTCCCGCTCGAGGATAAATCGCGGTGTAGCGCCATTATTCTTCTGCAAATACGGAGCTTCTCGTTTGATGATAACTTCAATTTCAAATTCACGATCAATTGGTAATTCGGCACCGTCTATTTTGAGCTCAATAAAATGCTCGGCATTATCGCTTTGCTGCCCATAGAGGATTGCCGCGACACAACAGAAAAAAAAGATTGTTGCCGGCTTCGCGACTAGCCTGCATACAAAGAATCCTAATAATCGTTTATCGCCGGTTCCGATTCGCGCTGTGTTTTTTTCCATTCGGTTTGCTCTCTTTTGCGAATAATATCTAAGATAATCGAATCCGTCAGATCGGCTTCGGGATCTTCGGACGTCTGTTGCGGAGCTTGATGCTGCATCTCCCGCTGTGTGTCGCTCAACTTTTTACTCAACTCGTAATTAATCTTAGCCGCCGTATCGCGGCCGGACAGCTCCAAGGATTTTCGGAACAATGCCGCCGCTTCCGCATAATCCTTTGAGTGAAACGCAATAATGCCTTGTTGATAAAATCGATGCGCCCGTAAAATCTCAGGTGCCGTTTCGGAAATATTTTGTAATTTTCCGGACGCAGCCTCATCCTCTCCCTGCATCAGATATGAAGAGGCAAGCGCAAAATCCGTGTACGGTTTTATGGTCTCATCGGATAATTCCGCCGCTAAACTTTCAGCCTCATAAAAATACAACACGGCATCGTTCCAATCGCTCCGCATCCATGCGAGTGTTCCTTTTACGTGTGCAATTTTGGTTTGCTGTTCCGCACTGCATCCCGATAGGACAAACATCGTCATCAGTAAAAAAATAAAACTCACCGACAAAAATGATGATCTACATAACGATGATAATAATGTTGAACGTGATGATATGGGTGATATGACGGCAGCCGGACGTCTACATTTTTTTAGCACGGATACCTCCCGCACAAAGACCGAGACAAAAAAAGAGGAGCGCCATCGCCGTACACTCGAATGTCCGCCGTACCGGTTTTTGCACATATCGTATTTTCTCGCTTTCGGCATCGCCTTCCGTCAGCGATTGCAGCACCTTCTGTGCCGAACCGAGGTCGGCCGCGGAAATATAAAAACTTCCGTTTAAGGCTTGCTCCGCATAGCGTTTAAGAACAGATTCCTCCAACGCACTTTTTTGCACGACCGATTCGTGTTTTTCATTCAGGATTGAGAGCGTGCCGCCTGTTTCCGTTCCAAAGCCGATGATAATCAGTTGAACATTTTCTTTCCGATACCGCGGAAGAATACGCGGCACCGAACCGATTGTTTCACCGCCGTCGGTACACAGCACAACCGTTTTTCCGGTCAATCGATTTTCGGGGAATGCCTCCAATGCGACACGCAGTCCATGTTCAAGATTGCTGCCTGCCGAGGTTGCATTGAACGGCGACAGTGTTTCCGCTGCGGTCAGTACACTCTGATGATTAAAACTCAACGGTACGGCAAGCGTACCCAGTCCCTTTATCGTAACAAGTCCGCAGGCAGTTTCCGGTAAGCGCTCGATCAAAAAGGAAACATACCGCTTTGCAAATTCGAGCCGGTTCGGTGTGATATCGGCAACGGTCATACTGCGCGAAATATCGACGGCAAAGATGACCGCATTTCCGTGTTTAACTACGGTGGTTTGTTTTGTGCCCCAGAGCGGTACGGCTGCGGCAATACTGAGAAACAGCCAGCCGATGCTCCAAAGCGCCGTTCGGATTCGCAGTGTCTGTATAATGGCGTGAATCTCTCCCGCTGCCGCGTAGCTTTCTTTTAATTTTTTTATGCGATACAGTGTAACGGCGCAGGCAGGCAGAATAGCAATGATGCACAACAGGAAAAACGGTTTTTCAAATTCAATCATTATGACACCGCCTGCATTCCGATTCTGCGGAGCAGCCATGCTCCTGCCGCGCAGCTCATTGCAATCAATAAAAACAGCCCGTCAAGGTACGCGTATTTACGCATCGTCATTGAAGGAGGCGTCGCCGGTATTTTTTGAATAAATCGATTAAAAATATCCGTTAATAATTCGGGCGACTGTGCCGAAAAATAGCGGCCGTTACCGTAACCGGCAATCTTTTGTAACTCCGCTTCGTTAAACACGGTGTTGAGCGTACCGGAAATTTCTTTTTTTTGAATGGGATCAATATACTTAACCGGCGCATATCCCGACTTCCCCAATCCGATAATGTAGAATCCGATTTTTTTATGCTTGATGATATCCGCGGCGGCGCGGGGATGCACCTCTCCGGTGTTGTTATCTCCGTCGGTAAAGAGAATGATATGCGAGGGAATCGCAGAATACTGCGTCAGATGCAGCACGGCAGAGGCAAGCCCCATACCGATTGCCGTTCCGTCGCCGAATTCACCGACTTGCAGTTGATCCAACCGAGTCAGAAACGTGTGCCGATCGATTGTCGGCGGAATGAGTACGGCGGCGGAACTTCCCAGCGCGGTAAGCCCTAACGAGTCGCCTTCATATTTTTCCGCAAAGGACTTGATAATCTGCTTCGCCGCCTCAAGCCGTGTCTGTGTTCCCATGTCCTGTGCCGCCATCGAGGGGCTGGTGTCGATGACAAACATCAGCGCCTGTCCCGAACCGGCATACATCGCTTCGGAAGTTTGCCGTACCGGCTCCGCAAGCGCAGCGACGGCGAATACAAAAGCTGCCGCAAGAACGTACTGGGAGATACGGTGCACAAGATACACCCGCAGATTTTTTTCAGGAACAAACCCGTTCCAATTTCCAAGCGGCAGCGATATCGATACCGCTTGCAATCTTCCCGTCCGCCGGAGCAGCACAAAAGTCGGCAGTAACAGCAAGAGGAAAAAAGAAAGAGGTCGTTGAAAATTCAGCACACGGGTATCCTTATCACGGTTTTAATTGCTCATCAATACACCGTTGACCGGTGCTCAATTTCGATGACGGTGATAATTAGCTTATCATCACGGATACGGCACAAAATGCGGTAATCGCCAACACGGTACCGCCACAACCCTGATAGATTTGAAGTAAGTCCCTTCCCACGGGCGCGCGGATTATCAAGTATGGCAATTTCGCTCATATATTTTTTGATTCGCCTTTGTATGGGTTTATCAAGCCGTGCAAACTGTTTACTTGCTGCCGGAGCGTATTCGATTTTCATTTTAGTTATAATCCAAGCGCTTTATATAGAGCTTCGGCAGGTATTGCAGCCTCTCCGCTGTTTTCAAAGTCATTCCACGCTTTTTCGGCACGTTCAGTATCTTCGGCGTCTTCTTGTAATTCGGCAAGATAGCGGTTTAACGCATTTTCCAAGACGATATCTTTGGACATTCCGAGCATTTGCGCTGCCTTTTCCAATTGTTGATACAATTTATTTGACATAGTCATTGTAGGCATAACGAACCTCCCTCATTGGTCATTATACCACATCCGCAGCAGTTTTATAAGGTAATTCCACGTTTAACCGTCCGTCACGCTCCCCGGTAAAGTTTGTATGGGAATTTGTTCGCCTAAATAGCGGGGACGCACTTTGATAAATACTGCGCCGACTGCTTTTATCCGAGCAAAAAATTCCCGCAGATGGCGGCTGTTTTTTCCGTAGATAAACCGCCGATCGCTTGCAACTCCGTAAGCGTCAAGCCCTAAACAGCGTGCAATATACACAGCTCGATATAAATGATACCGCTGCGTTACGATCACAACCTTTTTTGCACAAAAAATATCCCGCGCTCGATAGCAGCTATCATAAGTGGAAAATCCCGCGTGATCCGTAAACACGTAATCTGCTGGGACAGCTTGTGCTACAGCATACTGCTTCATCGCCTTTACTTCATCGTAGGCTTTTGTACCATGATCGCCGCTCATCAGAAGCGCCGGAGAAATACCGGCACGGTATAAATCGATACCGGTTATAATTCTATCTTCTAAGATATGGCTCGGATACCCGTTTTTTAAAACACGGGCGCCCAATACCAAAATGCAATCCGCTTCCATAAGGCTCGCATCATCCGCATTTTTGATATACGGCTTTGCAAACCGTACCATATCGTAATTGACCCAAAGAGTAACAAAAATGAGCGCACTGCATATAATAAGTGTCGTTTTTAAAAGTGTTTTACGTTTCGGCATTTTCATGCATCCTCTTCTCATCAGCGGGTAGGACATCTCTAAAAAGTCGGTTGTCTTTGGCGATGATCGGCTGATAGTGACTTTATACCATTTCTCGTAACTTCCCATATAGTCGCCGGAAGTGTACAGCGATAAAAAGACCGATAAGACAAATTGTCAATGAGCCAAACATTGTTTTAAGTGAGCTTGTCGTTTGAGCAATAAATTGCAGGATCACTAGAAAATACGGCTGTTGTTTGAAGATTGGATATGCGGTATACTCATGAAAATCCGCCACTGCAGACATCACTATAACAATCACACCCAACATTACAAAAACAAGAGAAATCCCGAAATACAATTTAAAATATTTTAATAGGAATTTCATGCGTTTTTGTCCTTGCACAGTAATTTCGCAAAAACTTGACCTGTACCCCAGAATACCAATCCGAGTGTTACATTCGATACGGTCTTTTCCAGATATACTAATTGCTGTAATGTTGCATGACCTTGTGTTAAAATATCAATAACTATATTAAGAGTTGCAGCAAAAATAGAAAGAGCGATAAAAATAACGCTGGCGATTTGAATATATTTCGGTATATCAATGTCTTGCAGTGTCTGTCTTGGCTTTTCCACGGCTTCATTTTCATTCATGATATTCTCCTAGAAGATGATGTTATATTATTGAGTTTCCTGGTATTTTTAAATCTTCTATAGGGTGCGAATATTTTTCCGGTATGAAACAAGGTAGTCGATAAACGAGCCGACCGACAATAAGGCTGCGACCCAGTAAATACCTTTGTTAATAATAATCATTATATCGATAACGGATTTTTCCGCAAATGAAAATACAATCAACAGTTCAATAAGCAGCGTAAAACCTTCGGCGAGGATATAGCATACCGTTTTAGTCTTACCGCCTTTTTTCGCACCGATGGTAATGCCGTTGCCCCGTGCAAGCATCCGTAAAAATAAAATATTTAATTCGCGATATAAAATAATAATAAAAACCGGCAGCGGCACATAACCCGACAGCATAAACGCCAGCAACACAGTCAGATTTGCAAACACATCCGCAAAAGGGTCGAACAACTTACCGAAATCGCTCACTTGTTTCAACTTACGGGCGTAGTATCCGTCTAAAAAATCGGTAAACTCCATGTAAATAAACAACGGTATAAGAATAAGCATCACCGTTTGTTCCGATATTCCTACATAACGCGGAAGATAATAGATACAAATAAAAAGAGGAGCTGCAACCATTCTTGTTGCGGTAAAAAAATTTGCGATGTTCATAGTTTAAGTATCCAACATCGGTACAGCTTTGTCAAACCTTTCCTTTCAAAAATATGTGGACATCTCCTTCGTCACCTTGCCAAAAGTGTACATCCTTGTACACTTTTGGCAGCGAGTTTCAGCATCGCTGAAACATCGCTTCTGATATAACCAGCGGCATCCGTGCCGCTACTGAAAATGCTCAACGTATCAGAACCGCCACGGATGGCGGTGGTCCTACGCAGAAACAAGATTTGCGCAATGCAAATCTTGCAGGTAAAAATGTACAAGGAGGTACATTTTTACCGTGCCTGCGGGTGTTATTCGCTCTGCGCCTTGTATCCGGTATCACTATTTTCAAAAGCGCTGGAAAGGCGCAGCTACTTCGTGCTGCACACAAATTAATCCTCAACGTAGCAGAAGCGGCACGGATGCCGCTGGTTTCACGCAAAGGCGATGTTTTTGCGCAGCGAAAACTCGTCGTTGAAAAGCGTACACGGAAGTACGCTTTTCAACAGCCTGCGCTTTATTTTTGTTCGCGCCTTGTATCTGTACTGTCTATTTCAAAAGGCTTACGGAAGGGCTATATACCCGTATGCCGTTACTGAAAACAATCCTCGACGTATCAGAACGGACAAGGATGTCCGTGGATTGAGCAGTAGCGAGTTTTTCGCGAGAAAAACTCGTCGTTGACCAGTGTACAAGGAGGTACACTGGTCAACAGGCTATTTGCAAAAGGCTTACGGCAAAAAGCTTTTCAGAACCGCCATGGATGGCGGTGGTTTCAAGCAGCAGCGATGTTTTGCCAAATGGCAAAACTCGTGTTTTCCGATAGACACGGACGTCTATCGGAAAACGAGATTTCAATATCGATAACTGTACCGTTTGTTAGTCTTAGCTTTACATCAAGGATACCGGTTTTATCCTCCAAGTCTTCTTTCGCCGGTTCTTTATCCATCAGCTCAAGATTGCTAATATCTTCAGTAGGGATATCAAGAATGCACTCAAGGAGATTCTGCAATATGGGCTTATTCTCTTCCGAACCTAAGAAGCGTTTGAAAGCGTAACCGTTTGTAAGTGTTATTTGGACTTCACCTTCTATACGTATAAAGTATACGGTATCAAAGTTTAAAATGCAATGCCTTACGGTATACGTTTGCTGGAATTTCCGGCAAACTTGATAACTTCGTGAATATCTCAAATATACGGCTAACAAGCTGAAACCCTATTCTCTGTTAATTGCGGTCTTTACGATTTTTATATAAAATAGCGGCGGGTCTTAAACGTAGCATTTTGAAATTCCGATAATGGAAGCAGGAGCATTGAATGAAAAAACTTGTTTTTATGATGTTAATTGTAGTGTCGGCAATGCTTGCGCCGCTGCATATAGCGGCCGATACTACCGATTCCTCACCATCAAAAGCAAAGAATGATACAATCGTGCCGCAGAATGCCTTACATCAAGAAAGTTCGCGGCAGGATCAAGAAAAACAAAAGGATGGAACTGAAAAGCCGAAAGAGGAAAACCAAGAACTTGATGAGATTGAAAAAGCTCGCCAAGCATTGCAGTACGGACTGGAATCGGAAATACTGGAGGTAGTCGGTAAGGTTGATAAGAAGGATTTCGAGACGTTGCAAGGTGATTTTAACCGACTTTTTACGGAAACAAAGAGTCC
>ERZ772967.977-NODE-977-length-20556-cov-5.472026_pt1 | contig 20556 bp, 35 predicted proteins | sample MGYA00511677_ERZ772967 | MGnify/ENA primary metagenome ERZ772967 (study PRJEB29015, sample SAMEA2737931) | human oral metagenome | biome: human oral; feature: human-associated habitat; material: dental | place: China | collected 2146 ...
AGCAAATTTTCCTGTGTCAAATAGGCGGAATTTCTGTCGTTTATTTGTGCGAAGCGTTTTTAATACTCCTGCCGATGGTAAAAACTAGTTGTTTTTGCCATCGGTAATACAGCTCCGTTTTAATTAATGCATAGAACCTTTTAAAAAGCTCCGGCAGCTATCAAGGACATGCTGCACCATTTCTTCTTCAGATACATCAGCACGTATACAGGTAGGAGCGCTCTTCATTTTTGCAGCTTCTTCGACGGAAGTCCCGTACCAGAAATGCATGTGAGGCGGGACAGCGTGGGGAATGGTAATTGCGAAATGAGCCAATTTGCCTTTAAATGCAGGATCAGTAGCGGAAAATGCGCGGTATGCCGGATGTGCAGCATGTGCACTATCTTGTATATATGAACTGCGGCTGACTTCTTTATCACCTTTCCATACGATAATCTCATTTTTACCATTTCCTGCAACAAATTCAATATGAGTAAAATCATTGGCGGTACCGAATGCCTTGTACACCAGTGCCATAATATCTTCTTTTGTATAATCACCGCCCTTCGGATTTTGTCCGGCAAATTCTTTAATCAATTGCGTGTAAACATTTTGAATAGCAGGGCGCGGATCTTCGCAAACGGTAACTGAATTTACCCATTTGCCATTATATAACGCAAGCGGCTCTTTGGGTAATTTTTCTGCTGCCACTGTATTGATAACAGCCGTAAACTGTTTAAGTACCTCTTCTTTTGAAAGATTTGCTTCTACAAAAGGCGCTCGCTTCAAAGGATCCCCATGTACCAGCGATCGAATTCCCCATTTGCCGAAGCGGGCATCAAATGATTTTATTCCGGTTTTTTTATCAACTTGAGGAGCCGTAACAACAAAATAGCGCAAATTCTTTAATTCTTGAATTGGTTTTACCGCTTCAAATGTGAGCCAATTGCGAGTCGAATCTTCAACCATGGGGCGTGTACCTTTAAAGGTATATTCACACAAAACCTCTTTCTCAGAACCGTCGGCTGTACGTACTGTAAACGATACCGTATTTGAACCGTCAAAAACAGCTTTTATCACCGGCGCAGCCACCGCATAATGTACTGCAGCTTTTAATCCGCCTTCACTATAGTACGGCATTGCAGCAGCATTTTTGGCGTATACCTCCTGCAAAACAGCATCATCTTCAAAACGGCTGAGGGGCTGCCATGAACCTTTCATAACAGCAAGTTTTGAAGCTGTTGCAGTATCCGATACTGCGGCAGCAGGGACACTGACACAGCCTGCAAGCAGACACACCGACAACAGAGCAGCACCTATAGCTGCCTGTAAACACTTTTTAGATGTCATAAAAACCTCCGTAAAATACAAGGGTAGGGATAGTGGCGCAAACAATCAAAAATGTCAATGGCGCCGTTAAAAAATTTAGAGATATAAATGCAGATGGATAATACAATCCCCGTATATAATGAAGAAAATGGAAAAAACTTATACAGGTGGGTTAAGCCTCTTGTTTCTTTACCAATTATGCTATACTGCATACCGATGCTATGAAAATAAAGTTATTGGAAAACACTAAACGTATGTATGCAATAGAAAACATAACCAAGGTTGCTCATTACAGTGCAAAGTTAATGGGAAGAAAAAATGAATACCCGTGATGTTTTGCATTTTACCATGCGTCTACCTCACTCATCTTATTTTCCCCACTGACCCTCTTCGTCCTGCTGTATTGCTGCCAGCCGCGAAACATAGTGTGCAACATGAGTTTGCACAATGTCTGTGATTGGGGCGGTGTAAAAGCCATCGTTATTACAGTCAGCAGTAAGGATTCTTTCTGCGGCGGCGGAGAGCGGCAGAAACCACACTTCGCCGATAGCGGTGTCGTCGTACTTTTCGCCCTTGTACACGCCTCGAACAGTCATGCGGTAACTGCCTTTCGGAAGGATGAGCGGGGTTTTCACGGCGTTCAGCGCTATCCATTGGTGTGAAAAATCGTTCATAGTGGCGGGGAACATGTCTGCAAGTTCGAGCGCAATCGGCTTTTGAAGCGCGGAGGAAGTGAGCATCATCGACTTTACGCGGTTGTTCTCTTTCCATGTCGCACCTGCATAGCCCGATTTCGTGAAGACGGTAAAATCCGGGTCGCCGGAGCCATAATCGCTGTATAGTCTTCCCGCGAATCGGGCGAGTCCGTTTGAGGCGAAAGGCCCAAGCGCGGCTTTTGTTAGTGTAAACTCAATCCATTCGCCGATCCCGTCACCTGCACTCCCTTCGACCCAGCCGTTGAAAAGGATTCCATCGAACGAAGTTTCCACACCATAACCTGATGTGCGAAGGTAAGCGTCTTCGTTTTGATAGGAGAAGTTGGTGTGTTCGCCATCTCCCGCGATTTTGTACGAACCTTTGTAGGCGGAAGACGAGCGGACTCCCTTGACGAATGTCTGCCTGCCATCTTGCCGTTCCCACACTATGGAAAGACCGTCGCGGTACGGCGTTTTGGTTTTGAACACGAGGGATTCGCCTTTCTGAGGTTTGTAGTTCTCTACTGTATACAGATTAAAGTCCTCCCCATTTATCGAAAGCTCTCCGAATTCCGTTTCTTCGAAATTTGCCTGAGAGCCGTGCGCAGTCATTGTGCCGTCGGAAAGCACCACAAAGCTTTTCATCGCCCCTTTCCATGTGCCTCCTGTGGAGATGTCGTAGGTCAGCGCATAGGAGTTCCCACGGTAACTTTTCTTTACCGAATCGATGTCATACCTGACCGAAAGTTTTGACCGTGCTGCCGGTGCAAAATGCAGCTCATGATAGAAGTGAAGCACGAGCGTGAGTGTGTAGAGTTCTTTTACATCATGCCAGTTATCTTCCGAAATGTAGTTCGTACCTTCCTCGTCCTTTTCCACCGTTGTTTCGATTCCCACGGTCAGGATCGGAACACTGTTCCCATCCTGCTCTATGGAGCACGGTCTCATGACTGAATCGGAACGCTCCGTGCGTGAAAGCTCTGCGAGGTAGTCCTTTGCCGAAAGTGTACGGAGTTTTTTGTCGAGCGAGAGAAGTGCCTCCTTTGCTGTGCCCTCGATGCCGCTTTTTCCGAACGCAATAGCTATCACAGTCTCGTTCGCCATGTAGCCATTTCCTACGGGCACTTCGGCGGAAACAGTACCATCTTTTTTTACGCTGACTTGTGTCTTTACCACCACAGGGAATGCACACGGCACGGTGACGCGTTCCCTCGTGGTATTCAGAAAATCAAAGCGTGCGGTTACTTCGCGCCCGCTGGTTTTATGAAACGTGTCGCTCTTCCTGTCATATTCACCGATATACGTATGCTCCACAACCAGAAGCTCTCGCTCCAGCGCGATTTTGTCGTTCGGCTCCTTGACATAGATGTTCCCGTAAGTCCAGTCCTCCGGCTTGTATGAGCCGCCGTCGTCAGTAAATGCCGCGAATGAGGCGAACAGAAGTGCTATGATTAAAAGTGATTTTTTCATTTTATCTCCAAGCGGTTCAGTAAGCTATCCGTTGAACGGACGTGTTCGATTTCTTTTATAAATTGATGAGATTATATCATAGGAATGCTGCCATTTCAATTAAAACCCTCGTGCCGGAGACAGAAGACGGCAGAAAAACTCTCGCTCATGAATTGATCCATGTATCAGCAGATGATGTTACATTAAATATCTTCAAAGGATTTTTGTTTTATTTTAGGTATGACAGAGAAAACGATATATGCGGTTCTTTTAAGAATTATGAATTTTTCGAAGTGTACCCTGAATATATTATTTTGTAACTATCTGTGCTATACTGCCGTTCGGAGGCGGTGTGCGCGGAATATACGATGTGAAAATCAAGTACGTAACGCTTGTTTCGGCGGCGTTTATCTCTTTTTTGGTGTTTTTTGCCGAAGTGCTGTGGCGCGGGTGGGACGGCTTGGATTGGCTCGAGTATCCGCACTATGCGCTGGTGCTCCCGCCGCTTTTGTTCATCCTTTGGCTGAATTACAGCTACGAGTTCCGCCTATCCGCCGTAAAAAATCTTGCGTTTGTCGCAGTGTACGGCACGTTCTTTTTCGCCGCGTATAACAGCTATCCCGTCGCGTACAATTTTTTGGGTTATTACGGCTGGGTAATGCTTGCAGGATATATGAAGTATCCGTGGCTGCAGTATCTTGCTTGGCAGCTTGCCGTGCCGTTTTCGCTTTTTTGCGCCAACAGTATCATAGCGTTTGTGTTCAAGCTGCGCTTGCGCAGATGGGAATACCTTGTGCTCCCGTTTTTCCCCGTCCCGATATATGCGCTGTCGTATGTTCTGTTGATGCTGCTTGCGAAGACGGATATTGTTCCTCATTCGGACTGGGAGAGCGATTCGATTTATCAGTTTAAGACCGGCTCGATTATCTTCGGCTATATGGTTGTCGAAGGCGTTTTTATTCTGCTGCATCAAAGACAGGCGGCGCACAATGAGGATTTTAAAATAAAGAGGTTTATATGTATACAGAATTAGATGAGTTGTTAGAACAAAATACAACAATCGATGCATGGTATGATGATGGTTTTTTAATCGCCTGTTCCATTCTTAATGATTTTTCACAAAATGATTGGAATATACTGAAAAACAATATATTAAATAAGGATTTGGAATGGCAAAAAAAATTGGCATATTCAATTAGTAATAAAATAATCATCGATGAATTAGATATCCTATTGGAATTATTAAAAATTAATAATGATGAATTAACTGAAATATGTATTGATTCCCTAAAATTATATTGCATCCCTAAGTTTGAAAATATAATTAAAAATAATCCGAATGTTTTGAAAATAATACATGACAAAAATAATTTCCAAAGCAATTTTACTAGGACTGTTATTGAACAAGTTATGCAAATCCTTAATTTTCGTTCGTAATTAAAATTAGGAGACATTCCTGCATTGTAATTAATGTACTATGCACTGTGGCAGGATATTTGAATGGGAAGAAAAAAATACAGCGTAGGAAAGACATAGATAATTTTCATTTGCTTACTAATGAAAATAAAGAAATATAAATATGGAAGGTGGAGCAGGACAATTAAATACTGCATTTTCTTGGCAATTAATGCTTGATAGTGGTATAGTTACCAATAACCATACAATAACAATAAAATAAAGGTGATATTTATGACTACAGAAAAGCTAAAGGAAGTTTTAGAAAGTAAAATTGCATCAGATGAAATGAATGATTTTTATGTTGGTAAAATAATTTATAAACCAAATGCATGCGGTTGTATAAATATAAATGATAGCTGGTTTATTTATAAAAAGATGGATGAAAATTGTTATTTATCTCTTACTGGACTTTTTTTGAAAATGAAATTATTTATGCTTGTAGTTGGCTCCTTAAAAAAGAGGATTTATTTGACGAATATAAAACAGATGACTTCTTTCAAAAATACATGCATAATCATTTTTCATCAATCGAAGAAATAAAAGAAAAATATCCTGAATTGGAATAATATTTTTCCATAAGATAGAATCCACCGTTCTCTGACATAAACTCAAGGGAAGTATGGAGACCTTGAGTGTCTATTAGAAAGTATTTAGGTTAAGTATTTTCTGACGGACATTATATAAACACAACCCGCGCAAAGGATTGTAGCCGCGCCGAAAGGCGTTCCGAAGCGAAGCGTAGGAATGAAGCGAAAGCGGAACGGCGGAAAGCCTGGTTTTTGCTTTAGCAAAAATGCGCCCACAAAACATAAGACAACAGAGCTTGAGAGGATGAACTACGTTATCCTAGCGGTTCAGAGAGTAAAAGGTCAGATAAATTTATTATTAATAGCATAACTACTGATGAATTTGGAAATAGAAAATTGTCAAAATATGAGTTTTATAATTAGGAGATATCAGAATGACGGATGTGTATAAATTACTTGCAGACATTGCTTGCAGCTCAATAAAAGAAGATTGGAAATATATCACAATTGAAATCAAATCAAGCATGTGGGAAATGTTTAACACAACACCATTTTATTATCTAGAAAGCGGAGAAAAAAAATCATTTAAACTTTTAGATGATGATTTGGATATAGATTTAGGTGTGTGTGTTTTTGAGCTTCAAGAATCCATGTTTCCGGAACACAAATGGAACAGAGCCGTATACACGCTTGAGAAAAACGGACACTTCGACATGGAATTTGAATGGGATCAAGCGCTTCAAGACGAGTGGGAGAAAAGCTAACCAAAATAAAACTCAAAGTACGGAAACAGGATAAAAGGTATTCTCTCAAGTGCGAATGAGAATTTGAACAAAGCCGTTGATTTTGTAAAGAAACAAATCGATGAGTTTGAAAAGAGGATATTTGGAAGAGGGAAGTCCGTCAAAACAGCCGCAAACGAATCGCAGAAATATAAATCAGTGAATGGAATTAAAAAAGAAACGGGGAAACATATATGGTCAGGTAAAGATAAGTATGTTCCAGAACTAGCTAATGCAATAGAAAAAATATCCGGGAAGAGTTCGAGCGGTAGAAAAAATAATTAAAGGTTCGGATGGAAAAATAATAACAGACTTAGATATAGACTTGGATGATATTGTTATTCAAGTAAAATCGGGCTCTGCCAAGGGACTAACAGCTCAAATGCTTCGTACCGCAAAGGCAACGGGGAAAACCGTAATATCGTACACACCTGATATCGCTCAATCTGCGGCTGTTCTAAGAAATGTTAGACAAAATGGTTTTCAAACTTTTACTGATATGGAAGAATTGCTTAAATATTTAGCAAATCATTAGTTATAGATGAGGTAATTCAAAATGAAATGGATATTCTTAATCGGAAATGAAACATTTAATGTAGAGACTGTAAAAAAATTGAAGCACGCCGATATGGTCTGTTCATATGATGAGGACGGCAGGTATTGCGTTGATTTTGGTGATGATCACATTTTTTATGAGCAAATGACAAATATTGATGAGTTTGAAGGTGATATGCCTATGCTTCCGTTTATTAACCCGACAATTATCATGATGACATATACTTCATCAGAACGCGTGAGAAAAGTTCTAAGCCGAGATAATTTCCCAAAAGATATTTATATCGATAATGATTTTGGACTGATAGTATCATTGACTGAGTTTATCAATTTAGGAATGCCAATGGAATAAGTCCTAGCACAAAGCCGTTGATTTTGTAAAGAAACAGATTGATGAGTTTGTGGATAAAGTCTTTGGGAAAGAAAAGAAGAATACCATTGTAGAAACTTCCGGAAAAAAAGGAAACTGGAATAAAACATTAAATAAGGAACTTGAACCAAACAAAATATACAGAGTTGATAGTTACAATTATCATACAGATGAATTAGGAAGAGTTAATAATGTTAATGGTAAACTTGACTTTACGACAAAAGGTCGGAATACTTATCAACAAGGAAAATCCGTAGAATTAAAGAATGGCTTAAAAGGGGAAGATGACGGCGGACATATAATTGCCCAAATATTTAACGGTCCTGGTGAACAAATAAATTATGTTCCTCAGGCACAAACATTGAATCGGGGTGACTGGAAAGCAATGGAAAATGAATGGAAAGAAGCTTTAAACAAAATCCCGCCAGATGAAGTAAAAGTGGATATTCAAATTATCTATGGAGGGGAATCAAAAAGACCCAATAGGTTTATTGTAAAATATACAATTGGTGGTGTTAAGCAAAAACCAAAACAATTTTTTAATAAATAGGAGTAAAAGGATATGGAAGAGCAGAATGATTTTTATCATCAGATTGGACAGATTCTTGTTGATGAGATGGAGAAAGAAAACATAGAATGGACAAAAATAGTTTTTGAATATGAGGTATCAGAAAATTATTGTAGTTATGGCGGCATATATACTAATGGCAAAAACGAGGAATTCCGTTTAGAAGACTTGGAAATTCCGTACATGATTGGTGATGTTATTATGGGGCTTTATGAATACACAAAAGAAAATAATTTTACGCCTTACAACAGGGCAGCCTTTACACTTGAATCTAACGGGCATTTTAACATGGATTTCAAATGGGATCAGGAGCTTCAGGACAAGTGGGATAAAAATTAAAATGTTTGAAGAAGAAATGACAGAATTACAGTCAGATATGGTGGATATTTGCAATGAGTATTCAAAAGGACTTGCAGATAAAATATTTATTTATGCTGCTAATGAAGGTATTATTCTTGCTCATCATTTCTATTGCATAAATAATAAAGTATTAGATTGTCAGGAATTAAACAAATCTGAGTTAAATATTGAATTTGACGTTTCTGATGACTGTCAGGAACAAATTCTCGATATCTTAAATGAAGATATTCAAAAAATACAAATTCTTTGTGAAAAATATAAACAACCCGTACCAAAACTGATGAAACTTGTTTATGAGCCAAAGACAAAAAAAATCAATGCTGACTATAAATATGAAAATCAATTTACTGATGATATGGCTCTTTCTGATATAGTAAATGCTTGGTTCGAAGAAGAGAAAGCTAAACTGGAAGGCGGAAACGCGGATCCTACTGGAAAGTACAAAGCATAAGAGAACTGAAATACGGGAACAAGATTGAGCCGGTAAAACAGAAGCCGAAACCTCATTACAAGAATGCAAAAAGCGCCGTCGGAAAAAACATCAATGATGTTGAAAATATTACTAGAGCAGATACAAAATTATTAGATAATACAGGGAAATTTAAAAATCAGACGCAGGAAAATAACTACCAAGCATATGTAAAGCGAAAAATGCGGAAAGGACAAACTTCTAAAAACCGTTTGGAATGGAAAGAAGCAAGTGATTATTGGACTAAAGAATCTCCTGTAGCACGAGGAAATAATTTTAATAAAAAAGTGCGTGCTTCTAAAAAATATCCATATTATGAAATATATTTGAAAAACGGGAAAAGACTAGATTCGTATGATCCTATTATCGGAGAAATTATCTCAAGAAAAGCAACGGATTTGAGTAAAATAACAGAAGAAACTTACAGAGGATATTTGAAAGAATTTTCTCAAAAATATTCTATTGGAACAAAAATTAGCTCAAATGCATATCCTGATTTGAATGAAAAAATTCTGGAAGGTAATTATATTTTTGAAATACCAGCAAGAAATGCTAATATAAGCGGCATTGAACATTACAAAGATATTGCAAAAGAATATAATGTAGTCATAAGATTTACGGAGGAATGAGAATGACGGAATTAAATCCCAAAATAAAAGAAGCGTTGATAAGGATTGATTTTATAAAACGCTATGAAGCATTATCCCATAAGTATGCTTCTGATAGAACGCCGTCAGCAAAGAGGCTTGTTTATATTGACGGCGAAGAAGTCATGGAAACAATAGCAGGTTTGGGATATAAGCCATTGTTTGATACAAAAGAAAAATTTTTTAAAATTAAAGAAGAACAAGCCGGAAACCTTGCGTTTGGGTTTCATATTATTCTTCGCGATGGCTCTGCTGATTTAGTTTGGGTGGTTAAAGAAAATGGCGAGTTACTTTTAGGTTCCCCTTGGAGTTTATATTCAAGGCTAATAATTAATCCGGACTATAAAATAATGCCTCCATTTTTTAGTTCGTATGAAGATTTAGATGACATTTTTTATATAGTATTTAAGATGTATGAAGATTTTAAGAAGACTATGACCGCTATCCAATAAGCAAATAAAACATGACCAGGACGGCACGCTTGGACTACGAAGACGGAAAGGTATGGCAGTCAAGCTGGAGCAGCTTAAAGTTGACAAGGATGGAAACATAAAAAGGGGCAAAACAAAACCGAAGAAGTCGAAGAATTCAAAGAAAAACAATATACTTGCTAAGAATAAAGCAAAAGGACGAGCATTTGAAAAACAAGAATTTGCACAATTTAAATCTACTTATAGCAAAGCTCAAGAACAGGTTACGATTAAAACAGCATCTAGCCGAAAAATCAGACTCGATGCGATAGGCTTGGACTCAAACAATAAAGTTGTGATATCTGAATATAAATCATCAGATACCGCACCTTTAAGAACTAATCAAAAGAAAGCTTTTAATGAAATTCTATCAACCGGTGCAGTTGTCGTTGGAAAGGGAAAAGGTATATTTTCAAAAGGCTATAAAATTCCGCCTGATACAAATATAAATATAATAAGACCGTAATAGGAGATTATATGTCAGTAGTTGATGATAATACAGTAGATGGAATTGCTTTGACAGATGATAATGAAGGAATCGTCTTATTGTTATCTGATCATTTAGATTGGGACGATGAATACAACCATTTATTGATTCTTCAAGAAAAGCTCAATGCTTATATTTATTTTCTGGAAGAAAAACAGTATGAGGAAATATATTCAAATGCAAATATAGTTTATGGAATTATTGATATCCATTTTTTACATAAAATAACTAAAAATGTAAAAAAGTTTTTAAAATCAGTTCAAGTTCAATTGGAAGAGCTTGGGATTACAATGCAATATTCTATTACAGAGGAAAATAAAAATGAAACTCGATAAAAATCAGAAAAAGAAACAGGAAAGATTAATTTAGTTAGAAATATTGAAGAGCAATATAACAAAAGAATTTATCATTTACCATCAGGAACAAAACAAACAATATTGATAGATATTAGAGGTCAAAAGATATCACAACAAAATCTATCAATCGTATATAATGAAATAATGCGTTGCACCAATAACGGTGTAACGGTTATTTTTAAATCAAATTAAGGAGCTTTTCATGGCCGTTGGATTTAAGGTTGGTTTTTATTGGTTTCAAATTGGAAACGGGGATTTTCTTCATGGATTCTTTTCTACAATTGCAGGAAACTTGGAAAACGATAGATGGGGGGTTGATTTTCCAATTATTATGAATGAGCTTTACAACGGAAGCTTAGAAGTTGAACATATTAATGACGCAATCAAGGAATTAAAAATCATAAAAGAAAAACTAAAAGATTTTTCTCCTGACAAGGTTATATGGGATATAGATGATTTGACTGTATCTCCGCCATGGGGAAAAAACATCAGCAAAGAAATTACCGATTTGTCTAATTATTTTGTTACTAGTGATGGAGATGACTTTATTGCATTATTCATGCACGCGCTAGAAAAAGCCGAAGAGTTGCAAATATGCATAAAAATCGAATCGTTATAGAATATGAAAGACGGTACGCTTGACCTACGAAGACGGAAAGGTATGGCAGGCAAGTTGGAGCAGCTTAAAGTTGACAAGGATGGAAACATCTTTAAGGTTGAAGCGGGAGTCCTGCCGGAAGCGACACATAACCTTGCAAGAAAAGCGCTCAATATAGCCGCCTGCGTAGAAGATGCCTACGCGGACACCGTAAAAAAGGCGCTCGCCAAATGCAATAAAACGGAACGCAAAGAGATAGAAAACTATATTCAAGAACTGTATACGAGATACGGAAAGAAAAAGAGCGTACAAAATCATCACTGGATTGAACAATCGCGAATAAAGGAACAGCAATACATTAAGCAGTTTCCGTTTCTGCAATGTCCTCCGATGAAGGAGGATTTATTAAAGTCTGAGAAAAATCTTTCGTTGATTGCCGGCCATAATGGAAGGCATAAAGATGATTATAACAAATTATTGGATAAGCTTTTAACAGATATCGGAGACGATTTAAGTTCTAAATACGGAGAAGATTACCAAACTTTATTTGCTGAAACATCTGATAAAGCTCAGATATTAAAAAAATCGGTAAATGAGAATGTGCAAACGACAATTGATACATTAAAAACAGCAGTCAAAAAGACAGAGGGGCAGCCTGATAATATTATGAATAAAGCTAAACTATATATACTTGATGAGTAGGAGGAACAAGATATGAAATATTATGAAGTAGACAAAAAAACTATCGGAACAACAAAATATTGCGATCCGCATATTATGGAGTCAAGTTCATGGAGTAATGAAAAACTTTGGAGAAATAAGTATGAGAAGCTTCATGAACTGCCTATTCCTTACTATGTGCAGAATAAGTATGAGCCAAAAGATTATGCAACATTGTACCCACGCCTCGTATCAAGACGCTTGCTGGATATAATCAAAACATTGAACAAAGATTATGAAGCTTTAGAAAGTCAAATGTATTATCAAGGCAAACAGCGGGATTTACGCGGACAAAAATTATGGGATATGTATTATACGACGATATTCCCCGAATATGAGGTATTCAGTTGGGAGTATTCCGAGTATACAAAAGATATAAGCTATGTAACCGGTAAAGAAATTGTAACTAACTTAAAAAAAGCAGTACTGGATAAATCAAAGGTAGAAATATTGCCTAAAGAAAATAATCTCTTTTGCTTAGCAGAAAAAAAGATTATTTTGGTTTGCACGGAAACAGCAAAACAAGCAATAGAAGCGGCGCACATTACCGGCATTGCATTTATAGAGCTTGAGGTGCGGTAAAGAGTGTAAAGGGCGGGAACAAGATTGAGCCGGTAAAACAAAAGCCGAAGCCTCATTACAAGAATGCAAAAAGCGCCGTCGGAAAAAACATCAATGATGTTGAAAATATTACTAGAGCAGATACAAAATTATTAGATAATACAGGGAAATTTAAAAATCAGACGCAGGAAAATAACTACCAAGCATATGTAAAGCGAAAAATGCGGAAAGGACAAACTTCTAAAAACCGTTTGGAATGGAAAGAAGCAAGTGATTATTGGACTAAAGAATCTCCTGTAGCACGAGGAAATAATTTTAATAAAAAAGTGCGTGCTTCTAAAAAATATCCATATTATGAAATATATTTGAAAAACGGGAAAAGACTAGATTCGTATGATCCTATTATCGGAGAAATTATCTCAAGAAAAGCAACGGATTTGAGTAAAATAACAGAAGAAACTTACAGAGGATATTTGAAAGAATTTTCTCAAAAATATTCTATTGGAACAAAAATTAGCTCAAATGCATATCCTGATTTGAATGAAAAAATTCTGGAAGGTAATTATATTTTTGAAATACCAGCAAGAAATGCTAATATAAGCGGCATTGAACATTACAAAGATATTGCAAAAGAATATAATGTAGTCATAAGATTTACGGAGGAATGAGAATGACGGAATTAAATCCCAAAATAAAAGAAGCGTTGATAAGGATTGATTTTATAAAACGCTATGAAGCATTATCCCATAAGTATGCTTCTGATAGAACGCCGTCAGCAAAGAGGCTTGTTTATATTGACGGCGAAGAAGTCATGGAAACAATAGCAGGTTTGGGATATAAGCCATTGTTTGATACAAAAGAAAAATTTTTTAAAATTAAAGAAGAACAAGCCGGAAACCTTGCGTTTGGGTTTCATATTATTCTTCGCGATGGCTCTGCTGATTTAGTTTGGGTGGTTAAAGAAAATGGCGAGTTACTTTTAGGTTCCCCTTGGAGTTTATATTCAAGGCTAATAATTAATCCGGACTATAAAATAATGCCTCCATTTTTTAGTTCGTATGAAGATTTAGATGACATTTTTTATATAGTATTTAAGATGTATGAAGATTTTAAGAAGACTATGACCGCTATCCAATAAGCAAATAAAACATGACCAGGACGGCACGCTTGGACTACGAAGACGGAAAGGTATGGCAGTCAAGCTGGAGCAGCTTAAAGTTGACAAGGATGGAAACATAAAAAGGGGCAAAACAAAACCGAAGAAGTCGAAGAATTCAAAGAAAAACAATATACTTGCTAAGAATAAAGCAAAAGGACGAGCATTTGAAAAACAAGAATTTGCACAATTTAAATCTACTTATAGCAAAGCTCAAGAACAGGTTACGATTAAAACAGCATCTAGCCGAAAAATCAGACTCGATGCGATAGGCTTGGACTCAAACAATAAAGTTGTGATATCTGAATATAAATCATCAGATACCGCACCTTTAAGAACTAATCAAAAGAAAGCTTTTAATGAAATTCTATCAACCGGTGCAGTTGTCGTTGGAAAGGGAAAAGGTATATTTTCAAAAGGCTATAAAATTCCGCCTGATACAAATATAAATATAATAAGACCGTAATAGGAGATTATATGTCAGTAGTTGATGATAATACAGTAGATGGAATTGCTTTGACAGATGATAATGAAGGAATCGTCTTATTGTTATCTGATCATTTAGATTGGGACGATGAATACAACCATTTATTGATTCTTCAAGAAAAGCTCAATGCTTATATTTATTTTCTGGAAGAAAAACAGTATGAGGAAATATATTCAAATGCAAATATAGTTTATGGAATTATTGATATCCATTTTTTACATAAAATAACTAAAAATGTAAAAAAGTTTTTAAAATCAGTTCAAGTTCAATTGGAAGAGCTTGGGATTACAATGCAATATTCTATTACAGAGGAAAATAAAAATGAAACTCGATAAAAATCAGAAAAAGAAACAGGAAAGATTAATTTAGTTAGAAATATTGAAGAGCAATATAACAAAAGAATTTATCATTTACCATCAGGAACAAAACAAACAATATTGATAGATATTAGAGGTCAAAAGATATCACAACAAAATCTATCAATCGTATATAATGAAATAATGCGTTGCACCAATAACGGTGTAACGGTTATTTTTAAATCAAATTAAGGAGCTTTTCATGGCCGTTGGATTTAAGGTTGGTTTTTATTGGTTTCAAATTGGAAACGGGGATTTTCTTCATGGATTCTTTTCTACAATTGCAGGAAACTTGGAAAACGATAGATGGGGGGTTGATTTTCCAATTATTATGAATGAGCTTTACAACGGAAGCTTAGAAGTTGAACATATTAATGACGCAATCAAGGAATTAAAAATCATAAAAGAAAAACTAAAAGATTTTTCTCCTGACAAGGTTATATGGGATATAGATGATTTGACTGTATCTCCGCCATGGGGAAAAAACATCAGCAAAGAAATTACCGATTTGTCTAATTATTTTGTTACTAGTGATGGAGATGACTTTATTGCATTATTCATGCACGCGCTAGAAAAAGCCGAAGAGTTGCAAATATGCATAAAAATCGAATCGTTATAGAATAGGAAAGCAATTGTCAAAATTAAAATGACAGGAAGCCGCACGGGGGATTATAAACAGGCATATGATAATTTAAATATTCCTAAAAGTCTTCGTAAAACTTTGGATGCAGATTATACTTGGCATCATCTGGACAATTTTAATCCCAAAACTAGTGAATGTACGATGCAATTAGTATTATACGATGCACATAAGGCAACATATCCTCACAAAGGTGCTGTTGCACAATATAAAAAGTATCATAATATACAATATAAGTAGGAGTAAAAGAAAATGGAAAACAAATTTATTAATACTAAACGCTCATTGACAGATGATGATTTGGAACAATTTGAATCGAAGTTCAATGTTGTCATGCCCAAAAAAATAAAAAAGCATTACTTAAAATTCAACGGTGGTTATCCAGAGCGAAGTATATTTCACTTAGCCGGAAGTGACAGGGAGTATGCAGTAAACTATTTTTTCTCAATTGGATGTAAAGGAGGAAAAACAATAGAAAAAACATGGTCTATAATACGAGATGAAAGGGTATTTCCCTCTTTGCTCGTGCCTTTGGCAGATGAGTTGGGCGGAGATATTTTTGCATACAGTTTAAGAGCTAGCGAGGAAGGTGCGATTTATTATTATTCACATGAATTTGAGTACGGAGAGAATCCAGAAAAATATGTCACATTCTTGGCGCAAGACATAGATACATTTTTGGATTCTTTAACTCCAGATGATGAATAAAAGCGCATGGGAAAAAGCCAGAGGGACAGCTGACAATTGAATACAGCCAAATTATACATACTTGGCGATTAGGAGGAATAAAGATATGAAATACTATGAAGTAGACAAAAAAACTATCGGAACAACAATATACTAAGCAGTTTCCCTTTTTGCAATGCCCGCCGATGAAAGAGGATTTATTAAAGTCTAAGAAAAACCTTTCGTTGATTGTCGGCCATAATGGAAGGCATAAGAAAAGTTATGAAAATTTTTTGGATAACCGTTTAGCACAAATTAGTAATGATTTGCAGATGAAGCATTGGCTTTATTAAGAACAAAAAAAGGTAAACCTTGTACAGCAGATGATGTTACATTGTGGCGAGAGAAAAATAAATATACATGGCATGAAGAAGTTGATTGTAAAACGATGAAAAAAGTTCCTTCTGTGATACATGGAAATATGTCTCATAATGGTGGAATTGCAAAGATGAATAATAATAATCAAAAAACTCAATTAAAGGAGGTAAAATTTGATGATTGAGTCTGATTTTAAGGAAGAATTTGAAATTTGGGGAAGAAACTTTCAACTCGATGTTTCTCTTGCTTGTCATAGCAATCAAGTAGTTTTAGATTCTCAAGTAAGAATATTTAACACTATAAAGAATAAACTGAATGAATTGTATGATGTTTGTAGAACAAAAATATATGAATATATGCATAATGAAGAACGAAAGGAATTATTTCCAAACAATGAAATTCCCGAAAATATCTTCAAATTCATAATACCGAAGGCAATTATTGTCACTCGGCATACGGATGTCGATTACTTTGGATTTTTGTTTTATTTTAGATATGACAGAGAAAACGATATATGCGTTTCTTTTAAGAATTTTGATTTTTATGAGATAGGACCTGAATACATAATATTATAAATAAAGTTAAAAGATGCAGTTGATGAGCAAATGGTGCATCACAATCCGTACTTAATGCTATGGATAAGTATGGCATCAAATATACAATAGGAAAGAAAATCCAATAGGAGTTTATTAGGGCAGATTTAAGGAAAGTAAGCAAAAAGGAACTTTTAGAAACATTCGATAAATTCTTGCTGGCCGTCGATTTTAGAATTGAACATCTTAAATATGCAACAAAAGATAATAGCTATAATTGAGATTTTTCACTAAAAAGCTTTGATAGCCTTGAGAATTTTATTCTTAAAAAGAATATCGATGAAAATCATGAGCTATTTGATGATGTCGCCAGTTATATAGGAGAAGTGGTACGAAGAAATTATGGCGGTAAATGGGAATGTTGCTTAGATATGAGAGGAAACTCTATGCTTTATGGTATGCCGGTTATTTCTGGATTTAACAAATACGGAGTTTTGCTTAGTCCGTATGAAGAACTTGGACTTTTTATATTTCGTAAAAAAAAGGGAATGATTGCTAATAACATAGAAATGATTATAAATCCTCAAAGTTTTTATTAATAGTTTTACTACCTATCTATAAATTTGATTTTGAACCACTCTTGTCAAAGATAAACTACTCACTGTTTAAAGTCTTGAATTCGCAGTATGATTAAAGGAATAATGCCGCTTTACAAGATATTCGAACAACTATTTCCCGAAACAAATTATGACAACGATAAGGATTTTTATAGAAAAATAGCCGTGTATTGTTTAGGCGCGGAAAGCTCCGATAAAACCGGGGGCGAATACAAAGTAAACTTAAAAAACGACTATGACGATACAACACAGGAGGATGCCAAAAAAGTTACGGCTGAAAATACTTCAATAGAAAGTCGTTTTAAGGGAACGAAAAAAGATGTCATAATCGAAAGTAAGTGGATACCGAATATAGAAGGTCCTTATTGCACAACTATAATAATAAAAGAGGTAAAATAATGATTGCAACTGAATTAGAAAATATTATCAGAAACAGTAATGATCTTGATAGCATGCAGGAAGCCGCGGTAAAACTTTCAGAACTCCAGTATTCGCGTTTTTTAGAAATTGCTCTTGAGTATTTGGAACAGGACGAAGTTGATGCATATTTCCAGGCATTATTGATAGATTGTATCGTTCCTGCGGACATTGAGCGCGTTCTACCATGCTTATTGCACAGAGAAAAACCAATAGAAGCCTATCTCTTAGGCGATATAATGAAAAATATGCTGTATCTGTCGCCGCAAGATAATGCACGTAAATATATTCCAGAAATAAACGAACGCTATCAAAAATTAACAGACGATGAAAAGGAATCTATTCGTGAATATTATGAAGAATTTAAAAATCAATATTCTTTGTAGTATTCATTGATGTACAAGAGATAGCAGACTACCAAAAGATAAAATTGCCTGACGGAGGCGAATACTCCCGGCGGGACTCGAGGTGCGCAACACACTGCAGAAAGCTCCTCTGCAGAGCACTCGCCTAATCTGTACAACAAGTTGTCTGCTGCCGACAAAGAAAAGTCGCGTATGGCACCTCATAAACGCAAACTATGCTTATGACAAAGCGGCGCTCACAAAAATCGATCCGATGTTCGCAAGAAACCAGTTCTCAGATGTAGGACACGCAGATGGGAGTGGGAATATAACGGAACGAGATTTAGAGAAATCGGCTTACATAAAAATAGAAGAGAAAAAAATACTCTATTAGATGGGTAAACAACAAATTCCGGTGATTTGAGTGCGCCTTCTAAAGCTCCGCCCGCACGCACAACGATACTAAACAAGCCGGTAAAAGCGTATAAAACCCAAGCGCAAATCACGGAATACATTAAAACCTTAAAAGTGGACTCCGCGCAGCAGACAAAACTGATGACGGAACTTGCGCATGACCCTAAAAACCTAAAACGCTTTTTGAACCGCTACGGAGAAGAAGCCGAAAGTCTGATAAAAAGAAACGGCTATCCGCCCAAATACTGGAAAAGCCGCCCGCATCATAAAGAGATGCAAATAAAAGAAGTATGGGAAAATGCAAAGAAAGACCAAAAGAATTTTTATTTTAGTAAAAATAATACGGAATATATACGTACAGAGATGGTACGGTATCATGGAACAAAGATATACCTCGTAACGGGCAATGGGATATGGGGCATATAGTTGAGGATATAAACAAACCGAATATTTATGCAAGGGAATATGATAAATATCTGAGAGGGGAAATAACGGAGGACGCCTTTTTAGAGTGGTATAGAAGCGCTAAAAATTACGAACCGCAGCTTCCCAGATACAATAGAGGATTGAAGGAGAAAAAATGAAAAAAGAAATAAGATTAATGCTGGAGTATGAATGTTATCCTCTTTGGATCTATGATGAAAAAGGCAGTCTTATTGATAATGACTTGATTGATGAAATTAAAAAGGATGATACATTATGCGGCATGTTAGAAGGATTGCAGACTGAATTTGAACGTTTATATGTAAATAACCAAATAGAATTTAAATATGTAGGCTTTTCTTCTGAAAATGCAAAACAAAATTTTGCAGAAAAAGTAGAAAATATACATTCCAGATTATGTAAACTTCTGGAAGATAAATATACCGTAAAAAATATGATTGATATTCAAACTCTCCATGCAGGTGGAATTTCAGAAATAAATAAATACAAAGGAATATAACCTATGAATATTGAGAAAATTATTGCAAATGTAAAGTTTGAATATGGATGGTGCTATGAGATGCCCCTCTTCTTCTTTGAAAAAGAAAGTAATATACAAATTGTATTTGATGCCTATTCTGAATCAGAAAAAATTACTCCACTTCAAGAAAGATGCCTATCGGACTTTTTTTCGCACATTGAAGACATTACGGCAAAGGTTAATGCTGAAATCAACTCTTATATGAATACATACCTTGAAGATAGCTGGACAATTCAAAATGATCTTCAATTATCCGAAATATTTATTAAGCAAGATGGAAGATTGATTTTACTCTGTGAAGCAAACTGGGATAAAGAAAACGGTCTAGGAATTCAAATTTTTCCAACGTATGAAATAGGTCCTCAAGATACTTTTTTATAAAGTTAGGTTTATATAGCAGACTACCAAAAGATACAATTGTCTGACGACAGCAAATCACGGCCGCGTAAGCAAAGTAAGCGGAGAATTAAAACTTGAAACGAAAGATAGAAATATGTATCAGCAAAGAAAGGCTGTTGAAATAAAAGACGGGGTAAAAGGCGAAGATCAAGGCGGTCTCCTTATTGCAAGAAGCTTCAACTGCCCCGGCGAACAGATAAACTATATTCCGTAAAATGCCAAACTGAATAACGGCGAATGGCGGGAAGTGGAGAATGAATGGAAGAAAGAATTAAGGGCTGGAAAAAAAGTAGAAGTTGAGATACAAATAATCTATGATGGAGACATTAATAAGAGACCTAAAAGATTTTTAGTTGAATATAAAGTAGGTAATGAACATACTATTCAAAAAATATTTAATAATTAAAGAGGAGATATATGGACTTATATAAAGAATTAGGAAATGCAATTCAGGAGAATATTTTTGGTGAATGGGAGAAAGTAACGGTAAAAATCGAATCCAGCCTAAAAAAAATGTGTTCATTTCAGGCAGAATATGTTTTGTCAAGTAAAGAAACGAAAGAATTAAAATTTCCAGTATTAACGGTAAGCGATTTAATGGATAGTGTTTTTGAGCTTCAAGAATCCATGTTTCCGGAACACAAATGGAACAGAGCCGTATACACGCTTGAGAAAAACGGACACTTCGACATGGAATTTGAATGGGATCAAGCGCTTCAAGACGAGTGGGAGAAAAGCTAACCAAAATAAAACTCAAAGTACGGAAACAGGATAAAAGGTATTCTCTCAAGTGCGAATGAGAATT
>ERZ772967.978-NODE-978-length-20541-cov-16.959924_pt1 | contig 20541 bp, 17 predicted proteins | sample MGYA00511677_ERZ772967 | MGnify/ENA primary metagenome ERZ772967 (study PRJEB29015, sample SAMEA2737931) | human oral metagenome | biome: human oral; feature: human-associated habitat; material: dental | place: China | collected 2146 ...
ATACCTCTTCACCCACTTGCCCTCCTTCAGGAAGTGGTGGCTGCGCGCGATGTTCTTGTTCTCGGCGATCATCATCCCGACGGTGAAGTCGGCCACCGCGTTGGCCGACCGCCAGGGCGCGTTCGTCAACCGGATCCCCTTGGACTTCAGGTACTCCACGTCGGCGTTCTCGTATCCTCCCCTCAGCACGCACACGAGTTTCAGGTTCGGGGCCGCGTCGATGACCTCTCGGTTCACGGAGGCGACGTGGACCACTATCACGTCCGCCTCGGCGCAGTTCGCCAGGAGCTCCGGACACGTCGGGGCCGCGTCGATCCCCGCCCGCTCGATCACGCCCATGCGGTCGGTTATCTCCGCCATGGACGTCATCTGGGAGTCCTCGACGATCGTCACCTCCGCGTCGTAGCTCTCCAGCTCTTTCAGCGCGGACATCATCGTGGGGGTGATCCCGCCGTCCGCCACACACAGAATTCTCGTTGTCATAGTGGCCTTCCTGCCTTTCATAAGGGAATCCGAGGGACTCCGAGTATTGACAATGACTTCCGTCAAGCCGCCGGGCCCGGCGGCCACAGGCTCTGTTCGCTGGTGGTGACCCCGGAGAAGCCGGCGGCGAACAGGGAGCTCGCGACTTCCCGGCTGTTGACGAATCCGCCGGCGATGACGGGCCTGTCGCCCGCCTCGTCGATCAGGGGCGCCCCCTGCGCCAGGGCGGCCGGGCCGGGGACGAGCTCGAAACCGTCGCACAGGGAATGGGCGGCCTGGACGACCGCGGTCTCCAAGGCGCGCGAGTCGAGCAGGAAGAACCTCCAGTACACGGACATGCCCGCCTGCTGGGCCAGTCGGGCGGTGGCGGCCGAGCCGGTGAAGATGCCGTCGACCCCTATGTCCTTCGCCAGGATGGTCAGCCCCAGTTTGTCGGCGCGCAGGCCCTCCATGAGGTCCGGGCGGACGAGGATCGCCTTGCCCGCCTCGTGGCAGCGGTCGGCGAGCGCGTGGACGTTGCCGATGTGGGCGTCGGTCAGCAGGACGGCGGGCGCGTCGGCCTCGAGCGCCCTGTCGAGGGCGGCGAGGCGGTGGACCGAAGGGATCACCGTCGCCGAGCCCGTGGGGATGATTGGCTTGTCGGGCATTCTTCCTCTCCCTTCCTCTCTCGTTTCCTTTCGTTCGCCGGGTCCGTTCCCGAGCCGGTTCCACAGGCCTTCCTGCCTCCCCGCTCTATCTGAGTCCGGTTCGCCGGGGCTTTCGCCCCGGCCGGTCCGCTCGTCCGGCCGCCGTACGGACTCGAGGCGAACGTCGGCCGCGGCCGGGCCGCGGCAACAGCCGAGCCTCGGTCACCGGGCTCCGCCGTCAGAACCGATCGACCGTCTCCTTCCACGCGGCGTAGCGCTTCTGGAACAGCCCTTCCCTCTGCCCGTCCGGGCGGATCTCCTCGCCGCCCGTCACCATCGTCGAAGCGGCCTCGCGGACCGACGGGTAGACGCCGGCGCCGACGGCCGCCACGATGACCGCGCCGAGGATCCCGGACTGCGGGGCGTTCACCGTTTCGAGGGGCAGCGCGAGAACGTCGGCGAACATCTGCGTCCACGGCGCCGAATTGGTGACGCCGCCCGTGATGCGCGCGGGAGAGAGCAGGTCCGCGTAGCCGCGCAGCCGCTGGACGTGCTCGCGGTGGGAGAAGGCCACGCCCTCGTACAGCGAGTACAGCAGCTGCTCCAGGCCGTCGGCGTTCGACAGCGAGAACCAGCCTCCGAGCGCGTTCGGGTGCAGGTTGGAGCCGTAGAGGTAGGGCATGAAGCCGACGTCACGCGGCTCGACGTCGCCCGAGAAGACGATGTCATTGCACCATTCGTACACGTCCTGCGACTCGGCCTGCGCGAAGCCGGGGGTTCGCTTCAGGACGCGGTTGACCAGCCAGTCCAGGCTCGCGGCGGACGTGGGCGAGGCCTCCATGATCAGATAGCGGTCGTCGAACGGCGCGAGCGAGGTCATGAACAGGTCGGGGTCCACAACGGGTTCGGGCGCGAAGAACTCGTTGATGGACCACGTGCCGGTGATGATGGCGGGCTGGTAGTCCTCCACGGCCCCGCATCCGATCGCCGACGCCGAGATGTCCGATATCCCGCCGAAGACGGGGGTTCCCTCCTTCAGCCCGGTGTAGTCGGCGACCTCCTTGAGGACGCCGCCCACCACCTCGTTGGATCCGACGAGGTCGGGCAGCTTCCCCTCCCAGTCCCCCACGCCGAGCTCCTTGAAGTTCTCGGTGGTGAGCCGGCGAGTGCGCATGTCCAGCAAGTTGGTGCACGAGGCGTCCGTGATCTCCAGGCCGAGCCTGCCGGTGAGTTTGAACCGGATGTAGTCCTTGATCATCAGGATCGAATGCGTCCGGCGCATCGACTCCGGCTCGTTCTCGGCGAGATGGGCCAGGAGGGCGATGGGAGCCCCGGTGAAGATCTGCTGCATCGTCGAATCGAGGTACAGCGCGTTGTATCGGTCGCCCTCGCTCCATCGCTCGACGAGCTTCGCGGCCCTGCTGTCGTTCGAGACGATCCCGTTGCGCACCGGGTCGCCCTGTCCGTCGACGAGATAGACGCCGTTGCCGTGTCCTGTGCAGGTGATCCCCAGAATATCGGCGGGGTCCACGCCGCTGACCTGGACGATCTGCCGCATGGCGTCCAGATTGGACTTCCACAGCAGATCCATGTTCCGTTCGCTCCATCCGGCCTTCACGGCTTCGGAGGGCACCGGCGTGGACGCCACGGAGACCATCGTCCCGTCGACGTCGTAGATGGCGGCCTTCGACACTGAACCGCCATTGTCGATTCCCAGTAAGAATCGCCCCATTGCAACTCTCCAATCGGTTTCGAGCACAAAAAATGCTCGTTTTCTACCCCACGGAGTGGCGGGAAAACGAGCACACATTTGGCACAAGCTCAGAAGTTTTCTGTTGTGCGGACGATTGTAGCCCTGCCCGCCCGACGGGTCAAGGGAACTGTAGGCCCGTCCAGGGGGCCGAGTTGCCGAGGGATCTGTGGGCCCGAAGGGATCTGCAGGCCCGCCTGCTCAACGACTCGAGGGATCGCATTCGTTGAGCCGCTTCTACAACCGGCCTTATCGCCCGGTGAAACCTCGGTAGCTGTCTCTCGTCGCCCGGTGAAACCCCGGTTGCAGGCAGATTTCACCGGTAAAGCGACCGGTGAAATCAACAAAAGATGAGTTCCACCGGATGACGAGCAGCCCGACCGTGAGTTTCACCGGGCAGCTGTCAAGCCAACGAGTAAAGCCATGAGCGATGGGCGAAACACTCGCGCCCAGAGCTCGCCAACTCCCACGCCAAGCTCGCAACCCCACACCCGCGACTCGCCATCCCACGCACCAAGCCCGCCGGTTGCCTCCCGTTCCGCAGAACCTGCCGCGGAACCCGCCACCCCACGCCCAAGATCCGCCGACTCGTAGGTTAGGCTTGCCGGATGGGATTAGCAGATCTCGTCCGCCGATTCGAGCAGGAATACAACCGCCGAGGCATCGTCCGCCTGCGCAAGCGAGGCTGGAAGCCGAAGATACTGCCCTACACGGGATACGGCTCGGACTCCCTGCGCGTCCTCGCGCGAGCCGTCATGGCGGCTCCCGACGAGGCAGACTCCGCGCGAAGCCTGATCCCCGAGCGGGCACAGCGCGGCTGGCACCAGTTCTTCACGACTCAGGTCGGCTATCTGCCCGTGACAGTGTCCATCGGCGGCACGACGATCGAGACCCACACCGACGCCTCCGGCTACATCGACCTCCTCGTCGAGGACCACGGGCTCGAGCCGGGCGTGCACGAAGCCCTCATCACGCCCGTCGCGGGTGCGGGGGCGCGGGCGCCCGTCGTCATCGTCGATCCGGGCGTTCGCACGGGGATCGTCTCCGACGTCGACGACACGATCGTGGTCACCTGGCTTCCGCGTCCGTTCCTGGCGGCGTGGAACTCCTTCGTCCGCCGTACCAACGCCCGGCAAGCCGTCCCCGGGATGGCCGAGTTCTACGCCGCGCTGCTCGACGATCCCGCAGACCCCGTGTTCTACCTGTCGACGGGGGCCTGGAACACGGCGCCGACGCTCGAGGACTTCATACGCGCCAACGGGTTCCCCGCCGGCCCGCTCCTCCTGACCGACTGGGGGCCGACGCCGACCAGCCTCTTCCGCTCAGGCCAGGAGCACAAGAAGACCCAGCTGCGCAACCTCCTCATCGCCTTCCCCGACATCCGGTGGATCCTCGTCGGCGACGACGGCCAACACGACCCGTACGTCTACGCCGACCTCGCCCGCGAGCACCCTTCGCGAGTGGCGGGAATCGCCATTCGCGAGCTGGACGCGGTCGAGCAAGTCCTCTCCCACGGCGTCCCGATCCAGCGCGAGGCGCCGAGCGCCGGGCGGGCCTGGGCCGACGTGCCGACGGTGCGCGGCCACGACGGGTACGAGCTGCTCGCCAGGTGGCGGGGCGAAGGCGGATAAGCGCGCGGGCGCCGGAAACTCGCGTGACCGCCCGGACTGTACCGTCCAGGCTGTTCAGAAGACGTCGCCCGTAAAACACGCGAATAGACGAGCTACTGTGTTCCACGTCACTTTTTTGATTTGAAATAACGGTAGTCATCTAGTATTCTGAAGGCATTAGACACCGTCCCCTCTGTCGGTTTTCGGGCCGTCATGGGGCGGTTTTCATATACGTAGAATTACACTCGCTATGAAGAATCCGACAAAACCTTTTCAAGATTACAGTCAGCTTGTTGAGCGATTGATTGACTTAGGAATGAAGGTGGATGATCGTAAAAAAGCAGAAAAAGCTCTTCGTTGCTTTGGATACCATCGTTTAGGTGGTTATAGATACATATTCCGGCAATTACTTCCAAAAGAAGAGCAAAATGAGTCTACTCGAAAATTTAGGCGAGATAATTTCATAAATGGAACCAACTTTAATGACGTAATGAAGTATTATGAATTCGATGCTGAACTTAGGCAAATTCTCTTAAATGGTTTATTTGATTTTGAAATAAGGTTTAGAGCAGCAATCGCACATATTCTTGCTAAAAGAAATCCTATGGCGCATTTAGATAAAAATCATTTAGATAAAAACGAATGTGATAAAAAAACAAACAGAAGAAATAATAAGACAAAGTTCGAAGCTTGGAAAAGTGAATATGAAAAAGCTTTAAATCGTTCTAAAGACGAAGATTTTATAATCCATCATATAAACACATACTCCAAAGAGAAATTGCCCGTGTGGGCAACTGTCGAACTGCTCTCGTTTGGAAATTTGCCTCATTTATTTAGTCTTCTGAAACAACCCGACCAAAATGCTGTAGCAAGATATTTTGGAATTAAAAATGGCAATAATTTATTTAAATGGTCCCTTGCTTTGTCAAACCTACGTAATAATTGTGCTCATAATATTCGAGTATTCAATAAAAATGTTAAATATAAAATTAAAATAAATTCCTCTACTATTATTAACAATGAATTGTTAACTCATATAGTAGAAGAAAACGCTTCTGACATAAAAATCTATAGACATTGCGCTGTTCTCGCATACCTACTCCTTTCACACGAAAATGGGACTACATGGAATTTAAAATTGACGAAACATGTAAATAACTTTCTTTTGATATATCTTGATGAGAAAATTCCCATTACCAGTAGTGAATCGAGCATGGGTTTCCCTAAACAGTGGCAAAAATTGAAAATTTGGAATGTTTCATAACTTCATGTTATTTGATAAGTTATAAAAGTGAATTAATTATTTGCTTATGCAATAAAAATATAAAATCTGTTCAGATGACGTCGCCCGTGGAGCGGAGGGGCGAGTCGGGGTCGTCGACCGGGGCGACGTCGAAGCCTCCGTCGACCAACGCAGCGGCGAGTTCCCGCGAACCCGAGACGTAGACCGAATCGTCGTAGATCCACTGGGCGAGCACGAAGGAGCCGTCGCGCGGCCAGAGTGCGCACGGCAGGTAGCCCACATGGTCTACGTCGACGCCGACGACCTCCAGAGGACCCCGGTACAGGAGGCACCCCAACTCGGCTGGGAACGTACCCCGCGGGAAAGCGCCCGAGTTACCCGGAAGGACTTCGCCCGAGCGGGCCTCGCCCGGGGCGCTCGGCAGCGGCGTCAGCCGTCCCGCCATCGCGTCGAGCTCTCCCGCGTAGCCGGGCCAGAGGGCGTAGCGCATGTCGTCCGGGGTGGAGGTGTGCTCGGACAGGACGCCGGCCAGCCGGGCGCGCCATCCGGCGTCGCTCTTCCCGCACGTGAGCTCGAGTCCGCGGCGCTCGCGGACGGCGGGGTCGATGTCGTCGAAGAAGCGCAAGTCCCCTCTCAACGCGGCCTCGCCGCCAGCGAGAAGCGCCGACCATCGCACGGGGCCCTCGGCTGAGTCCAAGGGCATGAAGAGCCGGAGGTACGCCTCGTACCCCGCGGCCAGGTAGCCGGAGACGACGGCGGTGTCCCGGCCGAAACTCGGCAGTGGCATGATCTCCTTTCGCCTGCCCTCACCGTAGACGGCATCCCGCAGTAGGTCGACTCCGGACGACGGCGACAGCCCGGTAGCCCCGGTAACGAGGGAATCCAACGCGTGGCAATAGGTGTGCGAAATGACGCAGGGTGACAGCCTGATGACGGAGGAATCGGTGACCGTGACAGCCCGGCGACGAGGGAATGCCGGCGGCGGTCGAGAACAGCCGGAGCCCGCTCACCCCAGTGGGATCTCGCGGTCGCACAGGGACTCGACGACGGCCCGGTCGTGGGTGATGACGAGCATCGCCACCCGCGGCTTGAGCGTCCGGAGGAGCTCGCATATCTCGTCCCGCGCGACGGAGTCGAGGTTGGCGGTGACTTCGTCCAGGATCATCACCTTCGCCCCGCCCGCGAGCGCCCGCGCCAGGGCGAAACGCTGGAGCTGGCCTCCCGAGAGTTGGGAGGGATACCGGCTCTCCCAGCCGTCGGGAAGGCCGACGAGGCGTGCGCACTCCTCAACGCCGAGCCCGGCAGTCTTCCCTTCGGCGCCGAGCCCGGCGGCCGCCTTACCGCCCGCCCCCTCGACGGATCGCCTCCCGACGGGGGCCGGCCGCTCACCGGATCCCGTCCGTTCAACAGGTCTCGGCCCCTCAACGGGCGCCGCTCCCTCAGCTACTCTCCCGTCGGGCGCGGGCCGCTTCGCGTTCGCGCCGCGGTCCCTCCGGCGTGCGGCCGCGCGCCGGAGGGACCGGCCCAAGGTCATGGCCGGGTTCACCGACGTCGCCGGATCTTGCGGAACCCAGGCGAACGCTCCGCGCCTGTCCTTCGGCACATCCGCCAGGCGGGCGGGCATGGGCGCGCCGTCCAGAAGGACCTGACCGGCGCGTCGCTCCCACAGGCCGACGAGGGTGCGGGCGACGGTCGACTTGCCGCTGCCCGAGGGCCCCGTCAAGGCGAGGGCCTCGCCTTGACGGAGATGGAAGCCTAAGCCGCTCACGGGCGGCGCGGCCAGGCCGGGAGCGGCGGCCGTCAGGTCCTTCACCTCCAGAAGGGGGACCCGTTCCTCCGCTTCCAGCTTCTCTGCGTCGGTGAGGGGGCGGTCGCCGAGGTCCTTGCGGCACGTCGGGCTGCCCGGCTCTTTCGCGTCGGGGAGGGGGACTCGATCGCCCTGAGGTTCGTCGGGCACGGCGGCGGGGGCGAGCCCGGGGGCGGAGGCGTGGGAATCGCTCTGCGCGCCCTCTGCAGGCGCTTCGCCCTCCGCCGTGGGAACGGGCGCGGGAGCGGAGACGAAGGAAACGGCCCCGGAGAGGCCGGCAGAGGCGGACGCGGAGGCCGAGGCCGGCCGGGGGGCGCCGTCGCGCATGACGAGTGTGCGGTCGGCCAGGCGGGCCGCGACGCCGGGGTCGTGGGTGATGACGATGAGGCTCGCCCGCAGCTCGGCCGCGAGGACGGCGACGTGTTCGACGACGGCGTCTCTGGCGGCCTCGTCCAGGCCGGCGGTGGGCTCGTCGAGGACGAGGATGCCGGGCCGTGCCAGCAGGACCCGCGCGAGCGCGATGCGGCGGCGCTGACCGCCGGAGACTTCGGCGGGGAACCGCCTGAGGAATCGCCGGTCGGCGGGCAGGCCGAACAGTTCCAGGGCGTGGGCGCGGGCGCCGGCGTCGGCCTCGACTCCGGAGTTCTCAGCGAGTTCGCCCACGAGCCGCCCGATCCTGTGGGTGGGGGTCAGCGCACTGGCCGGGTCCTGGCACAGGCGGCCGATGGATCGGCGGACCGCCATGAGGGCCTTTCGCCCCACCGGCCGTCCGTCGCGGATGACGGGCCGGCCGGCGACGGCGACCTCGCCGCCTCCCAGGGACAGGCCCGGCGCGATATGGCCGAGCAGCGCGAGCGACAGGGTCGTCTTGCCGCTGCCGGATTCGCCGACCAGCGCGACGCGCTCGCCGCGGCCGAGCTCCAGGCCGACGTCGTCGAGGATGGGCCGCTCGCCCGCGGACACGCTCAGCCCCCGGATCCGGACGGCCGGCGAGCCCTCCTCGCCGCCCCGGGTCGCATCGTCCCGATCCGCGCCATCGCGTCGTCTCGCCTCCGCGGCGCTGCCCCGACTAGCCTCCCCGGCCTCGCGACTCGCCTCTTCGGCGCCGCCTCGGCCTTCCGCCGCCTCGACCGGCTCCTGCCGGGCCGCCTCCGCAGCGTCCGAGCCCTCCGGCGTGCGCGACCGCGCGTCGTTCCGCTTCATCGTTTCCTCTCCGTCCCATCCGTGCCATGCGTCTCCGCCGTCGCGCCGGTTTCGTCCACGAGGAGGCTGAGCGGAACCGTCAACGCGACGATGGCCGCCACCGGCGCCAGGCACGCCCACGGGTTGAGCGGCAGCCCGGGCAGATTCTCGGAGACCATGGTCGACCACACGAATCCGGAGTCCGCCTCGCCGGCTCCCAGGAAGGACACCGTGGCCATGAGGTAGACGGCGGAGATGAAGCCGAGGCCGCATTCGGTGAGGATCGGGCGGGCCAGGACGGGGACGATCTCCCTCGCGCACACCGTGGGGAGCCGGTCGCCGGCCACCCGGGCCTGCTCGGCGAACCCGGTGGACAGCAGGGGTTCGGCCGCCGCCTGGTAGTAGCGGGTGGCGAAGGGCAGGTTCAGGACGACGACCACCGGGATGGCGGCCACGAGCGAGGAGCCCGTCGTCCTGAAGGCGATGAGCGCGACGACGACCATCGGCACGATGAGCAGGACGTCGAGGCCGAACCTGACCAGCGCGACGGCCCTGCCGCCGACCGCCATCCACATGCCCACGGCCAGGGCGAGCGCCTGCGAGAGAACGACGGCGAGCGCCGCCGTGAGGACGAGGGCCTGGCCGCCGGCCAGGAGCTGGGGGGCCACGGGACGGCCGAGGTAGTCGTAGCCCAGGCCCATCGGGCCGCCCGTGGCGTAGGCGAACGCCGAACTGGACGAGCCGTCCCCCACCGAGTCGGCGGCGAAGGGGCCGAGGAGCGTCGCGGCGACGACCAGGGTCACCACGGCGGATCGGATTCTCAACGACCGGCGCATCACACCACCGCCACCACGCGTTGGTTCCTCCGCCCGGCGAGGTCGGCGAGCGTGAAGGCGACGGCCGCGGCGAGCATGAGCACCGCCCCTATGGCCATGACCGTCGGCGCCTCCCGGTCCGTCACCGCCGTGACGAGGGTGTAGCCGAGCCCCGGGTAGGAGACGACCACTTCGATCACCACCGTCCCCCCGAGCAGGTAGGGGACGGTCTGAGCGAACAGCTGCCCGATCCCGTACGCGGCCGAGGGCAGGAGATGCGCGAGGAGCACGCGCCGCCGGGGCATCCCCGCCAGCTCCGCCTCCACCACGTAGGCGGCCCGCGAGTGGGCGGCGATGAGCGCCCTGGCGCGGCGGAAGAGGAAGGCCGAGCACACGATCCACAGGCACAGACTCGGCATCGCCAGGACGATCGGACGCTCCCACGCCGTCTGGCCGCCTCCCGGGGTGGACAGCACCGGGAGCCACCCCAGCCAGTGGCAGAGGATCGCGCTGGCGACGATCGCCGTGACGAACTCGGGCACGGCGACGACGCCGAGCGCAGCGGCGGCCGCGCCTCGGGATGCGCGGGCACGGGGCCGGGCCCCGGCCGCCACGGCCGCGGGCAGCGTGACCAGCGCTAGGGCGAGGAGGACGATCGCCATGACGGTGAAGGTCGCCATCAGGGGCGTGGCGACGGCCCGCCAGACGGGCACGCCCGCATTGAGCGTCGTGCCGAAGTCGCCGGTCAGCACCCCGCCCAGCCAGGAGAGGTACCGGCGCGGAAGGGGGACGTCCAGCCCCATCCTCTCGCGCATCCGCGCCACGGCCTCCGGACCGCCGCTCCCGGCCGCCAGGGAGGCGGCGTCGCCGGGCAGCGCCTGGACGAGGAGGAAGAGCACCGCGCTCCCCAAGAGGCAGAGGAGGAGGCCGCGGGCCGCCCGCCACATCAGCCAGGCGGGCAGCCCGGCGCCGGTCCCGGCCAGCCCCGTCCGGGGCTCGGCCGGGCTCACCCGGGACCCGGTCAGGCTCACGAGGCCGAGAACGTCGCTTCGGCGATCCAGGGCATCGACTGGTCGACGACGAGGCCCTTGAGCCCCTTGCGGTAGGCCGACAGCTGCTTCTGGAAGCCCCAGACGAGGTCGCCGCCCGACTCGTGGATCTCCTGGGAGATCTCGGCGACGAGCTTGTCGCGGGACTTCTCGTCGAGGGTCTGGGTGGCCTTGGTGAACTTCTCGGTCATCGCCTGCGAGGAGTACCCGCTGACGTTGTAGGGAGACCGGGCGTCGGCCTGCATCCTGAACTCGCCCATGGCGGGGCGGTTGATCCAGTACATCGTGAAGGCCGGGGAGGCGTAGAGCTTGTCCATCTGCGAGAAGTAGGACTGGGCGTCGGCCTTCTCGATCTTGACGTCCACCCCGACCTTCTTGAACTCCTGCGCCATGAGCTCGGCGGAGGCGACCAGGCCGGGGGTGATGTCCGCCGCCATGATGGTGAAGGACGTCACGCCCTTGGACGCGAAGATCTTGCGGGCCTTCTCCTTATCGGCCTTGACCTGCTCGATGTCCTTGGGATAGGAGGGGTAGCCCTTACCGAGCATGTCGTTGCCGAGCTCGCCGGACTCTCCCAGGACGGTCTTGACCATCTTCGCCCGGTCGAGCGTGAGCTTCGCCGCCCGCCGGACTTCGGGGTCGTTGAACGGGGCGACGCGCGTGTTGAGCACGAGGTCCATCGCCGAGGCCGACTGCAGGGTCGGCTTGGGGGTGACCAGGTCGGAGGCGCTCTTGAGCGTGGCGAGGGAGGCCGAGTCCAGGCCGTAGGCGTAGTCGATCTCGCCGGCCTTGAGGGCCTTCGCCCGCGCGGAGGCGCTCGCGATCATCTTGACCTCGACGCGCTTGATCTTCGGCTCGCCGGCCCAGTACTTGGGGTTGCTCTTCAGCTGGTAGCCGGTCGAGGAGTCCCCCTTCTGCAGGGCGTAGGGGCCGGCCCCCACGCCGGTGAACTGTCCCTTGGGCGCGATCGGGGACATCATGGCCAAGGTCGATTCGAGGAAATCAGAGGACGGGGCGGTGAGCTTGAGCACCGCCGTGGAGCCCTCCGCCTTCGACGCGGCGAAGTCGATCCCCCCGTACAGCGTTTTGTACTCGGGCGCCTGGGCTAGGTGCTGGAACGAGGCGAGGACGTCCTGGCCCGTCACCGGGGTCCCGTCGGAATACGTCAGGCCCTTGCGCAGCTTGACCGTCCATTCGTCGGCCGTGGCGTTGGGCGTGATGGATTCGGCCAGCCGCATCTTCGTCCCCTTGTCCGTCGTCGCGGCGAGCGAGCCGTAGATGTAGGAGATGGTCATCATGATGCCCGGCGACGTCGCCGTGTTGGGGTCCAGGGAGTCGGTCGGGGTGAGCGCCGTGCCGATGCGCAGCTGCTGCGAGGAACCCTTGGACGAGCCGCCGCCCGAATCCCCTCCCGAGCATCCCGAGACGACGAGGGCGACGCCCGCGGCCAGGGCCGCCAGGCGGGCCCGCCTTCTTCTCTTCACGATATGTCCCTTTCCATCGCAGATGTGCCGCCGGCCCGCGGTGCGTGCCGTGCGGCCGGTCCGGACCGGCCGCACCCGCGCGCCGAGGTCAGTCCGCTCGGCGTGCCGAGCGCACTGAACTGCGTTCACGTGCGCGTGCTCCGACCTCGTCGATGAAGCAGAAGCATTGGCCGCGTGACGGTCCGCGGGAAACGGATCGCCCAGTCAGGTTAGCCGTTCCTATCCAGAAAGGGTAGGGTGGCGGCCTCGCGGTGTCAACGCTTCGGGGCGATCCCCGGCCCGGCAACTGGGCCGGGGCTGCGCTCAGTCGCGGTTCCACGTCGACGGCGTTCCGAGGCTGCGCAGGCCGCCGGCGCTCACCGCGGCCAGCGCCGCGAGGGTGGCCGCTAGGCCCAGCCCGTAGGACGGCCCGACCTGGCCCGCCTGGACGAGGGCTCCACGGTCAGGGGGACGAGCGCCGAGAGCCCCCTGGCGATCATGGCCGCGCGTCGGTCGACCCTGTCGACGAGTGCCCCTCCGAAGAGCGCGAAGCGCAGGAACGCGATCATCCCAGCCGTCTGGACGACGCCGGTGCTGGCCGTGGAAGCCGTCAGGGAGAACGTGGAAGCCGTCAGGCCGGCGGCGCGGCATTCGCCGTCCGAGCGCTTCCATAGGCGCTCGAACTCGAACAGTCCGCGTCCAGCCGCACTGACCCTCACCAGAGCCAGCCTAGACGGCAGCGGGGCCCGCGGGCCGGCAGGCTCACCCTTCGGGACGGCGAGCATCCCCGCTTCTCAACGTCTCTCCCCGCGGCGGGCGCGGCCCGCCACCAGCAGCCTCGTCGCCCGCTCGCAGGCGTCGGCGAGGGCGGTCGGGCCCGAGGCCAGGGCCTCCTCCAGGGTCGTCACCCCGGCGACGATCGGCACGAGCCCGGCGAAGCCGTGGTCGTAGAGCGCCTCGGCCCCTTCGCCGAGCCTGCCGGCGAAGGCCACGATCGGCACCCCGGCGGAGCGGGCCGCGCGGGCCACGCCCGAGAGGGCCTTGCCCATGAGGGTCTGGCGGTCCACCGCGCCCTCGCCCGTGAACACGAAGTCGGCGTCCCTCACAGCGTCCGCGAGCCCCACCGCCTCGGCGACGAGGTCCGCGCCGGATCGCAACTCCCCGCCGAGGAAGGCGCAGAACGCGTAGCCGAGGCCGCCTCCCGCGCCCGCGCCCGCGGCCAGGGCGAGCCCGGCGTCGTGCCCGCACACGGCGGCCAGGCGGGCCAGCGCCGCGTCGAGGAATCCGACGTCCTCGGGGGCGGCCCCCTTCTGCGGCCCGTAGACGGCCGAGGCGCCGCGGGCGCCCAGGAGCGGGTTGTCGACGTCGCACGCGACCCTGACTGCGACGCCGTTCAGCCGCGGATCCAAGGCGGCGGTGTCCACCGCCGCCAGGCGGGCGAGCGAGGAGGGGCTCCCGTCGAGTTCGCGCCCGTCGGCGTCCAGGAGGCGCGCCCCGAGCGCGCGGAGCATCCCGGCGCCGCCGTCGTTCGTGGCGCTGCCGCCCACGCCGACGAGGAGGTCGCGCGCCCCGCCGTCCAAGGCCGCGAGGATCATCTGCCCGACGCCGAAGCTCGTCGCCTCGCGGATGCGGCGGCGCTCCGGCGGGATCATCCCCAATCCGACCGCCTGGGCGCACTCCATGACCGCCGTGCCGCCGGCCATGGCGAAGCGCGCCGTCGCCCGGCCGCCGTAGGCGTCGAGCACCGGGACCTCGACCGGGGCCAGGCCGAGCGCGTCGGCCAGGGATTCGGCGAAGCCCTCGCCGCCGTCGGCCATGGGGATTTCGGGGCATTCGGCGTCGGGGAGGACTCGCCGGATTCCCCGCGCGAGGGCGCGGGCCGCTTGGGCGGCGCTCATCGACTCCTTGAAGCTGTCGGGGGCGCAGACGATCTTCACGTCCGCCATCGTATCCGCGCTGGCCCCGGACGGCGCGCGGAACCGCGGGGCGCAGCAGGCCCCCGGCGGCGAGCGCGAACGCCACCGGAACAACGACGCTGCCGGAAATGGGAGCGGAACCGCGCATGCGAAACCTCGGGGAGCCCGCACGCGAGCCGATCGGCCGCCGGGCCATCCGTCGCGGGCCTCGACCGGGGAAGTCCTCCCGGACAGTCCGGAGTCCTCCAACCGTCCGGTGGGGCCACCCTCCCGGGCGATCCTCGGCCGCTTCCGCCGGGGCGAGCCGGTCGATCGGGGTGCGCTCAGTTAACCGATCGGGGTGCCTCCGGCCAAGGGGCGCACGTACAATGGAGGGGCGACCACGACCATGCAACGGGGCTGGGCGATGCTCCACGGGCTCACGCATCCGGCGGGTTCGAAGCGCCGAGCGGAACCGGGGCCACGGCCACGCGGCGTCCCCGCGCCCCGGCCGGGTCAGCGGAAAGCCACACCAGAAAGCGAGGAGCGATGAAACCCGAAGACCTTGCCCGACTAGCGGATGACTCCCGCTTCGAAGCGACTCCCGAAATCGTCTCCCGAGCACGGGGCGCCATGCTCGCCTCGGCCTGCGGAGACGCCCTCGGGGTTCCCTACGAATTCGCCGCGCCCACGGACTCGCCGGAGATGATCGGCGGCGGACTCGGCCCCTACGAACCCGGCGAATGGTCCGACGACACCCAAATGGCGATATGCATCGCCAAAGTGGCGGCCAAAGGCGTATCGCTGACCAGCGAGCCCGCCCTCGACCTAGTCGGCGAGCGCTTCCTCGACTGGCTGGCGGGCGGCGCGTCGGACGTGGGAACGCAGACGCGGGCGGTGCTCGCCCACGCCGCGGAAGCCGGCCGCGGCGACGTCTCGGACCGCCTGCACGAGGCGGCCGACGAATTCTCGGCCCGGACCGACAGAGCCGCGGGAAACGGCGCGCTCATGCGGACCACGCCGGTCGGGCTGGCGTTCCCCGGTTCGCGGATGCGCACGGCCAAGGCAGCCAAGGCCATGGCCCGCCTCACGCACTACGACCCTCTGGTCGACCAGTCCTGCATCCTGTGGACGGAGACGATCCGCCACGCCCTGACAACCGGGCGGGCCGACGTGCGGGCGGGGCTCGACCTGCTGGACGCGCAGGCCCGCGACTACTGGGCGAAAGCCGTCGACGACGCCGAGGCGGGCGCCTTCTCGGCCCACCAGAACGGCTTCACCGTCGTCGCCCTCCAATGCGCCTGGCACGCCGTGTTCTCGGTCCGCGACCTCGCGGGCGAGCGGGCGGTGCGCACGGGCCTGGTCAACGCCGTGTCTCTGGGAGGCGACACGGACACCGTCGCCGCCATCGCCGGCGGCCTGCTCGGAGCGGCCCACGGCGAGAAGGCGATCCCCGCCGAGTGGAGCCGGGCGGTCCACGGCTGGCCCGGCATGACGGGCGGGCAGCTGGCGGACCTCGCCCAGGCCGTCGTCGTCAAGGCGTCCGCACACGGCTAGAGGCTTCCCGCCACGGACCTTCCCGGAGCGGCGCCTCCCGGGCGGCTCCCGTCCCGGCGGGCGGGACCGACCCGGCCGGGCGGCGCCGTCATCGGCTGCGTCCGCGCCCAAGCCCGCGTCCGCGCCGGCGCCTGCTGTGCCGAGCCCGGATCTCGACCGCCTCCGTGCGACGTCTCCGCAGCAGGCCCGCTTCGCGCATCCTTGTGTATTCCTCGAAGGAGGCGCGCACTTGCCGGTAGGTTCGCCCCAGCGAGTAGTCGTCGTTCAGGGGCAAGCGCCACTTGTACCAGCGAGCGGCGGTGCACACGATCCCTCCCACGAGCGTGGCGGCGATGAGTGCGAGGCTGGGATGCCCCGCATGCCACAGGGCCATGGCCGGGATCGTCGCCGCGAGGGCGCCCGTGGCGTAGAGGGTGTTGCCTCCGAAGATCGCCGGGGTCCGGCCGACGGCGATGTCGCGGATCATGCCCCCGCCCACCCCGGTGATGACGCCCAGGAGCATGGCAGGCCCGATCCCGAAGCCGAGCTCGACGGTCTTGATGGTTCCGGTGGCCGACCAGGCGCCCAGGACGAACGCATCGGCCAGAATGAAGAACCGGTGCCACCACTTTCCGCGCAGCGGCAGGAGGAAGGCGACGACGGCCCCCAGGACCGCGCCGCCCAGATAATAGGGGTTCGTCAGCGCGACGGGCGGACCGCTCTGCAGGAGGACGTCGCGGAGCATGCCCCCGCCGAGGGCAGCCATCAACGCCAAGGCCACAAACCCGACGAGGTCGAAGCGACGCTCACGGGCGACCATCCCGCCCAGAACGCCCGCAACGACGACTCCGCCCACGTCGACGCTCAGGAAGACCCACTGGAATACCTCGGAGAGATCCACCCTGAAAGTGTAGAGCCTGCGGGCACGGACTCCTCGGAGGAGGCCTCATCCGCCGGGAGGACGGCCCGCTTCTTCGACAGGGGCGCGGGAGGTCTCTGGGAAAACCACGCCGAGGCCGGCTTGCGACGCGGGCCCGGCCGCGGGCAAGCCCGGGAGAGCCCGCCGGCTATTCGACGGCCGGGCTATTCGACGGCCTCGGCGACGATCGTCTCGTCCTCCTCGGCCGCCTTGCCACGGCCGAACGGCACGGCGTCGGCCACCTTCGACTTCGCGGCCCCGAACGCCTGCCCGGCGGCGTCCTGCGCCTTGTCGACACCCGCCTGAACGGGCTTCGAATTCCACACTTTCGAGCTGACCTTGACGATCTGGTCGTACCGCTTGCGGCCCGCCTTCGCCCCGAGAACGTATCCGGCCGCGAACCCCACCGCGAGGGACTTGACACCCATGAATCACTCCTTGCTCTTCGCCTGCACACGACTGCCCCGCGTGCGCTTGTCTCGCCGACACGGCCACCGCGCCGTCGGCAGGTGGCACCCACCACATCTTACCCATACACTGGCTTCAGGAGGAATCATGAGCGGTTCGGCACACACCCCCGCCGTCTCCGTCTCGCACCCGATGATCAGCGACGAACGCCTCGAAAACGCCACGGGGCGCTCGCGCAGGCACTGGTACCGGGAGCTCGACGAAGTCGGCGCCCAGGAATGGGACCGTAAGAGGATCGCGCGCTGGCTGGGCGTCAAACGCGAAGTGGACGCCTGGTGGGCGCAGGCGCTCGCGATCGACTACGAGCGCGCCCGCGGACTGCGCGGCGGCGAACGGGGCCGGGACGGCGCGCACCGAGCGTCCGTCACGAAGACGGTCCGATGCCGTCCACAGGACGTCTGGCCGTGGATCGACGACGATGACGAGCGCCGCGACTGGCTGGATTGCGAGTTCGAGGTCCGCAGCCACACGCCGGGCACGTCGCTGCGCCTGGAGGCCGCCGACGGCTCGCGGGTGGCGGTCTCGCTGCGCGCCCTGCCGGACGCGGCCGACGGCACGCCGCGCACGCGCGTGGAAGTCGTGCACTCGGGGCTGCTGCGCGCCGACGACCTGGAGGAGACGAAGGCCTTCTGGCGCGCCGCTCTGACCGCGCTCGCCTCGCTCGTCTCCTGACCCGGCGCGGGGTCGACGCCCGCTACAAGGTCCCCGGCCGGGCGCCTCCGCCCGCACAGGCGAACCGACCTCGATCGTGGCTGTTTTCTCTTCGTCTTTCCGGCGCCTCCGCCCGCGCGGGCGAACCACCGCCACCCCCGAAGGCCGCTGTGGCCGGCTACCTCTTGTGGAGTCGGACGATCAGCCCGCGGTGGTCGGAGCCTCCGGCGTCGACTATCGCGGCCCGGTCCCCCCTGTACCCCGCCGGGCTCATGATCCGGTCGATGGGCGCGCCCAGCAGGGGGCTGACGTTGCTCGGCCACGTCCCCACCGCTCCGCTCCCCGCTTCGGCGGCCGCGTCCCGGCACGCGGTGCCGCCGAGGACGAATTCGTGGTCGGCGGTGGAGTTGAAGTCCCCCGCCAGGATGGCTCCGGGCAGTTCCCTGCACACCCCGTAGGCCGCCGCGATGTGTTCCTTCCATTCGCTCATGCGCCGCCCGTCGAGCGAGGCGCCCGTCGGGGCGACGGTGTGGACCGCGACGATCGAGGGGCCCTTCCCGCTCACTGGGCCGACCGCGACGGCGGGGAGCTCGGCGTCGGCGATCGCCCGGGGGAGCGTCCGCTCGGCGTACTCGCCCAGGCCCTTGGACACGAGGACGACGGTCGACCCCCAATCGGCCGCGTACCTGGAGTGCCCGTTGTCGAATCGGGCGAACGCCAGACCTCTGCTCTCGAGTTCGGCGGCGAGCTTCCTGCTGCTCCCCGTGGACGTCTCCACGAGGGTGACGACGTCCACGCCGTTCCTCTCGACGAGGTCGGCGAGGGCCTTGACGGGGACCCGTCCGCCTTCGGTGTTGTACTGCATGACGGTCACCGATCCGTCGCCCTTCGTCCGGGCGGTCACTCCCCTGTCGGGAGGGAGGGCCCCGTGGTTGGTGAAGCCCCTCGTGATCAGGATCCCGGCGTGGAGGGCGGAGCACACGGCCAGGACGGCCGCGAGCGCGAAGGCGATCCGCCCGCGCTGCAGAAGGACGCGGCGCACGATCCCGATGATCAGGAAGAACAGCGCGGCCGCCCCGAGCAGCATCGCCTCCCATCCGCGCAGCGCCACGAGCTCCGCGTAGGGAGCGGTGAGCGCGAGTCGGCGGAGGCCTCCCGGAAGGACGTCCGGCCGGACGGTCGCCGCAGCCGCCGTCGCCGCGACGGACGCCAGGATCGCCCACGTCAGCTTCATCGGGCTGATTCTCATGCGTGTTCCTCTCGAGTCAACGGCGAGCATAGCGTCGAAACCTGCGCGTCTCCCGGACGACGCGACGTCTTGCGGCGCATCTCCCATCCGGCGCGGCGGGACCGGCCGCCTCGACTGCTGCGGCATGGCGGGCGGGCCGCGCGGAAGGAGGGCGAAGGAGGGCCTTGCGGCGGGGAACGGCGCGGGGTCGGGGATCGGTCACCTTCGCCGAAAGCGTTCTCGGGGCTTAACATGGTCGGGCACTCCGGCGTCGAAAGGGTCGAAAGGACTGAATCACCGCCCATGGAAGAGATACAGCTTGAGCCTCGCGACCTGAGCGGAGCGTCGAAACTGACGCTCGAGGGCCAGACCATCGTCGTGCATCACAAGAAGAATCCGACGGTCTTCCCGCTGGCCGCCGGCCAGCCGCCGCATGAAGGCCAGCCTCACACATCCGCCTTCTCCGTCACGCCGGCCACGACCGGTTCGGCGTGGAAGATGACCCGGGGGATGCGGCAGCGCTCCACGTCGCGGGTCGCCGCCCTGGCGCGCTACACGGTCGTCATCCGCGTGCCGGGCCGGGGGGCGCGGGTGTCCAACCGCACAGTCCAGAAGACGGGCTGGCTCCTGCTGGGGGACGACGAGAACCCCGTCGCCTGGCTTGGAAGCGCCTCGGCATCCTACGGGGACTCCCCTCTCTACGACAGCGAGAAGGCGAAGGAATTCGCCCAGCGGGCCGGCATCGGATACGTGGAGCTGGGGACGATGCCCTACGAGTTCTTCCAGCAGAAGGTCGAGGGGATCCCGCGGCTCGGCCCCGGAACGGGAGCCGTCACCGCCTACGTCGCCGACTCCAGGCAGTGGCTCCTGGCGGGCGTCGTGGTCGGCGGCATGATCGTGTGCCTGCCGCTGCTCCTCCACTTGACCGTCGTCGCCCCCGCCCTCAACCTGCTGTGGATCCTCCTCTTCGGGCTGGGAGGATTCCTCTTCGGGGGCATCGCCTCCATCCCGCTCCTGCGCCACTACCGCCAGCACCGTTCCACGGGCGTCCTGGTGGGGGTCGGCGCATTCGGAGCGCTCACGCTGGTGGCGGGGCTGGCCCTCGTCATCCCCGCGGCGGCGGCCGCCCTGAATGCCCGCGCGGGCGAACACTCGCAGGCCAATGAGGTTCTGGAGTCCAACGGACTGTGGTGGAAGGTGGCGATCCTGGGAATCGGCTTCCTCCTGTCCGTCATGCCCTGGAACGCGCGGAAGGCGGTGGCGGCCGTCAGCTGACCCGGAGGGGATGGAAGGCCGCGCGGGCGCCAATGCAGGCGATCGTCGACGGCGCGACGCTCATCTCTCTGCGGCCCAGACGGGGCGACGCCGCGAGGTACGCGGCCTCGCCCCCGCCCGCCCTGCGATCCGACCGGTCGGGGCCTGCGACTGAAACCGCCGGCGTGGGACAATGGGAGTCGATGTCCGAGGAATCCAGCCCCCACGGCCGCAGCCGACGCGGTCGACGCGGTCGCGGAGGCGGCCGCCGGCCCGCCACGGCCAGGTCGTCGGCCGCCTCCGCGGGATCCGCCCACGGGCACGGATCCGCCGCTTCGCTCGGCGACCAAGCGGCACGGCGCGCATCCGTGCCCGCCATCGACTACCCCGACCTTCCCGTCTCGGCGCGACGGGAGGACATCGCGGCGGCCATACGCGACAACCAGGTCGTCGTCGTCGCGGGGGAGACGGGTTCGGGCAAGACCACGCAGCTGCCGAAGATCTGCCTGGAACTGGGCCGCGGAGTGGCCGGCATGATCGGGCACACCCAGCCGCGCCGCCT
>ERZ772967.985-NODE-985-length-20443-cov-6.700412_pt1 | contig 20443 bp, 15 predicted proteins | sample MGYA00511677_ERZ772967 | MGnify/ENA primary metagenome ERZ772967 (study PRJEB29015, sample SAMEA2737931) | human oral metagenome | biome: human oral; feature: human-associated habitat; material: dental | place: China | collected 2146 ...
GGATGGTGACGACCGGCGTGCCGTAGGTCTCCCTGAGCTCGGCGTCGGCGCTCCTAGCCGTGCCCGTCATGCCCGAGAGCTTGTCGTAGAGGCGGAAGTAGTTCTGTAGCGTGACCGTGGCCATGGTCACGGACTCATGGCGAATCTTCACGCCCTCCTTGGCCTCGATGGCCTGGTGGAGGCCCTCGCTGTATCGACGCCCCTTGAGTATGCGGCCCGTGAACTCGTCGACTATTTTGACCTCGTCATCCGAGACAACGTACTGGTCGTCCCTGTGGAAGAGGAAGCGCGCCCTGAGCGACTGCAGGAGATGGTTAGCCATAAGGCCGTCCCTGTCGGAATAGATGATACCTGCGCCTTCATCGTCTCCGTCCGCCAAGGCATCGTCCCCCGGGAGCCCGGACAACGCCCTCGCGAAGCGCCGATGGGGTCCGAACGGGGTCAGCCCAAGGCCAGGGACGAGGAAGCGCGCCCTGAGCGACTGCTGAGGACGGTCGTCCATAAGGCCACCCCTGTTGAGATAAACGATACTAGCGCCTTTCCTACTTTCATCTCTGCGCAACATCCCTTCGGCTGCCGCAGTCCCTTCCATACTAATGTCGAGGCCTGGGATAGGTCCACCCCTGACAAGCCACTTCTCGATCTTATGCAGCCCCTCCTCGGTAGCATAGACGATGTGCTTTGCCTCATCTACCGCGACATCACTCTCTGAGAGCTTGGCTACCACCCGTGCAAAGCGTATGTAGGGCTCGACCGATGTCAGATCAAAGCCAGAAATGATGAGTGGTGTCCTAGCCTCGTCGATGAGGATGGAATCAGCTTCATCTATGATCGCAAAAGTGTGCCCGCGCTGCACGCGCTCGTTTGCGTTCATGACCATGTTGTCGCGCAGATAGTCAAAACCAAACTCACTGTTGGTGCCATAAGTAACGTCGGCGGCATAGGCATCATGCCTTTCATCAGCGTTCATGCCGTTCTGCAGACAACCCACACTCATGCCCAAAAAGCCATAGACCCTGCCCATCCACTCACTATCACGCTTGGCCAGGTAGTCATTCACGGTAACAATATGAACGCCCTTGGCTGGAATAGCGTTTAGGTAAGCCGCGAGTGGAGCAACGAGCGTCTTGCCCTCACCGGTCTTCATCTCGGCGATCATACCCTTGTGCAAGACAACACCACCCATGAGTTGTACGGGAAAGTGACGCATCCCAAGAACACGCTCAGAAGCCTCCCTCACGGCGGCAAAGGCCTCGGGAAGCAGCTCGTCGAGGGTCTCACCCCGCTTATATCGTCCCCTGAGGTATAGGGTTACGCCGGCAAGCTCCTCATTCGACATTGCCTCAAAACGAGCCCAGAGGGCCTCGATCCTGTTGACCACCCTCGCGAGCTCCCTCTGCCTCCCACGTTTGCCCATCGAGAAGAGACCCGCAAGGAATCCTCCTCCCCTTTTTTCACTTCCTCTTGCTGGCACCCGTGGTGGCTCACCATACCTCTTCGAATGCCACCAGCCCCGCCCAGACTTCCCAGGTGCCAGAGCACTCGCTATAGATGACTGGACAGTACCTACTTCCTTCTGAGGATACACATCTGCTGAAGTTGGATGTTCGGCTGCGTCAGAGTCTTGTGTCACGGAATTTTGGACCCCATTAAGAACTAGTGTCTTATCATCCGTATTCATCGCCGGCCCATCTTGGGGATCCCTTTGATCCGCACCATCTGTCAAGTCGGTAGCGAAAGTAGTCGCTGAGTTTACATCATCCCCCGCTCTAGACTTCACATCATCTTGCACAGTCTTTGAACTCATCCACAATCCTCTCGAACTCCCTTGGCAACCCATCCGCACCTTGGGAGCGCAGTGTAGCAGAAGGTCCTCATCATCACAGCCGAATGGATATCTAACGTCAGGAAAGTGTGTCCCTCACAAGAACGGTCACAAGCTTGGCCATCTGTGCACGCGTTGTCACACCCCTAGGGTCGAGAATATGTGTCACGGCATCGCCTGTCATGAGCCTGTGGGCAAAGCACCATCCCACACCCGCACTCGCCCAACTATCAACGCTAGCAGCATCAGGCACGGAGGCATAGGAAGATGCGTTTGCTCCCAAGGGACTCGCGCCGTGCTTTATGGCATAGCGATAAAGCACAAGTGCTGCTTCCTCGCGTGTGAGACCCGCATCGGGACGTACGGTCTTGCTGCCATCATCACCGATGAAGATACCCTGCTTGTAAGACCAGTTTATGGCCGCAGTGTAGTACTGCCTCGAGGCGTTGTCCCAGAAGGGGGTCTCGTTTCTCGCGTAGTTGGCATCGTTCGTCGTCGCGGTGGAGAGCGGATTAGCACGACGATAGAGGATCGTTGCCAACTGCCCACGCGTAAGTAAGTCATTGGGAGCAAAGAGATTCGTATCCGCGTAGCCGTTCATAAGTCTGTTCTGGGTTACATAGCTGAGCCAACCCTCAGTGTATACCCAGTCATCGTGATAGTCGATATCCGTAAAGTGATGAACCTTAAGGTAGCTCAGTGCTGCCCTAGCATCAAGGGCGCCATGACTCCCGTTTGTGGGGCGACGGCCCTTGGCACCACTTCTGACCGTACGGGCCGTACCATAGATGGCCTCTCTCACCTGATCCGGTGTCGCGGTGGGGACGGCAGCAAAGAGCAGTGCGAAGGAACCTGAAGTAACAGCCGTCGCCTGGCTGCTGCCCGAGAACTTAGTGTAGGAATCTTGGCTCCCGATACCCACTGAGGTGATGCTCACACCAGGGGCGCTGATGTCCTTTTCAGCATTGAGTTCAGTGTACTCCCAGTCACTATCATCTGTGCCCAACGCCGTCACCGACACGCACTCATCGAAGTCCGAGGGGTAGGCACCACCATCTACCGTTCTTGGGCCTGCAGGGGTCCTTCGGTTACCACCTGCACATACACAGATGATGCCGTAGTCATTGAGTGCACTTCTTACGCTTCTATGCAACAGCGTGTCATAGCCAGCAGATGCGGAGGTAAATTTCAGGCTCATATTTATTATGTGTATCCTCCACTCAGGATGGCTCCTTGCCATCCTGCACGTATAGGCGATGCCGCGAACAATGCTCGCAGTGTTGCCCCTGCCAGCGTCACTCAACACCATAATGGGAAGCACGCAACAATTGTATGACGCACCGGCAATACCGCGGCCATTGTTGGAGGTTGCTGCAATGATACCTGCTATATGACTTCCATGTCCATTGTTGGACGTGGGACCAGAACTGCCTAGGTTCATGGGCCTGTCGTTGAGAGCATCATAGGCATAGGACGAGAGAATGTTGGCTGAAAGATCCTCATGAGCTGCATAGATACTGGAATCGAGCACCGCAACAGTGGACCGGTGGGACGAGTTTCCGGCATCTGCCCATGCCTCGGGTAGGTTACTACGATAGGCCCAATATTGGTTAAGTCTGGCAGTGGGACTTGATAGTTTAGCGTACGGGTCATTCACGACAAGGGTCGACTCCAACTTACTTTGCAGCGTGAGGCTCTCTTCAGGCAGGTCACCCTCACTCATGTCATCCACGAGTTCATAGACATAATTTGGTTGTGCGGATGTAACACCACTTATCTGCCTGGCGACCGTAAGCGCGTTATCAAGGCTCTGACCCTGTGCAAGACGTGCAACCACGATACCACCCTCACCATTCGTGAGCTCGCTCGTGATGCCCATGCCCGCACCCTCAAGCTGATCCTTGACCTTGTCTGTCCTGGTAGTGTTTGTCACACTTTTCTCATCGAGAGAAAGCACATCCCAATCGTCAAAGGACACGTTACCGACCGTGATAACGATGCCATCAGCCTCGACGTCGTCAACCGAGTTAGTGGTCTTTACCGTCTCAGCAATAGCCATCATAGGTTTGGTGAGAACACCTAAGCAAACCAGTACCATACCTAATAGCACGAATAAAAACCCCTTCGCATATGACCTCACACCTATCATCTCCTTCGTGAGAAGCGCCTCTTGATCGCTGCTATCGGCCCTGCCATTATATTGCCAAGTCGGTAACTGGTAGAGTCTCGAGTGGCAGTCAGCTCGCCAATGGCAGTATCCCTCTCACGCTCGAGGGTCATGACGCTTGCTTCAAGCTCCTTAGTTCTCATACGAGTACGGGCAAGCTCCTGCTCGGTCAAGGACACGATACGAGGATAACAGTACGTTCGCACGCGCACAGCTTCAGCCCCATGCGCCACGGCAGCGTCGATTGCAGCAAAGAGCTCATTGAAGCCAGCATCGACCAACGCCTTCTGTCTGGCAATCGCACCTGCCACCTCGCCCGCAAAGGATTCGCTTGTATCAAGGGCATTAATCACTGCCGCACTTATCCTATCTGAGGGTGCATTCAAGGGAAGTAGACGCCTCTCCTGTCCTACCACCCTGAACTGAGCGCTGACCTTATCATTATAGTCGAGGCCAACGGCAGGTTTACCCAAGACCATATGAAGCAGCGAGCAGTGTAGACGCATTGCGAGGGCTGCAGATGATGCGGTCATGTGCCCAAGCGTCGTCTCGAGGTTGGGACGTTCACCAATGTGAAAGACGCGCCTCTTGTGCACCATTAGGTCACGTACCTGCCCATGCAGGTCTACATCTCCCTCGTCGAGGGGTAAGAGGAGCACACTTACGTCGCGCTCGTCGCACACGCTATCAAGTGCTTGGGCTATCCGCAGGGCAAGGTTGGACGGGTTGAGGTGCCAATTGCGCAGCGACACCACAAGGTAGGGCCGACTCTGTTCGAGCAGCCATTTCCGGGCAGGGTCTACCTCCATGGTCGCAGTATGGCAACCTACATAGTGAAGGGAACCAAAGGCAAGGTCGGCACAGGTATGTATCTGATCGGGACATACACCAGACGTGCGCAGCAGGTCACTTGTTTCTCGATCCCTCGTGAGGAAGCGCGCTCCCACAGCGCCCATAAGTCTGGCACAGCGTTGCATCGCGGGAGTCTCCATAGGACCGGCCCCAATGCCTAGGAAGCACATAGGCACGTCATACATGCGTGCAAGGAAACAGATCGCCGCCTGACCGGCGGGATCGATCCAAGGGTCAAAGACCAACTCTGGTTCACCAGCCGTCTGTCCGAGGGCGTCATCGAACATGAGGCCGCCACAGAAGATCAGAGCAGCCGCACCATCCAGCCACTCGCAAATTCGACGCTTCTGATGGGGCTCTGTCGCCTGAAGGCCATGTTGCGCCTGAATCTGGCGGGGATCCGCACCAATAACCAGTATCTGTGCCGAGGGATAACACTCTCTCACTCGAGAGTGCACGAGCTCAAGCAGCAGGTCATCACCAAAATTCCGTGCACCAAACCAACCATATACTAGCACCTTAAGGGCAGGATTGCGCAAAGATCCTAAAAAGCCCCTTTCCTTGGCGGCGTACGAGAGAAGGTACCCCACCATCGTGTCCGATGAGGGGAGCGTGTCAAGTGCGGCTTGCTGTGCCTTAAGGGCGGTCTTATAACGCAGGGGATTTCCCTCAAGTTCCCTGATAACCTCGGCAAGCTGTCCTTGTGCAAAGTCGACAGACACGTGTGACAACCAACGTGGCACATCTACACCCTCCTCAACAAGAAGCAGACTTCCCTCCTCCATGCGAAGTACCAAATCTGCTGCCGTAGGAGCGATCTCGTCCTCTGTCGCCACAAAGATGACACTGTACCTTGCTCGACGACACCAGTACGGAAGTGATGCATATGACAGCTCATGGCAGCTGTGATCCGACCAGCTATCGTCCAAGGCCACCATACCATCAAGTTTCTCTTCGTGGAGCACAGAGGCAACCTGTCTCGCACGGACCTCACAACGTGGTTGCATGATGCAAATGTGATCTCGTATCACATTGGGATCAGCTATACGGGCAAGACGATAATCCTCGTCAAGAAATGCACCCAGCTGCCACGCACCATCCTTCCCTTGCAGCGTGACAGGAATAGCTGGGCAGCTCAACTGCCCCAACATACCCGCCTCTATGTTAAAACCATTCCAAAGCAGCAAGTCTGGACCAAAGGCATTGATCATGCGCCGTGCCAAGCCTAACCCATCAGGGTCACCAGTGACGTCAAAAGACTGTACCACATGCCCTTTTGAGCGTAGTACCTCCAGAAAGCGACCCATAGGACCGACCTCACTCCGTTCGAGAGGTCCAAGATGGAGAATCCTTGCATAACGCGCATTCAGCACGAAGTTACACCTCCAAGGTACTATGTTCTGCCAGCAAACTACCGTCTGATAGCAGACAAGAACTTGCAAAAGTACGAGGATACAGTCTTTTTGTCATCAACAAGCCTATCTTGCAACTCCTGGTTGGCTCGCATGAGCTTCTCTCTCTCTTGAACAAGAGAGGCATCCTTCGCACGAAATCGCTCTATCACATCGCGCTTCTCTGTGAGCAACGAGAACAGGTACCCTTCCACGTCAACCTCATTAGTTGCATCAAAAAAGCGACGGTAGCGCCCCTCGAGGTGGTGTTCGTCTATCAGACCCTCGTTGTCACAGATGTAGTTGTGCCACATGCTTTGATACCCATCATATATAAGGTCGAACTCCTCCCTTGAGTGCGCCGTGTTCAATGAATACCAGATGGTATCAAGAACAAGGTTCACGAGCTGCCGTCTGTAGCGAGGTTCGTTAAGGATGCCACGACCATCGGCAAATGCTCTCACATGGGCAAGCGAGCGAAGACTCGTATCTCCCCTCTCCCCGTGAGTAATCGATCCCTTGCCATCACGCCTATAGTGATAAAGCCTCTGACCGACGAGAGCGATACTTCTTGCCATAAACAAGCTTTCGTAGATGAACGCAAGATCCTCGGCAGCCTCAAGATCCTCATGAAAGTGTATGTTATTGTCAACGAGAAAGGAGCGCCTGTAAAGTATGCGCCATACGTTAGGTGTCGTCAGTGCCATCGCAAGGCACTCCGCATTCCCAAGGTCGAATGCACGCTTATATAACTCTCGCTCTTTGCACATTTCACGTGGCACGTAGATTCCCACCTCACCATACAGCTCGTCAAAGCCAAAGATCGTCATCTCCGCTGTGTAGGAGTCTGCCTTCTGCACCACAATATCAAGGAGCCGAGAGTTAATTACATCATCTGCATCGACAAAGAGCAGATAGGTGCCCACGGCGTCGCGTATTCCGGCATTACGCGCCGCGCTAACTCCAGCATGCTCCTGCGAGAGAAGGCGCATATTCTCACGACACTTAATCAACTGCTTAAGTAACTCAAGGGAACCATCTGTGGAGCCATCATCCACACAGATAAGCTCAAATGACTTAAAGGATTGCTGTTCAATTGACTGTATACACTCATTCAGATACTGCCTGGTGTTGTAGACAGGCATCACGATGCTGACGGCAGGTGCAGAATAAAAGGACTGTGTATTATGTTCAGTCACCATAACAATTCCTTCGTAGATTGTGTGATTGAGTATACACATTCAAAAGGATAGGCGCCCCCACAACGTGGAGACGCCCATCCTTACCAGCTTGGACAGTGTCCGTGCTATTTATACTACACTAAGCACCAAGCTTCACAGGCTGGGCACGAACAGACATGGCAGCAACCTCAGCACGAGTGATGTCATTCCTCGGGCTAAGCAGATTCGTATTAACACCCATGACTTTGTTAGCTACAGCCCACTGTACAGCATTCTGAGCCCAACCATCAACCGCAAAGGAGTCAAGATAGGAACTCAGGCTCGTACCTTCACCAGACTTGTACTGATTGGGAGCAATATACTTCTTATACCGAGAGACCATCATGGCAACTTCCTGGCGAGAAATAGCTTGATCAGGCCTAAATTCAGTTGTACCATCATAACCCTTTACAATTCCTGTAGCATGAGCCCACGACACAGCTCTTGCATACCAAGCAGAATCATCGCAATCAGAAAAGTTTGTGGTATTTGTCACATTCTTATCAGTACCATTCTCTGTTTCATTAGCTTTGTACTTACTAGGATTGCCTGCCATGTTGTAAAGCACACGAGCAAACTCAGCACGAGTGATCGACTGCTCAGGCTTAAACATAGTCGGCACCGATGGATTCGTAGTATCTGGATTGTCTATATACCCATGCATATAGCCGAGTTCCTTAGCCTTGTACACCTCTTTGCAGTACCAAGGCAAAGCATCCTTACCGTGATAGGTATCAGGATTAATGACATCGGCAAAATCAGTATTAGCAACAACGTCGGCAACTACAACAGATAGGGTGGGAGCTGTAATTTCGATATTAGTATCTGTGGCATGCTTTTTGACTACGGATACTTTATACGTATCAACAGCATTGAACTTATCAACGACCGCACCTTTGCTATCGGTAATGATCGTCTGAACTGAGGAAGGCAAGCTAAGCGGCAAGTCCTTCCAGTCAATCGTACCGTCTGCTTTTTTCGAACCATCGCTGTATTTAACAGTAACAGCAGCCTGAGGAGCAGTCGTAGCGTCAGTCGGATTAAAGCGAATACCCGTCTGCCCGTTGCCAAGAGACTGCTCCGCTGGAGCCGTAACCTTAATGGTCTGGATCTTAATCGGCTCAATTGTTATAGGAACGGTGGGATTTTGAATCTGGTATTTATCGCTCTTAATCGTAAGCGTGTAGGAACCAGCATTTCTTAGTTCTGCATCGCTAATTTCATTGCCTTTTGAATCAGTGTAAATCAACTTATACTCAGCGGTCGGAATGGGTTTCTTCCCATCATAAAGAGTGCACTTGATGCGGCTAGCCATCGAATTACCATCATAGGTAGCAGTGATCGCATTGGTTACGACATAGTCCCCTGTACCCCTGTTCTTTTCGAAGGAGACGATGGCACTCGTATCAGCATCGATAGTTCCACCAATTGCCCTCACCGTCATCGTAGCTTCTCCACCATACTCATAACTCTCACTATTTGCTTTAATGGTAGCGATAACAGTGTATGTGCCAGCAGGCAGAGGGTCAGCAGGATTAACTGCATTACCCTTTTCATTCAGAAAACGAACTTCAATATTGCTCGGATCTATCTCCGTACCATCGTTCCTGAATGCTCTAACATTATTCTTATACCACTTTTCACCCTTAGAAGAGTCGAGAGTTACAGACTGACCATTCATTGCTTTACCTGCATAGTTAATGGTCGCAGCATTAGCCACTCTTACAACACTCGCCTGGCCGGGAACAACCTCTTTCGCGCTGTCAAGTTTAAAGTTCTTGTCACCCTTAGTCATTGCATCGATCGTAGCAATGCAATCTCCCTTACCATTAGCGACACCAGCACCACTCCACTTGCTAATCATCACCTTTGATGCGAGAGCTGTCGACTTATTAATACTCACAACCTGAACAGTGTTCAGAGGGGTACTTGTTCCTACGACAACTGAAGGATTAAGTTTAAACTTGGTATTGGGGCTTGAGAGGTCAAGCGGATCAACCACAATCGGATAGTCAGCGTGAGTGTTATTATACCTTCCAAGTCCTGTCAGCCTTGCATTATATTTTCCGGCCTCAATAGGAGCACCTGAGATAGCTTCAGCAGGATTACTATAGTCCGCACCCTCTTTAAAATAGCGTACCGTATAGTCCTTACCCTCTTCAAGGAGGTCAGTCCCGTTTTTAAAACCAATCTGCTGTTGCTCAGCACTATATGTAAACGTAGTGCTATCATCTGCTTTGTTGTAAGGAGTAGCTGTAATGGTAGATCCGGCAACCACAAAGGTTGCGGTTGCCACGCCACCCTTGTAGTCACCCTCTGTAGCGGTTACCACAATCTTGTAGATACCTGGTGTACTCTTTATCGCATCTGCTGTGACTGTTGTACCTGCCTCATTCTGATATGTAATAGTGTATACATTCTTTTTTGGATTCTTTTGATCTGTATAGGTACCATTCCCATTGTCGCTAAGATCAAGCGTCGTTTCATTAACATCAATGACAACACGCTTGATAGTAGGCACTGTACCAGTGTTCACTGGAATAGGAGGATAGTCTTTATCGATAGTATGATTAGATCCATCTACCAACTTTGCCGCACTAAAGGCCTTATCGGGCGTGAGGGACTGAAGTTCAGCCCCATTGTCAGACGTAGTGTCGGTCACGACTCCCTCCGCGAAGGCTGCCGCAGGCACCATGCTCGTCGCCATGATCCCGGCAAGTACGCTTGCCGCAACCTTCTTGGAGACTTGCCGAACCCCAATCTTTTTTTCTGCCATTCTTGCCCCTTTCTAAGGACATACACTGCCTACCATCACTGGTGCTCATGAATATATCGCTATTATCTACATCTGGCAAGTTAAATCCAGATCTTTTTTCGACATCTTAGAAGATTTTCATTTTATTTCCTTAATCTGCACGTTTTACTCCCATACTTGTAGTCTATACACCCCCGGTATCGTCTAGCCCTTATCGAGGTATGTGAGCATACATCAAAACTTGACCAGCTTCTTACGGCTCACCGATGCCCACCAACGTGGCCCTGTCAAGAAACCCTCTGGGAAAGTTGCCCACGTTCGCCGTCGTGACGACCGACTGGATGGTGCCCTGCACGAAGTCCATTAGGGCCACAGAGCGCCTCTCGTCGAGCTCGCTCATGACGTCATCGAGCAAGAGCAGGGGCCTTGTTCCCACAACCTCAAAGGAGAGCTCGACCTCGGCCATCTTGAGCGCCAGTGCGACTGAGCGCTGCTGTCCCTGCGAGGCGAAGGCGCGGGCGTCCCTGCCGCCGATGGTAAAGCCCAGGTCATCGCGGTGCGGACCGACAAGGGTCTGGCGCCTTCTGAGCTCGTCGTGCCGCCGTCCCTCCAACTGCCTGAGGATGAGATCCCTGAGCTCGTCTTTGGAGAGCCCTGCGAGCTCCTCCTGGCTCCCGACGGAGGCGACGTAGGTGCAGTCGAGCCGCTCGCCGCCCGATATCCTCTCGTAGATGTCCCTCACGTGCGAGGAGAGGCGTCTAAAGAGGCGAAGGCGCGCAAAGAGCAGGGCCGCACCGCAGAGCGCCACGGACTCGTCCCAGACCCCGAGTAGGCCAGGATCGACGACGTCCTCTCTGAGCAGGCGGTTTCTCTGTGCGACCGCACGCTCGTAGGCCGCAAGCACCCTCCCGTAGCCCCGGTTTACCTGCCTGCCAAAGTCATCGAGCTCGTCTCTTCGGTGGGATGCGCCGCGCTTTACAAGCGAGAGGTCATCCGGACAAAAGAGGACGCTCATCATCGTCTCGGGCAGGTCCGCCGCGTGACAGCGCTTGCCGTTTCTCTCAAAGTGGCGACGCGTCCCCTCGACCTCGCAGCAAACGTCGATCACGCGGCCGTCACCCTCCAAGCGTGCCGACGCGAGCGCCCGCTCCTGGCCCTCGCGCACGAGCTCCGCAGGCCTCGGGCGCCTAAACGAACGTCCCGACGTCAGCGTCTGCAAGGCCTCGACGATGTTGGTCTTGCCCGAGGCGTTGCGGCCATGAAGCACCGTCATGCCCTCGCCAAACCCTATGGTCCTGTCATCGAAGTTTCGCCAGTCGCGCAGCGAGAGGCTCCTGACGAGCAGCACCTGTGCTACATCCTGACCGGCATCAACAGGTAAAGGTAATTTATCTGCCCATACGACTTGAAGATGCCCGGCTGCATGGAGCTCTGGAGCTCGAGGCAGATCTTCCTGTCGGACCCGCTTGCGTTCACGCAGTCAAAGACGTAGTGGTAGTTGAGGGCTATCGACACGCTCTCACCCTCGGCTTCGACGTCCATCGTCTCGGCCGAGTCCCCCTGGTCGGGCGAGGACGCGGAGAGCCTCATGAGCCTGCCGTCGACGTCTATGTCAAAGCGCACCGAGGAGTTTGACTGCGTGATGACAGAGACGCGCCTCAAGGCGGCGGAGAGCCCCTCGACGTCGATCGTGACGGAGGTATTGCAGGTCGAGGGCAAAAGCTGCTTGTAGTTTGGGAAGCTCCCCTCGATCTTTCGGGCGATGTAGGTGGTGTCGCCAAACGCGAAAACGACCTGGTTCTCGGTGGTGCCTATCATGACGGTGTCGTTGTCTGAGGCAAGCGTCATCACGTCGTGGAGGGTTGTCCCCGAGACGATGGTCGTGAAGGCCTCATCGGCGCTTGAGGTCTGCGTGTGCGAGTCGCAGACCGCAAGGCGGTAGGCATCGGTCGCAACGAGGCGCACCGTGTTCTGCTCGACGGAGAGCAGCACGCCAGAGAGTATGGGCCTGGAGCTGTCCTTTGACGTCACCTTGTAGACCTTGTCCACCATCTGGGCAAGAAGCACGCTTGGAAGCTCGATGGAGCGCTCGAGGGAGTAGCTGGGAAACTCAGGGAAATCCTGCGCGTCAATGGTGTTGAGGCGAAAGGTCGACTTGGCGCAGGTGATGGTGAGTACCCTCTCTCCTCCCTCGAAGTTCACCACGGCGTCCGCAAGGGTCTTCACGACGTTTTGAAGGACCCTGCCCGAGACCACGGTCTGCCCACCCTCCTCGACGTTCGCCGCCAACTTATGGCGAACCGATATGGTCAGGTCAGTGGACTGGAGCTCTATCACGCCTGCGGTGGCGCTGATGTAGATACCCGAGAGGATGGGAAGGGTCGAGTTGGAGGCCATTCCCTTCGCAACAATGGAGAGTGCTCGCTCAAGGAATGACTGGCTTACCGAGAACTTCATCTTCAACCCTTTCCGCGACGGTCTGTCTTTAATAGTACTTACTATATATAAGAGCGTTATCAATAATAACGACTGTCGAATTGTAGAAAGGTCCACGTTCCCACAGATGGAGGGTTTGTCTCCGTTGCCCGCGAGCCTCTTGAGAATCGACGCTCTCGACAGGCGCGGGCGTAGGCGCGCTCGTCTGGGCGGCGGGCGGTGGGTTTTCGAGGTCTGCCGAAAGGATATCTTCACGACTTTCGACAGACCTGGCAGCACGAAGGAGACACCCACTGTCGAAGAGGGATCTCTGCAGGTCCTATCCCTTGTCGATGATGCTATCCTTGAGCGTCTCCACCCGGTCGAGGAAGATCCGGTCCTCCTTTAGGGTGGCGTCGACCCACGAGATGCTGTGCTTGACGGTCGCGTGGGTGCGCCCGCCGAACTTCTTGCCGATGTCTGCCAGGGTGTTGTCCGTAAGCTCGCGTGAGAGCCAGATGCCCACGTGCCTGGGCTCCATGAGCTCCTTGTTGCGCTTCGAGCCGACGAGGTCCGAGTGCGACACGTCGTAGTAGGTCTCGACGGCCTTCTGTATCTGTCCCACGCTCACGGTGCGCTGGCCGTTTGGCCACTTGCTGTTTGCGAGGCGAACGATGTCCTCCCTGTTGAGCGTCCCGCCCTTCTGCTCCTTGCGCGTGGCGTTCATGAGGCAGGTTTGGACAAATCCCTCGATGACGCGGATGTTCGTGCCTGAGCGCTCGGCCATGAGCTGGCGCATGTCCTCCGAGATGGTGCCCGACATGCCTGCGACGTGCTCCTGCTCGCTGTCCTGGTGCATACGCTCGTAGAAGGCGTTTATGAGGTTGAGTTTGAGCTCGTAGTTGGGCACCTGGATGCTCACGGTGACGCCCGAGTCCATGCGGCTCGTGTCGCGCTCGTCGAACTTGCTGTCGCCCATGCCGAGCTGCGAGGGCGAGCGGTCGGCGGCGAGCACGATCTGCTTGTCCCTGGCTGTGAGGGCGTTGAAGGTCTCGAAGAAGAAACGGATGGAGCCTGCGGCGGTGTGCATGTTCTGGACGTCGTCGATGATGAGGATGTCGACGTTCTGGTAGTTGTTCGAGAGGGCGCTCTTCGCCGAGGTTTCCTTGTTGTTCGAGGCGATGCGGTAGTCCTCGACGAACTCCCCTGCCGTGCGGTAGACGCAGAGGCGGGAGGGGTCATTGAGGACGACGTAGTTCTGTATGGCGCGCAAAAGGTGGGTCTTTCCCAGCCCGCTCTTGCCATAGATGAAGAGCGGGTTGTAGCCCTTGTTCTCGCCGTCAGCCACCTGCTTGGCCGCCTCGAAGGCGAGCATGTTCTCCTCTCCGGCGACAAAGCGCTCGAAGGTGAGCTTTGAGCCCGCTAAATCCTGCGCACTGTCGGCAAAGGCGCTCCTCGCCCGCTCGACGGCACGTCTGCGCCTGTGCTGGGCTGTGGTGTCGGGCGCACTCATGAGCCCGGCTTCCTCGCTCGTCACCTGGGCGATCGTCTCGACGGATTGGGGGCCCTCGGCCTGGGAGAGCTCAACGACGAGTCCCACCGGCTGGAAGGCCGCCTCAGAGAGACACTCCTCGATGATGGGGGCCTGCTGCAGGATCTTTCGTCGCGCGAAGCCAAGAGAGGTCGAGATGGTGATCGTTGAGCCGTCGAAGGGAGCGACCTTGCAGCTCCTGAGCATGGCTAGGGTGGAGGGGCCGACCTTCTTCTTTGCGAGGAGCGTGAGCATGTCGTGCCACAGGACCTGTGCGTCGTCTTGCGTTGAGTCCATGATCCCCCAGACTTGGAGCGCCGTGTGTGCGTTACCAGTGTTGAAAAGTCAGAGCGAGGTTTAAGTATATGATGAAAACTGGCGTCTGTGAACGGGCTCAGTGTGGGTTTTTGGTAGTCGAGGGCCGCCTCTGGGTTCTGTGGTCAGGTGGGTCATCGCCCCATGCCTGCGACTATGGCCTGGCCAGAGACGGTGAGGCTGCGCTTCTGCTCTCCCTTACGCTTGGCGATGAGGCCCATCTCCTCGAGGGCCTGCAGCTCGCGCGTCCAGGTGGGCTGGGAGTGGCCAAAGCGGCGGGTGAGCTCGGTGGGACCGACGCTTGCGTGCTCGGCGAGGTATGAGAGTATCGCGCGTCCGCGCTTGCTGATCGCGATGGCGGGCTGGGAGGTGGTCTGCGGGGCGGGCTCCTGGCGCGTGGTCCCTGCCGTCGGCTGTGGGTAGGTGGGTGCTCCCGGCTGCCAGTGTGGCGCCTGCTGTGCCTGCTGCGGGTACGCTTGGGGCGCAAACGGCTGGGACAGGATAGGATAGGCTTGGTAGATGGGGTACCCCAGCTGCTGCGGCAAGACGGGTAGCGGAGGTGACTGGATTGCTTGTCCGAAGGCCCCGACCTGTGACGGGCCCTGGGAAGGCGCCGAAAAGACGCTTGAGGCGGGGTCGCTCCCATCGCCTCTTGCGACGGCCGATATGGTCACGATGGTGCCTCCCGCCATGTTGTCGTCTATCGTGAGGGAGCCGCCCTTGTCCTGCATGTACTGCTGCACGTAGGGAAGGCCTGAGCCAACACCCCTGATGTAGTGCCTCATCTCCTCGGTGGCCGAGGTCGTCCCGTACTCGAGAGCCCGCTCCTTCTCCTCTATCCCCGGTCCCTGGTCGCTAAAGCGGATGGTGTCTCCCCTGTCGAGGATGCTGATCGTGGGCTGCCTGAAGTAGGAGTGGATGAAGTTCTCAACGACCTCGCGGATGACCATGAAGGGTAGGGTCCCCCCCTGCTCCTTCGAGAGGCGCGACACCGTGGCCGTGATCTCCTCGAGGTAATCCCGTATGTCCTTGGGATCGATGACGATGACGCGAGGTGCGGCGGAGGGATCGTCGTAGACGGCGACGCGGGCGGGATAGCGAACTTCGAGTGGCTCGTCCTGTCCTGCCTGCCCGCAGGGTGACGCCACGGTGGCCGATGCCCCAGCAACTGACGCCTCAGAGGTTGGCATAACGCCTGTGCGCCCTTCTGACTGCTCGACGAATGGGTAGAAGCTGCGTGACAACGATCTACCTCCCTTTCAACATCCATTCGTCATTGATGAAAACTTTCATTCGTGAATGGGCCTGCATGAAAGTTCTCAACATCTCCCGTGTTTCCCTCATACACTCTGTCTACTACTCCTTTGAGGAAAGAATATTCTAGCATGTGGTACGACTTCGTGAGCGATATATGAATGAATCCATTCATGCGTGGTTGTTTTCGTATGGTGCATTTCTTCAGTTTTGGAAAGCTGGGAACCGTCGGAGTACCAGCTTTGACGTGGACGAACGGTGATTCATGCGCTTCCGCGCGACCCCAATTGACAGAGACTGACAAAGACCTCTATACTTTCATAGCTTATTGACATTAGGCACTTTTCCCAGGAGGGTTTTGAAATGAAGCGTACGTACCAGCCTAATAAGAGAAAGCGCGCGAAGACTCACGGATTTCGTGCCCGCATGGCCACGAAGGGTGGTCGTGCCATTCTCTCTCGCCGCCGCGCCAAGGGTCGCAAGCAGCTTACCGTCTAGTTCGCTATGAGGACCATCAAGTCCAGGCGTGACTTTGAGAGGGTCTTCTTTGGCGGAAGACGTGCGAACCATAGGCTCGTACGCATGACAGCTCTCGTGGATGACGAAGGCGGCTTGGGAAGGGTCGCCTTCGTTGCGCCTAAGCGGCTCGGAAACGCAGTGTTTAGGAATAGGTGCAAGCGGGTGCTCAGGGAGGCGGCGCGCTTGAGTGAGCTTCCTGAGGACAGGAGCCAGGTAATCCTCGTAGCAACACGCGCCACCTTCGCGAGTAGTCCCGCTGACGTCTCGAGGGCGATCGACACGCTCATGAGGCGCCTTGGCATCTGTCAGGCGGATGGGGCCTCGATATGATGAAAGAGGCTCTGATTAGGGGCATAGGGTGGTACAGGAGGTGTGTGTCTCCTCTGCTGAGGAGCCACTGTATCTATTCTCCTACCTGTTCTGAGTATGCGTCTGAGGCTATAGAGAGATACGGTGCCATGCGGGGAGGCCTGCTTGCCGCGAGGAGGATTCTTCGATGCAACCCGTTTCACAGAGGTGGATTTGACCCCGTCCCCTAGTGGGCCGACCCAGGAGGAACTATGTGGGATGCGATTTGTAACCTATTGAAGACCGTCCTTGCCGCCATAGAAGGCTTTTGTGGCGACTGGGGACTGGCCATCATCATCCTGACGATTATCATCAGGCTGCTCCTCATACCACTTATGACGCGCTCAACCGAGGCATCCGCTCATATGCAGGTGCTCCAGCCCAAGTTAAAGGAGATCCAGACAAAGTACGCTGATGATCCCGTGCGTCAGCGTGATGAGATGCAGAAGCTCTATACCGAGAACAAATTTAACCCGCTTGGTGGATGTCTTCCTATCCTCTTGCAAATGCCGATATTCTTTGCCCTGTTCACCGTCACGCGTGAGGTTGGTGAGGAGGCGCACTTCTACGGTATCCTCCCCTCGCTTCAGCGGTCGGCTTCGGGAGCTTTTTCCGAGTGGGGTATCGCAGGTGGGTGGGTTTACGTTCTTCTTGTCATCGTGTTTGGCGTGCTTACCCTTATTCCCATGCTCTTGAACCTCAAGAACATGGAGGGCGAGCAGCGCTCCCAGAGTCTTATCATGGGTGTCATGATGGCGATCATGATGCTCTGGGTTGGATGGGGCCTACCCTCGGGCGTCCTCCTCTACTATGACACCTCGGCCCTCTGGCAGGTTGTGCAGCAGAAGCTCGTGACCCAGCGTGTCATGGATAGGGCAAAGGCAGAGGCTCAGGCAAAGCTCGACAAGCAGCCCGTGGAGGTCGAGGTCGTTCGTAAGGAACACAAGCCGAGGCCCAAGAAGAAGGCCAAGGCATGAACATATAGGGGTCTGACTTTAGTTAGACGGAGGTAATAATGGAAGTTGAGGAGTATGGACACGCCGAGGGTGCCGAAGACGTCTCCACGGATATCGAGCAGGTCACAGAGGACGTAGCCTCGAATGTGGTCTCGAATGTGAATGAGGACGAGCTAGCTGCTATTCGCGAGCGCTTTGAGGCGGGCAAGACGTTGTCAGAGAGTGATATTGATCGTATTGCCGATGTCGCGCTGTCCTATGTCAGGAATCTGCTTGCCTTTTTTGGTGAGAAGCAGCTTGTCATAGACGAGTACGATGGCGACGAGGGGGAATTGATCCTCGACGTGAGCGGTGGTGACCTTGCCGTGCTCATTGGTCGTCATGGTCGTACACTCGATGCTTTACAGATGCTCGTCAACTCCTATATGAGCAACACGATACACTTCCATTATCCCGTTGTGATTGACATAGAGGGATACAAGATGCGTCGTAAGCAGAAACTCGTTGCGCTTGCAGGTTCTGCGGCATCGCGTGCGATCAGGCAGAGGGGGGAGATTCGCCTTGCTCCCATGAATGCCTATGAGCGCAGGATCATACACCTTGCCCTCGTTGACAATGAGGAGGTTATGACCCATTCTGAGGGAGAGGATCCGCAGCGTCGTGTTGTCGTAACCTACGTGAGGCCGCAGTAGTCCTTGCTTGATTGTGCGGCTTTGAGCTGGCTTGGTCTTGGGGTCACGTGATGAGGGAGGGGTATGTACCCCTCCCCTTTTTGTAATCTGTCATGGCGGCGCTGGATGGGTGGTGGCGTCCGGGTGGGGTGCGGCGCCAGGTGGCGATCGGTGCCGGCGGAGCCCCGCCGGGCACGGAAACCCCCCGCCAGCCTCCCGGGCACTTTGGGAGACGGCCCAACTGGGCAAACGCCGCCGGGGAACCCCCCGCCAGATTCCGGGGCACTTTGCGCCCGACCCCTGCCCTCGGGCCGACGGCGGGTGGTGATACAGCTCAGCGCGTCAGGGTTGTATGTCGATTTGAAAAGGTCACTCATCGTTGTTCACCTCGGACAGAATCCTTTTCAGCTCGTCGGTTGTCGGCAACACGGTCTTGTACTTGCTGGCGAATATCTGCTCGTTGTTCGCGAGCAGCATCATCTTCACCACCGCGTCGTTCTTGTCTTGGCAGAGCAATATGCCTATGATCGGGTTCTCGTCAATTAGCCTCACTTTGTGGTCGTAGTAGTGGACGTACATCTGCATTTGCCCGATGTCTGGTGTGTGAGCTTGCCCAGCTTCAGGTTGAACAGCACGAAGCGGCGCAGCAGGCGGTTGTAGAAGATAAATCTACCTTGAAACGGTCTTCCTTGTAGATGAGTCGCTGCTAGCGCTTAACGAATGCGAAGCTGCGCCCCAGTTCCAACAGGAACCCCTTCAAATGGTTGATGATGCGCATCTATAGTTTGGTTTCGGACATAGTAAGAAGGACGGGCGGGTTGAGAGATCTGCGAGCTAGACCAGTAACCGCATTCCAGCCGATGAACCTGGGGACTATTCGTTGTGGCGAGTCGTCGTGACTGCAAGCCTCACGTCATTTGATTTATCTGTGCTGCCAGCCCATCCCAGGGAGATACTGATTTTGGATGGTGTTTGATCGGAAGCCTTGGAAGAGTTCAGACGCTTCTGTCTGTATTATGCCCTCTCCCCCGTTCACTCTGGTTGTCAGGCGAGGGGTTGGTGGGAGGGAAGCTGGGTGCGGGCGTCGCGCCTCCTCGGCCTCTCGATACCCCCGGTATGGGCCTGAACTTGCCCGTCGCCAGGTCGCAGGGGAACAGGCTCCTGGCACCCACTCCGGTAGATCCCACGCGCCCTGTCCACCACGCGGCCGAGGTAGACCCGGTCCTCCTTCGCGGCCCTGGCCCTTTCCCCCGCAGGCCTGACGATCGCCGCGCGCCCGCTTCCGCCCGCGACGTCGTGGCCGATGTACATGCCCGCCTCCTGTGGAATGAGTAGAAATCTTCGCCCGGCTCTTTAGGGCCGTGTTCAGATGGTTCATGTAGGAGGGATCGGAAAGATGGAGCTTGCACTGATCGTTAAGCTCCGATTGAGCGCAATTTTAATTAGACACAAATCTGATATAATTTATGTCAAAAAATTATATCTACTTCGATCCGCGTGCGGGGTGGTCACCGAGCACGGGCCTCATGGCGTGCCCCTTGGGGTGCTTGGCGTCGGGGTCCTCTGCAGCTCGGTGAACTCGCAGACCCTGTGGCGCTCCCGTACGACGCCTCTCACTATGCCGCCTGCGGGCCTGTGTCAGCGACGGGCGACACGGTGCCGAGTTGACGCCTCTCCCCGTACGCCCGGCTCGGGCCTTGCGTTCGGGGCGATGTGCGTGATCGTCTGAGTGCCCCGCGCTGGCGGCCTCGGCTCCGCGTGCGCGGCGAGCGCCGACTGCGCTCGCGTCTCGGCGGGGTGCCCCAGCTTGCACGGCTCCAAGCACGCGAGACTCGCCATCTATGCACGGTCGTCGCTGCCTATCGATGCCAGCCTGCCGCTGCGGATCGCGTCGGAGAGCGCTGCACCTGCTCGGTCCCGGTCCTCACTACGAGCCTGGGCACCTCCCTGTCGCCCTCCGTGAGCCCCGGGGTCTCTGGTGTCCTTGGCATGCCAGCCTCTCTACGGACGTGTCGTCACCATGTCACCCTCATGCGGCAAGAAGATCTATCATGCCACTATAGACTTCAGGAACGATATACTAGATAATTCCCGCCTTCTCGAAGTGCTTCCTCATGACCTTCAAGGAGACGAGGGCGCCCGCCAGGCTCGTCGCCACCGTAAGGACGACCATCCCTGCGTACATGGGGCCCGAGAACAACGCTACGAACTGCGCCATCGCCTC
>ERZ772967.987-NODE-987-length-20383-cov-3.186590_pt1 | contig 20383 bp, 17 predicted proteins | sample MGYA00511677_ERZ772967 | MGnify/ENA primary metagenome ERZ772967 (study PRJEB29015, sample SAMEA2737931) | human oral metagenome | biome: human oral; feature: human-associated habitat; material: dental | place: China | collected 2146 ...
GCCAACACGCAGCGCGTGATTTTTGCCGACGTGGAAGGCAATGTCGCGCTTTTCGACCTGACGCGCGACGCCGCCAAACCGCAGCGCTTCCGCGTTGATTTTTCGCCCCGCGTCATTCGCAGCGGCTGGCTGGAGAGCACGTGGCTGCTGGGCGGCGACAAGGCGTTGCTGTTCCAGTCGTTCGACGACCCGGACGATCGCAAGCTATTCCGCTTTCGGGCGCAGGTCGTGGATATGTGGGTGACGGGGGACAGCAAGACCGCGCTGGTGACGATCGACGAGCAGTTGCCGCAGATTTTTCGCTACGACATTCATACGCACGAAATGCTCGCGCCGGTACGGGTGCCGCGCATCACCATGGCCGGCAGCATCCGTATGGGCAGCAACAACAGCCTGTGCTACTGAGGGAATGCATCGTGGTGGGCGGCAGGATGAGCGCTGGGCACGCCGTGATGGCGGGAATTTCGCCGATACGGCGGGCTGTTATTGCAGATTGGCCGACGGCGCAACGCCGTTACGATTTTTTAGATGTTTAACGATAGATGCAGCCATCCGCGGAAGGTTTGCCTCACCGCGCAAGGCGGTATACGCTTACCGCATTAATACGGCCATGACGGCCTGATTACGATGGAATCGATTATGAAAACTGACTGGACCGTTTGGGCGAAAAAAATATGCCGGCTGGCTTTTTCCCTGTGTTTCTGCGTGTGCACGTATGCCGTGGCGGCGGAGCCAGCGGAAACCTCGGATTTTTCGCGCGCCGCCGTGCCCGAACCGCTCAAAACCTGGGTGCCGTGGGCGCTCGATGAGGTTCCCGATGCCGCCTGCCCGCATCTCTTCAACCGGGATGCGCCGCGGCAGTGCGTCTGGCCAGGCGTACTTGAACTGAAGGCGGATAGCCGGGGCGCCGCCTTTGCCCAGTACTGGCGCGTCTATCGCCCCACCTGGGTCGAACTGCCCGGCGAGACGCGGTATTGGCCGCAGGACGTGCAGGTTGACGGCAAGCCGGCGGTCGTGATCGGCCGCGGCGGCGTGCCTTCGGTGCGGCTGGAGGAAGGCAGCCACCGCCTCAGCGGCCGTTTTGCCTGGCGGGCGTTGCCTGAGTCGCTCGCCTTGCCGGCGCGTGCGGCGCTGCTGCATCTGGAAGTGGACGGCAAGATCGTTGCCCGGCCGGTGCGCGACGAGGACAACCAGCTCCGCCTGCAAGGCCGCAGCGAACGCGAAGCGGGCGACGAAGCGCAGATTCACGTTTATCGCAAACTGGCTGATGGGGTTCCCGTCACCGTCGAAACGCGCATCCGGCTGGATGTTTCCGGCAAGGCGCGCGAGCTGACGCTTGGCCGCATCCTGTTGCCCGGCGCGTTGCCGCAGGATTTGCGCTCGCCCTTGCCGGCGGCGCTGACGCAAGCGGGTGGCCTGCGCGTGCAGGCGCGCGCGGGTCGTTGGGACATTACGCTGATTGCGCGCTATCCGGGCGTGGTCAAGGCGCTGACGCTGGCCGGCGAGGGCAGCGAAGAAAAGATTGCTGGCAAGGCTGATACAGTGGATAACCGCGACAATGGGCAAAGCGAACAAGGCGGACAAAACGAACAAGAGAACAGGCCGGGCGAGCCGCCGGCCGATGCGGTGAAAAATATGGAGAGTACGGAAAATGCGGAAGCCGTCTCGACGGGCGAGGCGCCGCTGTTGGCCGACGAGGAGGCCTGGGTCTTCCAGGCCGATCCGTCGATTCGCAGCGCAACGGTCGAAGGCGTCGCTTCCGTCGATCCGCAGCAGACCGATCTGCCCATGGAATGGCGGCGTCTGCCCAGTTATCTGATGCGCCCCGGCGAGACGTTGACGCTTAAGGAAATCCGTCGCGGCGACAGCGACCCCGCGCCGGATCGCCTGAGCCTCGAACGTCAGGCATGGTTGAGTTTCGACGGCGGTACGCTGACCGTCAGCGACCGTCTGTCCGGGGAAATCGGCCGCGCCCGGCGGCTGGAGGTTGCCGCGCCGGCCAAGCTAGGCCGCGTCGATATCGACGGTGAGGCGCAATTGATTACGCGCAGCGGCGAGGCGGAAGACACGGCGGGCGTCGAGGTCAAACGCGGCCGGCTGACCATGAGCGCCGACAGCGAAATTTCCGGCGCGCCACACCGCTTTAGCGCTATCGGCTGGCAGCACGACGCCGAGCGTCTGAACATGACGCTGAACCTGCCCGCCGGCTGGCGGCTGCTGCACGCATCGGGCGTGGATCGCGCCGGCGGCGCCTGGCTGGCGCAATGGAATCTGCTTGATTTCTTCCTGGTCATGCTGACTGCGCTGGCAGCCGGCCGCCTTTGGGGCGTGGGCTGGGGCGCCGTGGCGCTGCTGGCTATGATGCTGGTCTATCAGGAAGCGGATGCGCCAACCTGGGACTGGCTGCTTCTGATCGCCGCCGTGGCGCTGTATCGCGTGCTGCCGGAAGGGCGCATGAAACGCGGCATGCATTTCATCCGTTGCGCCGGTGCGTTGCTGCTGACGCTGCATCTACTCTCCTTTGCCGTGGATCAGGTGCGGATGGCGCTCTACCCCGTGCTGGAAGGCGAGGGTTTGCGTACGGTGCAGGCCGGAACGGCGCAGCCGTACTCCCGCAATGAGATGGACGCTCTGCGGGAGGATGAGGACACTGCCGTTCAGGAAGAAGCCATAGATGCGCGCGAAGCTCCGCAGGTGATGGCGATGCCCGCGCCGGAGGCGGTCCAGTTGGAGAAAGTGCCAGCCAAAATGGCTGCCGCGCCGCGCCATGCCGCTTCTTCCAGCAGCATGGCCGCCAAGAGTGCGATGCGCGCCCGTCAGCGCGAAACCCCGATGCAGGCGGCCAAACGCAATATCTACCAAATTGCCGACCCGGACGCCAAGGTGCAAACCGGTAACGGTTTGCCCAACTGGCGCTGGAATGTACACTCGCTGACGTGGAATGGCCCCGTTGCCCAGGATCAGATGCTCGATCTCTGGCTGCTTTCGCCGCTGGCCAACAAACTGCTCGTCGTTTTGCGCCTGGCGCTGCTGGCCGGTCTGCTGGCGCGCATTCTCGACCTGGTGCCGCGCGCTGCCGGAAAAACGGGCGGTATGGGTGGTCCGGGTGGCGGCCGGTCTTGGGGCTGGCTGGGCGGTGTCGCGCGGAAAGAAGGCGCGCCGCCTGCGGCGCAGTATGCACACTCCGGGCGCGCTCAGCCCGCCGTACTGCTGGTCGTGCTTGGCCTCCTGCTGACCGCCGGACTGAGCGGGCCGGCGCGGGCGGAACTGCCGAACAAGGCGCTGCTCGACGCCTTGCGTGAAAAACTCACGCGCCCGGCCGAATGCCTGCCGGAATGCGCCGATATTTCTCGCCTTTCCGTTCATCTGGCGGATGGCAGCCTGCGTCTGATCCTCGATGTCGAGGCAGTGAGCGACGTGGCGCTGCCGCTGCCGGGCGGCGTCAAGCAATGGCTGGCGAGTGAGGCGCGCATCGACGGCAAACCGGCTTACGTCTATACCGAAAACGAAAATGCCTGGCTGCTGGCGCCGGCAGGGCGTTCGCGCGTCGAACTGTTCGGGGTTCTGCCGGCCGCCGATGTCGTGCAGTTGCCTTTGCCGCTGCGGCCGCGCCGCGTCGAAGTACAGGCCGACGGCTGGGAGGTGGCCGGCATATCCGAAGAATCCGGCGTTGCCGATACGCTCCAGTTCTCCCGCCGCGCCGAAAAAGACAGTGCGACCGAGGCCGCCGCCCGGGCGGCGCGGGGCAGGCAGGAAGCGCAGAACGCGCAGGATGCCGCCGTGCTGCCACCGTTCCTGCGCGTCGAACGACGCTTGTTTTTCGATCTGAACTGGCGCGTGGAAACGACCGTGCGCCGCATTTCACCGACCGGCGCGCCGGTGGTCGTGCAGGTGCCGCTGCTGCCGGGCGAGTCGGTGACGACGGCGGGCATCGTCGTTAAGGAGGGGCAGGCGCAGGTCAACCTGGCGCCGCAGGCGACCAGTGTCGGCTGGGTATCGACCCTGGCGCCGCACGATGCGCTGACGCTGACGGCGCCTAAAACCGACGCCTGGGTCGAAAGCTGGATGATGAGCGCTTCACCGCTCTGGCACGTCGACGCCCAGGGCTTTCCGCCGGTGGCGCTGGGTACGGACGCGCAGGATGCCGACCTGAGTTTCCGACCCTGGCCGGGCGAGACCTTGCGGCTGTCGATCACGCGGCCGCAACCGGCGCCGGGGCGGACGCTGACCATCGACGCTTCGGCGCTGGCGGTAACGGCCGGCGCGCGTTCGAGCGATTACCACCTGAGCCTCTCACTGCGCAGCAGCCGCGGCGCCGATCACACGCTTACCTTGCCGGAAGGCGCGGTATTGCAGCGCGTCGCCATCGATGGCAAGACGCAGCCGATTCGCCTGGATGGCCAGCGTTTAACGCTGCCGCTTGCGCCCGGCAAACAGGGCGTCGAAATCCTCTGGCGCGCCGAGCAGGACATGGCGCTGCGCTACGCAACACAGCGCGTCGATCTCGGCCAGGACAGCGTCAATCACCGCGTGCAGCTGCAATTGCCGCGTGACCGCTGGTTGTTGCTGGCTGTCGGGCCGGGCATCGGGCCGGCTATTCTGTTCTGGGGCAAGCTGCTGGTGCTGCTGGTCGCCGCTGTGCTGATCGGCCGTTTCAGCGCCCGCGACGCAAGCTGGCCGCTGCGCAGGACGTGGCAGTGGCTGCTGCTGGCGCTTGGTCTGACGCAGGCGTCGTGGTGGTCGGCGCTGATTGTCATCGGCTGGTTCGCCGTATTCGGCTGGCGCGCGCGCCAGAGCGCCGCCGTGCCGCTCAATCCGGCGATTCCCACGGCTGCCGGGGAAAGCGAAGCGGCCAAATGGCAGGCGCGGATGTCGTCCAGGCTGTCGCACTGGCCGTTCAACCTGCGCCAACTCGGATTGGCATTGCTGACCCTGGTCATGCTGTCCGCGCTGTTTTCCATTGTCGAAAGCGGTCTGCTCGGTTATCCGGACATGCAGGTCGTCGGCAATGGATCGCATGCCTTCCGGCTCAACTGGTATCTCGACCGCGCCGAGGCGACGCCCCCCGGCGCCTGGGTGGTGACGCTGCCGATCCTGGTCTATCGCGGGCTGATGCTGCTCTGGGCGCTCTGGCTGGCGTGGTCGCTGCTCGACTGGCTGAAGTGGGGCTGGAACGCCTTCTCTGCTGGCGGCTTGTGGCGGCGCAGATCGAGGGTCCAGGCGTGAGCGCAATGTCGGGAAAAGCGCCGGCTGGGCGGCGGCGCGGGCGGAACGCCATAGCGTATCTGGTGTGCGTAGCGTGCGCATTGCGCTGCGCGTGTCGTGAGATACGTGAAGTATGCGAGAGACGTGAGAGATATGGGATACGCGCGGCACGGCGCATATCGTTCCTTTTCTGCGGCTCTGCCGCAGGTAGGTTGCGCTGTCCGCACGTTTTGCGCCGCGTGTTTCATTCCGTCTGCGCCGTGTTGTCCTCGAATGCTGCGCCCGTTGGCGCCTTGGCGGCCTATGCGGAATATCCGCCGGAGCCGTCGTTCGCGTTCATTCGCGCCGCTCTGCAATCCAACGGCTGGCGCTGCTGCGCACAGGCCGGAGGGCGCGTGTGATGTATTAAACCAAAGAGGAGTCTGCCATGAGTCTGTCTGCCGAAACTACCGCCGCCCTGCGTGACATCGGCCTGCGCCTGCGTGCGCTGCGGCGCGTTCTGTTCATCACCGGCGCCGGAATTTCCGCCGACTCCGGGTTGCCGACCTATCGCGGCGTCGGCGGGCTGTATAACGATGAGGCGACCGAGGACGGCATGGCCATCGAGGAAGCGCTGTCCGGCGCCTGCTTTGCCGCGCGGCCGGACATTACTTGGAAGTATCTGGCGCAGATCGAGCACAATTGCCGCCAGGCCGCGCCGAATGCCGCGCACCGTGCCATTGCCGCGCTCGATGACAGCCATGAGGTCGTCGTGCTGACGCAGAATATCGACGGGCTGCACAGCCAGGCGGGTAGCCGCAATCTGATCGAAATCCACGGCACGCTGGCCGAGCGCTACTGCACGCAGTGCGGCGCTGCGGCGGATACCGCCGATGCCGCAATACCGCCGCGCTGTCACCAATGCGGCGGCATCGTCCGCCCCAATGTCGTGCTGTTCGGCGAAATGCTGCCGGAGCGCGCGATCAGCCGCCTCTACCGCGAGCTGGATACCGGCTTCGATATGGTGTTCGTCATCGGTACGACGGCCGTTTTTCCCTACATTGCCGAGCCGGTTCTGCGGGCCGTGCAGCGCGGCGCACCGACGGTCGAGATCAATCCCGCGCATACTTTCCTGAGCAACCGGGTCTCATGGTATGTCGCTGCCGGTGCGGCAGAAGCGATGACGGCGATCTACGAAGCCTGCCGGCAGACGCATTGAGATAGCGGCTGTCTTTGCCAGAATACTGTGTTGGCCTCGCCTTGCCGTACGACTTGTACTGTCTGCGGCTCGCCGCCTTGTCTTTTGGCAAAGTCGAGCCGCTATTAAGCTTTCGGGGTACTTCTATGAAACCCTCGTGGATAAAGCATTTCAGAGACCCCCTCTCTGAAACCCGCGTGGATAGGGCGTTTCCGGGCAGGTGCTCTGAGATGCCCTGTTTATAAGGATCCCGGATACCCGCTTCGGAGATGCCCGAAATACGCTGGCTTTGGACGATGCCTGCAATACCTTCTATACTGGCGGCTGGCCGCTCAGGCAACGCCAGGTATGGCAAAGAATGTCATTCCGGGCTGATGTGTTTTGGCCTTTATTGTTTATTTCACAGGGATTCGCACTATGGGTATTCGCGTCACGTATTACCAATCCAGCGATCAGAAACTGAAGGCGTACATAAACGAAAGAAACGTCTGATGAACAAGAAGACGGCGAGAGACGCGAATGCGACGTTGATAAATCCTGGGATGTGCTGCATTTTGTCCTCATGGGGAAATCAGCCACGTATCCCATCCAGGGGGATTGTTTGAGCGAAGCCATCGTCGGCCAACATACGATTTTTGGTGAGCCGGATGACATATATGTGGCGGGCACCTATTCCGGGCATGTGTGTGAGATTGTCAAAGCGCTGCAAGAAGTTGATTTTGGTAAATGCCCGGAAAAATTTGCGCTGCGCGATTTTTATCGTGAGATGGTGGAAAAAGGCTGTGCCATGATCATGTCGAGGAGTTGAGTTTTTTGGTAAGAGCAGGTAATGGGCAACTTTCAGGACGCAGCGCGTTACGAGCGCTACATGGGCGGCTGGAGCCGCGCCGCCGGGGCAGCATTCCTCGACTGGCTGGCGCTGCCGGCCGGGCAAAGCTGGCTTGACGTGGGCTGCGGCGGCGGGGCGTTTGGCGTACAAATCCTGCAACACGCCGCCCCCGCCACCCTGCACGGCATCGACATTTCCGCCGCGCAACTCGCCTACGCCCGCGCGCAGCTGCCGGCGCACGTCGTCCTGCAACAAGGCGACGCCGCCGCGCTTTCCTTCGACGCCGATACATTTGATGCCGTCGTTATGCCACTCGTCATCGTCTTTGTGCCCGACCCCGCCCGCGCCGTCGCTGAAATGGCGCGCGTCTGCAAACCCGGCGGCACCGTCGCCACCTACATCTGGGATCTGCCGCAGGGCTTCCCCTACGCTCCCGCCTTTGCGCTCCTGCATGAACACGGCGTACTGCCGCAGCGCGACGCCAGCGACGACATCACGCAACTGCCGCGGCTGCACGCCTTATGGGAACAGGCGGGGCTGACCGACATCGCCACGCGCGCCTTCCACGTCGCCTATCGCTTTCCCGACTTTGCCGCCTACTGGCAAGCGCTGGCGGACAGCGCCAGCATCGGCGAAGCATTCGCCGCCCTGCCGCCGGAAACGCGCCAAAGCGTCCAGCAGGCCTTGCGCCGCAGCCTGCCGATTGCTGCCGACGGCAGCATCACCTGCCACGCGCGCGCCCACGCCGTCAAAGGCCAGCGCGTGTGATAGCGGCGAATACCGCATTGACCTTAATAGCGGCTTCCTTTGCCAAAATACTGCGTTGCTGTGTTGGCCTTGCCATACTGCTTGTACTGTCAGCGGCTCGCCGCCTTGTCTTTTGGCAAAGTCGGGCCGCTATGCAAGAATATTCGAAATACCCCATCTGAAACCCGCGTGGATAAAGGACTTCCGGGCACCCTCTCTGAGATGCCCTGTTTACAAGGGTCTCAGAGCACCCTATCGGAAATGCCCGCAAACAAAGGGGCTCCGGTCAGGCGTTCTGAGATCCCTTACCCCGTTTAGCCATTAAGCTTAATTTTCCAGCTCGCGTAGACGCGCGACGGCCTCCTCCACACGCCGGATAGCAATGACCTGTATGCCGGGAACCGCCTGTTTGGGCCGATTGGCCTCAGGAATCAGCGCATACAAAAAGCCGAGTTTGGCCGCTTCCTTAAGGCGCTCCTGCCCACGCGGCGCGGGACGGATTTCTCCCGCCAGACCCACTTCACCGAAAACGACCAGCTTGTCCGGCAGCCGCCGGTTTTTCAGCGACGAAACAATTGCCAGCAATACGGCCAGATCGGCTGCCGGTTCGACAATTTTTACGCCGCCAACGGCATTGATAAAAACATCCTGGTCAAAGCAAACGATGCCAGCATGACGATGCAGCACGGCCAGCAGCATCGCCAGCCGCTGCGCATCCAGACCGACGGTCAGGCGGCGTGGATTACCGTGCGCCTGATCGACAAGCGCCTGGATTTCGACAAGCAAGGGCCGCGTCCCTTCCTGCGCAACGAGCACGCAGGAGCCGGGGATATTCTGCCCATGCGGCGACAGAAACATTGCCGAGGGATTGTTGACGCCTTTCAGCCCTCTGTCAGTCATGGCGAAAACACCGATTTCATTGACCGCGCCATAGCGGTTTTTGACCGCACGAATCAGGCGAAATCTCGAATGCGCGTCCCCTTCAAAATACAGCACGGTATCGACGATATGCTCGAGTACGCGCGGACCGGCCAGCGCCCCCTCCTTGGTCACATGGCCGACGAGGATGATCGTCATCCCGGTCTGTTTGGCTAGCCGCGTCAGCTGCGCCGCACACTCACGCACCTGGGCAACCGAACCGGGCGCAGAGCTAAGCTGCTCGGACCACAAGGTCTGAATCGAATCAATGACCGCCACACACGGCCGTTCCGCCTGTAATACGGCAAGAATCTTTTCCAGATTGATCTCCGCCAGCAACTTGAGGCCACCGGTATTGAGCGCCAGGCGGCGTGCGCGCAATGCAACCTGCTGGCCGGACTCCTCACCACTGACATAAAGTACCGGTTGTCGCACGGCAAGCGCCGTCAATGCCTGCAACAGCAGCGTGCTCTTGCCGATCCCCGGATCACCGCCGATCAGCACGACGCCGCCAGCCACCAGACCACCGCCAAGTACCCGGTCGAATTCCCCCATCCCCGTCGGCAAACGGTCTTCCTCTCGCGCCTCGATGTCGGCCAGCGCCTGTAGATGCGCCACACCACCGAGCGCGGCAAAGCGCTTGCCGTTCGCGGGCACGGTCTCAACAAGTGTTTCAACCAGCGTATTCCAGCCGCCGCAGCCCGGGCATTGCCCTTGCCATTTGGAGGCACTGGCGCCGCATTCGGTACAGGCGTACATCGTTTTTGTTTTGGCCATTGATTGCCTGCTTTCAAACTTCGATGACCGGTACGCGCGGCGCCAAGGCACACAGCAACTCGTAACTGATCGTCCCTGCCGCCGCGGCCACCTCCTCAACCGGCAGCTTTTCGCCCCATAGAACGGCCTCGCTACCCACGCCCGCCGCAGGCAAATCACTCAGGTCGCAGGCCAGCATATCCATGGATACCCGACCAATCGTTCGCGTTCTTTGGCCGCCGACCAGAATCGGCGTCCCCGTCGGCGCATGGCGCGGATAACCATCGGCATAACCACAGGCAACGATGCCCAAACGCATTTCGCGCTCGGCAACGAACGTACCGCCGTAGCCGACCCGTTCGCCGGCGCCTACCGTTTCAACGGCAATGATGCGGCTGCCCAACGTCATGACAGGCTGTAAATCCAGACAGGCTGCTGGTATCTCAGTAAAGGGTGAACCTCCGTAAATCATGATGCCGGGGCGCGCCCAGCCATGTACCGTCTCCGGGTGGCGCATCAGTGCGGCTGAATTCGCCATTGATACGGGAAACGTCGCGGCTTCCGGCCAGACATCGCGGATCGCTTTAAGGCGCGCCAATTGCCAGTCGACCCCACGCTCGCCATCGGCATCGGAAAAATGCGTCATCAACGTCATTTCGCCCAATACAGAAATGCGCTCCAGTGCTGCCCGCAGTGACGGGATCTGGTCGAATGTAAAACCAAGCCGGTTCATCCCCGTATTCAGCTTGAGATAAATCGGCAAAGGTCCAGGAAAAGCCACCGTTTGCAGCAGTTTAAGCTGTTCCAGGCAGTGAATTGCCGGCGTCAGCCGGTATTCGGCGCATGTATGCACGTCGCGCGCCTCGAAAATGCCTTCGAGCAACAGGATGGGTTGCCTGAAGCCGGCATCGCGCAAAGTGACCGCATCGGCCAGATCGAGCAACGCAAAACCGTCTGCTACGTCGCCAAGCGCCCGTGCCGTACGCAACAGGCCGTGACCATACGCATTAGCCTTAACGACCGCCCAGGCTTTGACAGACTCCCCGCCACGGGCGGCATATTTTTTGGCAAGAAGATAATTGTGACGAATTGCGGCCGTAGCAATGCGAGCTTGAATTGGACGAGGCATGAATAAAAAACCTGAGGCCTGAAAACGGGAAGTTGAAACGAAAAAATTTTATCCGGAAATTTTCCGGGAAATCAAAACAGCGGCATTGTGCCTCAACCATCACGCATCCATCAAAAATCCATCAAAAAATTCCCCAGCCCATTCCGCAGCTGCGGCGAAAAACCCTACCGCCATGGCCTCAATCCATCCCTAGACTGACAAACGTTTCAGAAAAAGCAGAGAGCTGCCGCAGCCCTTATATAACCGCCACTCCTCAACGCTCTGCTCGTCGCTCCCCGGCGACAAATCAGGATATAAAGCTGGTTTTCGTGGTATAAAACTGCCCGTCTTGTTAGAAACTGTCCAGTGTTAATGCCTTTCGGCTTTTACATTATTATGGCGGCGCAATTTTTTTCTGCGCTTGCCGACAACGCGTTGCTCATCGTTGCGATCGCCGTTCTGCGAGAAATGCAGGCGCCGCCAGCTTATGAGCCGTTGTTAAAAACATTCTTCACTGTTTCCTACGTCGCCCTCGCCGCGTTTGTCGGCGCATTCGCCGATTCGATGCCCAAATGGCGCGTCATGTTCATCAGCAACGCCATCAAAATCGTCGGCTGCGGCATGATGTTTTTCCACGTACATCCGCTCTTTGCCTATGCGATCGTCGGCCTGGGCGCCGCCGCTTATTCGCCCGCCAAGTACGGCATCCTGACCGAATATTTGCCGCACCGACTGCTGGTCGTCGCCAACGGCTGGATCGAAGGGCTGACCGTTGGCGCCGTTATTCTCGGCGTCGTCGTCGGCGGCACGCTGATTCAGCCGGGGCTGGCCGCCCGCCTGCTCAGCCCTGACCTGCCGTTCATTAAACTGGGCATCGACTCGATGAGTGAAATAGCGATTGCCATCACCTGTTTTTTCTATCTCCTCGCCACCCTTTTTAATCTATACATTCCCGACACCGGCGTCGAGCACAAAAAATTGCACAAGAACCCGCTTTATTTGTTCCAGGAATTCAACCGCTGCATGATATTGCTCTGGCGTGACCGTCTCGGTCAGGTTTCGCTGGCCGTCACCACGCTGTTCTGGGGCGCTGGCGCAACCTTACAGTTCATCGTCATCAAATGGGCGGAAGCCGCGCTGCATCTCAACCTCTCCAAATCGAGCATGTTGCAGGGCGTCGTCGCCATCGGTGTGGCACTCGGTGCAGCCGCCGCTGCCAAAATGGTGACGCTGCGTCAGTCCGTGCGCGTCATTCCGCTTGGAATTGCCATGGGCCTTATCGTCCTCTCCATGGTTTTCGTCAGCAATCTCTGGGTTGCCATTGCCCTGCTCATCATTATCGGTACACTTTCAGGCTTCTTCGTCGTGCCGATGAATGCTCTGCTGCAGCACCGCGGTCATCAGTTGATGGGCGCGGGTCATTCGATTGCCGTACAGAATTTCAACGAGAATCTCTCGATTCTGGTTATGACCTGTCTGTACTATCTAATGATGCAGATCAACCTCTCGATCTATTGGGTCATCACCCTGTTCGGGCTATTCGTCAGCGGCAGCATGCTGCTCGTCAAACGCCGCCACGAGCATAATCAGCGCATCCAAGACGACGTGATCCATCTCGACGATTCGACGCACTGATTTAAGGCGGATTTAAGGCGTATTGACGATGCGCTGCATCAGTGCGCGCGCGCGGCACAAGTCTTCCCAGGCTTTGGCCTTGTCCGGCAGGTTGCGCAGCAGATAGGCTGGGTGATAGGTGACAAGCGTGGGAATTTCCAGTTCGCCCTGCCGGTATATCAAAGACCTGCCGCGCATACTGGCCAAGGATCGCTCTTCGCCCAGCACGGCAGCAACCGCTGCTTTACCGAGCAACACGATCAACTTGGGTTGCAGCAGTTCAATCTGGCGTTGCAAGTAAGGCCGGCAGGCGGCCATTTCTGATAGCTCGGGTGTGCGGTTGCCCGGGGGGCGACATTTGACGGCGTTGGCGATATAGACGTTTTTCCCACGTTCCAGATCGATCGCCGCCAGCATGGCGTCGAGTAGCCGGCCGGCCTGGCCAACAAATGGTTCGCCGCGCGCATCTTCCTCCGCACCCGGCCCTTCGCCAATGAAAAGCCAGTCTGCCTGCTCATCGCCAACGCCTGGCACCGCCTGCTTTCGCTTGGCACATAAGCCGCAAAGATGACAATCCATGATGGTCTGCCGTAATTGTGGCCAATCCATATCCATGACCTTTGCAAGCACATCATGCTTATTGTCCGTCCGTGCCATTTCTTCAGCCGATGCGGCAGTCAGCGCAGGCCCCGGTAATACGGGGTACTGACTGGCTTCGGCCTGAACATCATGCATTGCCAGGGTCTGGTCAGTTTCGGCGCACGGCGAATCGCCCATCGGTTTTGGGTGGACACGCAATATCCACTGCGGCGAGAGTCCCATTTCATCGAGTATTCGTTTGCGTGTCAGGCTCATGCCAGCACCTCATGCCGCTTTGCCAAGGCTTTCGATGGATTCGGTAAATTTACCAACATTGCTCGCTCAACCGCATTTCTTCCAACGCCCGCGACATTACGACTGCGTCTTCGCTTCCCTCAGTATCGCGGTAATAATTCCGGCGCACACCGATTTGTCGAAAACCAACACGGCGATACAGCGCCAGTGCTGCGGCATTGGACGGACGAACTTCCAGCAGCAGGATGCGACCGCCGGCATCTTGCGCCATCATCATGGCCTGATGCAGCAGGTGTGCCCCCAGCTTTTTTCCCTGATGAGTTGGCGCAACGACAATATTCAGCAGATGGGCTTCGTCAGCCGCCATCATCAGGATGAAATAGCCAAGAATGTCCTCATCACTGCGATATACCTGACATAAGTAGCCGCTTGTTATCGAATCGATAAAATTACCGCGGCTCCAAGGAAAATGGCAGGCCTGCTGCTCAATACACAGCACCGCATCAAGATCCGATAACACCATCGGTGCCAAACTGGCCTGGGGTGTTTGCATCATGGCGCTCATCAGGCATGCCCGCCTTCAGCCAGACGCTCGGCTATCGTTTTGGCTACTTTGTCACGCACGTACAGCGGCACAGCATCCGCCGGATCGAGCCGCTCACCACGCATCAGACGCGGCGCAGCAAGCCGCGCCGCCGTGCTCGCGCAGGGCATAATTTCCGGCCTCCATTCCACCACGCAGCCAGCCAGACGTTCGCGGATCTGGGGATAGACCGTCAACGCATTACCGCAGGCCAGCCAACCCGTTGAATCAGGCAGCGGCAAAGCCTCCGGCGCATAGACACCTTCTGCAAATACTCGGCAGCCGCGGTCAAATGCCGCGCAATACACCTCCCCCATCCGCGCATCAAGCGTCGTCATTACACGCTCGCCTCCGGTCGATGCAGCCACGGCCTCCAGCGTACCCACGCCCAGCAAAGGCAGGTCGTGTGCGATTGCCAACCCCTGCGCCAGGCCACAAGACACGCGCAGCCCAGTGAATGCGCCGGGCCCTTGACCAAAGGCTAATCCATCAAGGCAGGCAAAACTCAACCCGGCATCGGCCAATATCTGTGCCGCCAAAGGCAGAAGCGTCGCAGAATTCGACAAGCCTTCCGGACAAAAGCGCTCGACGATTTCTCCTTCCAGCCAGAGTGCAACCGAGCCAGGATCAACCGCCGTTTCAAGGGCAAGAATCTTCATCCGTCTATTTTACTGGAAGCCAATTTCACATGCGAAAACACGTGCCAACATTAGAAAACGCTTGAACAAACAATGATTGATCTGTACAATCCGCCGGATTCGAGAAATGCGTTGCGCCCGTAGCTCAGTTGGATAGAGTACTTGGCTACGAACCAAGGGGTCGGGCGTTCGAATCGCTCCGGGCGCGCCACGCAAATCCGAAAACAGAACAGGGATTGAGTCAGCAATGATTCAATCCTTTTTCTTTTTGAGTGCCGCCCATAGCAATGGGGGTTGTGCGTGCGGAGCGCTGGCAAGTCATGGGAACGGTCAGTTTTTGCTGACCTTTTAGGCCAAACTTTCCTCTAGCCCCTCAGTAAGCGATTCCGTCGTTTTCATTCTTTATGATTTTCGCCAGTCTTACCGATGGCATTGGAAACGCAACCACAGCCCCAATATGCAGACTGATCATTGTTTTATTCGCCTTGAACACATAAACCGAAAAGGAGCGCCACATGACTGATGGTACTGATTTGGTTCCCGGGCCCAGCGAATCGCTGGTTAACACCACGCACCTGATTTACGCGCTGCATGCAGTCAGTCTAATCATCGGAACGTTCGGAGCACCAACGATCATCGGCCAGTTTTTGTTCGCCTGGCCGTCGCTCATCGCGGTAATCATCAATTACATAAAACGCGATGAAGTGCGCAACACCTGGCTGGAGTCGCATTTCCGCTGGCAAATCCGCACCTTCTGGTACGCGCTGCTCTGGTCGATCATCATCGCCATCCCATCGTTCATATTGATGCTCGTGCTTGTCGGCTTTGCACTGTGGTATATCGGCATGTCGCTGCTTGGCATCTGGGCAATTTACCGCATTGCCCGCGGCTGGCTGGCGCTGAACGATAGAAGAGCGCTCCCGATCTGATTCAGCGCCCCCCGGAAACCCGCGTGGATAGGGCATTTCCGGGTAGGCGAATCTGAAACCCGCATGAATAAAGGATCTCCGGACAGGCGCCCGGAGATGCCCTGTTTACAAGGGATTCCGGACATCCCCTTCTGGAGATGCGCCAAGAAGCGCCTTTTTCTACGACGCCCGACTCCGGAAACTCAGGCGTCAGGAAACTTCGTCGATCCAGGCCTGCTGAAGCGCTTCCAGAATCTTTTCGCCGCAACGATTAGGGTCGTCGTCAAAACCGGGCAATGCCTTGACCCAATTCATCAGATCGACAAAGTTGACCTTGCGCGGATCGACATCCGGGTAGGCATCCGCCAATTCGGCGACCAGTTCATGAATATCTGTCCATTTCATGGCTAGTGCTGCCCTTCCTTTGCCATATTGATCGAATAACGCGGAATTTCAACGACAAGCGGCGTATCGTTTACGATCGCCTGGCAGGACAGGCGCGAATTGGGTTCCAGCCCCCAAGCCTGATCCAGGCGATCTTCCTCCAGCTCATCCGGCGGTTCCAATCCATCGTAGCCTTCGCGGATGATGACGTGGCAGGTCGTGCAAGCACAGGACATTTCGCAGGCATGCTCAATGGCAATGCCGTGATTGAGCAGCGCTTCGCAGACTGATTCTCCGGGTTGCGCATCAATAACCGCCCCTTCCGGACAAAGTTCGACATGGGGCAATACGATAATTTGCGTCATAACGTATTTCCTTTAGGCGCTTGCGCATTTTGCACAAGGCCAACCTCGGCCTCCAAGGCATCGACCCGCTGTCCAGCAAAAGCACGGCGAATCGATTCATTCATGCGGTGTGCAGCAAAATCACGGGTCCCTGCATCCAGCGCATTGATGGCGGCATTGATTGCAGAACGATCTTCGCCCAGTGCTGCAGCCTGCAACTGTGTAATCAGCGATTCGATATTCGTTCGCTGCGCTTCATCCAGCAGACCGGCATCACTTTTCAAGGCGGATTGCACGGCTTCGATCATGCGCTGCGCCTCCACCTGAGCCTCCTTGACGGCACGGCGCAAGGCATCGTCCTGACTATGCGCCAGCGAGTCTTTGAGCATGGCGGTGATTTCGTCATCGGACAATCCGTAAGACGGCTTGACAGCAATGCTCGCTTCGACGCCGGCGGTCGTTTCGCGCGCCGATACCGACAGCAAGCCATCGGCATCAACCTGAAACGTGACCCGAATACGTGCCGCACCGGCAACCATCGGCGGAATCCCGCGCAAATCAAAGCGTGCCAGTGAGCGGCAGTCGCTGACCAGTTCGCGTTCGCCCTGGACGACATGGATGGCCAGAGCAGTCTGCCCATCGCGGAAGGTTGTGAACTCCTGCGCACGCGCGACGGGGATCGTCGAATTGCGCGGGATGATCTTTTCTGCCAGGCCACCCATCGTCTCCAGCCCGAGCGACAACGGAATCACATCGAGCAGCAGCCAATCGTCGCCCGGCGCACGATTACCCGCCAGCAGATTGGCCTGCATCGCAGCGCCCAAGGCGACCACCTTGTCAGGATCGAGATTGTTCAGCGGCTCCCGCCCAAAGAAATTGCCAACAGCGCGCTGAATTTGCGGCATGCGCGTCGCACCGCCGACCATCACGACGCCCTTAATCTCATCCGCCGCCAAGCCAGCATCACGCAGGCATTTTCTGACGGCCTGCAGCGTCCGGGCAACCAGTGTCTGCGTAATTTCAGCAAAAATTTCCGTCGTCAATTTCAGATCGACGATTTCGCCACTGCCCAGATTGGCGACGATCGAGGCAGCATTGTGTAGCGTCAAATGCTCCTTGGCCTCGCGCGCACGGCTCAGCAGCAGGCGCGCATCTTCAGCCGAAAGCGGCCGCAACCCGGCCGTTTCGATAATCCAGCAGAAAATGCGCTGATCGAAATCATCGCCGCCGAGCGCAGAATCCCCGCCCGTTGCCAGCACCTCAAAGACCCCGCGCGAGAGCCTGAGGATTGAAATATCAAATGTTCCGCCACCCAGATCGTAGACGGCGTAAGTACCCTCCGCACCATTATCGAGGCCATAGGCAATGGCCGCGGCGGTCGGCTCATTGAGTAGGCGCAATACGGACAGTCCGGCAAGTTTGGCGGCATCCTTGGTCGCCTGACGCTGCGCATCGTCAAAATAGGCCGGCACGGTAATCACTGCACCCACCAGCGCCCCGCCCAGCGCCACCTCGGCACGTTCGCGTAAAGTTTTGAGGATATCGGCAGAAACTTCGACGGGCGATTTGACCCCTGCGGCCGTGCGCACACGAACCATACCGGGCGCATCGTCAAAATAGTAAGGCATCGACTCCCGATGCACGACGTCCGAGATACCGCGCCCCATGAGGCGTTTCACGGAGACGATGACATTGCGCGGGTCATCCGCTTGCCGTAAGCGCGCTTCGTAGCCGACAATCGGCTCACTTCCCGCACGATAACGCACCACCGAAGGAAGTAACGGCCGCCCTTGCTCGTCGCTGATCACACAGGCTTGGCCGCTGCGCACCGTCGCCACCAGCGAGTTGGTCGTACCGAGATCGATTCCTACGGCGAGTTTATGCTGGTGCGGCGCGGGCGATTCGCCCGGCTCAGAAATTTGCAGTAAAGCCATGGAAAACAGTCTGTCGTCAGTCGTTCAGCACATACTGAATCGTTTTATTGTTCAAGCGCAGCAAGCGCTTCGTCAATTTCCGCCAACAATTTTTCGAGATACATCAGGCGCAATACCCCATCTTCTGCCGCCTGACAGTCACGCCGCTCATCAAGATCAAGCGCCAGCGTCTCGTAAGCTTGCCGAATCTGCCCACGAACACGCACTTCTTGGTCCGCCAGATCGGTCACATTGCCAGCTGCGCGCGCCTCTGCAACGGCCTCCCGCCATTCCATCTGCTCCATGAGAAAAGCGGTCGACATCGTCGTATTATTTTCTGCCTTCACCTTATGGCCAAGCAGCTCCAGCAGGTAACGCGCGCGCGGTAAGGGTTTACGCAAAGTCTGGTACGCCTCGTTAGCTTTCGTTGCCCATTGGAGCGAACGCCGCTGAGCTGCTTCGTCGGCATCGGCAAAGCGGTCGGGATGAATCTGTGCTTGAATTTCCCGATAGCTGCGGTCAAGCGCATCGCTGTCGATACGAAACGCTCTCGGCAAACCGAAAAGTGCGAAATGATCTACGTTAAAGTCCATAATCGTCATCTAATCAAACACTGAAGCTTTCGCCACAGCCGCACGCTCCCTTGACATTCGGATTGTCGAACTTGAAGCCTTCGTTCAAGCCTTCGCGCACATAATCAAGCCGTGTGCCGTCAAGATACGGCAGGCTCTTGGCATCGACCAGCACCCGCACGCCGTGCGATTCAAATTCGACATCGCCTTCTTCGACCATATCGGCAAATTCCAGTTTGTAGGCCACGCCAGAACAGCCGCTGGTACGCACGCCCAAACGCAATCCGATCCCTTTGCCGCGTTTAGTAATGTAGTGGGCGACGTGTTGTGCCGCCCTTTCTGAAAGGCTAACCGCCATCATTGCCTCCTTGCCGAAACAGAACAGTTCATTCGCCCTGTTTTTTCCGGTAATCCGCAACCGCCGCCTTGATCGCATCTTCGGCCAGAATCGAACAATGGATTTTCACTGGCGGCAGCGCCAGTTCCTCGGCAATTTGCGTATTCTTGATTTCGAGCGCCTGTTCGAGCGTTTTGCCTTTGACCCATTCGGTAATCAGCGACGATGAGGCAATCGCCGAGCCGCAGCCATAGGTCTTGAATTTTGCGTCCTTGATGACGCCATCCTTGCCTACCTTGATTTGCAGCTTCATCACGTCACCGCAGGCCGGCGCGCCGACCATGCCGGTCGCTACGCCTTCCTCGTCCTTGTCGAAAGAACCGACATTACGCGGGTGTTCGTAGTGATCCAAAAGTTTTTCGCTATACGCCATACCAATTCCTCCAGTATTTCAATCAGTGAGCCGCCCATTGCACGGAACTTAGGTCGACTCCATCCCGGACCATTTCCCACAACGGCGACAGATCGCGTAGTTTGCCAATCTTGCTGTGCAACAGTTCAATGGCATAGTCGATCTCTTCTTCAGTATTGAAGCGCCCGAGAGTAAAGCGGATCGAGCTGTGCGCCAATTCATCGTTGCGCCCCAATGCACGCAACACATAGGATGGCTCCAGCGAAGCGGAAGTACACGCCGAGCCAGAAGAAACGGCCAGATCCTTCAAAGCCATCATCAACGATTCGCCTTCAACATAGGCAAAGCTGATATTCAGGTTATGCGGCACGCGCTGTTCCATATCGCCATTGACATAAACCTGCGGAATACTGGACAGCCCCGCCAGCAAGCGATCACGCAGAATGCGAATGTGCGCACTTTCCTCTGCCATTTCCAGACGCGCCAGACGGAAAGCCTCACCCATGCCGACAATCTGGTGCACAGGCAAAGTCCCCGAGCGGAAGCCGCGTTCATGCCCCCCGCCGTGCATCTGCGCTTCCAGGCGGACACGCGGTTTACGGCGCACGTAAAGCGCGCCAATCCCTTTCGGACCATAAACCTTATGTGCTGAAAGGCTCATCAGATCAACTTTCAGACGTCCGACGTCAATTTCAATCTTGCCCGTCGCCTGTGTCGCGTCGACATGGAAAATGATGCCTTTTTCACGACAGATTTCACCGATTTCAGCAATTGGCTGAATGACGCCGATCTCGTTATTGACGAACATCACCGAGACAAGAATCGTATCGGGCTGCAGCGCGGCCTTAAATACATCCAGATCAATCAGACCGTTTTCCATCACATCGAGATAGGTCACTGAAAAACCTTGCCGTTCCAATTCGCGGCAGGTATCGAGAACGGCCTTATGCTCGGTCTTGACGGTAATGATGTGTTTACCCTTGCCTGAGTAAAAATGCGCAGCCCCCTTAATGGCCAGATTGTCCGACTCAGTCGCGCCAGAAGTCCAGACGATTTCCTTGGGATCAGCATTCAACAGTGCGGCAACCTCAGCACGCCCCGCCT